>Ga0209797_10002037_pt1 | contig 10199 bp, 7 predicted proteins | sample DOMMetBare3Fresh_2_FD_187472 | JGI IMG/M metagenome (GOLD analysis project Ga0209797, IMG submission 187472) | Wetland sediment microbial communities from St. Louis River estuary, USA, under dissolved organic matter induced mercury methylation -... | ecosystem: Environmental > Aquatic >...
TCCCGCTTCTGGAAGTCGAGGAAGTCGGCGTACCAGACGCGGTCGATGTCGTCCTTGCGGAGCCGCGCCTTCCCCTTGTGCTCGAAGAAGTCGATCGTCTTCTGGACGAGCGCGTCCGAGCGCTCGTCGCGGTACCGGGGTGCGCGCTTCTTCGGATTCAGCAGGATCATGGCCGGGCTCAGGACGTGGGTTTCCAGGGCTCGAGCGCCCTCACCAGCTCGTCGAGGCGGTAGCCGCAGCCGGCGGCGAGCTCGATGAGCGCTTGCGCGTTCGGCCCTGGCGGCGCTCCCGGCCCTGGCTGCGCCACCGCGTGCGCCGCGCCCGGACCGGTCGCGGTCCGGCCGTCCTGCGGGTCGCCCTCGCGGAGCGCGAGCCCTCGCACCAGATCCTCGAAGCGCTGCTTGTCGAACCAGGTGGTGCCGCCGTGCTCGTTGACCCGCAGGAAGGCGCGGGCGTGCTCGTCCCCGAGCAGGCGCAGGGTGGACCTCGCCAGCCCGCCGCCGGGCGGTGGAACGGCGCCCGCCGGGGCCGGCAAAGGGGCGCTCCCTGGGGCGCGGTCCGGAACGGGCTCGCGCGCGGCGAGCAGGAGCGCCAGCTCGGCCTGGCGGTGCGCCGCGTCCTCGTCCAGCCCCGCCTCGCGCAGCGCGCGCGCCAGCGGGCGGTCGAGGCGCAGCGGCCCGAGCCCCGCCGTTCCCGCCGCGGCCTGCACCGCGCCGAGGAAGAGCTGCGCGATCCAGAGCTGCCCCGCGCCGCCATGCCCGGCGTGCCGCCGCAGGGCGCGCTCCCAGTCGTCCGCGCAGCGCTCGACGAGATCGGCCGGCGGATGCGTCGGGCCCATCACCAGCACCAGCCCCTGGAGGACGCGCGTCAGCTTCTCGGTGAGGTGCGAGCGCAGCTCCTCCGGCGTGGCGCGCGGCTCCCCCTCGGGCGGCAGGAGCCAGACGGCGCTCCCCGCCGTCACCGCGTCGTAGAGGGCCTCGTGCAGCGGCCGAAGCTGCTCGTCGCGTAGCGCATCGGCGAGCGAGGGAACGCCCGTGCCGGCGAGCCTTCGCGCCAGCCGGACCCAGGGATGCGCGCCGTCGTCGATCAGCTCCCGGAAGTCGAGGAGCGCCCGGTACTTGAAGGCGTCGAGCTCGAGCTGCAGCCCCTCGTCCATGAGCCGGGCGTTCTCGATCACGTACTCGAGCCCCGCCACGTGGTCGCGGAAGGCGGTGCACGCTCCCTCCCGCCGCCGCAGGCCGAGGCCCTCGGCGAGGGTGCGCTGCACGAGGGCGCCCGAGCCGTCCAGGAAGCTCGCCGAGAGCTGGATGCGGCCCCGCGTCGACTTGAACTTGTTGTGGAAGACGATGAGCCCGTGCTCCTCGCCCTTGCGGTTCAGGTAGGCGTACACGTCCTGGTCGACCTGTCCCTCCGGCGTGACGAGGTCGAAGAGGAGGAACCCCTCGACGTCGGAGAAGAGCCAGCGCCGCTTCAGCAGGGGGACGATCTCGCGCCGGTGCCGCGCCACCAGCCCCTCGTCGGGCCGCTCGTCCTTGTAGGCGCGCTTGTACTCCATCCCGTAGCGCTCGGTGTACCCCTCCACCTGGCCGTGCCCGAACATGGGCAGCCCCGGCAGCGTGGCGAGCAGCATGCAGACGCCGAAGTACCTGTCGTCCTTCCCGAACTGGGCGACCGCGGTCTCCTCGTCCGGGTTGTTCATGAAGTTCACGTGCCGCTTGAGGATCTGCGGGTTGAACTCCAGCGTGTTCTTGATGGAGGCCCGGTAGTTGGCGTTGTCCTCCTTCTTCAGCATGTGCATGAAGGCGGAGTTGTAGACGCGGTGCATTCCCAGCGTGCGGACGAAGTAGCCCTCCATCATCCAGAAGGCCTCGGCGAGGAGCAGGGTGTCGGGCACCTCGCGGGCGACGCGGTCGACCACCTCGCGCCAGAACTCCTCCGGGAAGAGCTCGTCGAAGCGCTTCTTGGTCATCGCGTGCTCTGCGCGCGAGGGGATGTCCCCGCCCGAGCCCGGGACGGGGAACCAGAGGCGCTGGTAGTGGCGCTTGGCGAGCGTCATCGCGGCGTCGAAGCGGATGATGGGGAACAGCCGCGCGACGTGGAGGATGGTCTGGATGACCGCCTCGCGCACCTCCGCCTTGAGGTAGTCGAGCTGGGCGGTGTCGTTCCACGGCATGCTGGTGCCGTCGTTGCCGTGGTAGATGAAGCGCACCTCGCCGGTGCGCGTGTCGACGCGCTTGAACGCCACCGCCGCGTCGCTCCTCGTCCAGTAGCCGTCCTCGACGTGGATGGCGACTCGCGGGTCGTCGCTCAGGTTCGGACCGTCGAAGGTGTGGGAGGGAAAGGGCGGGTGGTCCGTCTGCAGGAACCAGTCGGGGTGGTCGATCACCCAGGCCGAATCGATCCCCATGTGGTTGGGAACCATGTCGGAGGCCAGGCGGATGCCCCGCCGCCAGCAGCGTTCGCGCAGGTTCTGGTAGGCGGGGTGGCCGCCCAGCTCGGGAGCGATCTCGTAGTCGTGGAGCGAGTAGGCCGACGCGACGGCGTCCGGGTTGCCGTTCAACTGCTTGATCCGCCGGGAGGCGCTGCTGCGCCGCCACAGCCCGATGAGCCAGAGCGCGGTGTAGCCGCGCCCGGCCAGGGTGTCGAGCTCCTCGTCCGGGATGTCGGCCAGCGTGGCGACCGACCTGCCGTACTGCCGGCCGAGCTGGTCCAGCCACACGAACGCGCTCTTGGCCAGCATCACCACGTTCGGCATCCAGTCGAGGTCCCGGCTGAAGCGCTCCGGCTCGGAGTCGTAGTCGGCGCCCGCGAAGACCTGCGGCTCGAGGTGCGGCTCGTGCGTCTGGGGGCCTTGCTGGCCCCGGCGCCTGAGCCAGTTGTCCTCCTCGGCGATGAAGTCGAGCCCGAGCAGGAGCCGTAGCAGCTCGCGCTGTCCCTCCAGCAGCAACCCCCAGCGCTCGCGCATGAACTCGAGCTGGCCCAACAGGGATTCGGGGGCGTGGCGTATGGGAGCCAGCAGGAGATCGATCAGGCCTTGCCGGTCGGGCCCCATGGCGGGCCCCCGGGCGAGCTCCTCGCCCGCCGACTGGATGACGCGCAGGTAGCCCGGGTCCTTGCGCAGCGGCTCGTCGGAGACGAGCGCGCGAATGGGCGCGTAGGCCGGGTTCTGGTTGCCGATCCAGAGCAGGATCAGCTCCTCCAGCACCGCTTCCCGGTTGCCGACGCCGGAGGTCGTGGCGGCCAGGTACTGGCGGGGCGATTGCTCGCCCCGGTAGACGGCCGGCGGCGGGAAGACCTCGACGAAGCGGAGCAGGGTCCCGTCGAGGGCATCGCCGAGCGTCGTCCCGAGCTGCTCCAGCAGCGCCCGGAACGCACGCGGCGCAACCGCGGTGCGGTAGACGGCGATGACCGCGTGGAAGACCTCGTGCAGCAGGCCCATGGCGTTGACCTGCGAGGCCTGCAGCGGTTGCCCGCCCGCCACCCGCTTCCGGCGGTTGAGCAGATCGGTGAAGAGCCGGCTCCGCGAGAGCGTGGGGAAGACGACGTCGCCACCCTCGCTGAAGAAGGAGTCCTCGAAGCCCAGCTCGTCGCGGGCCGCCTTCTGGACGTGGAACTCGCGGCGCGGGGCGACGAGACCGCGCGGTGCCAGGGCCCGGAGACGGAGGCGGACGCGGTGAGCCATGGCCCACACCCTAGCGCGTTCGTCGCGCCCGTGCAGGGCAACAGAGCGAGCGGGGGGGGACGAAGAAGCGGGTCGGCCTCGTCCCGCCGCAAGTCCCCATCGAGGTTCAGCGCCGGAAGAGCTTGCCCCGGATCCAGGCCGTGGATTCGATCGGGTCGCCCCGGCCGATGATGGCCCGGAGCTCGGCGCGCGCCGCATCGTCGAGGATCTCGTCGATGGAGGTGAGGAACTCGACGCTGGCCCGGAGCGCCCCCTGGCCGTCCTCTCGATAGGGGTACTGGTCCATGGAGTACCAGCCCTGGTACCCGAGCTCCTTCAGCCAGAACCAGAGCTCCACGAACTCCACCAGGTGCACCGAGCCGACGATCATGTCGTCGTCCCAGGACCGGTAGTTGTCGTTGAAATGGAGGTGGAAGAGCTTCGCGCCGTGGTCGCTCAGGAGGACCGCCGACTCGGCCATGTTCTCGCCGGCCACCAGCGCGTGGCCGGTGTCGATGGTGACGCCGACGTTGGGCAGGCCCACCTCGCGAACCACGAGGTGGGTGTCGGCGGCGCGCGCCAGGAAGCAGTGGGTGCGCGGCTCCTTGGGCTTGTACTCCAGCGAGAACCGGATGTCCGGGAAGGCCCTCGCCGCGCGGGTGACCGCCTCGACGATCCAGCGGCGCTCGGCGCGGTAATCGGCCTGGAGCGGGTAGTCGTATCCGTCCTGGCCGGGCCAAAGGTTGACGAGCGGGCAGCGCAGCTTGCGGGCGAGCTCGGCGGCCGCCAGGGTCTCCTCCAGGGCCTGCGCCCGGATGCCGGGATCCTTGGAGGTGAACGCTCCGCGCCCCCAGCGCTTCTGCGAGAAGTGGTCGGGGATGATCGACGCACAGGAGAGGCCGTACTTCGCCAGCAGGCCGCCCATCTCGTCCACGTTCTGCGGGGTGACGTCCCAGGTCCCCACGAGCTCGACGCCCTTCACGCCCGGGATCTGGGAGGCCTGCCGGATCATCGTCTCCTTCGAGGGCTGGTCCTTGTAGCCGGAGGAGAGGAAGCGGTCGCAGGTGTTCCCGAGGTTTCCGAGGATGATCGAGAAGCGGTTCATGTCCTTCCTCCTCCGGGTGATTCCCCGTCCGTGACGACCCTCACGCCCCGTCGTTCCACCAGCCGCCGCCGACGAGAACCTTCACCGGGGGTGTCCTGCGTTCCGAGCGTATCCGGGTGACGAGGAGGTGGACCGCCATCCGGCCGATCTCGGCCTTGGACACCTGGACCGTGGCGAGCGATCTCGGGGCCTGATGCGAGCCAAGACGACCAAGACGAGCCTACCCGCCGATTTCGCCGCGTGTCAACGCGGCCCCGTGGACCGGGTCCCGGCCCTCCGCGCCGTGACCTCGCGAGGCTGATGCGCGACTGAAACCCAACCCTCGGCGCGTTCGGCGGTGGTAGGATGTCGCGCTCCGAGCCGGCTGCCGAGGATTGCACGCCCATGCGAAAAGTCTTCGGTACCCACGAGTTCATCGTGCTCTGCGTGCTCGTGGTTCTCGTCCTGCTCATCGGGGCCGTGAACCCGGCGTTCTACTCGCTGGGGAACGTCTTCAGCCTGCTCAAGGGGACCGTGATCCTCGGCATCTTCTCCCTGGGCGTGCTCATCGTCATCGTCTCCGGGAGCATCGACATCTCGTTCACGGCCATCGCCGCGTTCGCGATGTACTGCACGGGCAAGCTCATGCTCCGGTACTTCCCCGACGGCCCCCTGCTCTCGGCCCTGGCGGTCGCCGGGGCGATCGGCATCGCGCTGGGATCGGTGAACGCCCTCTTCGTGGCCTACTTCAAGATGCCCGCGCTCATCGTGTCGCTCGGGACGGCCAGCGCCATCCGGGGGTTCATGCTGGCCTTCATCGGCGTGAAGATCATCAACAACCTGCCCGACGCCCACATCGCCTTCTCCAAGGCCAGCCTCGTCGAGCTGACGGATGCGTCGGGCAGGATCGTCTCCCTGCCCATGGCGATCCTGATCTACCTCGCGCTGATCGCGCTGGTCTGGTTCCTGCTCCGGTACACCATGATCGGCCGCGGAATCTACGCGCTGGGCGGCGATCCCGTCGCCACGGAGCGCGCCGGCTTCAACGTGCGCGGCATCCAGTTCTTCATCTTCTGCTTCGTCGGGCTCCTGAGCGGGCTCGCGGGCGTACTCCACTCCACCTACATGCGCAACGCCAACCCCTTCGACATCGTCGGAACCGAGCTCATGGTCATCGCGGCGGTGGTGCTCGGCGGCGCGAGCATCACCGGCGGCAAGGGCTCGGTGTTCGGGACCGTCATCGGGGTGCTCTTCATCGTCATCATCGACAACAGCCTGATCCTGGCCGGCATCCCGTCCTACTCGCAGCGCGTCGTGATCGGGCTCATCATCGTCCTCAGCACCGCCGCGACCGCGCTCCGCGCCAAGGCCGAGGCCAGGGCGACCGCCTGATGCCGGACCCAACATGAGCATCGGCGAGCGCCTGCACCTCAGGGACTTCGTCAACCGGGACGACAACCTCGTCCGCCTCATCGTCATCTGCGTCGTGGTCTTCCTGACCATGGCGGTCCTGAACCCCGACCGGTTCATCTCGACGCTCAACATCGACTCGATGGCCAACCAGTTCCCCGAGCTCGGCATCCTCACGCTCGGCGTCATGCTGGCCATGATCACCGGCGGCATCGATCTCTCGGTGGTGGGCATCGCCAACCTGGCGGGCATCTTCGTGGCGTTCGTGTTCACGAAGGTCATGCCGGCGGAGGCGGCCGGAACGGCGCTGGCCGGCTACCTGGCGCTGGCGCTGGCGGTGGCCGTGCTCACCGGCCTCGCCGCGGGGGCGATCAACTCCTTCCTCATCGCCGGGGTGGGCATCCCGCCCATCCTGGCGACCCTCGGGACCATGCAGCTCTTCACCGGGATCGCCATCGTCATCACCAAGGGCTACGCGGTCGTGGGGTACCCGGAGGCCTTCCTCCTCATCGGCAACAGCAGCCTCTGGATCTTCCCCATCCCCTTCCTGGTGTTCGTGGCCTGCGCCCTGGGCGTGGGCGTCCTCCTCGGACGGACCCAGTTCGGGATCAACCTGTACATGATCGGCACGAACTCGAGGGCCGCGATCTTCGCGGGGCTCGAGACGCGCAAGACGCTCTTCAAGAGCTACGTTCTCACCGGGCTGCTCTCCGGGATCGCCGGCGTGGTGATGATCGCACGCACGAACTCCGCCAAGGCCGACTACGGCGAGTCCTACGTGCTCCAGGCGGTGCTGGTGTCGGTGCTGGGGGGCGTGAATCCGGCCGGAGGGTTCGGGACCGTACTCGGGGTCACCATCGCGGTCCTCTCCCTCCAGTTCCTCTCTTCCGGCTTCAACATGCTCCGCTTCTCGAACTTCGCGAAGGAGTTCACCTGGGGCGTGTTCCTGCTCGCCATCATGACGCTGAACCACGTGCAGAACCGGCGCACTTCGCGGCACCGGGCAGTTCGGGTCGAGACCACGGCTCAGGAGGTAGGCAATGAAGAAGTTCATCAATAGGCCGGACAAGTTCGTGGACGAGATGCTGGAGGGCATCCTCGCGGCCCATCCGGACAAGCTGGCCACCGCGGGAGGCGACCTGCGCTGCATCGTGACCGCCCGGCCGAAGGCGGGGAAGGTCGGGATCGCCACCGGGGGCGGCTCGGGCCACCTGCCCCTGTTCCTGGGTTACGTCGGCGACGGACTGCTGGACGGCTGCGCGGTCGGGGGCGTGTTCCAGTCGCCGAGCGCCGACCAGATGCTGGAGGTGACCAAGGCCATCCATCGTGGCGCCGGCGTGCTCTACCTCTACGGGAACTACACCGGCGACATCATCAACTTCGACATGGCCGCCGAGATGGCGTCCCTGGAGGGGATCAGGGTCCTCTCGCTGGTCGGGAACGACGACGTCGCCTCGTCGCCGCGTGGGCAGGAGGGCAAGCGGCGCGGCGTGGCGGGCATCTTCTTCGTCTACAAGGCCGCGGGCGCCGCCGCCGCCGAGGGGGCCTCGCTCGACGAGGTGCTCCGGGTGGCGGAGAAGGCCAGGTCGAGCGTCCGGACCATGGGCGTCGCCCTCACGCCCTGCATCGTGCCCGAGGTGGGGCACGCCACGTTCAGCCTCGGCGAGAAGGAGATGGAGATCGGGATGGGCATCCACGGGGAGCCCGGCATCCGCCGCGGAGAGCTGGTGCCCGCCGACGCGGTGGTGGACGAGATGATGAAGCCGATCCTGGAGGACCTGCCGTTCTCGTCCGGCGACGAGGTGGCGGTGCTCGTCAACGGCCTGGGCGGCACGCCCAAGGAGGAGCTGTACGTCGTGTATCGCCGCGTGGCCCGGATCCTGAAGGGGAAAGGGATCTCGGTCTGGCACGTCTGGCTGGGCGAGTTCGCCACCTCCATGGAGATGGCGGGCCTCTCCCTCTCGGTCATCCGCCTCGATCCGGAGCTGAAGCGGCTCCTGGCGGCCCCGGCCCACACGCCGTTCTTCGAGCAGGTCGCCATCGCGACATAGCGCAGGAGGGTGCCGTGAAGGACGCGCTCCAGACCCAGGACCTCGTGGAGCTGTTCGCCCACTTCCGGGCGGTGATGGAGGCCAAGAAGGAGTTCCTCATCGAGCTCGACGGCAAGGTCGGTGACAGCGACCTCGGCCTGACGATGAGCAAGGGGTTCGCCGCGGCCGCCGACGCGGTGGCGGGATCGACCGAGCCCGTGGGGAAGCTGCTCGCGCGGGCGGGAATGGCCATGGCCAAGGCGGCGCCGTCCACCATGGGCACGCTGGTGGCCACCGGCTTCATGCGCGGCGGCAAGGCGCTGGAGGGCGCGAGCCGCATCGGCACGCCCGAGATGCGCTCCTTCTGGGAGGCCTTCCTGAACGGGATCCTGGAGCGCGGGAAGGCGAAGCCCGGCGACAAGACGGTGGTGGACGCGCTCGTGCCGGTGGTCGGGGCCCTGGAGAAGGCGGCGGCCGCCGGCGAGGCGCTTCCGGCTGCGCTGGCGGAGGCGGCGGCGGCCGCGGCGGCCGGCGTCGAGGCGACCAAGGACATGGTGGCGCAGCACGGAAAGGCCGCCTGCTTCCAGGAGAAGACCCGCGGCTTGCCGGACGCGGGCGCAACGGTGGCGTTCGTCATCGTGGACGCGGTCAGGGAGTTCGTCGCCAGGACGTGAACGAGGAATCTGCCAGAACAGGGGTTGGGGCGAGGAGAACGCCTCCGCCGTCTTCAAGCCGTTCGAGGAGATGGCCGGGATACCGGCCGTCAAGAGGAAGTGAGGAAGTCGCTGCAGAGGTGGAGCTCTCCGCAGCATGCTGGAAACACAACACGGAGGTCACATGAAACGCGCAATCACGTTCGCGCTTGCCTTGCTCGCGCTCACGCCTGCTTTCGTCTCGGCCGCGGACCGGCCCAAGAAGTCGAAATACACCATCGCCACGGTCGTCAAGGTCGACGGCATCGCCTGGTTCGACCGGATGCGCGAAGGGGTGGTGAAGTTCGGGAAGGACACCGGCAACGACACGTTCCTGCTGGGACCGGCCAAGGCCGACGCGGCCGAGCAGGTGAAGATCATCGAGGGGCTCATCGCACAGAAGGTGGACGCCATCTGCGTGGTGCCGTTCTCGCCGGAGGCGCTCGAGCCCGTCCTCAAGAAGGCCCGTGAAGCCGGGATCGTGGTGATCAGCCACGAGGCCACCAACCAGCAGAACATCGACGCCGACATCGAGGCCTTCGTGAACGAGGAGTACGGCGCCCACATGATGGACAACCTGGCGAAGTTCATGGGCGGCGAGGGCGAGTGGGCGAACTTCGTCGGAAGCCTCACCTCCAAGTCGCACAACCAGTGGCAGGACGGCGCCGAGGCCAGGGCCAAGGAGAAGTACCCGAAGATGAAGCTCGTCTCCCGCCGCAACGAGGAGTACGACGATCAGAACAAGGCGTACCAGAAGACCAAGGAGCTCATCACCGCCTTCCCGAACCTGAAGGGCATCCTGGGCGCGGCGTCCACCACCGCGCCGGGCGCCGGGCTCGCCGTCGAGGAGGCCGGGCTCCAGAGCAAGATCAACGTCGTCGGGACCAGCCTGGTCTCGAGTTGCGGCCAGTACCTCAAGTCGGGCGCGACCAAGATGATCTTCTTCTGGGATCCCGCCGACGCCGGGTACGTGATGAGCAAGATGGCCCTGACCATCCTCAACGGCGGCAAGATCACGAACGGCATGAACGTGGGCGTGAAGGGGTACGAGAAGATCAAGCAGGACCCGAAGACTCCCAAGGTCTTCTTCGGACAGGCCTGGGTCGACGTGACCAAGGACAACATGGGGCAGTTCAACTTCTGATCGCGCCGCACGCGGAGCGCGGGACGGCGGCGCCGGCGCGATCCGGCGCCGCCGACCGTCGAGCGCCATGAGCAAGGAAGCCTTCCTCGTCCTCCAGGAAGTGGACAAGTGGTTCGCGGGCGTCCACGCCCTGAACAAGGTGTCCCTGACCATCAACCGGGGCGAGATCCACTGCCTG
>Ga0209797_10002038_pt1 | contig 10196 bp, 5 predicted proteins | sample DOMMetBare3Fresh_2_FD_187472 | JGI IMG/M metagenome (GOLD analysis project Ga0209797, IMG submission 187472) | Wetland sediment microbial communities from St. Louis River estuary, USA, under dissolved organic matter induced mercury methylation -... | ecosystem: Environmental > Aquatic >...
ATTTGATTTCAACAACGACGCAACCCTCAACCAGCAAATCAAGCCGATAGCCACATTCCAATCGGATGCCTTTGTATTCCAAGGGCAATGGTTTCTCGCGTTCGAACGGAATGCCGCGCAGGATTAGCTCGCGGCAGAGACACTCCAGGTAAGCTGACTCAAGTAGTCCGGGTCCCAGCTGTCGATGAACCTCAATCGCGGCACCGATTATCACTCGCGTGACTTCGTTAATGTCTCGACTCATGAAACCCTTCTCACCACAGAGACACAGAGTTCCCACAGAGGTTCACAGAGACGTTTGCAGAGACAAACTCTGTGGTTCTCTGTGCGATCTCTGCGCCTCTGTGGTGAATTCCTTTAGCTCCATCACCAACTGAAAGTAACAGCCTAAGCTCACTTCTTATCCAGAATCCGCAACCGATCGTTGCTGGTATTCGCTTGCACGGTCGGTTGGTACATCAGCTCAGCGCGGGCCGGGGCCACGCGAAATTCTCCGGGCACCTCGACGCGCATCGCATATTGGAAGGTCGCGTCGCCGTCGAAGTAGTTCTGGAAGATGACGGTGCGATTATCGCGGAACTCGCGATTGCTGTACCAATCCGTCCATTGTCCGGTCGTGTAGTTCAAATAGATCCCACTCACTTGCGCGACCTGTTCGGCGCCCGCCGGAATTGGATCTTCGATCATTAAGTACTGGGCGCGTGCACCCGTCAGGTGCAGCCGCGCGACGATCAAATCCCCGCTGCGCAACTCGCCGGTCAAGGGTTCGATCTTCCAATTGGGTTTGCCGTCGGCGTTTTCGGTCACGCGCAGACGCAGATATTCGCGCGTGATCTTCAAATTCGCGGAAGCTTGCGCCGGGACGTTTTCGTCCGCGGTGAAATATTCAAGCGTAGTCGAGACATACAGCGCGCCCTGGCCGTGCTTAACGATCCGGATTTGATTATTAGCGCCGACTTCGCCGCCCTGCTTGGTAATCACGAGTGTCTGGGCGCTGGTCGCGTCGTTGGCGCCGATTTGCTGCCTGGCAATCTGGGCCCCGTTCAAGTAAATCTCGAACGAATAGTTGGGCGACAGTTCCTTACTGGCTTTCAGGTAATCAGTTAGCCCATAGATTGCGAACGCCGTCTCTTTTGTCGACAGCCAGTAGTAGCCGTGGCGGCGGTTCTTCACCAGCCAACGCGCCACCTTGGGCAACAGTGCATTGCCCGCATCGATCTGGGACAGGGCCTTCAAAGACAGCGCGGTGGCCTCGGCGTCCAGATAGACGTCGCGGCCATAGTCGTTGACCCGGGCCGTCTGCCAGTGCGCTTCGAATTCATCCTGCTGCGCGGCGCCGGCGATCGCGCTCGCCACCTCTTTGGCGCGGCCGTCCTTGCGCTCCTGCAACGCCAGCGCGAGCAGGGCGCGGCCGTACGGCCCAAGCTGGCCGCGTTTTCCATAAAGCTCTTCGAGGTAGCGACCGTCGCTGTCACCGCTTTCGGTGTAGGCGTAGATCATGTAGGCCCTGGTTTCATCGTCGATCGGATTGCCATCGTCGCGCTTCCCGGCCGCGAGCATCGCGGCCAGCTTGTCGCGTCCCTGATCGCGCCGCCAGGTATCTATTTGATAACCGGCGCGACCGGCCAGCGTCAGCCCATCGACGACGTAGGCCGTCATGAACGGGTCAGTCTTGTCGTCCTTCCACCAACCCCAGCCACCGTCAGCGTGCTGATAGGCGTAGAGACGATCCATGCCCTTTTGCACTTTTTTGTCCAGATCGTTGGCCGCGCGAATCCTGGCTGTCGGCACATCTTTCAACGCCTGGGCAACGATCACGTTGGGCAGGAAGCTGGACATTGTCTGCTCGGTACAGCCGTATGGGAAGCTCGTCAAATAATCCAGGGCCCCAAACAACGTGCCCGCGATCGAAGGCGACGCTTCGATGCGCATCACGCGGGCCTGGGCATTGGGGTTCAGCGGCAGATCGAGCGAAATTGTCTGGTCCGCATCGTTCTGGGTCACGGTGGTCGTATTACCGAGGGTTTGCTTTAGCCCATGCGGCACGATTTCCATGCTCATCTCGACGGCGTCAGACTCAGTATCGGTGAGCGCCTTGGCCAGCAGCGTCAGCTTGCCGACCTGATCGGCGCGCACCCGCCAGTCAACCCGATGCTCGCCATTCTGCCGGATCGTCACGGTTTGAGCCGGCGTGTCGAGCAACTGGGCGCCGTTGAGGTCGAGCGAAATCTTGGTAGACTTATCGGCCTTCAGGAAGTTGTGGACCACTCCGGAGATCGTCACGGTGTCGCCTTCAGTCAGAAAGCGCGGCATCTCCAGACGCATGATTACGTCCTTGCGCGCAATAGTCTTTTGTACCGCCGAGCCGACGCGGGTGTCGGCCGTGACGGCGCGCGCGGTTGCCCGCCAGGTAGTCAGGTTGTCGGGCAGCTTGAAACTGATCGTGGCTTTGCCATCGCCGCCGGTGACGACGTCGGGTTGCCAGAACGCCGTGTCTTTGAATTCGCGCCGGATAGTTGGCTCAGCATACGAACTTTCGTTCTTGAAATCGGCTAATTGATAAGCGGACTTATTACGGGCCAGGCTGGCGCCTTTATCACCCGCATAGCCGGTAAAGGTGTACTGAATCGCAAGACTGGTTTGCACTTCATTGTAACGCCTGCCGTAAAACTCGCGCTTGATATTTCCGGCGGTGTCGGCCTGAATGCTGTAAATCGCTTCGTCAATAATTCCCAGGCTCACTTCCGTATTGGCGGCCGGCGAGCCGTCTTCATTACGCGCCAGAATGGTATAGGAAGCGACATCGCGCGGCTTGAACTCTTGCTTATTGGGAACTATGTCGAGCTTTAACATCTTGTCCCGCGCCGGCACGGCGAGCAACTGGCTCTGGTTGTACATGTCGTTGTCTTTGACGAACGACACGTCGAGATAGACGTTCGGGGCATACTTACGATCGATAGGCACGTCGATGACGATGCTTCGTCCCGGCGCGTCGATCTGGCGCACCGTCATGACTTCGGCCAGTTCGGTAGTCACCAATAAATGGGCTTTGTCGGCGGGCAACATGGCCAGCACATGTGCGGTTTCCCCGGGTTTATAAGACTTCTTATCCGGCACCAGCTTGATCGTTTTCTCGTCAAAGTCACGGTACTCAAAATCAGACCATTCACCTTTCTTGTCCGGCGCCCAAAACGAGCCGCCGCGATTGACTATCTGTTTGCCGTTTTCCGTGACAATGGCTTTAACGTAAATGCTGCCGGGCGAGGGCACCGTAAAATCGTAGGTGGCATTGCCCTGGCTGTCGGTGTTCACCTCAGCCGCGCCCAACTCGCGTTCATGCAGGATGTAATCGTAGGTTTTGTACTTATAGCCGTTGTACTCCTCTTCCTTCTCGACCTTCTGCCACTTTTGTTCGATGAATTTGAGCGTGACTTTTTCCGAAACCGGCCGGCCTGAGTAGTCAGCCGTCTTAACTTTGACCTTCGCGGCATCGCCCTGATAGTAGAGATAACGTTCGGGATAAGCATCGGCAACGGTCTTGCCGCGCGTGCCGATGAACGAGGCCGCGCCCTGCATTTCGCGCCGCGAGGCGTCCGTGACCTGGGCTTCCAGGCGGTACGAATAGTCCCACTCGTCTTTCTCCTCAGGAGTCGGCACCTGAAACTCAACGACCAGCTCGCCGCGTGAATTCAGGCTGCCTTCGCCTTCCGTCACCATGTCGTTGCCGTAGTAACCGTAGTCCTCTTCGTCGCCGCCTTCGTTGTCGGGACCGGCCGCGTCATCGAATTCGTCGCTGGAGTCGTCGCCCCACCACCAGTGGTAATAGCGCTGCTTATAAATGTAGTAATGCACGTCGGCATTGGTAACCGGCGCCCCGAAGAAGTAGTTGGCGCCTACCGTAAACTTAACCTTCTCGCCGACGGCGGCGAACTCTTTCGGGCCATTGACCTTAACTTTGAATTCAGGTTTTTTGTATTCCTGAACTTCAAAGTAGCCGCTGGATTTTGCTTCGCCTATCGCCGCGGTGATGTTGTAGCTGCCCAGGGGGGCTTCGTCGGCGATGTCCACCTCGCCGCTGAAAGTGCCACGAGTTGAAAGGGGCAATTCCTGCTCGAAGATCTTGCCATTATTGGGATCTTCGATGGTCACGCTGACGGTTTTGGTGTCGAGCAGTGTGTAGCCGTTGCGCCCCCATTGGCGCAAGATTCCTTTGAAAAACACCTTTTGCGCGGGGCGATAGATGGGCCGGTCAGTGTAAATATAACTGGTCAGATCTTCCCCCGTAAGGACGTCATCCTCACCGCCTTCGCCGCCGAAGTAGAATGATTCGACGTCTGAAATGACAAAGTTGTCGCGCTCCTTGGCCATGATCAAGTAAGCGTTTTGGGTCTGCGCTTCCGGGTCGACATCTTCGGGCGCAGGCGCGGGCGAGGCTGGCGCGGGAGCTTTGATCTCGGTCTTGAAAGTGCCGCTTTTATCGGTTACTCCCGTGGCGAGTGTTTGCTTTGCTTTGGTGACTTCGATGCTGACGCCTTCATGCGGCGCTCCTGTTTTGCGATCGACGACATAAACGACCACCTGGCCGTCTTTGGTCGTTTTGTCAATCATCGTCAAATTCGTGGTGATGGCGATTGAATAAGCGCGCAGGTCACCGTTCACCGCCTCGATCAGATAGACGCCCGGATCCTGTTTGCCCAACGAGACCATGCGGCTGTCGTACTCGGTATCGAGCGGCGGCAGCTTCTCACGCCAATCCTTGACCTTCTGGTCCGGGTTCAACAGAGGTACGCGCGCGTAGTCGGCGACATTGAGCGGGGTTCGTTCGGGCGCGTTTTCTTTCCGGTATTTTTGATTGAAAGTCTCACGATGTTCTTTCATCAGGTGCGCGCGCACGTAGTCCCGGACGGCCGCAAAGAGAGACGTTTTCAGACGATGCGTGCGCTCGAGAATCGAAACCCGGCTGCCATAACCCTGCGAGACGGCTTCCTTTTCTTTCTCACCCATTTGATGTGGGTCGTCGAGCCCCTTAAAGAATTTCACCGGGTCTTTGACGCGATAGACGCGAAAGTCCAGATAGTCGATATTCTGATAGCTGGCCCACAGCCGTGCGGTTTGGTTCGGCGCATAAGTGCGATCGGTCGTCAGCGAAAAATAAGGCTTGCTACTGACAACGGTTGGTTCGGGTGGGCCCGGCAATGCCGCCGGTCGCGCGGCGCGCGAGCGAACGATGTTGAAGCCGAAAGCGGAAAGTACGACTGTCAGATAGATGGCCGCGGTTGCCAGATAGCGGCCCCGGCGTGAGTTGTTGGACACGATTGATTGCCTCCGTAAAAGTGCACGATACCAGGACTAGCGAATGCGGCGGTGCCGCCTGATGTGCGGAAAGGCCCAGCCTTTCCCGCAAGCTGCCTGAAGAACCGGCGAGGCGAAGCCTCGCGCAATTCTCATAAGGCGCAGCCGCATTCAAGAAGTTAAGCGCCGACCGGAAAGGCAAAGCCTCTCCGCCCATCGGACGGCACAGGCGCAAGAGATCGCAGTTTTGGATATTTCCCATCGCGCGCACCCGCTTGCTATCCGAAGCGGTTCTGTACCTCACTGAAGAATCTTGAATCTGTAGAACCCGAGGAAATTTCGATTACTCTCCACCGGCCGCCAGCGCGGATCAGGGTGGCGATCAAGAACTGAAAGCGCGACCTTCTTCACCGTGCCCTTGTCCGTCGGTGATGAGCCGGTGTGATAGACGACCCAGTCAGGGGCGCCGTTGGGCGCGATGCGCGCCGTGCCGAGAAAGACCATGACGTGATAGGGAAACTTCTGGACCCAGGGCTGATAGAAAAACAGCAGGTCCCCGGGCTGGGCCTCGCGCCGATCACGACTCACAAAAACGCTATTGAAGTTCTTTAAGGTACGACCGTCGGCAAATTCCGAGAACCTGCCGTTGCGCAGATCGCTTTCCTGAAACGATCCAAAGTCCGTGCGAAAAACTTTCTCGCCGAGCGGGTTGCGGTCAAGGTCAAAACCGCCCACGTCCGGCGCGACGGTTTCATAACCCGGGCCCATTTTCTGAAACCAGGCGCGGTCGTGACGACGCAGCGCTTCCCGCAGCGCGAACCGTACCAGCCCGGAGCAATCGCGCTGTTCCGCGTTCCATTCATCGCTTACTTGATAAAACTGAATCTCGGCGAGCGCGGTAAACCAGCGTCGAAAGCTCTCGCGATCCTGGAACGTGCTCAACTCGGCCACGTCGGGAACGCCGTCGTTGTCTGAATCGGTCAGCTTTGCTTCGGAAGAAGAATTTCTTGTGCCGGCATTGGCCGTGACGCTGTCGGCCCCTTGCTTGCTGCCTGCCGCCTTCGCCTTAACCGAGGCGGGTGCCCCTGCGAATCCGCGCGCGCGCGGAAGCAAAAAGCCAAGGCTCCACACCAGCGCCGCCAGCAGGGTCACGAGGATGCTCGCGATCACGAGAGAGCGTTTCGAAGGGGCACGCATGTGAAAGGGGATTCTCATGGCCACCATTAATACGCTGGAAATTAATCAAACAATACGCGGATGCTATCACGTATCCGGCAGGCCAACCACTGTAATGTTGCCGCCGGGTACGCCGTGGGCAGATGTGGATTCCCTCAGTCGTGCGGTGCGTGTTAAGCTGCGCCCAAATCGCGCAACCGCGGATCCAGCGACCGCGGACAGCAACCAGCGTTTCGGCAGATAGTCCAAGACGAGATGCCCAAAGTAAACGCCAGCCCGGAAGCCATTCTCGAAGCTATCAAAAAGGTCGAGATTCTATCTGAACTGCTCGAAGAAAAGAATAAGAACAATCTGAAGATGATTGCGGAAGGCAAATTGTCCGGCGGCAAGCAGATTGGTCCGTATGCTCGTTTGCTTACCTACGCGCCGGGGGAAGTGATCGTGAGCCAGGGCGACTGGGGTGGAAACACCTTTAATTTGCCGTCGAGGGAGCTTTGCTGGTCTCTGTCGCGGACGAGTCTGGTGAGAAAAGGAAAGTTGGCGTCATACAACCGGGGACCTGCTTTGGAGAGATGTCTATTCTCTCCGATTTGCCGCGCAACGCCACCCTCGTGGCCGCCCAGGCGGGTGGCGACGTGGTGGTGCTGGAAGTAGTCCGCCCGGCGCTCAGGCTCTTGCGCTCGCTGAAAAAATTCGCCGACAAAATCGATCTGAGTTACCGGCTTCACGGCCTGGGAAACACTATCGCCGCAATTCAGGAAGATGCCGGCGACGCCCTGAGCGCGGTGGATTTGATAGGTTTGGGTAATTTGGGGCAGTTCATGACCTATGGCAAGCACCACCTTCTGGTCCAGGAAGGCAAGCCGATTGAGAAGTTGATCCTGATTCGCAACGGCTGGGTGCGACGCGTCCGCGGGGTCCCGATCTACCGGAACATCACCGAAGGGACCGGATCCAGCTTGCTCATTCCGGAAGACTTCCTGGGCGCCGGGAACTGTCTTGGTTTGGAAGCGCTGAGTGGGCAGGCGGTCTGGCAATTCTCAGCCGCCTTAATGGCGCGTACGGAAGTGCTTGAAGTTCCCCTGGTTGAGTTGCGGGCCGATCGCGGGCTCTGCGAACGGGTCGCCAGGGCGTTCGCGGATTTTTCCCTCGCCGATGACGACGCCAGTCTGCGCGCGCGGGCTGAGACGAAAGTCCTGGCCGCCGCCGAAAAAGAGATTTCGACCGCGCTTTACGCCTATCTCTATGTGGTGGATAAGTTCGAAGGCTTGATCCTGGTCGACGCGGCCACCCTGCTGGACGGAGATCCGCTGAATAATTATCTGCAGCGTCAACTCGATCCAAATAAATACCCCAACGGCGCTTTCAATCCTGACGGCGCGCTCGCGGGCGCGAACAGTATCGTTATCGCCGGCACCTACGCTTACATTACGACCGACCGCGAACTTGTAATCGTCAATCTCAATGATCCGTTGCAGCCGGGAATCGCCGGCCGAATCGCCGCGCCACAACTAAAACATCCGCGGTCAATCGCGATTCAGTTCAGATACGGTTTTGTCGCGGACGACGAGGGCCTCAAAGTGATCGATCTGACTCAGCCGGAGCGGGCGCGGCTGGTTGAAGGCGCGCTGGTTTCGCTGGCCGAAGCGCGCGATGTCTACGTGGCGCGCACTTACGCGTACGTGGCCGGCCGCAAAGACGGCGTGGCGATAATCGATGTGAAGCGGCCTGAAAAACCGCGTCTGGAGCAGATCTACAACGCGGCCGGGAAGCTAAATGATGTGCATCAGGTAAAGATCGCGATGACTAATGCGAGCCTGTTCGCCTATGTCGCCGATGGCCGAAATGGGTTGCGCGTCTTGCAACTTACTTCGCCGGAGACCATGCCCACCTATGCCGGCTTCAGCCCACGACCCGAGCCGCAACTGATCGCTACCTTTAAGACGAAGGGCGACGCGCTGGCGATTTCCAAGGCGCTGGATCGGGACCGGGCCGTGGACGAGAGCGGTAATCAGATTGCCGTCTTCGGCCGCCGGGGCGCCCGGCCGTTTACCTTTCAAGAAATCCAGCGGATGCTGCGGACCAACGAAGGCCGGGGCGAATTCTTTACCGTTGCCGACGAGCCTGGCACCGAGCCGCGCGGCCCAAAAGCGGCCGGCGTTTCCAGGTCGTCAGCCCTCGTCGGCGCGTTGTTAGGACTTCTGGTCGCAGTCGCTGCCTGGCGAATGCGCGCAGTTGGGCAAGCGTGACTTGGCTGACTCAGACGCGGCTGGGCTCTTTGGCAGCGCAAATCCACGGTTACCAGCGGGCTGCAATCACAAACAACTCGTCCGAGCCCAGCAGGTACGGTTCAAACCTCAACGAGCCGTAGACGTTCTTTACCTCAAATCCCGCCCGCTCGAGCATCCGGCGGATTTCTGCCACCGTATAGATCCAATGTTTTGCCTTGCGGGATTCGACTTCGCCGTTACGCTCAAAGATATATTCGGTGTCGATGCAACTCTCTGCGGCGAGATACTGCTCTTTGATCGTCAAGAGGATGTCTTCGATCTGATGTGAGGCTTCGGCTTCGAACTTAGGGATGATTGACTCGGCCGCCATGCCGGTTTCGATGACGAATCGCGCACCGGGCTTTAGCGCCCGCGCCACGCCGCAGAGGAAACTCTCCATGTCGGCATAGGCGAGAAAGCCGAAGCTGTTGCCGAAACAGTAGGCGCCGTCATAGATCGCCTCGCCCTCGATGTTGCGCATGTTGCCGAGGAGAAACTGTGGCACGGGCGTCACGCCCGTGTTCCATGCGGCTGCCGCGCTCGCCGCGGCAGCTCGTGCCTCTTCAATAAACTCTTCCGCGATATCCACTCCTGTCGCGCGATAACCCCGCCCGGCCAGCTCAAGAGAAAGCCTGCCATTGCCGCAAGGCACATCGAGCAAGTGCGCACCCGCTTTGCACATCAGCGCAGTGGCCAGGAAATCCGCTTCCCGTTTGGTTTGTTCCGGCGAGATGGCCTTCCGCCACAAATCGAGCGGGACGCCGTGAAAAAAGTCTTCGTACCAATTGGAGGGAATGGACATTCGCCTTTTCTGCAAGTTCTTGTAGCCGACCTAAAGATCCTGTGGAACCGCTATTTGAAGGAACACGCGGGGTGGATGGCGCTCGTCAGCGAAAACCTCGTTCGGAATGTAAAGGCAGTAGCGTTGACCCTCATAGTAATGGCAATACCTGACCGAATTCACCTTCAGCGACTCAAAGGCGAACTCACAAATCTTTGGACTGATGGTCAATGGCCTAGCTTCTCCGCGAAAACCGATTGTTTGGATGGGACCCAAGGCTTTTCCTAAAGCTACGAGAATCTGTGTCGGCGGTTCATTCGAGTCTGGCAACATGAACAAGGGAGCATAGAGATCGAAAGGTCGGTTCTCGAGGTGACACTGATACCTTGACGTCTTACTGTGCTGGCTGAATAGCGCGAATTCCAGGACTAGCGGGCCCTCCCACGCTTGAGGGAAATCTCTAAATCCAATTGTCCTTCCCATCTCTCAGTCTCTCCTTTTCAAAAAGTACGTGTCAACCGAGCCTGCGCCAGCAGGCGTCAGAATGCTAGCCCCTGGCGAGGCAGCCGAGCCTGGGGAATCCGTCGAGCACAATCAACGGAGCCTGCGAAGCTGGCGACAGAGGCTCAGCTCCACAAATGAGCTTCATCAAAATCAATCTTGTGACCACGCAACAG
>Ga0209797_10002039_pt1 | contig 10194 bp, 11 predicted proteins | sample DOMMetBare3Fresh_2_FD_187472 | JGI IMG/M metagenome (GOLD analysis project Ga0209797, IMG submission 187472) | Wetland sediment microbial communities from St. Louis River estuary, USA, under dissolved organic matter induced mercury methylation -... | ecosystem: Environmental > Aquatic >...
CCCGGCACGACGATCGTCCAGCCGAGCCGCAGCCCGACGCCGGCGGCCACGAAGACCGCAGTGAGCTCGAGCAGGCCGTGGGGAAGGATCAACCCGAAGAACAGGTCGAGCCGGTCGTTGGCCGCCATCAGGCCACCGGCGATGCCGACGTTCAGGGCGTTCTGCCACAGCACCCAGAGCACGGGCAGTCCGAGCAGTCCCCCGAAGGCGATGCTGGTGGCGGCGACCCAGGCGTTGTTGGTCCACACCCGGGCGGCGAACGATCCCGCCGGCGCCGACGAGTAGTAGTTCTCGAAGTCCTGCTCGACCAGCTGCCGGATCTCCTCCGGCGCCGCGACCGCGGCCCGCACCTCGGGGTGGGTGGCCACCCACCAGCCCAGGGCGAGGGACACGCCGACGAACGCGACGGCGACCCCGCTCCACCACCAGCGGGCCCGGTACAGCGCGGCAGGAAACCCGGCCGCCAGGAACTCCCCCGCATCCCGCCAGGCCGAGCCGTGGGTTCCGGTGACCGCGGCTCGGGCCCGGGTCACCGTCGTCGACAGGCGGGCGACCAGGGCGGGGTCGGGGGCCGCCGAGCGCACCGCCGACAGGTGCGTGGCGGTGCGCTGGTAGAGCTCGACCAGCTCGTCGACCTCGGCACCGGACAGCGCGCCGGCGCGGCGAGACAGCGACTCGAGCCGGTCCCACTCGGCCCGGTGCCTGGATACGAACGCGTCGACGTCCATGGGTTGGGCACACTAGTGCCTGTGGACGAGCCGTCGGGGTCGATCGGGTCGGGGGTGCCCCTCGGCGGTGACCTGGTCACCGGTGAGGCGGTCGTGCTCGAGGTTCGGCTCGCCAAGCTGCCCAGCCGCATGCTCGCCCGGCTCATCGACCTGCTCGTGCAAGGCGTGCTGCTCGTCGGGCTGACCCTCGCCTACGCGGCCGCGACCAACACCGGCTGGGTCGACGAGACGTCCGGCAGCGCCCTCGTGCTCGTGCTGGTCGTCGGGGTGCTGATCGGCTACCCGCTGCTGCTGGAGACCCTGACCCGCGGCCGCACCCTGGGCAAGCTGGCCCTGGGGCTTCGGGTCGTGCGCGACGACGGTGGGCCGATCCGGTTCCGGCACGCCCTGGTGCGGGCCCTGCTCGACGTGGTCGACGTGTGGCTCACCACGGGGGCGCTGGCCATCATCGCCAGCCTGGCCTCGGCGCAGGGCAAGCGGGTCGGCGACCACCTCGCGGGAACCGTCGTGGTGCGGGAGCGGATGCCGGTCCACGGTGCCCCGATGGCCGTCATGCCGCCCTGGCTGAGCGCGTGGGCCGCGACCCTGGACCTCTCCCGGCTGCCCGACGACCTGGCGCTGGCCGCCCGGCAGTTCCTCGCCAGGGCCCCCGACCTGGCCCCGCAGGTGCGCTACGCGATGGGCACCCGGATCGCCTCCGAGGTGGCCTCGATCGCCACCCCGCCGCCTCCGCTGGGCACGCCGGCCGAGGCCTACCTGGCCGCCGTGGTGGCCGAGCGCCGACAGCGCGAGCAGGCCCGCTACCGCCCGGCGGAGAACCTGCCGGGTGCCGCCCGCCCGGCGCCGGCGCCCGTCGGGATCCCGCCCACCTCGGTCGCCCCGCCCCCGGTCGCGTCCCCCCCGTCGGGGTTCGCCCCGCCCGACTGAGCCGCTGTCACAGCAGCAGCAGCGACACCGCCCCGGGCAGGTTGATGGTGGCGTGGGCGAGCATGGCCGCCGCCGTGCTCCCCGTGCGCCAGCGGACCAGCCCCAGGACCAGCCCGAGGACGACGAGCACGGGCAGCCGGGCCGGCTCGAGGTGGAAGAGGGCGAACGCCAGCGAGGTCCAGCCGACGCACCCCACGGCGCCGACGCCCGCTCGTTCGAGGGTCCCGTAGAGCAGGCCGCGGAAGGCCAGCTCCTCGACGACCGGCGCACCGACGACGGCGAGCACGGCGAGCGTCACCAGGGCGGCGCGGGACGCCGAGGTCGTCCCCAGTGCGAGGTCGCCGACCGCGGAGGTCATCGCGACCCCGCGGACCAGGGTGACCAGCAGGGCGACCAGCAGGGCGGCGATCAGCCCGGTCAGGCCGAGCGCCACGGCGAGCACCGCGTCGTGGCCGCTCAGGCGCAGGCCGAAGTCCAGGCGCGGGCCCCGCCCCCGGCGGCGGGAGGCCAGGAGGGGCCAGCCGCCGAGCCCCAGCCAGGGGATCACCAGCAGGAGGACGCTGGCCCAGGCCCGCCCCGTGGCGCTGTCGGGCAGGGCGGCGTTCGCGACCGCCACGGCCACCGCGCCCAGCAGCAGGGTCGAGCCGAAGGTGACACCGACGTCGCGCAGCCCCCAGCGTGGTGCGTCGGTCGACTCGTCCGGCCGTTCGCTCAGGAGCCGTGCTCCCAGCTGGACAGGTACTCAGCCTGCTCCGGGGTGAGCGAGTCGATCGAGACGCCCATCGCCGCCAGCTTGAGCCGGGCGACCTCCTTGTCGATCTCGATCGGCACGTCGTGGACACCGGGCGCGAGCTCGGCAGCGTTCGTGACCAGCCACTCGGCGGTCAGCGCCTGGTCGGCGAAGGACATGTCCATGACGGCGGCCGGGTGCCCCTCGGCGGCCCCCAGGTTGACCAGCCGGCCCTCGGCGAGCAGCAGCAGCCGCCGGCCGTCGGCCAGCACGTACTCGTCGGTCTGGTGGCGGATCTTGCGGTTCACCTCGAGCGCGTTGGCCTCCAGCCACTTCACGTCGATCTCGATGTCGAAGTGCCCGGAGTTGGCGAAGATCGCGCCGTCCTTCATGACCTGGAAGTGCTCGGCCCGCAGGACGTCGCGGTTACCGGTGACGGTGACGAAGACGTCTCCGATCCGCGCGGCCTCCGGCATCGGCATCACCCGCAGGCCCTGCATCGTGGCGTCCAGCGCCTTGGTCGGGTCGATCTCGGTGACCACGACGCTGGCGCCCATCCCCTTGGCCCGCTCGGCCACGCCCTTGCCGCAGTAGCCGTAGCCGGCCACCACGAGGGTCTTGCCCGCGAGCAGGGTGTTCGTCGCGCGGAAAATCGCGTCCAGCGTGGACTGACCGGTGCCGTAGCGGTTGTCGAACATGTGCTTGGTGTCGGTGTCGTTCACCGCGATCATCGGGAAGCGCAGCGCCTTGTCGGCGGCCATCGCCCGCAGCCGGATGACTCCGGTGGTGGTCTCCTCGCAGCCGCCTTTGACCTGCTCGATCAGCTCCTGGCGGGTCGTGTGCAGGGTGTTGACGAGGTCGCACCCGTCGTCGAAGACCTGGTGCGGGGCGATGTCCAGCGCCGCGTTGATGTGCGCGTAGTAGCCGTCGGTGTCGACGCCGTGCCGAGCGAACACCGAGATGCCGTACTCGTGCACCAGCGCGGCCGCGGTGTCGTCCTGGGTCGACAGCGGGTTCGACGCGCACAGCGCGAGCTCGGCGCCGCCCGCCTGCAGGGCCCGCATGAGGTTCGCCGTCTCGGTCGTCACGTGCATGCAGGCCGCGATCCGGGTGCCCTCGAACGGCCGCTCCTTCGCGAAGCGTTCGCGGATCTGGGCGAGCACGGGCATCGCCCGCTCCGCCCACTCGATGCGCAGCTTGCCCTGGGCGGCCAGGGACGGGTCGGCGATGTCGTGGCGGGGCGTCGTCATGCGGTCGATCGTAGACGCAGCGGAGCCCTCTGCCCGGCCGAGGCCTCGACGGCCGAGGGCGCTCCCGGCGTCCCGGGTGGTCGGTGAGCTCATCGGGCCTCGACGAACGCCTCCTCGGCGAGCACCTGGCGCGCGAGGTCGTCGCCCAGGTGGTCGAGCAGGGCCGACGTCTGGCTGGTCTGGGCGTGCAGCGCGGCCAGCTTGACGTCCAGGAGCGATCCCTCGGCGGCCAGGTACACGTCGGCGGCCGACACGGGGACCGTCGGCGGCTCGAAGCCCATGAACACGTCCAGCTCGTCGACGATCGACCGGTAGGCCCTCATCCACTCGGTGGTGTGGATGGCGTGCAGCAGCCTGGCCCGGCCGCCGGTTCGGGCGATCGCCGCAGACACCCAGCCCGAGACGGCGCGGTGGTCGGGGTGTCCGGTCATGCCGTCCGGCCCGAACGTCAGCACCACCTCGGGGTCCGCCCGCTGGATCGCGGCCGCCACGCGCTCGACCGCCTGAGCGGGGTCGACGTCCGCGCAGCCGCCGTCCGGGTAGTCCAGCCACTCGTGGTCGGTGACGCCGAGCGCACCGAGCGCCGCCGCCATCTCCGCGCTGCGGACCGCCGCGAGCACCGGGCCGGCCGGCCAGCGGTCGGGGTCGGTGCTGCCCTGCTCGCCGCGGGTCGCGGTGACGCAGGCGACCACGGCACCCTCGGCCACGGCGGCCGCCATGACGGCCGCGGACAGGAACGTCTCGTCGTCCGGGTGGGCCCAGACCCCGAGGATGCGCCGTGCCGAACCGAGGCCACGCACCCGCCGAACGCTACGCCGAGGAGCCTGCACGCGAAAGCCTGGTGCGGCACCATGGCACCAGCGCAGTCCAGACCAGTGCCGTGACGGGGGAGGTCCCATGGGTCTGTTCGACCGTTGGCGCTCCCGCAGGCGCCCGCCCGGGGCCGACGACCGCTCGCCCCGGCTCGGGCTGAAGGCCAAGGACCTCGCGGTGCTGGCGCAGCTCGTCCACGCCGGGGCCGACCTCAGCCAGCCGCGCCACGTGCTGCACTACCTGCACTTCTCGACCGAGGAGGCGGCCCGCCGCGCCGAGCCGGAGGCTCGAGCCGCCGGCTGGGAGGTGGAGGTCCGTCCGCCCTTGCCGGCCTACCCGGACCTGTGGTCGCTGATCTGCCAGCGCCACGACGTCGTGGTCAACCCGGACACCGTGCGGGAGAGCCACGACCTCCTGCAGGCGCTGGCGGACCGTCACGGCGGGGAGTACGACGGCTGGGAAGCCGCGGTGTAGCCGGCCGGATCGAGCGGAGACGCGGTCAGCCCGACCGCTCGGCCGTGACGAGTGCGGTCCCCGTCCCGGCGATGGTGACCCGGTGGTCCGCCGTGCCGGGGAGGAACGCCGACCGGGCGGGTGGCAGGACGAGCCCGCCCACGGCCACCTCCCCCTCGACGCACACGACGATCCGTCGCCCCGCCCCCGGCACGGGGTGCTGCCGTCCCGCGGGACGGATCCGCCAGACCGCGAAGTCGTCCACCGGGACGTCGTAGCCGTCCACCCCGGGGCCGAGCGGCCGGGGCCGGACGAGCGGGTCGGGGCCGACCTCGAACCGGACGACCCGCATGAGCTCGCGGACGTCGATGTGCTTGGGCGTGAGCGCCCCGCGCAGGACGTTGTCGGACGACGCCTGAACCTCGACGCCGGCCCCGTGCAGGTAGGCGTGCAGCACGCCCGAGCGGACGAACACGCCCTCCCCCGGCGCGACGTGGATCACCCGGAGGAACAGCGGGGCGACGATGCCCGGGTCCCCGGGGTAGGTGGTGGCCAGCCGAGCCGCCCAGTCCAGCGCACCGGCGTCCGGGCCGGCCTCCACCTGGTGGGCGTGGCAGGCGGCCGCCACCTCGCCGACCAGGGCCGCGCGCTCGTCGGCGGGCAGCCCGGTCACCGCCGCGAACGCGGCGCGCAGGGCGGTCCGGGGATCGGGACCGGCCAGCACCGCCGTGACCGCCGTCAGTCGCGGCACGTCGAGGAGCCCGACCAGCCGCAGCGTCTCGGCCGGGTCGCGGAACCCGCACAGCGCCTCGACGGGGGTGAGCGCGACGAGCAGCTCGGGCTTGTGGTTGGCGTCCTTGTAGGACCGGTGCGGTGCGCGGTGCGGGATCCCGAGGGCCTCCTCGGCCGCGAACCCCTCGCGAGCCTGCTCGCGCGACGGATGGGCCTGGACCGACAGCGGCTCCGCCGCGGCGAGCAGCTTGACCATGAAGGACAGGTCGGGGGCGACGTCGGCGAGGCTGCGGCCGTCGGACAGCCGGGCCGCGCCGTCCGGGTGGGCACCCAGCCAGATCTCCGCCCAGGGCTGCTGCGCCGGGACGTCCAGTCCGAGCATCGCCGGCAGGACCGTGCGCGAGCCCCAGGCGTAGTGCCGGACGGGACCCTCCAGGCCCAGCACGCTCACGCGATCGGGTGAGCGGGTCGCAGGATGTCCGGCTCCAGGTAGATGACCCGGGCGAGGGGCACCGCCGCCCGCACCCGGGCCTCCGCGTCGTCGATCGCGTGGGCGACCGCGCTCGCGCTGTCCGCCCGCCCCACCGCGATCTTGGCAGCCACCAGCAGCTCGTCCGGCCCGAGGTGCAGCGTCTTGAGGTGGATGACCTTCTCGACGTCGTCGCCACCCTCGAGCGCGGCGCGGATCAGCGCCACGTGCTCGCGCGTCGCCGACTCCCCGATGAGCAGGCTGTTCGTCTCCAGGGCCAGGAAGACCGCGATGACGACCAGCAGCAGGCCGATCGACAGCGAGCCCACGCCGTCCCACCGGCCGTCGCCGGTCGCCACCGCGAGGGTGACCCCCAGGAGGGCGAGCACCAGACCGGTCAGCGCGCCGATGTCCTCGAGCAGGACGACGGGCAGCTCGGGCGCCTTCGCGCCACGGACGAACCGCGGCCAGGAGGCCGACCCCCGGACGCGGTTGGACTCCCGCACCGCCGTCCGCAACGAGAAGCCCTCGAGCACGATGGCCACGACGAGCACCCCGAACGCCCAGCCGGGAGCGGACAGCTCCTCCGGATGCGACAGCTTGTGCCAGCCCTCGTACAGCGCGAACACCCCGCCGAGGCTGAACAGCACGATCGCGACGATGAACGCATAGACGTAGCGGCTGCGCCCGTAGCCGAACGGGTGCTCGTCGCTCGCCGCCCGCGTCGCCCGGCGGCCCCCCACGAGCAGCAGCACCTGGTTGCCGGAGTCGGCCAGGGAGTGCACGCCCTCCGAGAGCATCGCCGACGACCCGGTGAACGCGAAGGCCACGAACTTGGCGACGGCGATCCCGAGGTTGGCCACGAGGGCGGCCAGCACCGCCCTGGTCCCGCCCGAGCTGCTCACAGGGACATCCGCTCCTTCAGGTCGGCCACGTGCGGGGAGGTCGTGGGGTCCAGGCCCAGGCCGAGCGCCAGGTACACCGAGGCGAAGTCGGTGAGCCCGACGAGCCCGGCCAGTCGGGCCAGCGCGGGCCCGACCTCGGCGCGCAGCTCGATGACGCGGACCCCGCCCTCGACGGCGGTGTCGCGGACGACGTCGGCGACCCGGGCGATCTCCGCTCCCTCACCCTCGGCCTCGTCACGCAGGAGCAGCAGCCGCAGCGTCGTCCGGTCCGCCGTCTCCAGCGGGTCGGCGAACAGGTCCGACGACGCGGCCGCGAAGGGACCGTCGAACGTCGCCACGACCTCGGCGGCGGCGTCCGGCAGGATCCCGGGAACCGCCGGGTGCCGGGCGTTGCGCGCGAGCTGGGCGGCGGCCCGCACGGCCCCCACACCCATCAGGTCACCAGCGCCGAGCACGAGCGGGATCGTCCCGGCCAGGTCGAGGGCGAGCGACTTGGCCGGGTTCACGAACGCCTCGGACGAGGGGCGGGCCGCCTCGGCGACCTCGTCCAGCCGGTCGGCCACGGCGTCCAGCACAGCCGGGCCCGACTCGACCAGGCCGAGCGCGTCGGCGGCCACGAGCACCGGCACGGCGAGGGACCACAGGCCGGCGCGCGACGAGCGCAGGCCCTGCGGGGTCGGGACGTGCACCCCGCGGGCGCGGGCGCAGGCGTCGGCCAGCGGCGACCCGGCCCGCCCGACCGTGAGCAGCCGGCAGCCCCGGCGGGCCGCCTCGGCCGCCACGGCGAGCGGTCCGGCCGCCCGGCCGGACATCGACACGGCGACCACGAGGTCCAGCGGGCTCACCCAGCCCGGCAGGGTTCCCGAGTGGATCGGGGTGACCGGCACGGGGCTGCCCTGGCCGGCCAGGGCGCCGAGCAGGTCGGCGACCACCGCCGACCCGCCCAGCGCCGAGACCACGACGGCGCGCGGCCGGCCGTCGTCGGCGACCCCGGGGGCGCCGGACTCCACGGCCACGGTCCGGGCGGCCCGCACCTGGGCCCCCGCGCCGGCGAGGGTGACCAGCGTGCCGGAGCGGTCGGCCAGCGCCAGCGCGGCGACGTCGTCGAGCAGGGCCTCGTCGATGGTGCGGCTCATGGCGTCCGAGCGGTCACGCCGACGGACGCCGGCCGACGCCGGCCGGGCCGGGCTCGGCCTCGTCGAGCAGCATGACCGGGATGTCGTCCCGAACCGGGAACGCGGTGCGGCAGTACGTGCAGACCAGGGCCTGCCGGGCCTCGTCGACCTCGACCGGCTCGTGCCGCTCGCACGGACAGGCCAGGATCTCCAGCAGCACCGGGTCGAGATTCACGACGGTCCCCTTCGTACGGTCGCCAGGACGTCCTCGCGCAGCCGCACCATGGTCGGCTCGTCCCGCGCCTCGACGTTGAGGCGCAGCAGTGGCTCGGTGTTCGACGGGCGCAGGTTGAACCACCAGTCGTCGCCCTCGACGGTGAGGCCGTCGAGGTGATCCACGGTGACGCCGGGCTGCCCCTTCCACCGCGCCTCGACCTCCGTCGCCGCGCCGCCGGGGTCGGCCACCCGGCTGTTCACCTCACCCGAGCAGACGTATCGGTCGTAGGCCGCCAGCAACGACGACAGCGGCGTCCCAGGCGGGGTCTCACCGAGCGCGGCGAGCACGTGCAGCGCGGCGAGCATGCCGGAGTCGGCCCGCCAGAAGTCGCGGAAGTAGAAGTGCCCCGAGTGCTCGCCCCCGAACACCGCGCCGGTCTCGGCCATCACCTGCTTGATGAAGGAGTGGCCCACCCGGGTGCGCACCGGCGTGCCCCCGTGCTCGCGGACGACCTCGGGCACGGCGCGGCTGGTGATCAGGTTGTGGATCACCGTGCTGCCCGGGACGCGGGCCAGCTCGCGGGCCGCGATCAGGGCCGTCAGGGTCGACGGGGACACGATGCCGCCGGTCTCGTCGACGACGAAGCAGCGGTCGGCGTCGCCGTCGAACGCCAGGCCGAGATCGGCGTCGTGCGCCCGGACGGCGGCCTGCAGGTCGCGCAGGTTCGCCGGCTCGATCGGGTTGGCCTCGTGGTTGGGGAAGCTGCCGTCGAGCTCGAAGTACAGCGGAACCACGGTGAGCGGGAGACCGGCGAGCACCACCGGGACGGTGAGCCCACCCATCCCGTTCCCCGCGTCGATGACCACGGTGAGCGGCCGGCTGGCGGACAGGTCCACCAGCCCGCGCAGGTAGTCGCCGTACTCGGGCAGCACCGCCCGCGTGGTCGTCGTCCCGGGCGGGCCGTCGAACGGGGGGACCCCCTGCTCGACCAGTCGTCGGACGTCGGCCAGCCCGGTGTCCTGCCCCACGGGCGCGGCCCCGGCCCGGCACAGCTTGATCCCGTTGTAGCGGGCCGGGTTGTGGCTGGCGGTGAACATGGCGCCCGGCGCGTCGAGGCGGCCGGAGGCGAAGTACAGGGCGTCGGTCGACACCAGCCCGACCACGACCACGTCCGCGCCCTGACCGGTCGCTCCTTCGGTGAAGGCCTGGACCAGTGACGGGCTGCTCGGGCGCATGTCGTGACCCACGACGACGGGGTGTCCGGCGGCCCCGACCACGCGCACGAACGCCGCGCCGATGTCGCGGGCCAGGGCCTCGTCGAGCTGGTCGGGATAGGTCCCGCGGACGTCGTAGGCCTTGACGATCTGCCCCAGGTCCCGCATGCGCGCGAGCCTACCGGTCGGTCGTCAGCCCACCTTGCGGGTCTTGTTCAGCACGCTCGCGCGGTCGAGCACCGCACCGGCGGCCAGCCAGCTGCGGTGCTCGCAGCGGTGGCAGGAGGTGAACTCCACCGGCGTGCCGTCGGTGAGCGTCATCGCCAGGCGGGTCACCCGCTCGCTGCCGCACGCCCGGCAGGGCTCGCCGGGGCGCGCCCCGGCCTGGGTCAGCGACCCCAGCGCCACCGGGGCGGTGACCCGCGCGGAGCGGCGCCTCGGCGGGCGGGCCGGCGGAGCTGGGGGAGCCGCCTCGGCCGGCTCCGCCGCGATCGGCGCGCGGCTGGGTCGGGAGGGGCGGGCGGTACGGGCAGCGACGGCCATGGGGGACTCCGGATGCTCTGGGTGCAGCTGGGTGCAGCTGGGTGCGGCTGGGTGCGGCTGAGTGCGGCTGAGTGCAGCTGGGTGCAGCTGAGTGGGGG
>Ga0209797_10002040_pt1 | contig 10190 bp, 6 predicted proteins | sample DOMMetBare3Fresh_2_FD_187472 | JGI IMG/M metagenome (GOLD analysis project Ga0209797, IMG submission 187472) | Wetland sediment microbial communities from St. Louis River estuary, USA, under dissolved organic matter induced mercury methylation -... | ecosystem: Environmental > Aquatic >...
CTTTTCGAACAGGAAGATCGGGTCCTTGGGCATGCCGACATCGATCTTGTAGATGTCCGAGCCGAACACCGTCTGGCCGAAGCCGTCGAGGAAGTAGGTGATGCCCAGCGTGGCCATCAGCAGCGTGATGCCCTCCTGGTTGACCAGCTTGCCCAGCACCAGGCGTTCGATCACCCAGGCCACCGCGATCATCACCAGCATCGCCACGCCAAAGGCCAGCAGGTTGGCGACGATCTTGCTGTCGATGCCGGTGAAGCGGGGGATCCACTCGGCGAAGCGCGCCATCGCCAGGGCCGCGAACAGCACCATCGCGCCCTGCGCGAAGTTGAACACCCCCGAGGCCTTGAAGATGAGCACGAAGCCCAGCGCCACCAGCGAATACAGCATGCCCGTCATCAGGCCGCCGATCAGGGTCTCGAGGAAGGGTCCCATCGTCGTGCGCCTCAGTGGGTGGTGCCGAGGTACGCGCTGATCACGTCCTCGTTGTTGCGCACCTCTTCGGGGGTGCCGTCGCCGATCTTCTTGCCGTAGTCGAGCACGACCACGCGGTCCGAGATGTCCATCACCACCCCCATGTCGTGCTCGATCAGCACGATGGTGGTGCCGAACTCGTCGTTGACGTCGAGCACGAAGCGGCACATGTCCTGCTTCTCCTCGACGTTCATGCCCGCCATCGGCTCGTCGAGCAGCAGCACCTGGGGCTCCATCGCCAGCGCACGGCCGAGGTCGACGCGCTTTTGCAGGCCATAGGGCAGGCGCCCGACCGGGGTCTTGCGGTGCGCCTGGATTTCGAGGAAGTCGATGATGTGCTCGACGAACTCGCGGTGGGCGTGCTCCTCGCGCGCCGCCGCGCCCCAGTAGATGGCCTGCTGGAAGAGATTGGTCTTCATCTTCAGGTTGCGGCCGGACATGATGTTGTCGATCACGTTCATGCCCTTGAACAGCGCCAGGCTCTGGAAGGTGCGGGCCACCCCCATCTCGGCCACCTGGCGCGAGTTCATGTGGGCGAAGGTATGGCCGCGGAAGGTGATCGAGCCCTTCTGCGGTGTGTAGACGCCGTTGATGCAGTTGAGCATCGAGCTCTTGCCGGCGCCGTTGGGGCCGATGATGGCGCGCACCTCGTGCTCGCGAACGTCGAAGCTGATGTCGGTCAGCGCCTTGACGCCGCCGAAGGCGAGCGAGATGTTCTTGACGTCGAGGATCACATCGCCGGAGGACCGGCCGCTGGTGGCAGCGTTCATGGTCAGGCCGCCTTCTTCACGGTGGCGAAGGTCTTGGTTCCGGCGTAACTTGCTGCGCAAGTGAGCCTGCACCGAAACGATTCCATCATGCGGCCCTCCGCATGCTGGGATACGTCTTGGCATCGACGATCTTCAGCGTCGCCGAGACCGAGCCGCTGCGGCCGTCCTCGAACTTGACCGCGGTCTCGATGAACTGCTCGGTCCTGCCGCCGTACAGCGCGTCGACCAACACCTGGTACTTGTCGGCGATGTAGCCGCGCTTGACCTTGCGGGTGCGGGTCATCTCGCCGTCGTCGGCGTCGAGCTCCTTGTGCAGGATCAAGAAGCGGCTCACCTGGCTGCCGGCCAGCAGCGCGTCCTGCGCGAGGTCGGCGTTGACCTTCTCGACGCACTCGCGCACGAGCTCGTAGACCTCGGGCTTCTGCGCCAGGTCGGTGTAGCCGGCGTAGGGGAGGTTGCGCTTCTCGGCCCAGTTGCCGACCGCCTCGAAGTCGATGTTGATGAAGGCGCAGACCTTCTCGCGCTTGTCGCCGAAGGCCACCGCCTCCTTGATGTGGGGGAAGAACTTCAGTTTGTTCTCGACGTACTTGGGCGCGAACATCGCGCCGTCCGACGCTCCGCCGACGATGCGGCCGACGTCCTTGGCGCGGTCGATGATCTTGAGGTGCCCGGTCGCGTCGATGAAGCCGGCGTCGCCGGTGTGGTACCAGCCGTCGGGCGTCAGCGCCTCGTTGGTGGCCGCTTCGTTCTTGTAGTATTCCTTCAGCAGCCCCGGCGACTTGACGAGGATCTCGCCGAGCTCGGTGAGCTTGATCTCGACGCCTTCGATCGGCACGCCGACGGTGTCGGCGCGCACTTCGTGGTCGGGCTGCAGGCAGACGAAGACCGCGGTCTCGGTCTGGCCATAGAGCTGCTTGAGGTTGATGCCGATCGAGCGGTAGAAGGTGAACAGGTCGGGGCCGATCGCCTCGCCGGCGGTATAGGCCACGCGCACCCGCGAGAACCCCAGCGTGTTGCGCAGCGGGCCGAAGACGAACCAGTCGCCCAATCTCCACCTCAGGCGGTCGAGGGCGCTGACCGGTTTGCCGTCCATGCGCGCCGGCCCGACCCGGCGCGCGACCGCCATGAAGGTGTGGAACAGCCACTTCTTGAACGCGCCGGCGTCCTCCATGCGGATCATCACGCTGGTGAGCAGGCCTTCGAAGATGCGCGGCGGGGCGAAGTAGTAGGTGGGGCCGACCTCCTTGAGGTCGATGGTCACCGTGGCGCTCGATTCCGGGCAGTTGACGACGTAGCCGCAGGCCAGCCACTGCGCGTAGCTGAAGATGTTCTGGCCGATCCACGCCGGCGGCATGTAGGCGAGCACCTCCTCGCTCTCGGTGAGCTTGTCGAAGCTCTTGCCCGCGTTGGCGCGGTCGAGCAGCGTGAAGTGGGTGTGCACCACGCCCTTGGGGTTGCCGGTGGTGCCGGAGGTGAAGAACATCGCGGCCACGTCCTCGGGCCGGGTGGTGGCGACTTCGGCGTCGTAGAACTTGGGCTCCCGCTGCTGGCGCGCGATGCCGGCCTCGACCACCGCGTCGAGCGAGGCCAGGCCGGGCTCGTCGTACTTGCGCAGGCCGCGCGGATCGTCGTACCAGATGCGCGCGAGCTGCGGGCACTGGGGGCGGATCTCGAGCAGCTTGTCGACCTGCTCCTGGTCCTCGACCACCGCGAACGCGACCTCGGCGTTGTTGATCGGAAACACCATTTCGGTGGCCACCGCGTCCTGGTACAGCGGCACCGGTACCGCGCCCAGCGACTGGGCGGCGAGCATGCAGGCGTACAGGCGCGGGCGGTTGTCGCCGATGACCACCACATGCTGGCCGCGCTTCATGCCGGCCTCGGCCATGCCGCAGGCCAGGTGGCGCACCTGCGTGGCCAGCGCCTGCCAGGTGATGGCCTGCCAGATGCCGTACTCCTTCTCGCGCAATGCCGCGGCGTTTGGCCGTTGCTTGGCATGCTCGAGCATCAGGCGAGGGAAGGTCGTTTGCACGTTCGACTCCATCAAAGGGCTGCCGCCAGGCGGAGGTCAGCCATTGGAGGCGGATGCTAGGTGTAAGTTTGACGCCATGTTGTCTGTACGACGACAATTTACGGGTCAACCCTGATCATGGTTTCCCGAGGAGGCCGCGGACCTTGAAGCCCAAACTTCGCGAACGGGCACGCACGCCGACCGAGCGCGAGCTGGCCGACATCCCCTGGCTGGGCCGGCTGTCGCCCGAGGACCGGCGCGAGGCGCAGGAGCACCTGATGGTCAGTGTGGCCGAACCCGGCGACCGCGTCTGCCGCGTCGGCCGGCCCTCCAACTTCTGGTTCGGCGTCGTCTCGGGCCTGCTCAAGATGAGCAACGACACCCGCGAGGGCGCGACCATCACCTACACCGGCATTCCGCCCGGGGCCTGGTTCGGCGAGGGCACGCTGCTCAAGCGCGAGGCCTACCGCTACAACATCGAAGCGCTGCGTCGCAGCACGGTGGCGGGCCTGCCGAGCGAGTTCTTCCTGCGCCTGCTCGACCGCAGCATCCCCTTCAACCGCTTCGTGATGAACCAGCTCAACGAGCGGCTCGGCCAGTTCATAGCCGCCCGCGAGATCGATCGCCACAGCCATCCCGACGCCCGCGTGGCGGGCAATCTGGCGGCGCTGTTCCACCCGGTGCTCTATCCGGGTGTGGGCCAGGTCCTGCGGATCACGCAGCAGGAGCTCGGCTACCTGGTCGGCCTGTCGCGGCAGCGGGTCAACCAGGCCCTCAACGCGCTGCAGCACGACGAACTGATTCGCGTCGACTACGGCGGCGTGCGCGTGCTCGACCTCGATCGCCTGCGCCGCTACACACCCGGCGCACGCTGATCGCGCGGCGCACCTACACTGCGCGGCGTTGCGCTCCACCGATCCGTCACCATGCCACTGTTCCGCCTGCTTCTTGTCCTGCTGGCCCTGGCCGCCGGCGCCGCGTCTGCCCAGGCCCCGGTGGCCGAAGCGCTGCCGGCCGGCCTCGTGCGCGGCGCCGAGGTCGAAGGCATCACCGAGGTCCGGCTGGCCAATGGCCTGCAGTTGCTGCTCGCGCCCGACGAGGCCAAGCCCACGACCACCGTCAACCTCACCTTCCGGGTCGGCTCGCGCCACGAGCACTACGGCGAAACCGGCATGGCGCACCTGCTCGAGCACCTGCTGTTCAAGGGCACGCCGACCCACCGCAATCCGTGGATGGAATTCGGCAAGCGGGGCCTGCGTGCCAACGGCACCACCTCGTTCGACCGCACCAACTACTTTGCCAGCTTCTCGACCAGCGCAGACACCCTGCGCTGGTACCTGGGCTGGCAGGCCGACGCGATGGTCAACAGCTTCATCGCCCGCGCCGACCTCGACACCGAGATGACGGTGGTGCGCAACGAGATGGAGATGGGCGAGAACAACCCTGGGCGCGTCCTGATGCAGCAGACCCTGGCCACGATGTACCAGTGGCACAACTACGGCAAGAGCACGATCGGCGCGCGCAGCGATGTCGAAAACGTCGACATCGCCCGCCTGCAGGCCTTCTACCGCCTGCATTACCAGCCCGACAACGCCACGCTGATCATCGCCGGCAAGTTCGACCGGGCGCAGACCCTGCAGTGGGTGGCGCAGCTGTTCGGTGCCATTCCCCGGCCATCGCGGACGCCGGCAGCGACCTACACGCTCGACCCGGTGCAGGACGGCGAGCGCACGGTCACGCTGCGGCGCGTCGGCGGCACGCCGATCGTCATGATGGCCTATCACATGATGTCGGCGGCCGAGCCGGACTTCGCCGCCGTGCAGCTGCTGGCCTCGGTGCTCGGCGACGCGCCCGGCGGGCGGCTGCACAAGCGGCTGGTCGAGGGCGGGCTGGCGGCCTCGGTGTTCGGCTTCGCCTGGGGCCTGACCGAGCCGGGGCCGCTGATGCTGGGCGCCCAGCTCGGGCCAGGGCAGGATGTCGACAAGGCGCGCGCGGCGATGTCGGCGGCGATCGACGAGCTGGCCACGCAGCCGGTGACCGCCGAGGAGCTCGAGCGCGCCCGCACCCAGTGGCTCAACGAGTGGGAGCTCGGCTTCACCGACCCCGAGCGCATCGGCGTCGAGCTCTCCGAGGCCGTCTCGCATGGCGACTGGCGGTTGTTCTTCCTCGGCCGCGACCAGATCCGCCGGGTCACGCTGGACGACATGAAGCGCGTCGCCGGCGAGCGCCTGCGGCGCGACAATCGCACCGTCGGCACCTACCTGCCGACCGCGCAACCCGAGCGCGCGCCGGCGCCGGCGCGAGCCGACGTGGCCGCGCTATTGAAGGATTACAAGGGTGACCCGTCGGTGGCGCAGGCCGAGGCCTTCGACGCCACGCCGGCCAATCTGGATGCGCGCACCCTGCGCTTCGAGCTCGCCGAGGGCCTGCGCGTGGCGCTGCTGCCCAAGAGCACGCGCGGGCGCGTCGTGCAGGCCACGTTGCGGCTGCACCTGGGCGACGAACACAGCCTGCGCGGGCAATCGACGGTGGCCTCGCTGATGGGCCAGCTGTTCGACAAGGGCGGCGCCGGAATGACCCGCCAGCAGATTGCCGACCAGTTCGATCGCTGGCGGGCCAACGTCGGCATCGGAATGCAGGGCCAGGCACTGCAGGCCACGATCACCACCACCCGCGAGCACCTGCCGTCGGTGGTGTCGCTGGTCGTCAATTTGCTGCGCGAGCCGGCCTTCCCGGCCGACGTGCTCGAGGAGCTGCGGCGACAGCGGCTGGCGGCGATCGAACGCCAGCGCAAGGAGCCCGACGGCGTGGTGGCCGAGGCGATCGGCCGGCATGGCAATCCCTACCCGCGCGGCGATCTGCGCCATGCGCCGAGCTACGACGAACAGGTGCAGGACCTGCAGTCGGTCACCGCCGGGCAGCTCGGTGAGTTTCACCGGCGCTTCGTCAGCGCCGCCCGTGGCGAGTTCGCGGCGGTGGGCGACATCGACGTGCCCGCGCTGCGCGCGGTGCTGCAGTCGTCGCTGGCCGGCTGGCGCCAGCCGGCCGCGGGCGCGCTGCCCTATGTGCGCGTGCCACGGCCGCTGGTCGCGGTGGCCCCCGAGCGCTTCGTGCTGCGCACGCCCGACAAGGCCAACGCCACCTTGCTGGCCGCGCTGGCCTTGCCGCTGAACGACCTGCACCCCGACTACCCGGCGCTGATGGTGGCCAACTTCATCTTCGGCGCCGGTGGCACCGGGCGCCTGTGGAACCGCATCCGCGAGACCGAGGGCCTGAGCTACGACGTGCACGCCTTCATCGAGTGGAACAACTTCGAGCCCAACTCGCGCTGGGTACTCGGCGCGATCTTCGCACCGCAGAACCAGCCCAAGGTCGAGCGCGCATTGCGCGAGGAGATCGAACGTTCACTGAAGGAGGGGTTCACGCCAGGCGAACTCGACGAGGCGCGCACCGGGCTGCTCAACCGCCGGCGCCTGCAGCGTGCCCAGGACGAGACGGTCGCCGGCCAACTCGTTGGCCAGCTCCACCTCGGCCGCGATTTCGCGCTCGCGCAGCGCATCGACGATGCGATCGCGGCGATCGGCCTGGTCGAGGTCAACGCCGCCTGGCGAAAGACCATCGATCCGCAGCGGGTCGTCTACGCCTGGGGCGGCGACTTCAAGCCCTGATCAGGGGTTGGCCACGCCCGCCGCGACGTGCCCGGCGGGTACATGCGGCGCGGCGTCCTCGACATGGCGGGTCTGGTCGTCGAAGAAGAAGTCGGGCTCGAACTCGCGCAGGAACTCGCCCTTGGGCGAGCCGCCGAGGAACATCGCCTCGTCGACCTCGATGCGCCAGTCCATCAGCGTGCGGATCGCGCGTTCGTGGGCCGGCGCGCTGCGCGCGGTGACCAGGGCGGTGCGCACGCGCATCGCCGAGGGGTCGGCCGGGTGGGCCATCGCGCGCAGCTTCTGCAAGGCCTGCAGCAGCGGCTTGAACGGCCCCGGGGGCAATGGCGTCGCGGCCTGCGACTGCTCGTGGTCGTGGAAGGCGTCGAGCCCGTCGCGCCGGAAGATGCGCTCGGCCTGGTCGGAAAACAGCACCGCGTCGCCATCGAAGGCGATGCGCACTTCGCGCGGATGAGCGTCGGACGCCAGCGCGCCATGCGGCAGCACCCGCGCGGCCGGCACCCCGGCGGCCAGCGCCGCGCGCACATCGGCCTCGTTGGTCGACAGGAACAATTGCGCGCCCAGCGGCCGCAGGTAGCGCCACGGCGGCTCGCCGCGCGTGAAGACGCCGCGCTCGACCCCCAGCCCGTAGTGCTGGCAGGAGCGGAACACGCGCAGTCCCGACACCGGGTCGTTGCGCGACAGGATCACCACTTCGACCTCGGTGCGCCCGCCCGAGTTGAAGGCGACCAGCTTGCGCGCCAGCGAGAACGCCACGCCGGGCCGCGCGGGCTGGTCCAGTCGCTCGAGCTGCAGCCGCATGTAGGCATGGTCGTCGCGGGCCTCGAAGATGCGGTTCTCCTCCTCGAAGTCGAACAGCGCGCGCGACGACAGCGCGATCACCAGACGGTCGGCAGTCGGCGGGGACATGCGGCCGATGATAGGGCGCGTGATGGGCGGCGCGGGCGCGGGGGAGCGTCCCACGCAAATGTGGCATTGCCACTCCGCGTGATCCCCACGGGGGACTGAGGGCCGCGGCTCCAAGTCCGCCTGCGCGGACTTGGACGGACCGAAGGCCACGGGCCTACGGACCGTGGCGGTCGCCGCCCAGCGACGGCCTGGGGGCCGTCAGTTCACGAAACCGATCGGGTTGCGCTTGCCGTGGGCATCGGGCAGGTCGTTGACGTCGATCCGCGCGCGCCCATCGAGCCGGGCATTGCCGAAGGCCGTCATCCAGGCGCGGCGCATTTCGCGCGGCGCCATCTCGCCCATGCGCTCGAGCACGGCCTCGGTCGGCTCGGGCTCGAAGCGCTGGCCCCACTCATGCTGGCCGCGGATGCCAGCGTACAGCCGCAGCGCGATCGTGCGCGCGGCGTCGCGCGTGGGGCTGTGCACCTCGTAGACGTTGACACGGTTGAGGATCGGCTCGGGGATCGCGCGCTCGTCGTTGGCGGTGGCGACCCAGATCACCTGGCTGGCGTCGACCGCGACCTCGGCGAACTCGTCGACGAAGCTGCGCGCGGTGTCGTGTTCGAGCAGGCTGTACAGCGCGCCCAGCGGATCGTAGGCATGCTCGCCGCGGGCCTTGTCGATCTCGTCGACCACCATCACGGGATTCGCATACTGGCCGTCGACCAGGGTCTCGAAGACCTTGCCCGGGCGCGCGCCCTTCCACTGCGACGAGGCACCCGACAGCACCCAGCCGGCGGTGAGCGAGCTCATCGAGACGAAGCCCATGCCGGTGCCCAGCAGGTGCGCGACCTCGCGCGCGAAATGCGTCTTGCCCACACCGGGCGGACCGAGCAGCAGCATCGGCGTGATCTCCAGCGCGTCGCGGCTGTCATGGCACAGCGCGAGCTGGCGGCGAATGTCGTCGAGCACCTCGTGGAAGTTCGGCAACTCGTCGTAGAGGTGCTCCATCCCGGCCAGGCCGGAGGGCTTGACCTGGAAGCGCTCGGGGCCCTTTTCCAGCATGCGCTCGTAGGTGCTGCGCAGGCTCTCGTGCTCCTTGGGTGGCAGCTTGGTCAGCCGACGCTCGACGTCGTCGCAGCGGTAGACGCTGCGCAGGTGGGCGATCGGTATGCCGCCGCGCTTGGGGGGAACAGGGACCAGGTCGGTTGATGGGCCGGACATGCGCACCTCCAGAGTCCAACAGCCACATTGCAGCAAACCGCGCCCGGCCCGAGCCGTCGAACAGGGGCCGGAACCTGCCGCTGTTGTGGCGCGGGGCCATCGTAGCAAGCCCTGGTCCGACGTGCAGCGGGCGGGTTGGCGCGCGCCGCACATCAGCAACCGTGGCCGTGCCACTTTGCCCATTCCGCTCCGGGGGCGTTGGTGGCAACGCCACCCCTTGGGGGCGCCGTCACGCGTGGCGGTTCACTTGACCCAGGTGTTGAGCTGGATGATCGGCAGCAGCACGGCCAGCACGATGAGCATCACCACGCCGCCCATCGCCACGATCAGCAGCGGCTCGAGCACGGTGGCCAGCGCCATCGCCCGCCGCTGCACCTCGCCGGCGAGCTGGCGCGCCGCGCGGTCGAGCATCTGCGGCAGCTGGCCGGTCTGCTCGCCGAGGCGGGCGAACATCGCCAGCAGCCCCGGGAAGCGCTTCTTCGCCGCCAGTGCCGAGGCCAGCGGCGCGCCCTCGCGCACCTGGGCCAGGGCGTCGATCGCATCGGCGCGCATCGCGCGGTTGGCCAGCGTCTCGGCCGCGGCCTGCAGCGCCTTGAGGATCGGCACTCCGGCATTGGCCAGCATCGCCAGCGTGCCGCCGAAGCGCGCCGCGTTGTAGCCCCGGGCGAGCCGCCCGAGCAGCGGCAGGCGCAGCCACAGTGCATCGAAGCGCAGCCGGAAGGCCTCGTTGCGCAGCGCCACGGTCAGCGCGATGCCGCCCGCGACGGCGGCCAGCAGCGCCACCCAGCCCCATTGGCGCACGAAGTCGCTCAGCGCCAGCATCGCCAGCGTCAGCCCCGGCAGCGCGCGCTTGCTGCTGGTGAAGACGCTGGCCACCTGCGGCACCACGTAGGTCACCAGGAAGACCACGATCACCAATGCGATCAGCGAGACGATGGCCGGGTACAGCGCCGCCCCGATGAGCTTGGACTTCAGCGCCTGGCGTTCCTCGAGGTCGTCGGCCAGGCGCTCGAGCACGGCGCCCAGCGCACCGCTTTGCTCGCCGGCGGCGACCACGGCCCGGTAGACCTCGTCGAACTCGCGCGGCGCCGCGCCCAGCGCCCGCGCAAAGGGCGAACCGGCGTTGACCTCGGCGCGCAGGTGCGACACCAACTCGCG
>Ga0209797_10002042_pt1 | contig 10185 bp, 4 predicted proteins | sample DOMMetBare3Fresh_2_FD_187472 | JGI IMG/M metagenome (GOLD analysis project Ga0209797, IMG submission 187472) | Wetland sediment microbial communities from St. Louis River estuary, USA, under dissolved organic matter induced mercury methylation -... | ecosystem: Environmental > Aquatic >...
TATGATGGCCAATGTTCAATTTAATGTACTGGGTAATGTTGCGGAGAATCCAATTGACGAAATATTTTATGAAAACAGGGGAAGAAAAATTACAGTAAATACACCTACTGGTCCCCAACAAATAAGTTCTAATAACCGTATTCAATTATACAGAGCCAGCTATAATTGGGACGCCAAACTATTTAAGCTTACCGGTTTTTACCGCACGGGTCATTACCATTGGGGTGATGAAGGAGATTTTTTTGGCTTGTATCCCGAAGCCAACTATGGACCCAATATTGACATATATAATGGTGAAGCACCATTTGGTTTTGAAATAGAAGGTAAGAAAGCCATCAAAGGATTGAAACTTGCTTTTGGTCCTGAATTATGGTGGGGTGCTAACCCGGCAATTTTGGCGAAGTACAGACGCAAGATTGCAAAATTTGATGTAACAGGTATGTTCCATGAAGACATATCACAACGTAGCGGCCTTCAAAGCTCTTTTGCTGTACCGACACCTAAAACAAGAAAAGCGGCTTTAAGTATATCAAGAAAATTTGAAAAATTTGGATTTGATATCGGCGGCTTATGGGCTGGGCAACCCTTGAATGGAAGAATTTTCCAATTGATGAGAAATGGAAAAGTGTACCAGGATAAAATTAAAACAGAAGACAACTTTGGCGGTAAAATAAAACTGACTTATGCCAGCGGAATAGTGCAGTGGTATGGCCTTACTTCTTATATGGGTCTCGTAGCCAATGGCGGTGCTGATCTTACTAAAACTTATACAGGTTGGAGATTGAAAGATATCGGCAGCGGCAATATGTATAATGTGCTGAGTGGTTTTACCGTGAATGTTGGCAAAGTGCAAATTGCCCCTAACTTTTTATACCAAAAACCAATTGAAGGCCCGATACCTGCTGATGTATTGGCACCAGGCAGACCAAGAAATATTTTAGATGATCCTTTCTCTGTTCGCAGCAACAGGGAAACAATTGGTGGTGAATTATTACTTACTTACGACCCAACACCAGCTACCTGGATGTATGAGTGGGATAATGACAGACAAGAAGATGCAAAATTTGCGATCAGTGCTGATTTTATATATCGTCATTTACCTACCGTGCAGGATGCTGCTATTGGAGTATTCGCTAACCGAAATTTATTTGCCTTCCCCGGTTCGGCACCAGCAGAGGATTTATGGGAAACAAACATAAGAGTTGTATCAAAAGTAAACCCAAACCTTGGTTTAATAGCTAATCTCTATGTTGGCAATGGCCAGGCAAATGGAAGTGATAAAAGAACTATTGACCGCTATGGCTTTGACCTGCGGAGCATTTATAAAAAAACCAAGTTGATTGCTATTGGTAAATTCAACGATTGGGGTCCTTTTGACTATCATCGTGATTTTAACCTAACATTTCCGGTACAGTTGATTGCAGATATTTCAACTGAGATTGGCAAACCGGATTGGTTTATGTTGCCCGGAACCAAAATAGGTATGAGGGGAACGTACAGAACATTAGATAAATATTCTCCCCGTTATTCTCCAATCAAAACCATTGATGCTGCTGGTAACTGGGTACCCGATCCTAATGCAATCGGCTTCCCTGATGGCAATGAGTGGGAGATACGTACTTACATTCAAATCAACATAGGTAAATAAAATAAGCTTGCTAATTGTTTTAAAGTTATTTAAAATGAAAAAAAATCAATCACTCCACACAGTATTATTTAGCCTTATTGGGCTAATAGTATTTATTGGTATGTCATGCAAGAAACGGGATATTGCCGATCTGCAAATCCCGCAGTTTCCCAGTACTGCTGAAGTTTTTATTGATGACTTCACAGGTGATCTAGCTTATGCAGCCTTTGGCGGTTCAGATGTAAAGGCATTTCAGGTTGATAACCAGGTAACCTTCGGAAGCACAAAACAATCCATGCGATTTGATGTTCCCGATGCTAACAGCCCGAACGGCTCTTATGCAGGTGGGGTATTCTTTAGTAAAACTGGAAGAAATTTATCCGGTTACAATGCGCTTACTTTTTATATTAAGGCTTCGCTGGCCGCTACTATTGGTGTGCTTGGTTTTGGTAATGATTTGGGCGAAAATAAATATCAGGTTACTTTGAATGCTTTGCCTGTTAACAGCAACTGGAAAAAAGTAATCATTCCCATCCCTGATGCATCAAAGCTTAGTAAAGAGAAGGGATTGTTCTATTATGCTGCGGACCCTGCAAACGGAAGAGGCTTTACATTCTGGATTGACGAAGTTCGGTTTGAAAAATTAACTGATCTCGCAGGACTTGCAGGAGTTATTTTTAATGGGGATAACAGAACGATAACAAATGCCGAAACTGGTGATAAGATAACTATAACGGATATACAGGCATCAGTAAACTTGCCAAGTGGTGTAAATCAAAAAGTAGCTATTTCCCCTTACTATTTGACTTTCTCTTCATCTAATGCAGCAGTAGCCAGTGTAAATGAACTTGGACTGATTACAGTACTTGCAGCAGGCACAACAACCATAACTGGAAAACTAAATGGCAATACGGCTCTTGGTAAATTAGATTTAACATCAGTAGGCCTGGCCAATTTACCTGCAACTCCTGCGCCTGTACCTCCTGCTCGTTTGCCAGCAAATGTTATTTCAATGTATAGTAATGCATATAACAATGTGCCAGTAGATACATGGAATACCCGATGGCAATTTTCAACTGCAGACGAATATTTTATAACAATCAATAATGATAATGTCATACGTTATAAAAATTTAAATTTTGTTGGAATTGAATTTACTTCCAATCAAATAAATGCAACAGCGATGACCCATTTTCACATGGATATCTGGACTCCGGATAATACGGCACTTCCTAATAATTTTAAAATACTTCTTGTAGACTTTGGCGCCAATGGCACTTTTGGTGGAGGTGATGATAAGTCTCATGAAATTACGATAACAAGACCCACACTAATTTCAAGTAACTGGGTTAGTTTAGATATCCCTTTATCCACTTTTACCGGTCTAACTACCAGGGCCAATCTTGCGCAATTAGTACTCTCAGGAACGGTTCCGAATGTTTTTGTTGATAATGTATATTTCTATAGGTAATACCAGAAAGAAGATTAGAATATAAACAGTAAAATAAAAAATCTTTATATGATATCGATAAATATAAAATCGCTGACTACTTTTTTAAAGATCGTCTTTTTCTCATTGTTCCTTTTTTTCTTGTTGGGCAGTTGTAAAAAAGAAGCAGTACAAACTTTGCCTGAAAGAGAATGGACCTTGGTTTGGAGTGATGAGTTTGATGGCACAGCAGGTTCTTCTCCAGACAACACCAAATGGTCTTTTGATATAGGGACAGGGAATAATGGTTGGGGAAACGCAGAACTTCAGTATTACACTTCCCGTTCTTCAAATATTCAAAGAGATGGCAATGGAAAATTAGTTATTACCGCCCGAAGTGAATCTTTTGGTGGAGCCGGTTTCACATCTGCCAGAATAAAAACAAAAGATCTTTATGCTCAGGCATATGGCCGCTTTGAAGCGAGAATAAAAACTACAACTGGGCCAGGTATATGGCCGGCTTTCTGGATGCTTGGTTCTAATATTGATGCTGTTCCCTGGCCACAGTGCGGCGAAATTGATATCATGGAGCAGCGAGGTCAGCAGCCATCTATCAATTATGGCAGTGTTCACGGACCTGGATATTCAGGAGGTGGTGCAATAACAAAACCGTATGCACTTACAACGGGAAGATATGATACGGATTATCATATTTATGCAATTGAATGGGGAGTAGATTACATCGATTATTTTGTAGATAATTTTTTGTACTCTCGAATTACTCCCAAAGATGTTACTGGAGAATGGGTATTTGACCATCCGTTTTACCTTATACTCAATGTTGCAGTAGGTGGAAATTTTGTTGGCTTTCCAACAACCGGCACTCCTTTTCCGCAATCCATGTATGTGGATTATGTAAAAGTGTATAAACAGAAGTAAGAGTTCCTTATCTATAAACACAGCATGTCATACCAATGGCCATTGGTTAGCGGACATGATTATGCCTATTGATAATAAATGATGGCTAACCAAAACAACAATATCGTAAATATCAATGAAGAAATATCATTGAATGAAGTAAAAATGGGTGACGAGATTTTTTATAAAATCTCAAATACAGATAAGATGCGCCCCTTCTTCATGAGCATTGTAAGTGACTCCAATCACTGGATGTTTGTTTCAAGTAATGGCGGTATCAGTGCAGGCAGAAAGAATCCCAACTTTGCCTTGTTCCCTTATTATACGGATGATAAAATAACCGAATCTTCTGAAATAACCGGAAGCAAAACCATCATTCGGATTGCTAAAAACAATACAACTTTTTTATGGGAACCGTTTTCTGTCCGCAGTGAAGGCAGGTTTAACCTGAGCAGAAATTTGTATCAGAACAAATGGTGCAACAAAATTCTATTTGAAGAAATCAATCATGATCTTCTGCTCTGCTTTCAATATGAGTGGAGCAGCAGTAATTTATTCGGATTCGTAAGACAATCAAAACTGATTAATCTTTCAGAAAAATCAATTGAATTAGAGTTGGTGGATGGCATACAGAACATCATGCCTTTTGGTGTGCCGACTGATTTGCAAACCACCACCAGTAACCTGGCAGATGCATATAAACGTTCTGAACTGATTCCTGAAATAGGTCTTGGCATATTTGCATTAAGTGCCATCATCGTTGACAAAGCTGAACCAGCAGAAGCACTAAAAGCAAATGTGGCCTGGAGTACAGGATTGGAAAAGCCAACTTATTTCTTATCCTCTAATCAGCTTCAGTATTTCAGAAATCATCACAACGTTCGGCAGGAAGAAGATGTAAAAGGAGAGAAGGGGGCATATTTTGTTGCGACTGCTATTTCATTAGCAGCAGGGGCAGAAAAAAAATGGATGATTGTTGCCAACGTCAATCAAAATCATGCAGGTGTCGTAGCACTTTCAGAACAAATTAAAAATGATAAAAATTTATCAGCTAAAGTTATTGGAGATGTTCATGCCGGAACTTTGCATCTGCAGGAATTAACAGGTGCAGCGGATAGTTTTCAATATACAGCCGATGATTTAAAAGATACACGTCATTACTCCAATGTTTTGTTCAATATCATGCGGGGCGGCATATTTGACAATAACTATCAAATTGAAAAATGGGATTTTCAGCATTATCTGCAAAAAGCAAATAAGAAAGTATTTGAAGAAGAACAAGGCGGTTTGGCTCAGCTCCATGAAGTATTCACTCTCTTCGATTTGAAAAAAATTGCAGAAGAATCAAAAAATCCTGATTTCATCCGTTTGGCAACTGAATATCTTCCTTTAAAATTCAGCCGCAGACATGGTGATCCAAGTCGTCCGTGGAATCAATTCTCCATTAACACGAATAGCGAAACAGATGGATCTAAAATTTTAGATTACCAGGGTAACTGGCGGGATATTTTTCAGAACTGGGAAGCATTGGCGCATTCTTATCCTGAATTTATAGATGGAATGATCTCCAAGTTTTTGAATGCTTCCACTTTTGATGGTTATAATCCCTATAGAGTTACAAAAGATGGATTTGACTGGGAAGCTATTGAACCGGATAATCCATGGTCGTATATTGGTTATTGGGGTGATCATCAAATAATATACCTTCTCAAATTTTTAGAATTTGCAGAACAACATCAGTCCGGGGCATTGGAAAAAATATTAGGCAACAACAATTATGTTTACGCCAACGTGCCTTATCGGATAAAATCTTATAACGACATTGTAAAAAATCCGAAAGACACTATTGAATTTGATCATCACAATGAAAAACAAATTCGTGAACGAATTAGCAAGCTGGGTGCTGATGGTGCTTCACTCACTACGGCAAATGGTGAGCTTTATCGTGTAAACTTCCTGGAAAAAATATTGGCAACCGTTCTTTCCAAGCTTTCCAATTTTATACCCGGGGGAGGAATCTGGATGAATACCCAGCGTCCCGAGTGGAATGATGCCAACAATGCACTGGTGGGCAACGGGGTTTCAATGGTTACGCTATATTACCTGAGAAGATTCTTGAAATTTTTACAACCTGTTTTTCAAAATACAGCCAATCACAATATTGCTATATCATCACAATTACATTCTTTTTTCAAAGAGTTGGCTACAACCTTTTCAAATAATGCAAAGGTCCTTTCTTCTTCCATTGATGATAGACAAAGAAAAGTAATAGCTGATGCAATAGGCAATGCGGGCGGCAATTTCAGAAACAAAATCTATGCGAATGGATTTTCCGGCAGCAAAGAATTTCTCTCAACAAAAGAGCTTTCTGTTTTTGTAAATACTTCACTGGATTTTATTGAGCATTCTATTAAAGCAAATAAAAGAAATGATAACCTCTATCATGCTTACAACCTTTTAAGTTTTGAAAACGATGGAGTAACAATTTCTCATCTCAGTGAAATGCTGGAAGGACAGGTGGCAGTATTAAGTTCAGGGTTTCTCACAGCAGATGAAAGTTTGAAGTTGCTGGATGCATTGAGGCAAAGTGCACTTTATAGAAAAGATCAGAATAGTTATATTCTATACCCCAATAAAGCTTTGAAGAAGTTTTCAGAAAGGAATTTTGTTCCTGCATCGTCTATTGAGAAATCACCATTACTTTCTAAACTTTTAAGTGATAATAATACATCTATTGTTGAGAAAGACATTAAAGGAGATTATCATTTCAACGGTAATTTTAAAAATGCGGGTGATGTACTTAGTGCATTAAACCGGTTGGGAGCAAAGTATCAGTTAATGGTTGCAAAAGAAAAATCATTGGTACTGCAAATCTTTGAAGACGTATTCAATCATAAAGAATTTACAGGACGGTCGGGTACATTTTATGCTTTTGAGGGACTGGGCTCCATTTACTGGCATATGGTTTCTAAATTATTATTGGCTGTGCAGGAAACATGTCTTTGGGCCATCAATCAAAATGCAGACAAGGAAACCATCAATCGCCTGATTGCACATTATTATGAAGTCAATGATGGAATCGGAGTTCATAAATCACCTAAGCTGTATGGAGCATTTCCCGTTACACCATATTCACATACTCCCTTGCATAAAGGGGCACAGCAGCCTGGCATGACAGGACAGGTGAAAGAAGATATCCTGGCAAGAATAGGTGAATTAGGAGTAAAAATGGAAGAAGGAAAACTGGTTTTTGAGCCCCGTATGCTTCATCGAAATGAGTTTATAGAAAAAGAAATAACTGCGGCTTTTATTTTGGCAGATGGGAGTTTAAAAAATATTGTTTTAGAGCCGGATAGTTTGGCATTTACCATATGCCAGGTGCCGGTAATTTACAAATTGGCAACTTCAAGTATCATTGATGTTTTTTATAGCAACGGTAATCATGAAACCTTTAATTCTTCTCAACTGAGCAATGTAATAAGCAATAAGATTTTGCGAAGAACCGGTGAAATTGTTCACTTAAAAGTAAGTATAGAGGAAAGCATTTTGAGGCACTAAAACAAATCATTTAAATCTTACTGTTTTTCAAATGAACAAATATATAAGCAACAGGGTAAGATTTAAAAACTGGTAGTAAATAATATTCATGAATGCATTTATCAATATTAGATTCTTCACAATAATTCTGATTATGGCACTTTCATTGAATAGTTGTAAAGAAAACGCAACAGTTGAAGTTTATGAGACTTCAGCACAGGGTAATGCATTGACAAAGATTGAAGCTGTATCAAACGCTGAAAATCCAATCTTAATAAAAATTAACTCCGAAGAAAAATTTCAAATCATTACCGGGTTCGGTGGTTCATTTACTGAATCCTCTGCTTACCTCCTTAATAAATTAAGTAAGGCAAACAGGGATAAAATATTGAAAGCCTATTTTGGTGAAGAAGGTGCCAATTATTCTCTTACCCGGACGCATATCAATTCCTGCGATTTTTCATTGAGCAACTATGCTTATGTAATGAAACCCGATGATATAAACCTGGATAGCTTTTCAATTGATGCTGACAGAAATGATTTAATACCCATGATCAAAGAAGCAATGAAAATTTCAAAAGAAGGGTTTAAAATCATTGCATCACCATGGACGGCGCCACCGTGGATGAAAGAAAATAATGATTGGAAAGGTGGAAAATTATTACCTCAATACAGAGACACATGGGCCTTATATTTTTCAAAATACTTAGACGCTTATAAAAAAGAAGGTATTAATGTTTGGGGAGTTACGGTAGAAAACGAACCACTTGGAAATGGGAATAACTGGGAGAGCATGCTCTTTACTCCGGAAGAGATGACTGAGTTTGTAAAAGATTATCTCGGTCCGCATCTTGAAAAAAGTGGGATGTCTTCTATAAAAATTTTAGGATACGATCAAAACCGTGGCGAGGAATTAGAGAACTGGGCCAATATGATGTATAAAGACGAAGCCTCTTCAAAATATTTTGCAGGTATGGCCGTACACTGGTATGCAAGCACCTATGATTATTTCCCGGCTTCGTTGCAACACACTCATCAACTAGCACCCAACAAATATTTGATCAATACTGAAGCTTGTGTTGATGCAGAAGTGCCTCATTGGAAAGATGATAACTGGTACTGGAGTAAAGAAGCAACTGACTGGGGTTGGGATTGGGCGTCTGAAAAAGATAAATACCTGCATCCAAAATATGTTCCGGTGTTTCGCTATGCTGGTGATATTATTGGTTGTTTAAATAATTATGTAGATGGATGGATTGACTGGAACATGGTATTGAATAAACAAGGGGGCCCCAACTGGTTTAAGAACTGGTGTACAGCTCCCGTTATTGTGGATGAAGAAAAAGATGAAGTGTATTTCACGCCGCTGTATTATACAATGGCGCATTTCAGCAAATTTATTCGTCCCGGTTCAGTAAGAATAGGTTTTGAAAACCCTGATAAAGATTTAATGGTAACAGCTGCAAAAAATCAGGACGGGTCTTTTGCAGTAGTAATCTTTAACCCAACTGAAAATGAAAAGCAAATTACTTTATCATTAAACGGAAAGTCAACTCATATTAAAATTTCAGCAAAAGCTCTTCAGACTGTAATATTTAAATAAGTTAAACAACAAAATTAAACTGCCATAAATATGTCAACAACAAATTCCTCTTCAGCAACAGCAGTACCAATGGTACAGAAAATTGCCTTTGGTCTAGGCATGCTTGCTAACCAGATGTTTCCTGCCGCACTTGGTATTTTTATGGTAGTACTAGTAGAGGATTTAAAATTTCCTGCATGGATGTGGGGCGTTTTGTTTTTTGCACCTAGAATAGTCGATGCATTTTTTGATCCTATTATGGGTTTTATTACAGATAATACCCGTTCAAAATGGGGAAGAAGGAGGCAGTATGTATTTTTTGGTTCTCTCATTATGGGTATTTCGTTTGTAATAATGTGGCAATTGTACAGGGAGAATGGAGTTCAATACAATTTTATTTTCTTTCTTATCTGGTCATTTATTTTTTATTTAGGACTCTCCGTTTTTAGTGTACCCTATGTAGCAATGGGCTATGAAATGAGTGATGACTTTCATGAGCGGACAAATATCATGGCCATATCGCAATGGATAGGACAATGGGCCTGGGTAATTGCACCCTGGTTCTGGGTAGTGATGTATGACCCGGAATGGTTTCCTAATGCAGACACAGCGACAAGAACACTTGCAGTATGGGTGGGTATTGCATGCATGATACTCGCAATGATGCCTGCCATCTTTATAAAAAGCAAGTCAACAAAATTTGATGCCAGCCTGAAGCCATTAACTTATAAAACAATCGGGGGGAGTCTAAAGGAAATTCTTATCAGTTTCAAAGAAGCTTTCATTAATAAACCCTTCAGAAAACTTTGTATTGCCACGTTTCTGATTTTTAATGCCTTTAATACTGTTGCAGGATTTACTTTTTTTATCGTTGTTTATTATCTGTTTAATGGCAGTGCTGCAGACGCTGGTATCTGGCCTACACTTTTTGGAAGCGTTGGAGCACTGGCCACTACATTTATGGTAATACCTACTGTTGCCTGGATTGCTAAAAAAATAGAAAAGAAGAAAGCATTTTTAATCTGCCAGGGCATATCTATTTTCGGATACATCTTACTCTGGTTTCTTTTTGTGCCGGGTAAACCCTATATG
>Ga0209797_10002043_pt1 | contig 10183 bp, 6 predicted proteins | sample DOMMetBare3Fresh_2_FD_187472 | JGI IMG/M metagenome (GOLD analysis project Ga0209797, IMG submission 187472) | Wetland sediment microbial communities from St. Louis River estuary, USA, under dissolved organic matter induced mercury methylation -... | ecosystem: Environmental > Aquatic >...
CGCCGCTGCCCGAAGCTCCTCCTCACCGCGACGCCGCTCCAGAACGACCTCATGGAGCTGCTCGGCCTCGCCGCGTTCATCGACGACGCGCTCCTCGGCAACGAGGAGGCCTTCCGGCTCCAGTACGCGACGGGCGAGCTCGACGAGGACCGGGCGGCCGACCTCAAGGCGCGGCTCGCGCCGGTGGTGGTGCGGACCCTCCGGCGGCAGGTGAAGGAGTACGTGAAGTTCACCGCCCGCCGCTCCATCGTCGAGGACTTCGCGCCGACGGCGGAGGAGCAGGCGCTCTACGACCGGGTCTCCGAGTACCTGCGCCGCGAGGACGCCTTCGCCATCCCGCAGGCCCGGCGCGCCCTGTTCGTCCTGGTGTACCGGAAGATCCTCGCCTCCTCCTCGTTCGCGCTCGCCGCGACGCTCGACAAGCTCGCCGGGTCCCTGGAGGAGAAGCTCGCCGGCGCCGAGTGCGCCGCGCAGGCCGACCTGCTCCTCGACGCGGACGGGTTCTCCGACGAGGCGGAGGAGCTGTTCGACGACGGCGGCGCGGCGGAGCGGCCGAAGGGGCCCGCCGCGGTCCGGATGATGCGCGCGGAGCTCTCGGAGCTGCGCGCCTGCGCGAGGCTCGCCCGGACCATCCAGACGAACGCCAAGGCCGACGCGCTCGTCCGCGGGCTCGACCGCTGCTTCACGGTGGCGAAGGCCTGCGCCTGGCCGGAGAAGGCGGTCGTCTTCACCGAGTTCCGCCGCACGCAGGACCACCTCGCGAAGCTCCTCGCCGCGAAGGGCTACTCGGTGACCTGCCTCTCCGGGGACGTCTCCGGCGCCGACCGGCGCCAGGCGCTGGTGGACGAGTTCCGCGCGCGGACCCAGGTCCTGCTCATGACCGAGGCGGGGGCCGAGGGCCTCAACCTCCAGTTCTGCAACCTCGTCGTGAACTACGACCTGCCCTGGAACCCGCAGCGGGTCGAGCAGCGGATCGGGCGCTGCCACCGCTACGGGCAGCAGCGGGACGTCCTCGTCCTCAACTTCCTCAACCGCGCCAACGCCGCCGACGCCCGCCTCTACGAGCTGCTCGCCCAGAAGCTCGCCCTCTTCGACGGCGTCTTCGGCTCCTCCGACGAGGTGCTCGGCGCGCTCGGGAGCGGCGTCGACTTCGAGAAGCGGGTCCTCGAGATCTACCAGTCGTGCCGCTCGTCCGAGGAGATCGACCAGGCCTTCGCCCTCCTCCGCGCCGACCTCGACGGCCGGATCGGCGCCCGGCTCGCCGCGGCGCGCACCCTCCTCTTCGAGCGCTTCGACGGCGAGGTGCGCTCGAAGCTGCGCCTCTCCGAGCAGCAGGCGAAGGAGGCGGTGGCGCGGCGGGAGGCGGAGGAGGAGGCCCTCGTCGCCGCGGTGTTCGAGGAGGAGCCCGCGCCCGCGGCGGAGGCGCCCGCGAAGGGGCGCCAGCGCCGGGCGAAGCTCGTCCGCGCCGCCGCGGAGAAGGTCCGCGCCCGGGCGCAGGACGGGGTGTCCTTCCTGGAGGTCCCCTCCCGCCACCTCCCCGCCTCGCTCGGCAAGCTCGCCGGGCGCGAGGGCTGGTGGTTCGCCTACAAGTTCGCCTTCGACGCGATCGTCTCGGAGGAGCGGGTCGCCCACCTCGTCCTCTGGTTCGACGGCGAGTCGTTCTTCGCGCTCTCCGGCGAGGACGCGGAGGCCTTCGCGGCCCTCCCCGCCGAGGAGGCGAAGGCGGGGCCGCGCGGCGCGACGGTGTCGATCGGCGGAGCGCAGGAGGAGGCGCTCCAGGCCCTCCACGCCCGGCTCCTCGCCGACGTCCAGGGGCGCAGCCAGGCCGCCTTCGACGAGTCCCGCGAGCGCTGGGACCGCTCCGTGGAGGACGGGCTCGCCGCGCCGCGGAAGGCCGTCGAGGAGGCGCGCGCCGCGTGGGCGAAGGCCCGCGGCGCCCTGCACGACGAGGGGCTGACGCTCCGCGACCGCCGCGCCCTGCTCGAGCGGGCCGAGCGCGAGTACCGGCGCAAGCTCGACGACCTCCGCGCCACCGAGGCTCAGCGCTACGCGGAGAAGGACCGGGCCGCCGCCGACCTCAGGAAGCGGGCCGAGCCGAAGGAGCGCCGGACCCTCGTCGCGACCGCGTACTGGCGGTGTACGTAGGAACCGCCCCCCTACCCCCTGAACCCCGCCCCCTTGTGGCTGCCGTCGCAGAACGGCTTGGTCTTCGAGTGGCCGCAGCGGCAGAGGGCGGCCTTCGTCCCCTCGAAGAGCAGCGTCCCGTCGGGCGCGCGGATCTCGAAGTCGCCGGCGACGAGGAGCGGGCCGTCCGCCTTCAGCGTCACGGTCGGACGCGCGGCGCCGCCGCGCGGTGAAGCCTCCGCCGGCGAGCCCGGGGCGGCCCCGCCGCCGGGCGCGGCCGCCGCCTTCGGCACGAACCGCAGCGCACCGCTCGGGCAGCGCGCGATCGCCTCGGCGACCTTGTCCCCCGGCGCGCGCTCGGGGCGGATCCACGGGCTCGCCTTCGAGTCGAAGACCGCCGGGAGCCCCCGCACGCACTCGCCCGCATGAACGCAGACCTTCGGGTCGTACGTCACCTCGAAGCCGTCGCCCGCGTAGACTTGGAGCTTCGCCATGGTGCCTCCGCGACTGCACGTAACGCCCGGCGCGGGGAACCGCACCCCGGCCCGGCGGGCCCCCCATGGGGCACCCGGGCGTACCGTCACGCCACCCGCACCCGGAGCGCCCCCGGCAGCATGGTGATCCGCGCGGGCAGCCGCCCGGGCTGCTCGCCGTCCACGTCGAGGAGGACCGGCTGCTCGCCGGCGGGCTCCGCCTCGACGACCCGGGCGCGCAGGACGCGGGTGTTGGGGAGCTTCACGTGGGTGCCGTCGTAGAGCATCGACCGCTTGGTGACGAAGTCGGTGATGCCGAGGCGCGACCAGACCACGACGTCGAAGAGGCCGTCGTCGATCCGCGCGTCGGGCGCGACCTGCATGCCGCCCCCGAAGAAGCGGCCGTTGCAGACCGAGAGCGAGGTGATCGCCTCCTCCTGCCAGGCGCCGCCGTCGGCGCGCCAGCGGACGGGCTGGTCCGACCAGCGGAGGAGCGCCTTCGCCGACGCGATCATGAACGACAGCTTCCCGCCCCCGAGCTTCAGGCCGCGGTTCACCTCGCCGGCGACGACGCCGCCGATCCCGAACCCGGCCACGTTCACGAAGTGGCGGACCTGCTGCTCGCCCTCCGTGCCCACGAACTCGACCCGGCCGAGGTCGCAGACGAGCGCGTTCCGGCTCGCGAGGGCCCGCGCCGCCGCGTCGAGGTCCTGCGGTAGGCCCAGCGTGCGGCGCAGGTCGCCCCCGGTGCCGCGGGGGATGAAGCCGAACAGCGCGTCGGGGTCCCGCGGCGCGCCGAAGACGGTGAGGCCGTCCACCACCTCGCTCGCCGTGCCGTCGCCGCCGACCGCGACGACGAGCTTGCCGCCCGAGCGGACCGCCTCGCGGGCGAGGCGCACACCGTCGCCCCTCGCCTTCGTGAACGCGCACTCGAAGTCGCCGATGGCGGCGCGCACCGCCCGGGCGATCCGGTCGAAGTGCCGCCCGGTCCGGCCGGCGGCGCTCGTGGGGTTGACGATGAGGAACGGCTTCACCGGAGGGAGGATATCAGGCGGCGAGCGCCGGAGCGGAGGGGCGGAGCGACGCGGCGGCCCGGAGGTGGGCGAGGACGCGCGAGATGGGGACGCCGGTGGGGCAGAGCGCGTCGCAGCCCGCGCACGCCGCGCAGGCGAGGAGCGCCTCGCGGGCGAGCGGCAGCTCCGCCGTGCTCCGCCCGTAGAGCCGGAACGCGGCGTGGAGGCCGAGCGCGCGCACGGCGGGCGAGGCCCCGGCGAGGTCGCAGCCGGTCTCGCAGATCCCGCAGGCGATGCAGGCCGACGCCGCCTCCCCGGCGGCGCGGTCCTCCGGCCGGGTGGGGACGAGCCCCTCCGAGACGTACGCGGCGCGGAAGCGCTCGAGCCCCGTTCCGGGCTGCCGGAAGAGCTTCTTCAGCGGGTGGGCGACGAGGGCGCGCCAGGCGAGGTAGGCGAGTGCGCCGGGGGAGGGCATGCGGAGAGTCTAGCGCTTTCGGCGTATTGACGCCCGGCGGCGCGGTGACCGAAGGTCTCGCCCAAATGAACCCGGGTTCCCCCGAAGGGCTCCTCGGCCGTCGCGACCTGCTCCGCGCGGGTGCTCTCTCGCTCCTCGCAGCCGCGATCGGCCCGGGCATCGCCCGCGCGGTCCCGAAAGGGCCGCGCCGCCTGCGGATGGTCCACACCCATACCGGCGAGCACCTCGACGCCGTCTACTTCGACGACGCTCTCGTCCCCGGCGCGCTCGCGGAGGTGAACCGGTTCCTGCGCGACTTCCGCACCGGCGAGGTCCGCTCCATCGACCCGGGCGTGCTCGACACCGCCTGGAGCCTCGCCGCCGCCACCGGGCGCCCCGGCGCGGTCCTCGAGATCGTCTGCGGCTACCGGTCACCGCGCACCAACGCGATGCTCCGCGAGCACGGCTCCGGGGTGGCCCAGCACAGCCTCCACCTCGACGGGCGCGCGCTCGACTTCCGGCTCCCCGGCGTGCCGACCCGGCAGCTCCGGGAGCTGGCGATCTCGCTCCGGCGCGGCGGCGTCGGGTACTACGCCGCGTCCGACTTCGTCCACGTGGACACCGGGCGCTTCCGGACCTGGTAGCGGCAGCGGAACCGGGCGCGCCGGCGGCCGCGCCCCCAGGAGCGCCCGCTCGAGCCTCGCGTCCTCGCCGTAGAGGTCCGGGAAGAACCGGAGCGTGCCGTCCTCGTCCGCGGCGGCGGTCGCGTAGACGAGGAGGACCGCGGCCGGCTGCCCGAGGATCACGACGAGCGGCTCGGCCCGCCCCATCGCCGCCTCGATCCGCACCGGGTCCCATCCCGGCTCGCCGGCGAGCAGGAAGCCGGCGAGGGCGGCGGGGTCGGCCACCCGGATGCAGCCGTGCGAGAGCGCCCGCGCGCTCCGGTCGAAGAGGCGCGGCGAGGCGGTTCCGTGCAGGTACACGCCGCGCGGGTTCGGCATCACGAGCTTCAGCGGGCCGAGGCAGTTCCGGGGGCCGGGCCGCTGCCGGATGCGCGCCTCGCCCGCGCGGACGAGCGCGAGGGATCCGGGCCCCACGGGCAGGCGCGCCCCCGAGGTCTCGACGAAGTAGCCGTCGCCCTCCGCGAGGCCGGGGCGGGCCCCGAGCTTCGGGACGAGCTCCTCGACGGCGAGCTTCGCCGGGACGTCCCAGTACGGGCTGAAGACGATCCCCCGGGCGCGCGCGAACAGCATGGGCGTCCGCCGGTCGTCCTCCGTCGCGCCCACGATGACGTCCATGCCGAGGGCGGCGCGGGGCGGGTCGCCCTCCCCCGCCTCGAGGCGCTGCGCCGGGACGTTCACGACGATCCAGCGCGCGCCGAGGTCGCGGGGCGCCCACCGCCACCGCTCGAGCGCGAGCTCCACCTGCTTCACGCGCCGGTCGAGCGGGACGTTCAGGGCCTCGACCGTCTGCGGGCCGAGCACCCCGTCCGGCCGCTGGCCGTGCCGCGCCTGGAACCTCGCCAGCGCGCGTCCGAGCTCGGGCCCGAGGACCTCCGCCGAGGCGGCGGCGCGGTCCGGCTCCTCGAGATCGCCGAGCGCGGCGAGGAGGTCCGCGAGGCGGGGCGCCGCCCCGTAGCGCTCGCCGGGGCGGACGCCGCGCGGCGGCACCGGCAGCGGCGGCTCCCCGCGCCGGCGCTCCGCGAGCGCCCGCAGCCGGGGCAGCGCGTGGACGAGCCGCTGGTACGCCTCGAGCCTCGGGGCGAGCCCGGCGAGCAGGTCGCGCGGGTCGTGGGCGGTGGCGAGCGCCGCGACGAAACCCTCCGCGTCGAACGGCTCGCGCGGCAGGACGTGGCCGGGCGCGGCGCGCCCCTGCCGCAGGGCGCGCGCGTAGCGGAGCGCCGCCTCGCGGAGGTCCGCGCCGAAGCGCGCCGCCTCTCCGCGCGCCGCCCGGCCGGCGTCGAGGGCCCGGATCCGCTCGGCCCAGGCCGGCCCGCGATAGTCCGCCGGATCGAGCCCCTCGTCCGCCGCGGCGGCGAGCGCGGCTGCCACCGCCCGCGCCTGCGCCGTCGGGAGGCCGTCCGCGAGGAAGCTCCCCTCGCCGGGCGCCGGAGCGAGGCCCTGCGCCGCGGCGGCCGCGGGCGGCGCTCCGTCCGGCGCAAGGCATGCGGGCGGCGCGCCTTCCGGTGGAAGACACGCAGGCGGCGCTCCGTCCGTTGGAAGGCATGGGGGCAGCGCTCCGTCCGGCGGAAGGCAAGTGGGCGGCGACTCCGCCTCGGGCCGGGCGTCCGCGCCCGGCTCGGGCCCCTTCGGCGGGCCGCAGGCGAGCAGGGCGGCGAGGGCGAGCGCGAGGTTCCGCACGCCTCGAGGATCGCGCCTCCGGGCCGGGGCGGCGCCCGGCCCGAGGGGGTGCGGCCCCTTCACTCACCCGCGGGGGCCGCGCGCCGCGGCGCGGCCGGCGAGGTACCCGGTCAGGATCGCCACGCCGAGGCCGGTCCCGTCGGTCGCCTGCTCGTGCCCGCCGATGACGGCGCCGGCCGCGAACAGGCCCGCGTGGACCGGCCGGCCCCGCTCGTCGAGCGGCCGGAGCGCCGCGTCCACCCGGAGCCCCGCGGAGAGGAGCGGCTGCGGCGCGCGCCGGTCGCGCACGGTGAGCGAGGCGGCGGGGCGCACGGCGAGGTGGACGCCGGCCTCCCGCCCCTCCGCCGCCTGCACGGGCAGCCCGAGCGCGGGCTCGACCAGCGCCCCGCGGCGCGCGATCCCTCCGCCGACGAAGCGCCCGGTGGCGAGCACCCAGGAGCCGGCGCGGACCTTCGCGCCGCCGATCTCGACCGGCGCGCCCGGCCGGGGCGCCCCCGCGATCCCCGCGGTGACGATCGCGACGCCCGCGGCGCGGAGCCGGGCCTCGATGGCGCGCTGGAGCCGGAGCCCCGGGACGCTCGGCACGTCCGAGATCGTCTCCGCGACGGGCAGCCCCGCCGCCGCGGCCACGCGCCCGGCGGCGCGCGCCGCGGGGTCGAGGCCGAGCACCGGGGGGAGGAGCACCGCCGCCGCGCCGCGGGGGACGGCGCGCCGGAGCGCCTCGCCGAGCGCCTCCGCCCCGCCGGGCGCGTCGAGGGCGCGCGCGATCTCGTCGCGCCGCGCGGCCCCCGCCGCGAGGGCAGGGACGTCCACCGCGAACGGCTCGACCGCGGGTCCGCCGCGCGCGGCGTAGCGGGCGAGCCCCGCCGCGACGAGCCCCTCGTCGAAGGAGAGGTGGCCGCGCAGGCCGGCTACCGCGAGGAGCCCTTGCACGCCGAGCAGGTCCCCGGCCGCGGTGGCGTGCTGGCACGTCCCGCACCCGACCGCGCTGCCGAACGGGGTCGCCACGAACCGCCGCCGCTCGAGGGGAGGCGCGAGCACCTCGGAGAGCTCCGCGGCGGCGAAGGCGAGCGCGTCCCCGAGCGCGGCCACGCCGGCCGTGGCGTACGGGTGATCGGGCCAGGCCACGGCGAGCCGCGCCGCCGCCTCGAGGATCGGGCGCCGCGAGCCGAGCGGGGCGCCCGGGAGGCCGCCCTGGTCGGGCGCGACCGACACGGCGCCGGACGAGAGCGCCGTCGCCCCCGGGGAGCGGCGGACGAGCACCACCCGCGCGCCGGCCGCGCGCGCGGCGAGCGCCGCGACGGCCCCCGCCATGCCTCCGCCCAGGACCAGGACGTCGGCCTCCATGACCCCGCTCACCACGGCACCTCGAGGAGGCCGGTCGCGCCGCGCACCAGCTCCTCCTGCGCGAGCTGCGCGCCGTCGGCGATGGCCCGCCGCTCGCGCCAGCCCTGGTCGAGCAGGTCCGCCAGCTCCGCGCGGATCCGGCCGGCGTCCCAGCCCAGCTCGCGCCCGGCGAGCTGCGCCGAGATCCGCGCGCAGTCCACTCCGGCGCAGGCCCCGAGCCCCACCCGGCAGCGGCGGCGGAGGTCCTGGAGGCGGCGCACCAGCTCGTGGCGCGCGCAGTGGACCACCTCCGCGGCGAGGATCGCCTCGTCGCGGCAGAGCACGAGCCCGAGGCGCGGGTCGTCCTCCAGGAGGCGGAGGATCTCGCGGGCGCGGCTCCCGTGCCGGTAGACGAGCCGCGCGGCGACCGGCGCCGCCACCGGCCACTCCGCCGCCAGGGCCGCCGGGTCGGGCACCTCGTCGCCGCCCGGGAGCGGCTCGAGGTGGGTGCGGCACGGCACGGGCGGGCGCCCGAGGAGCGCGAGGATCCGGTCGGTCGCCTCCTCCGCCTGGGCGCGGTAGGAGGCGAGCTTGCCGCCGACGAGCGAGAGGAGGCCCGCCGCGCCGTGGGGCGCGCCGTCGAGGAGCCGGTGCTCGCGGGAGAGCGCGTCCTCGTTCGGCCCGTACGCGTGGATCGTCGTGCGGAGCCCGCACCAGGCCCGCGTGATCCGCGCCCGGCGCACGCCGGGGACGAGCGACGCCGCGCCCTCGAGCAGGTACTCCACCTCGTCGTTCGTCGCCTCGAGGTCGTCCGGGTCGCCGTAGTAGTCGTCGTCGGTCGTCCCGATGATCGACTCGTTCTCGTGCGGCATGACGAAGATCTGCCGCCCGTCCACCGCCGCGCCGATGATGCCGTAGTTGGACCAGCGCCGGTCGAGGGTGAGGTGGACCCCCTTGCCCGGCCGCATCGGCACCGGCACGCCGCTCCGGCGCCCGAGGGCGGGCGACCAGGCGCCGGTGGCGTTGAAGACGGCCGGCGCGAGGGCCTCGCCCTCCTCGCCGGTGAGCGCGTCGCGGAAGCGGACGCCGCGGACCCGGCCCCCCTCGCGCAGGATCTCGCGCGCCTCCGTCCAGGTCCGGACGTCGGCGCCGTGCGCGCGGGCGTCGAGGGCGTTGAGCGCGCAGAGCCGGAACGCGTCGATCCCCCACTCGTCGAGCGTCACCGCGCCGTGCAGGCCGGGGCGCAGGCCCGGCTCGAGCGCGTAGAGCTCCTCCGCGGAGAGGCGGGTCGAGGGCTTGCCGCGCTTGAGCGGCTGGTAGAGGTCGTAGGTGCCGACGTAGACCTCCGTCCCGTACCACTCGGCGCGATCGCGGAGCGTCGCGCCCTCCTTCCGCGACGCGAACGGGATGAGGAACGGGATGCGGAACAGGAGGTGCGGCGCGATCTTCTGGATGTAGCCGGAGTCCCGGCAGGCGAGCTCGGTGACCTTCCGGTCGGAGAGCATGTAGCGGATGCCGCCGTGGATCATCCCCGAGCTGTTGCCGGAGGCGCCGACGCCGAAGTCGGCCTTCTCGAGGAGCAGCACCCGCAGCCCGCGCAGGGCGCAGTCGCGGGCGGCGCCCGCCCCGTTCGCGCCCCCGCCGAGGATGATGACGTCGTAGGCCATCGCCGGTACCGGGAGCGTAGCCCGGGTTCGCCGCGCGGCCCGAGAAAAGTGCGGCACCCTGGGGCCGCCGGGCGGTGCCGGCGGCCCCGGGGAGATCACGGGCTCTTCACGACGAACTCGACGCGCCGGTTCTTCGCGCGCCCGGCGGGCGTCTTGTCGGCGGTGATGGGACGATCGGGGCCGAAGCCCTTCGCCTCGAGCCGTCCCGCCGCGATGCCCTTCCCGGCGAGGTAGGCCTTCACGGCGTCGGCGCGCTGCTGCGACAGCCGCCGGTTCAGCTCCGCCGGGCCCGTGTCGTCGGTGTGTCCCTCGATGCGGACGAGGGCCGCCTGCGGGTTGTCTACGAGGATGCGGGCGACGTCGTCGAGGAGCTGGAACGAGCGCTCCTGGATCTTCGCCTTGCCCACGTCGAAGTAGACCGCCTCGCGCAGCTCGATCTTCTTGCCGGTGAAGACCGCCTTCGGCGGCGGGCACCCGCGGTGCTCGGCCACGCCCGCGAGCAGCGGGCAGCGGTCGTCCGCGTTCGCGACGCCGTCGGAGTCGTCGTCGAGCCGGGGGCACGCCTCGGGCGCGTGCGCCTGGCCCGGGTCGCAGGGCCCGGGAGCGGGAGGGGGCGCGGGCGCCGCCGGCTCGGGCGGGGGCGGCGGGGGCGCCGGCGGCTCGGGCTTCGGCTCGGGCTTCGGCTCCGGCGCCGGGGGCGCGGGCGGCGGCGCCGCCGGCTGCGCGCCGGCGCGGGGGCCCCACCCGGCGAGGACGAACACGCGGA
>Ga0209797_10002046_pt1 | contig 10174 bp, 10 predicted proteins | sample DOMMetBare3Fresh_2_FD_187472 | JGI IMG/M metagenome (GOLD analysis project Ga0209797, IMG submission 187472) | Wetland sediment microbial communities from St. Louis River estuary, USA, under dissolved organic matter induced mercury methylation -... | ecosystem: Environmental > Aquatic >...
CCGATCTGTACAAGCTCGGCGTGGCCGCGTTCGCAGCGCTCGAGCGCATGGCCGACAAGAGCGCGGCCAACCTGGTGGCGGCGCTGGCGGCCAGCAAGCACACCTCGCTGGCGCGATTCCTCTATGCGCTGGGCATTCGCCATGTCGGCGAGACGACGGCCAAGGACCTGGCCCGGCACTTCGGCGCGCTCGACCGGCTGATGAACGCCAGCGTCGAGCAGTTGCTCGAGGTCAACGACGTCGGTCCGGTGGTCGCGCAGAGCCTGCGCACCTTCTTCGCGCAACCGCACAACCGCGAGGTGGTCGAGCAGTTGCGCGCCGTCGGCATCGCCTGGACCGAGCACGACGGCAGCGCCGACCGATCGCCCAAGCCGCTGGCCGGCCGGACCTTCGTGCTCACCGGCACGCTGCCCACCCTGGCGCGCGAAGACGCCAAGGCGTTGATCGAAGCTGCGGGCGGCAAGGTGGCCGGCTCGGTATCGAAGAAGACGCATTTCGTCGTCGCCGGCGACGAGGCCGGCAGCAAGCTCGACAAGGCGCGCGAGCTGGGCGTCGCGGTGATCGACGAAACGGCCCTGCGTGATCTACTCTCTGCCTCATGACCACACCCCTGCTCGGCATCGACCTCGGCGGCACGAAGATCGAAGTTGCCGCGCTGGCGCCCGAAGACGGTCGCATCCTGCTGCGTGAACGCATGGCCACGCCGCAAGGCGGCTACGGCGAGTTGCTGGGTGGGATCGCCGACCTGGTGCAGAGCGCCGAGTCGCAGCTCGGCGTGCAGGGTCTGCCGCTGGGCGTGGGCATCCCGGGCTGCGTGTCGCCGGCCACCGGCCTGGTCAAGGGCGCCAACACCATCGCCCTCAACGGCCGCGCGCTCGACCGCGACCTGGCACGCCTGCTGGTGCGCCCGGTGCGCATCGAAAACGACGCCAACTGCCTGGCCATGAGCGAGTCGGTCGACGGTGCGGGTGCGGGCGCGCGGATGGTCTTTGCCGCCATCCTGGGCACCGGCGTGGGCGCGGGCATCGCGTTCAACGGCCAGGCCTGGTCCGGCGCGCATGGTGTGGCCGGCGAATGGGGTCACAACCCGTCGCCGCGGCTGGCCGAGGATCGTGGCGTGCCTGCGCCGCATTGCTGGTGTGGCCGCGGCATGTGCGTCGAAACCCTGCTCAGCGGCCCTGGATTCGCGGCCGACCACCTTCGCCACGGCGGCGCCTTGCTCGATCCGCCGGCCATCGTCGACGCCGCGCGCCAAGGCGACGAGGCCGCGCAGGCCTCGCTCGATCGCTACGCCGAACGGCTGGCCCGCGCGCTGGCGCAGGTCATCAACCTGCTGGACCCGGACGTCATCGTGCTCGGCGGCGGCCTCAGCAACATCGCCGTGCTGTACGACGACGTGCCGCGCCGCTGGGTACCGCATGTGTTCTCCGACGTCGTCACCACGCCATTGCACGCCGCCACGCACGGTGACTCTTCGGGGGTGCGCGGGGCGGCTTGGCTGTGGCGCACCAACCCCTGATTGTTTCCTTGGCCGATGGCAAGAAGGTCTCGCGCATGACACGTTTTGCTCGTCGACTGGCTTGCGCCGCAGTGGCGTTATGCGGCTGGTCGGCGAACGCCGCGTGCCTCGGCGACGCCGAGGTTCAAGTACTGATGGACAACTACGGCGAGCGCCAGCCGGCGGCCAACCCTGAAGGTCTGTCGACGGCCGATGGCGAATGCACGCGCGCCAAGCTGCAGAAGCTGCTCCAGGGCAGGTTCGGCGCCCCCGTCGGCTACAAGGCCGGCCTGACCAACCCCGCCGTGCAGAAACGCTTCAACCACGACGCGCCGGTGTGGGGTGCCTTGTATGCGCCGATGCTGCTGAAGAGCGGCGCGGTGGTCGAGGCCCATTTCGGCGCCCGACCACTGTTCGAGGCCGACTTGCTGGTGCGCGTGTCGAGCATGGCGGTGAACCAGGCCACCACGGTGGACGAGGTGCTGGCGGCCATCGACCAGGTGATCCCGTTCATCGAGCTGCCCGACCTGGTCGTGCAGGCACCGGCCAAACTCGACGGGCCGGCCATCGTCGCCATCAACGTCGGTGCGCGCCTGGGTGTGCTGGGCGCGCCGATCGCCGTGCAACGCACGGCCGCGTTCTCCGAGGCGCTGCGCGAGATGGTCACCGTGGTCAAGGGCGACGGTATCGAACTCGACCGCGGCAAGGGCAGCGACGTGCTCGAGCACCCGCTCAATGCCGTCGCCTGGCTGGCCAAGGACCTGGCCCGCGACGGTCGCGCGATGAAGCCCGGTGACCTGGTCAGCCTGGGCTCGTTTTCCAAGCTGCTGCCGCCCAAGCCCGGGCTGGCGGTCGAGGTGCAGTACCAAGGCCTGCCGGGCGACCCCGTGGTCAGCGTGAGCTTCAGGTAATGGCGGCGCGCGAGATCCTGAAGATGGGCGATGCGCGGCTGCTGCGCATGGCCGAACCCGTGGAGGACTTCGACACGCCCGGGTTGCATGCCTTGATCGCCGACATGTTCGACACCATGGAGGCGGCCAACGGCGCCGGCCTGGCAGCGCCGCAGATCGGCGAGAACCTGCAAGTGGTGATCTTCGGCTTCACCCACAACGCGCGCTACCCCGACGCGCCGCCGGTGCCGCGCACGGTGCTGATCAACCCGGTGATCGAGCCGCTGGGCAGCGATGAGGAAGAGGGCTGGGAAGGCTGCCTGTCGGTGCCCGGCCTGCGCGGGGTGGTGCCACGCTTTGCGCGCATCCGCTACCGCGGCTTCGACCCGCTGGGCCAGACCATCGAGCGCGAGGCCGAGGGCTTTCACGCCCGTGTCGTGCAGCATGAGGTGGACCACCTGATCGGCCGCCTGTACCCGACGCGGATGCGCGACCTGACGCAGCTGGGCTTCACCAGCGTGCTGTTTCCCGACCTCGACGCCGCCGCGGCCGCCGATGACTGAAGTCCCCGTCTGTAAAGCGTTGTGAAGTCGTCAGCCGCGGTCGCCCAGGCGGCGTTAAACCAACACGGAGGCGCCCATACGCCGGCGCAGCCGAGGAGACAGAGCATGGCCAGCGCCTTTAGCTATTCGATTGTCCGACCGTCCACGCATTCGAGCCAGCGTGTGCGCATGGTGTTGAACCACTTGGCCGCCCTGACGCTGGCAGCAGCCGCGCTTCTGGCCAGCGCATCCGCCTGGGCCGACCCGCCGGGCCGCGTCGGCCGGATTGCCGAGTCGCAAGGCACGGTGTGGATGTTCGACCCCGGGCAGGGCGAGTGGATCGCTGCGCAGCGCAACCGGCCGCTGACGTCGGGGGACCGGCTGTCGGCCGAGCGCGATGCGCGGGCCGAATTGCAGATCGGCTCGGCCACGTTGCGACTGGACGGTGGCACCGAACTCGAAGTCACCGAACTCGACGACCAGCGCGTGCGCGTGCACCTGCATAGCGGCAGCCTGGCGCTGCGCCTGCGCAGCAACGACTCGGCGCGCGAGTTCAGCGTCAGCACCGCCGAAGGCCGCTTCGAGCCCGAGCGCGCCGGCCAGTACCGCATCGACAGCCAAAGCGACGGCAGCTTCGGCGGCGTCATCGCCGGGGCGATGCGCTTCGAAGCCCGCGACAGCGTGCTCACCATCAACGCCGGCCAGCGCGCCGAGTTCTGGACCGAGCAAGGCGTGACGCATTACAGCTGGGCGGCGTTGCCCAACGATCGATTCGCCGACTGGGTCGCGCAGCAGGACCGCCAAGACCTGGGTGGTGCTCGCTACCCGCTCTACGTCTCACCCGAGATGACCGGCGCCGACGACCTCGACCGCTACGGCGACTGGGATCGTCACCCCGAGTACGGCACCATCTGGATTCCGGCCCGTGTCGAGCCCGGCTGGGCCCCGTACCGCTACGGCCAATGGGCCTATGTGCAGCCCTGGGGCTGGACCTGGGTCGACAACGCGCCGTGGGGCTTTGCGCCGTTCCACTACGGCCGCTGGATCTCTTGGCAGGGCCGCTGGGCCTGGGCGCCGGGCCAGTACGTCGCACGCCCGGTGTACGCGCCGGCGCTCGTGGCCTGGATCGGTGGCCCGCACGTCAGCGTCGGCATCAACATCGGTGGCGGCCCGGCAGTAGGCTGGGTGCCGCTGTCGCCGCGCGAGTACTACCAGCCGACCTACAGCGTCACCAACATCTACATCAACAACGTCAATGGCCCGCACCGGCGCTGGCAACCTCCGGTGCGGCCGAACCAGCCGGTGCGCACTGGCCCGATCATGTACACCAACCAGGGTGTGCCGGGCGGCGTGACGGTGGTTTCGCAGCAGGTGCTGCGCGAGCGCCAGCCGATCAGCAACGCAGTGATCGCGCCGGTCGATGCGCGCACGATCCAGAGGTGGCAGTCGCAACCCGCGGCCACAACGGGTCGCACCCCGCAAGCCTATGTGCCGCCGGCGCCGCCGGCCGCGGCGCCGCGCGTGGTGGCGACGCCGGGCGGCGCGGTGCCCGCAGCGCCGGCCGCACCCGGCGCGGCGCGCACCACGCCCTGGGGCCGGGTCGCGACACAGCCGCGCGCCCCCGCGCCGCCGCCAGCAGTGCAAAACGACGGCGGCCAGTTGCAGCCTGGCCGGCCACCGCTGGCCGACCCGCGCGCGGGTGGCCAGCCGCGCACCATCGACCGCGCCGCGCCAGCCGCGCCAGCCGCGCCGGGCCAGCGCGAAGGTCAGCCGCGCCAGCCGCGTGAGCAGGACAATGGTCGCGGTGATGTGCGCCGCACGCCGCCGCAAGCGGTGCAACCTGTTCAACCGCCGCCAACGGCCCCGGTTGCGGCGCCCGGGCAGCGTGGACGCGGCGCGCCACCTGGCGTGCCTGCGGTGCAGCAGCCTGTCGCGCCGGTGGTACCGCAGCCTGCCGCTCCAGTCGTGCAACAACCCGGTGCACCGGTGGTGCAACAGCCCGGCGCACCGGTGCGCGTGGAGCCCGGTGCCCGTGGTCGCGGCCCCAAAGACGCCGACGAGCGCCAGCCTCCCGGCCAGGATCGCGGCCAGCGGCGCGAGCAGCAGAACCAGTGAAGCGATGAGTCGACGGCGTGGCGGCCGTCGACGCGGATACTCTGTGCCTCATCGACACGGAGGATCTTCATGCTCACCCTGCCGACCTACGACGATGTGGCCGCCGCCGCGCGCCGGCTCGAGGGCCACGCGCACCGAACGCCGGTGCTGACCTCGCGTACCGTGGACGCCGAACTCGGCGCGACCGTGTTCTTCAAGTGCGAGAACTTCCAGCGCATGGGCGCCTTCAAGTTCCGCGGCGCGTTCAATGCGCTGTCGTGCTTCGACGCACGCCAGCGCCGGGCCGGGGTGGTCGCCTTCTCTTCGGGCAACCATGCGCAGGCGATTGCACTGTCGGCGCGCCTGCTCGGCATGCCGGCCACCATCGTGATGCCGAACGACGCACCGGCTTCGAAGGTTGCGGCGACGCGGGGCTACGGCGGCAACGTCGTCTTCTACGACCGCTACAGCGAAGACCGTGAAGCGATCGGCGCTCGCCTGGCCGAAGAGCGCGGCATGACGCTGGTGCCGCCGTACGACCATGCGCAGGTCATCGCGGGCCAAGGCACCGCAGCCAGGGAGCTGTTCGACGAGGTCGGCCCGCTCGATGCGCTGTTCGTCTGTCTGGGCGGCGGCGGCCTGCTCAGTGGCAGCGCGCTGGCCACGCGTGCCTTGTCGCCTGGGGCGAAGCTCTACGGTGTCGAGCCCGAGGCCGGCAACGACGGCCAGCAGTCGCTGCGCCGCGGCGCGATCGTTCATATCGAAACGCCGCAGACGATCGCCGACGGCGCGCAGACGCAGCACCTGGGCCGCATCACGTTCGACATCATCAAGCGCGACGTCGACGACATCTTGACCGCCAGCGACGCCGAGCTGATCGATGCCATGCGCTTCTTCGCCGAGCGCATGAAGATCGTCGTCGAGCCGACCGGCTGCCTCGGTTTTGCCGCGGCACGCCGGCAGGCACTGCGCGGCCAGCGCGTGGGCGTGATCGTCAGCGGCGGCAATGTCGACATGCAGCGCTTTGGCGCATTGCTGGCGGCGTGAAGCTCCGCGCGCGAATTGCACCAACGTGCCGACCCGGCCGATGGCATAGTCGGGCCGATCCTCGTGGTTTGCCTTGAGGATCGAGGCTGTGAGTCGCGCCTTGGCCCTAGCGACTTGAAGGAGACCGAGCATGTCCACTGAAGACGAAGTCCGCGCAGCATCGACCCAGTTCTACGCAGCGTTGAACCGCATGGCCAATGGCGATGCCCATTCACTTGCAGACATCTGGTTGCAAGGCGCGGGCGTCACGACCATGCATCCGATCGGCGGTCGAGAAGTCGGGTGGGACAAGGTCCGGGGATCGTTCGAGCAGGTAGCCCAAATCGCGACAGAGGGGCGCATCAGACTCGACGATCAGATCATCCGGGTGGTCGGGGACATGGCCTACGAACTGGGTTACGAGCGCGGCCCGGCCAAGTTCGCAGGACAGCAGGTGACCTTGGACCATCGTGTCACGAACATCTATCGCCGTGAAGCGGGGAGCTGGAAAGTCGTCCATCACCACGCGGATGTCTCCCCGGCGATGCTGGACGTGCTGGACCGGCTGCAGGCCAAGACATAGGCGATCGTTTTGCGCGGTCGGTCGGGTCGAAGTCCGCCCCTCTCCGGCACGCCCGCCGCGACCCGCAACGCCAGCGTGCCGCAGCGCACGGAGCCGCGTCCGCGCCAGCCCCATACTTCGTTCATTGACCAACCCGCGCGGCCCCGGCCAAAGGCCAGTTGCGCACCTTGCCGATGCCCGGTTACCAGACCAAGCAAGAACAGATCACCGTGGCTGGCGTCGACGACCTGGCCATCCGGTCGCTGCGCGATTGCCAGCAGTACGCCGACCCGCACGGCGAGGCCGAGCGGCAGGGCATCTCGTCGGCGGCCTGGCCGTTGTTCGGCTTGCTCTGGCCTTCGAGCGCCCGTCTGGCCGAGCGGCTGGCCGCGCGACCGGTACGCGCAGGCGAGCGCATCCTCGAAATCGGTTGTGGCCTCGCGCTGGCCAGCCTGGTCGGGCACCGGCGCGGTGCGGACATCACCGCCAGCGATTGCCACCCACTGGCGCAAGGCTTTCTTTGCGAGAACGCGCGCCTGAACGGGCTGGCGCCCATCAAGTACCGCCATGGCCAGTGGAGCGTGGCCGCGCCGCGCCCTGGCGGGAGGCCTGCCACCGGCGGCGCGCGCATCGTGCGTGGCCGTTTCGACCTGATCATCGGTAGCGACCTGCTCTACGAGCGCGATGACGACTCGGCGCTGGCCGGTTTCATCGGCCGCCACGCCACCATCGGTGCCGAGGTCTGGATCGTCGACCCCGACCGTGGCAACCGCACCGCGTTCAACCGGCAAATGGCGGCGCTGGGCTTCGGTCTGCACGAACAGCGCCTGAACCGCGGCGCATCGCCGGACGTTGCCGCCTACAAGGGGCGCCTGCTGACCTACCGTCGCCATGAGGTGCTGCAATGACCGAACCGCTGTTGTTGACGGCCACACAGATCTCGACCTTCGACGGCGAGCGGCTGCTGACCAAGGCCAGCGGCTTCTTCTTCGCGCGCGACGAGCGTCTGTTCCTGGTCACCAGCCGGCATGTCGTGCTCGACGAGCCGAGCAAGCATTTCCCCAACCAGATCGAGATCGAACTGCACCTGGACGCCGTCAATCTGACGCAGTCGACCGGCTGGTCGATGCCGCTGTACCGCGACGGCAAGAGCATCTGGCGCCAGGGTGAAGATTCTGGCGGCGAGATCGATGTGGCGGTGATCGAGATCGACCGCGCTGCGTTGCCCAAGTCAGTGCTGCTGCGGGCCTTCACGCCGCAACACCTGCAAGCCTCGCTGGACGAGGTCGAGGTCGGCTCGCAGCTGTTGATCGTCGGCTTTCCGCTCAGCTTCCACGACACGCTGCACCACCTGCCCGTGGTGCGACAGGCCGCGATCGCCTCGTCGTTCGGGCTGCGCTTTCAGGGCCAGGGCTTCTTCCTCACCGATGCGCGCACGCACCGCGGCACCAGCGGTGCGCCGGTGGTGATGCGCGCTGCCGCCGGCGATCTGGGTGGTGGCGAGCTGCCATGGAAGCTGCTCGGCGTGCATTCGGCGCGCATGGACATGAAGACGCGCGACCTCGAGCAGGACGAATCACTGGGCCTGAACTGCGCCTGGTATGCCGACATCCTGATGACGCTGACCGAGGACCTCGCGGCAAAGGCCGGCACGGCGGCGGCCCCGGCGTAGTGCGCCTGCCCGGTCCATCGACGAGCGGCTGCCTCGCTACTTTGGCAACAACGGCCGCAGCACCGGCCACACGTTGCCGAGCATCACCGGGTGTGCGGCTTCCTTGGGGTGGATGCGGTCGGCCTGGAACATCGACTCCGCATCAGGCCCGTCGGCCACGCCCTTGAGCAGAAACGGCACCAGCGCTGCGCCTTCGCTCTTGGCGACGCTGGTGAACACGGTTGCGAAATCCTTGCCGTACTGGCGGCCATAGTTCGGCGGCACCTGCATCCCGATCACGACCACGCGCGCGCCAGCGGCCCTGGCGGCATGCGCCATCGCGGTCAGGTTGGCCTGCGTCTGCGCGAGCGGCAGGCCGCGCAGTGCATCGTTGCCGCCAAGCTCGAGGAGCACATGCGTGGGCGTATGCGCGGCCAGCAGTGCAGGCAGTCTCGAGCGCCCTCCCGAGGTCGTGTCGCCGCTGATGCTGGCGTTGACGACCTTGGCGGCGATCTTCTCCTTGGCCAGGCGCTGCTCGAGCAGCGCCACCCAGCCGGCGCCGCGCGCCAGGCCATATTCGGCCGACAGGCTGTCGCCGACGACCAGGATCACCGGCGCCAGCACTGGCTTGGCCGCCCAAGAGGGCATTGCCGCGCCGACCATCGAAGCCGCGACGATCAGGCTACAGTGCGCCAGCCGCGAACGCCGCGCCAGCGCATTCAGCCCGAACCAATTCGCAGTCTTCATGCCGTCGTCACCCCTCATCGAAGTCGAGCACGTCACCAAGCAGGTCAGCGATTCCACCGGTGTTCTGACCATTCTCCACGACATCGATTTCTCGCTGCGCGAGCGTGAGTCGGTGGCCATCGTCGGTGCCTCCGGCTCGGGCAAGAGCACGCTGCTGTCGATCGTGGCCGGCCTGGACGTGCCGACCAGCGGCACCGTACGTCTGGCCGGGATCGACATCTTCAAGCTCGACGAAGACGCGCGCGCCGCGGTGCGCGCCGAGCGTTTGGGCTTCGTGTTCCAGAGCTTCCAGCTGCTGGGCAACCTGAATGCGCTGGAAAACGTGATGCTGCCGCTCGAGCTGCAGGGCAGGCACGACGCGCGCGCCCTGGCGCGCGAGATGCTCGGTCGCGTGGGCCTGGGCGAACGGCTGTCGCACTACCCCAAGGTGCTGTCGGGCGGCGAGCAGCAGCGCGTGGCGCTGGCGCGGGCCTTCGTGGTCAAGCCCTCGGTGCTGCTGGCCGACGAGCCGACGGGCAGCCTCGATTTCGCCACCGGCGAGAAGGTGATGGAGCTGATCTTCGAGCTGAACCGCGAAGCCGGCACGACGCTGGTGCTGGTCACGCACGACAGCGCGCTGGCCGAGCGTTGCGACCGGCAGATTCGCATCGAGGCCGGTCGCATCGTGGCAGCTTGAGCGTTTACGAGGGCAGGAAGTCCACCGGCCAGCTGACGACCATCACGTCGACATCCTTGGCGCCGAAGTCGAACTGGCGGATGCGGGCGATCAACTTCTGTTCGAGCTCGGGCGTCTTCAGCTCGGTCGAGACGACGCGCGCGCCGACCACTTCGCCCCCGGGCGAGATCTTCAGTTCGACCACCACCTTGCCTTGCAGGCCGGGTTCTTCGCGCAGCGCGCGGTTGTACAGGGCATAGATCGCGCCCTTGTTGCGCTCGAAGACGAGCTTGATTTCTTCGATCGAACGCGAGGCCTTGCCGCTGCCGCTCTTCTTCAGCGAGCCGCCGACGCCATCGCCGTTGCCGCCGGTGCCGCCGCCGCGCGCGCCGCCGCCGCCGTAGCCGCCACCACCGCCGCCGCCGGCCACGCCTTCGACCAGCGTCGTCGCGCGGCCGGCCAGGCCGCCGCCGCCGGTGTTGCGGCTGTAGGACGCGGTGTTGATGCCG
>Ga0209797_10002047_pt1 | contig 10171 bp, 5 predicted proteins | sample DOMMetBare3Fresh_2_FD_187472 | JGI IMG/M metagenome (GOLD analysis project Ga0209797, IMG submission 187472) | Wetland sediment microbial communities from St. Louis River estuary, USA, under dissolved organic matter induced mercury methylation -... | ecosystem: Environmental > Aquatic >...
CTGCGTCACGGCAGCGCCGCCACCACCGCCGCCGCCGCCACCGCCGCCGCCGCCGCCGCCGCCGCCGCCAGCCCCTTGCGCTGCCAAGGCCGTGACATGGGTGCAAGGCACGTCGACGTGCAACGCCAACTACACCGGCGGCGTCAGCGGCAGCAGCTTGATGCTCAGCGACATGGTGGCACCGACGACGGGAACCGCGACGGCTGTCTGCAGCAACGGCGCCGTGGCCGTCACGGCACCTGTCTGCGTCACGGCAGCGCCGCCACCACCGCCGCCGCCGCCACCGCCGCCGTCACCCTGCACCTTGGTGTTGCTGGAGGCGAGGCCCAGCGCCTCATCGCGCCAGGCGAACCACTGCGGCTTCGGCACGTCGGCGGCCTTCGAGCCCTCGTCGCTGATCTGGTCCATGGCCGACTTCTCCGACCCTGCCGGATCCGCTGGCGGCTTGGGCTCGGGGCCGCAGGCCTTCTCCAACCGCGCCGGCTGTCCCTGCCTGAACGCCTCCAGCTCCTGGCTGGTGGCGGCCGCCTGCTGGCTGGCGCCGATCGCCTGGTTTCCCTTGTCCTGCACCCCGGCCATGGTCTTCTGGAATTCGGCCAGGATCCGCCGGTCTTCCGCTGTGCCCTTGCCTTCGGACACGCGCTGCCCCGCCTCCTGCGCCCGCTGCGCTAGCGCCACCAGCTTGTCCTCGTCGCCCACCGCGGATTCAGCGCCTGCCGACGCTGCTTCAGTACTTGCCGAGGCCGCCTCGGCCTTCTTCTCGAGCGCCTCCTCCTGGCCCCGCTCGCGCTCGAGGAACTTCTCCTTGCAGGCCTGGTACTTCTCGTTCTTCTTGTTGTAAGCGTCCATGTCCTTCTGGTATTGCTCCTGCTCCTTCTCCTGCTTCTTCTGCCGTTCCTCGGCTGCCTTGATGACACGCGGCGTCGCCGCGATCTCGGCGGCCAGCCCGCGGTTCACCTGTGCCAGCTGCGCCGCCGTGAGGTTGATCTTCTTGACGTACCGGGGGGGCGTCGTGGGGACGCCGGCGGTCTCCACTGCCTTCTCCGCCGCTTTTTCCGCCGCCTTCTCCCCCACCATCTTCTTGAGCTTGCCGAACTGCGCGCCGGCATCGGACGGAAGCGCGATACCAAGCGCGAATACGGCGGCGAGGCACAGGATGCGTCTCATGGTGCGGCTCCGTAGAAAGCGTACGTCGATATGCAGAGTGATCGTCGTTTCGGACCGGATTCCTGGGCGCCGGTCCCCTGCCGGATACAATGTCGGCCGTGGCCGACAGGCACAGGCAGTTACCCTCCCAAGCTAGAGCCTGGGGAGTGGACCGTCCAGAGAGCCTGACAGGAGAATCCCCGCCGCCGCCGCTGCCGGGATCAGGCACCGCCGGGGTGAGGCACGACCGCAACAGTGCTCGTTCGGCCAGGCGGGTGCGATCGAGCCTTCGCCGACGCCCGCGGGCCACGTAGCTTACCAGCGCGATTGTTGGCCACACCCAATCAGATGTCTAGGAGAGGATAGGACCACAATGCACGGTCTTCGAGTGCGAGCTTCGGCCGCGGCGCTGGGACTGGCGCTGCTCACCGCCTCCCCAGCTGCTCCGCAGGTGACCTCCGCCCCCTCGCGCGATTCCACCGCCAAGCTTCCCGACGGATTCGTGAAGGAGTTCGGCACCATGTGGACCTTCGAGGCTCCGCCGCTCGACTACTGGCAGGCGCGCTACGGGTTCACGCCCACGGGGGCCTGGCTCGATCACGTTCGCCTGGCCTCGGTGCGGCTTCCCAACTGCTCGGCCTCCTTCGTGTCTTCGGGCGGGCTGGTGATGACCAACCATCACTGTGCCCGCGAGTGCATCACCGCGGTCTCCACCCCCGACTCGAACTTCCAGGCGCTCGGCTTCGTCGCCAGGAATCAAGCCGATGAGCGAAAGTGCGAGGGGCTGTACGTGGACCAGCTCCAGTCGATCGAGGACGTGACCGACCGGATTCAGGGGGCCGTGAAGGCTCGTGCGCCCGGGCAACGGGTAGCCCAACGAAACGCGGCGATCGCCGAGATCGAGGAGGGCTGCAGGCAGGGGACCGGACTCAACTGCCAGGTGGTCTCCTACTACCAGGGCGGGATCTACTCGCTCTACCGCTTCAGGCGCTTCGATGACCTCCGGCTGGTCTTGGCCCCGGAGGGGGGAATCAGCTTCTTCGGCGGCGATCCCGACAACTTCACGTACCCCCGTTACGACCTCGACCTGACCTTGCTCCGGGTCTACCTGAACGGCGCGCCGTTCGAGCCCACGGATTACCTGAAGTGGAGCGCCAACGGGGCCGAAGAGGGCGACGTGGTCTTCGTCACCGGCAACCCCGGCTCCACCGGCCGCCTGCTCACCGTCGCCCAGATGGAGTACCTCCGCGACGTGCAGTACCCGGCCCAACTGGGCTCCTACGACCGCAACCTCGCCGTGTTGCGAGAGCTCTCCCAGAGGGACGAGCCGACCCGCCGTGCCTTGGAGAACCAGATCTTCAGCCTGGAGAACTCGAAGAAGGCGGTGACCGGTTACCTCTCCGGCCTGCAGGATTCGTCTCTCATGGCCAGGAAGCGCGCCTTCGAGCACGACTTCCGACGGCGGATCACCGCCGACCCCAACCTTCGAGCGCGCTACGGCCAGGCCTGGGACGCGATCGCGAAGGCGCAACGGGAGCAGACCGCTCTCGCACAGCAGCAGCGGTGGTATGGTTTCGGCGGGTCGCCCTTGCTCAACGCCGCCGGCGGGATCGTGAGGATCCCGGAGCAGGCCAAGCTCCCCGACTCGCTCCGGCTGCCGCAGTATCGGGGCCAGGGGCTGGAGAGAATCCGAAGCTTTATCCTCGGCAACGTCTCCGGCGACGCCGAGCAGGACAAGCAGATGTTGCAGGCCTGGCTCACCCAGGCGAGCAAGGATCTTCCCAAGAACGACCCCTATCTCCGCACCATCCTGGGCGGACGGAGCCCCGAGGTCGCGGCCGAGGCCGCCGTCAACGGCACGGCGCTGGCTGACTCGGCCACGCGGGCCACGCTGATCGAGGGCGGTGCCGCGGCGGTCGCCGGTTCCAACGATCCTCTCATCGTCCTGGCCCGGAAGCTCAATCCCATCGCCATGCGGGTGCAGCAGCGCTCGACCCGGCTCAGCGACGCGATCTCCGCCAATGCGGAGAAGGTGGGGCAGGCGCTCTTCGCCGCCTACGGCCGATCGCTCCCACCCGACGCGACCTTCAGTCTCCGGATCAGCGATGGCGTGGTGAAAGGCTTCCCCATGAACGGAACCATCGCGCCCTACAAGACCAGCTTCTACGGCCTCTATGGCCGCTCGGCGGAGTTCGATGACACGCCGCCGTTCCGGCTGCCCGAGCGCTGGAAGACCCACCGCGACCGGCTCGACCTGGCCCAGCCGCTCGATTTCGCCTTTACCGGCGACATCATCGGGGGCAACTCGGGGAGCCCGGTGATCAACAGGAATGCCGAGGTCGTCGGGCTGGTCTTCGACGGCAACATCGAGCAGCTGCCCAACCGGTTCCTCTACACCGACGAGGTGGCCCGGGCTGTGGCGGTGCACTCCGTGGGGATCGTGGAGGCGCTCCGGAAAGTGTACGAGGCGGATCGGATCGCGGATGAGCTGGAGGGCGTCGGAGTGAGGTGAGTGCAGGTGCAGCCTGCGAACGGCCGAGCTGCCGGCACACAGCCACGCGGCCTGTTCATCGGCGCTCACCACCGGCTTCTGTCGGGGGCAGTTCCGTAAACGAGACGCCCACGTCGCGCGGCGCGGCAACGAACTCGGGCCGGCTCGCCTCGCGCGGCCATGGCCGCGCTCTGCGGCTCAGTCCGCGGCCGCCAGTCGGGAGAAGCGGCGATTCGACTTCGGAAAGTCGACGCCCATCGCAGCGCCGGAGAGCAGCCCCAGGCCGATCGCCACCCACCAGAGGGCGGCCGTTGGGGCAACGAAGCCGGTCACCGGTGACTCGGAGGGAAGGGTCGTGCACAGCATCCCCGCCACCACCGACGCGATCGCCAGCCATTGATAGATGCGCAGCCCGCCGATAACCTTGGTCTGCGGCTCGCCGCGGTAGGATTCCTCGACGAACCGCGCGAGGCCACTCAGCAGGAAATAGATCCCCAACTCCAGTCCGTCGGGCGCGCCGAGCAGTCGCAGCCGGAGCAGCACGACCCCGATCAGCAGGTTGCCGATGATGGAGTAGAGCGGCGTGGGGTGCAGCGGGACGTTCGCCAGGTCGGCGATCTGGGTCACCCGCGAGCGGCGATGGAGATACCGGATGCCCACGGCCTCGCTGGCGGGCGCCCCGTGGCAGCAGCCCTGCACCAGGCAGCGAAGCCGGCCGATCAGCTGGATCCAGGGCGCCGCGACGGCGACCGCGGCAAGCAGCGGCAGCGCCGGCATGCCGAACAGCGGCGCCGTGATGCACGCGATGACGGCGCCCGCCACGCCACCGTACCATCCGAACGGCCGGAGCAGCGTGGACGAGCCCTCCAGCGCTTGCGCCGACAGCTCCGCCCCCAGCGTCTGCAGCACACCGACCCAGGCGATCGCCGCGACACCGCGAGGCCCGGTGAGCATGCCGACCACGAGTGCCCCCACGAATGCCGCCGCCGCGGCGTAGATGCCGTGACTCATGATCCGCACCGGACCGATCCGCCATTCGTGCCATGAGTTGGCCAGCCGCTCGGAGGCGCGGCGCGCCAGCTCCCAGCTCTTCCGGTAATGCCAGAGGGGAAGGAAGACCACCGCCGCGGCGATCACCTCGATGATGGTGTGCATCGCGGTCGTGAGGGAACTGATCACGATCAGCGCTGTCCAGCCGGCGCCGATCCAGCGCCACACGGCTCGGCCGGTCACCCGGGCATTCGCCGCCCACCCCTGCGCCGCGATCAGCGACCACAGGACATGAAACGCCGGGAATGCGGCGACTCCGGTCGAATGCGCCTGCTCGAACGCCAGCAGCCGGCCCCACACGTTGTCGGGCTCGAAGGGCCGGTTGGACGCCACCACCGGAACGGTGAGCCAGATCAGTGTCACCACGCTCGTGGCGAGCAGGCCGCTGATGGCGAAATGACGCAGGTCGCGCCGGGTGCGAATCAGCAGCGGTGTCAGCGGCACGAAGAGGTAGGTGCTCAGATAGCCGAGTTGGCTCGCCTGCACTACCGGCCACTGGCGCTCGAATGGCAACTCGAGGTGAAAGGCATCCGGCGCGGGGCCCAGCGCTTGGGTTGCCAGCCAGGCGAGGAGCCACGGCACCAGGACCCAGAGGATGACCGCCGCGCGGTCGGGCCAGCGCGCGGGCGCATCGCTGGCGGGTGGGAATCCCAGCAACGGCGGGTCGAGCGCGGCGGCTCCGAATCGTGCCACCAGGGCGTGGCGCTCATATCCGTACCACAGGGCGGCGGCGCCCAGCGCCGCGAAGGGCGCCACCACCCACAGCCCCGCGGCCGACCCGGCGGCGATCGACACGCCGGTTACCGCGAGGCCGAAGCCGAGGTAGATCGGGTTGCGAATCCACCGGAAGATCCCGGAGCGCACGAAGCGCGAGGGGGGGAAGGCATTCATCGGGAGCCCGGTGCCGTGAGCCATCAGCTCGATCATCCCCGCGAGCATCAAGGCCGCTCCGGTGGCGACCAGCGCCGCACCACCCCAGATCGAATGCACCGCGGGAAGCGGCACGAGCGGGGCGAGCGCGCGGGCCCAGAGCACCAGCCCGGCAGGGATGATGGCGACGAACAACGCGCCGTAGAGGGTGCGGGCGAGCACCCCGGGGACGGTCACCATTCCACGATCTCGTGCACGGTCCACCCTGCGTCGAGAGGGACCAGGTCTTCATACAGCGTGGAACGGGCGACCATCTTGTGCTCCCGCAGGGTTGCCAGGGAACCCGCCCAGCGCGCTGCAACGCCGGGAAGCACGCCGGCGACCGAGGGAAGGACGAGCCGGTTCCGGATGTCACGCGAGTCGCGGAGGTGCAGTCGCCGTCCTCCCGCCAGGTGAATCGTCCCATCGTCGCCGAAGGTGGCGCCATGCTGGCGCGCGCCGTCCAGCCAGATCCATCGCCCCGACACTTCCCCGGTCCAGTCGATCCAAGCCAACCAGTGCTCCGGCGACAGGTGCCGGCCCCAGCGCAGCGTCCGGAATGGCAGACGCGTTGGCGAGATCGTCATGCCCAGCGACTCGACGTATCCCAGGCCGGTGAACCGCCGGCGGCCCCATTGCACCTCGGCCGTGGCCCGCGGCATACGACACGACCATCGAACTGCACCGGCTCGGCCCCGCTGCAAGGTTTCCCGTATGGCGGGCCGTTGCCGCCGCCACTCCCCCTGCACATCGAGAGGATCGGAGCGCCAGCGAAGTATGCCGCGGTCGATCACCGGCCGCTCGACGCGCCGGACCGTGACCGCCTCTTCGGGCTTCGCACCGGGAATGTCGAGCAGGATGGATGCGTACCTGAGACGCAGAGAGCCCCACCTGAGCCGCATGGCGTAACAGATGACGGCGGCCCCGTCGGGGGTTACCAGGTCGAGATACCACTTGCTGAGTCGGAACATCTACCGGGCCAGCACGACCTTGGGGGGTAGAGGACCGCGGGCAATCTCACCGGCGGGCGATCGGCGACTTCAGCGCCCCGCCCCCACCGCGACTCTCGCCTCCCGTTCCGGGCGCCCGCGCAGCGGGCGGTGGATGGGATCGGCGCCGATGGTGCCGACCAGCGCGGTCAGATACTCGGGGGCGCTCACCCGCTCCAGCTCGCCGCGCGCGTGCTCCAGCCGCTCCGCGATGCCGAGCCGCTTGGCCTCGTCGCGATGGCCGGCGCGGGCCAGAAACTCGGTCAGGCTCCGGGCGTGCCGCTTCCACAGCGCCACGTCCCGCTGCTGCTTGATCGCGAGGCGCTCGTGGTACCAGTCGCTCGCCAGCAGCGCCTCTCGGGTGAACAGCGCGCGGATCCCGGGATGGTGGGCATCTTTGCCTTCGTACTGGCCGTGCGCCATGATGTGGAGCAGCGCCTTGAGCGGGGGACACGCGTCCTCGATCGTGCCGTCCGCGAAGTACGCTTCCGCCACCCGCACCTGCGCCTCCACGATGTTGGCGACCCCATCGGCGAAGACCGCCGGATCCTGCAACTCGGGTTTCAGGATCTCCTCGGCGAACACCGCGGTGGGATTGTCGAACACCCGCCCGAAGTAGGTGTGCACGAACTTGGCCGTGATGCGGTAGCCGAGCCGGCTGGCGAGCACCCTGGTCCCCTCGAAGTCGTAGTCCTCGAGCTGCTCCAGGTGCCCGGCCTCGATCAGATGCTTCGGGTCGCGCTCGTGGGGGAACAGGCGGCACCAGATCTCGGGGATCAGCAGGCTGATGTCGTGATCCACCCGGCAGCGCGGGCCGATGAAGCCCGCCGCCGAGCTGAAGCCCGCGTATCCGGTGAGCAGCATGGAGACCAGCGCGTTGTTGAGATCCGCTGTCGCCGCCAGCGCGTTGAACGGCCCCTTGGTGAGAGCGCCCTCGGACCCCGCCCCAGTGGTGCTCGGCGACGTGCCCGTCAGCGAGCAGACGTAGTCCATGAAGAGCTCCGGGAGCTCCTGGTAGTGCAGCGGCCCATAGACGCAGAGCGGGCGGATGCCGTGCTCGGGCGGGTTGTTCCGGCGGCCCGAGAGCACGCTGATCACCGGGAACAGCACCGGCGCGTGCAGCGGCAGCCGGCGGTAGAGCCGGGCGCCCATTTCGGCGACGTACCGGTCGCGCGCGTGCGCCAGGTCGGGCCGCAGCTGCAGGTAGCGCGGATTCTTGGTGGGCTTGCCGCCGACCATCCGCGGCTGGGCCGAGCAGATCGAGTAGCCGCCGTCGGTGCGGGCGGCGTTCCGGGCCACGTGATCGCGCATGGGCGGCGTGAAGGAGTCGTGCACCGCCACGTCCTCCACGATGCGCTGCGCGTCCTCGCGGGCCAGCGGCTGGAAGTTCGAGCAGAACAGCCCGGGCCCCGCCATGTCCTCCTCGGTCTGCCGGTCGAGCCCCGGATGGATCGCGTCGTCGGGGCGCTGGAACAACCTGAACTCGCAGTTCTGCGCCAGCTTGAGGCTCGGATGGCCGTCATATTCGCCCGGCAGGCCCACCAGCCGGCGCGCGGGCACCACCACCGACGCGGTGATGTCGTCCTCCATCTGCACCTTGTCGGCCGCCACGAAGTCCTGCCTGAGCTTGTACGTGCGCCAGGCGCCGTCCTCCTGGCGGCCGATCCGGAGGTAGTTGGCGACCAGCCGCCGCCCCTCGTACTTGAGCTCGTGCCCGGGTGCGCCGTTGATGATGTCGACGCTGAAGTGGCTCCGCCAATCGTCGCCCCACTCCGGCCGGTAGAACCGCTTGATCACGAACACCAGCGCCCGCACGTGGTTCGGAATGCTCTCGAGCCAGGCGTTGTACTCCGGCGTGAACTCCGCGGGACTGGGCGTGAGCAGCTTGATCACCGAGCCGAGCGAGCGGTCGGGGGACAGGATGGGCCGTCCGTTGCCTACTCGCAGCTCGGGCAAGCGCACGTCGTCGTAGTCCTTCTCGAAGATCGCCTGGACCAGCCCCATGTCCTCGTCGAAGCTCCGCACGTAGAACGCCCCGGGCAGCACGGCGTCCACCAGGCTCTTGCTGATCTCCGACTTGCCGCCGCCGGAGACCGTGCACGGCTTGTGGCAGAAGGCGCCCTCCGGCACGGTCCCGACCAGCCGCCAGCTCGGCGCCGCATGGTGCTTGGCCATGCGGATCTTGTAGCCGCTCGGGTGGATGTAGATCCTGCCGGGCAGGAGCTTGAGGTGCTGCTCCTTTCCCTGCTTGGTCCAGGTGATGTCCTGGCGGTGGACGTCGATCTCCATGTCCTCCGGCATGTAGTGGATCTCGGGATAGATCGCGTCGGTCGCATAGCCCGAGGGATGGAGCTTGGCGCGCTGCCCCACCAGGGCGAGCACCTCGGCGAACCGGTGGCTCGCGCTCACGATCCGCACCAGATCCGGCACGAAGCGGTCGCCCAGGTGGAACGTCGCGAACGCCAGCGCCCCGCCCGCGTGCTCCTCCTCGGCCAGCCCGAACAGGTTCGCGCTGTAGCTGATCTGGGTCTTGATCTCCTTCTTGCAGTACCCGAAGTAGTTGTCGGCGATCAGGGTGACCATCACTCCCTGGGTCCCGCGCGAGGTGACCTTGAACGGCCTGCCGTCGTTGTAGAGCTCGCCCTCCTCGGTCCAGCACATGCCCGCGGCGCGCTCGGCCTCGGTGGCCTGGCTCACGTGGGGCAGGCCGAGGTCCTGCTTGCGCAGCCGGGTGAGATGCGGCGCGAGGATGACGCAGCCGCTGTGGCCGGTCCAGCCGTCCACATCGAGCGCGGCGTCGTTCGCCGGCAGGTAGGGATCGCCGGCGTTGCCGAAGATGCTCTCCACGAAGTCGAGGTTCGACACCAGCCCGCCGGGCGCGAAGAAACGCACTTCCATGCGCTTTTCCGGCGACACCTTCGGAACCGCGGGGCACACCAGCGGCCGCAGCAGCAGGGAGACCATGCTCTCCGCGGGCGCCTGCCAGTTCGCGGTGAACGGCAGGCGCATGAGCTGGGCCGGAGGACGCAGCGCCTCCTCCAGCAACCGCAGGAACGCCGAGAGCGGCACGCGGGTCTTGTCCGCGGGAATCGGGAAACCGCCCTCCGCCACGTGGAAGACGCCCTGGGTGGTGCGGCGGTCGTTGAGGGGGTTGTGAAGCACGCCGTTGTCGAGCCGATAGCTCGACACCAGCTCGTTGTGCCACGCGTCCGCGTCGATCGGCAGGGACAGCTCGCGTGCGAGCCCGTAGTGATCGAGGATGAGCGTTTCGCCGGGCAGCCGGACGGGCTGGGCAAAGGCTGCGGCCGTCAGCAGCCCGTCGATGTACTGCTGGATCCGCCGGTCGGCGGGGCAGAGATGCTCCGAGAGCAGCCGGGTCTGCTCGCGATAGCGCGCGAAGAGATTGCCCGCCAGGTGGAGCACGTCTTCGTCGCCGGTCTCCGCCGGGATTGCGACTCCCATCGCGGCGAGCTTGAGCAGGATCGAGCTGACGGCGGCGCGCCGCTCCGGCAGCCAGACCGAGCCATCCGGCCTGAGTCCCACTGTACGCTCGAGCTCCATGCCGTGCCTCCGTGCGCGAGTCGAT
>Ga0209797_10002048_pt1 | contig 10170 bp, 7 predicted proteins | sample DOMMetBare3Fresh_2_FD_187472 | JGI IMG/M metagenome (GOLD analysis project Ga0209797, IMG submission 187472) | Wetland sediment microbial communities from St. Louis River estuary, USA, under dissolved organic matter induced mercury methylation -... | ecosystem: Environmental > Aquatic >...
TATGGCCGTCATCATTACTTACGACGAGAATGGCGGCTTCTGGGATCACGTGCCACCGCCGGCCGGACCGGGATGGGGCGACCGATGGGGACCCGGCACGCGCATCCCCACTATCATCGTTTCGCCCCATGCGAGGCGCGGTTACATCGACAAGACATCCTACGACACTACATCGATCCTCAAATTCATAACTCGCCGTTTCCAATTGGAAGCGCTTCCCGGTGTGCGGGAACACGCCGGTGACCTGACTGGTGCCTTCGATTTCTTACCGTAGTTTTTGCTTCGGCAAGAGTGAGCGCTGCTCAATTCCTTGGATTCAGATTGCCGCTGCTGCAATCCCGAGGTCGGCTCCGGGTCATTTTTCATCGTCGCCGCTCATGCTTGGCGACGGTCGGTCTACCAGTGAGCGGAAGATCTGGACGGCTCGGCAGCGGATCGTCAGCTACGCCCCCAGACAGCTTCGGTGGCTGCCGGGGGCCGCTGACGGGGAAAGAGGGCCATGGACGACATTGGGTAAGCTGGATTGGAAACGATAACCCGCTGCCGGATGAAGACCGTGGATTATGTTTGCGGATCGCGCTTTACTTATCTTCAGCTCTGTAGTTCGTATCTGTCGTCAAACCGCGACTGTGCGAAGGAAACTTTCGATTTCGGCGCGCAAGTTTGCGACCGATGCATCGACCGAGTTCGATGCGGTCAGCACCGTATCAGCCGCGGCGCGCGTACCTATCGCAGCATCGGTAACCTTGCCGAGGATTGAGACAGCCTTGCTCGTCTCCAGCGCGGCGTTTGTCGCGTTGCGGGTAATTTCGGAAGTCGCCGAACTTTGCTGCAAGATGGAGGCTGCGGCGCTTGAGGCCCTGGCGCTGACCTCCTGCATGCTGCGCTCAATGCCACGGACCGCCTCAACCGCGCTGCTTGTCGATTCCTGCACCGAAAGGACGTGACCGACGATCTCTTCGGTCGCCTTGCCGGTCTGCACGGCGAGCGTCTTGACTTCGGACGCAACGACGGCGAAGCCTCGCCCCGCTTCGCCAGCCCTCGCCGCCTCGATGGTTGCGTTGAGGGCGAGGAGATTTGTCTGCCTGGCGATATTGCGGATCAGCTCAACGACATCGCCGATCTTCCATGCCGCCTCGGCCATCTTGGCATTCTCCTCGCTCGTTGCCGCGGCCTTGATGACCGCGTTGCCGACGATGTCCTTGGTCTGCGCCAGTTGCTGATTGATGGCCGTGATCGAGATCGATAGTTCCTCGGCAGAGCCCGCAACCAAATTGACGTTTGCCGACGCCTCGTTCGATTTGCGCAGCGCTTCTTCCGCATGCTGTGTGGTCTGATCCGACGAGCCGAACAGCACAGTAGCAGTTGCCTTCATCGCGTCGGCGTTCTGGCTGACGTTGGCAAGCACCTCGTCCACCCGCTCGCGGAACGACGAGATGGCGCTCTCGGTCGAAATTCTGCGGCCTTCCTGTGCCACCATGTTTTCGTGCTGTTTCTCGAGGCGATGCCGCTCTGTAATGTCTTCGTGCGTCGCGACCCAGCCGCCCCCCTGCATCGGTTGCCGGATGACGCAGATCAGACGCCCGTCGGCAAGCTCGTCGATCCGGGTTGGAGTCTGGTCAGATGACCGCCGATCCAATGCATCAAGCTTCTTGTCCACGGCGCCAGCGTTCGTCTCGCCCGCAAGGATGCCGTTTTCGATGCGATGAGCGATGATCAATCTATGCGGTGTCCCGGGCTTCAGCAATTCGGGCGGCAGACGATACAAGTTCCCATAACGCTTGTTGCAGATGACGAGACGTTTGTTCGCATCGAACATGCACAGACCGTGCGTCATGTTTTCGAGCGCGGCGTCCAACCGCAGATTGGTCTGTTCGAGTGACTGCTGGCGGCGGATGTTGACGGCGATGGCAATCAGCGCCAACAGCGTCAGAACGACCACGACCAACAGGTAGATCGTTCGACGGCGTTCGTAATCCGCGAAGATATCGTTCCCGACCTGGCCAATGGTGATCACCAGAGGATAGCCGGCGACCGCCCGATAGGAAACCAGCCGGTTGACGCCGTCGACAGCTTCGCCGCCCCAAAAATATCCGGCTGGTGCGCGAGCAAGAGCCTCCACCAGCGGCTTGGGGATTGCATTCGGATTGAAATTCGGGGCCGAGGAGGCACCGTGCGAAGCACGGATCACGCCATCAAGTCCGCGCAGGGTGATCCCGTCCTTTGGGCCAAGGCCGATCGAGTGGCTGAACTTTCTGGCAAATGCCGGATCGATGGCAGCGACGATGACACCGCCAAAGCTGCCGTCAGGTTGGTGAAGCCGGCGGGCCAGATGGAGCGACGATTTCCCCGATAATTCGGGCCCTGCCACCGGCTTGCTGATGTAGAGTTCGTCGGTCGTCGCATCAGCCAGGGCCTTGAAGTGTTCACGATCGCCGATATAGAGCGGCGCGGCATAGCTGGCCGTTCCAGTCTTCATGAAACCGTCCGAACCAGCCAAGGCGATCAGGATTGTTAGGTCGTCCACCAGGGCCGTTCGCTCGGCCCAATGGCGAACGTCGAAATGGTCCGGGTTGTCCTCGTAGGCCAGACGCAGAAGCAGGAGTATCCGATCGACGTCCTTGAACAACCGGATCAGATTCTCTTCGAAGAGTCGCGCCAGATTGCTCCCGCGCTGGACTGCACTTTCAACCGTCTTTGTGCGCTCGACGGATAGCAGATGGGCAAGGCCGGCCCAGAAGACGGCGATTATCACCAAGCCAAACACCGTTGCGGACCGCCACGCGGCCCGGAGCCATTGAAAGTCGGTACGCGTGGTCATTTGGCTGGCGGCTGAGCATCTTCAAGCCTCGTTAATGTCTGAACTTGGTTAATTTTCCATTCACCACGAGCAGCGTGGCGGTGCGGCATCGAAACCGCTGCATCCCCAGCGGTTTAGGCAGGCCACCCGACCGGCTCGTCGCAGTGCCGCCAATGCCATCGCTCCCAATGCGGCGAACGAATAGCAGTAATGTCTGCCGCGGCGGGCGATTCAACAAATGTCAGCGCTGGGTCAGGACCGACAAAGCTCCAGTGAGCATAACGAGTCCATTTTCGGGCGGATGGCGACCAAAAAGCCCTGCGACAGGGGGATGTTGAACTTCCAATCGGCGGCACTGGGACGCTGCCCACCTTGGTCAACCTATGCACGCGATTCACACCTTCGACATCTCGAATGTCGGGCGCGCGAACAGCTCCTCGACCGCGGGCTTCCTCTCGATCAGCCCCTGCTCGTAGGCATATTGGGTGAGCGCATCGATCTCCGGCATGTTGTCGTGCACGCCGTACTTCCAGAAATCGGGGCCCATCACCGCCATGGTTTCCTTGGTCTCGGCCTCGAGCCAGGGCAAGGTCACCATCAGGGCGTTGACGTCGCACAGGTCGATCATCGCCAGCCCCTTGGCTTCAACGAACGCCTTGTAGACGCTGGTGGCGAGCCAGGGGTAGCGCTCGACCAGCGTCTTCTTGATGCCGACAAGATGCATGATCGGAAACAGGCCGGTCTTCTTGTAATAGGCCTGCTCGGCCGCACGCGTGTCAGGAAACAGGCGGGCGATGTGCGGCTCGCCATTGAGGAATGACGACGGCGCGCGCGCCGTGAACAAAGCGTCGAGCTCGCCGTTGCGCAGCATGTCGACCAGCGTCTGGCCGCCCTCGAGCGGCTTGAGGTCGAGGCCAGGGATGGGCTTGAGCGGCGTGCGCTCGCCGCGCCCGGGCTGCTCCTGGCCGCCGTTGCGCCAATGGATCTCGTCAGGCCGCACACCATATTCGTGCTGCATCATGCCGCGCATCCAGACCACCGCCGTGATCTGATATTCCGGCAGACCGATGCGCTTGCCACGCAGGTCTTGCGGCGTGCGGATGCCGGCGTCGGTGCGGATGTAGATGCCGGAGTGCCGAAAGATGCGCGACACGAAAGCGGGAATGCCGATATAGGGAGAGGTGCCGGCCGCGGCCGTGCGCAGATAGCTCGAGAACGAGAGCTCGGAGACGTCGAACTCCTCGAACTTGAAGGCGCGGTGGAAGATCTCCTCCGGATAGAGCGGCAGATAGGTGACCGCGCAGCCGTCCACCTTGACGCGGCCGTCCCGGATCGCCGCCGTGCGGTCGTAGTTGCCGCATGCGATCGTGATGGGCACCTCGACCATTTGGACCTCCTTTTGGGGCTGGTGGCGAGCGAGGCGGGGCAGATGCTCGCCATCAAAGCGTAGCGCCTCATCCGGGACCTGTGAAGGCTGCGCGGCCCCCCTCGGGGCGCGCTTGTTGCCCGCCAGATTGGGCGATACGGTCCGGCCGACAAGGAGCCTGGCCATGATCTCGACCGTGATCGGCGGCGCGATGCTGCCGCATGCCCCGCAGTTCTTCACCATGCCCGAGACCGAGGACAGGGCGAACGTCGAGCACGTGCGGGCGGTCGCGGCCGAGATCGGGGAGCGGCTGCGGGCGCTCAAGCCCGACCTCTGGATCATCTTCTCCAACGACCACGCCGAGCAGTTCTTCCACAACGCGGCGCCGCCGTTCACCGTGCATGTCGGCGGCGAGGCGACCGGCGAGTTCGCCGGCCGCAAATTCCGTTGGCAGGTGCCGAGCGAGATCGGCTTCGAGCTCGTGCGCCAGCTCTATCGCCAGAGCTTCGACCCGGCCTTCACCTCGACCGCCAAGATCGACTACGCGATCGGCATCCCGCTCACGCACATCGGCCACACCGGGCCGGTGCTGCCGATCTACGTCAACGCCTATCTGCCACCGCAGCCGACGATGGAGCGCTGCTACGCTTTCGGCCAGGCGGTGGCGCGCACCGTGACCGCGATGGGGCTCAAGACCGTGATCCTCGCAAGCGGCGGCATGTCGCATTTCCCCGGCACCGACCGCTATTCCAACCCGGAGCTGGCCTGGGATCAGCGCGTGCTCGATCAGCTCGCCGCCGGCAAGCTCAAATCACTGATCGGGTTTGACGAGGCCGAGCTCGACGACACCGGCAACATCGAGCTGCGCTGCTGGGCCTGCGCCGCCGGCGCGCTCGGCGACCGCAAGCCCGACATCGTGTCGATGGACCCGAGCTGGCATCACAACTACGCGTCGCTGGGCTTCATCGAGCAGCGGCCGCCTGATCACAGCGCACATTATCCATCCATCAGGCCCGAGCTGGTCGAGCTGACCTCGGCGCTGCACGCGCTCGCGCACGATGCCGACAAGCGCGCCCAGTATGTCGCCGACGCGCCAGCCTTCGCCGACGCTTTCAAGCTTCCCGCCGACCAGCGCGAGGCGCTGATCAAGCTCGACCTGCCGGCGATCGTGCGCATGGGCGCCCATCCGCTGGTGCCATTCCTCGCCCAGATGCAGATCCAGCGCCTGCGTCCGCAGCGCTGAGAGATTCGTTTCGCTTCCTGCCCCTCCCCTCTGAAGAAGGATCGATAAAAGTGGCTGCCAACACTGCTCGTTCCAAGACCGTGCGCTCAAAGACCCCCACCCGCCCGTCCAAAATCCAGCTCGACGACCTCGTGCTCGCCAACAAGATCCTGTTCCGCTTCAACGTCGTCGATGCGTTCGGGCACATCAGCGTGCGCGACGACCGCGACCCCAAGAACCGCTACCTGATGGCACGCCACCTGCCGCCCGGCATGGTCACCGCCAAGGACATCGTCACCTTCGACATGGACTCAAACCCGCTCACCCACACCGACAAGGCGCAGATGAGCGAGCGCTTCATCCATGGCGAGATCTACAAGCTGCGTCCCGACGTGATCTCGGTCGTGCACTGCCACGCCCGCCCGCTCATTCCGTTCGGCACCGCCAAGGGCGCAAAGCTACGCCCCATGACCCACATGTGCGGCTTTCTCGGCTGCGGCGTTCCGATCTACGAGATCCGCGACGCCGGCGGCATGACCGACATGCTGGTGCGCACCGCCCCGCTCGGCAAGGCGCTGGCCGAGACGCTCGGCGACAAGACGGTCGTGCTGATGCGCGGCCATGGCGCCACCATGGTGGGTGAATCAATTCAAGAAGCGGTGTTCCGCGCGGTCTATGCGATGGACAACGCCGTCGTCCAGATGCAGGCGCATGCGCTCGCCATCGGAGGCGAGGTCGAGTTCCTGTCGGACGAAGAGGCGGCGAAGTCCAGCCGGGGCCGCAACGTGCCGCGCGCCTGGTCGCTGTGGAAGCACCAGATGACGGCGCGGGGCTGACGTTCGGCTGCGAACAACGGCCGCGGTAGATCGCCGGATCGTGGTCACGTTGCGGGGCATTTTGTGATATGAAAGGACGCGCCTGCGTCGTTCGCAGCACGCTTAGGCAAAAGGAATCGAGGCCAACGCATGCCCCACGCGACGCCGCCATGTGTCCGATACGGATTTGTCCGCTTTGGATTTGTTCCAGCGCTCGCCGCCCTCCTCGGCGCGACCTGCGCGCAGGCCGATCCGATCGAGGATTTCTACAAGGGCCGGACCGTCACCATCGTGACCTCGACCGGCGTCGGCGGTCCGTTCGATCTGACGGCACGCGCGCTCGCCAAGCATATGCCGAAATACATTCCCGGCCGGCCGACCATGATCGTGCGCAACATGCCGGGCGGCGGCAACGTGCTCGCCACCAACTACATGTACACGCAGGCGCCGAAGGACGGCACCGCGCTCGGCGTCGTCAACAACATCATCCCGCTGCATCAGGTGCTCGACGGCCGCGGCGTGCGCTTCGACGCCCGCCGGTTCAACTGGCTGGGCTCGACCGGCGGCAGCAATCTGTTCACCTGGGTCTGGCACACCGCCGGCTTCAAGACCATGAACGACGTGCTGCGTCGCGAGCTGATCACCGGCGCAACCGGCGTGGGCTCCGGCACGTTCATCTATCCCAACGCCATGAACATGATCCTCGGCGCCAAGCATCGCATCGTCATGGGCTATTCCAGCACGGCCGAGCTCGATCTCGCGATGGAGCGCGGCGAGGTGCAGGCCCGTGGCGGCGCGAGCCTCACCGGCATGCTGCAGGAGCACGCCGAGTGGTTCCGCGACGGCAAGATCATTCCGCTGGTCCAGATCGGCAGCGAGCGCGACAAAGATTACCCCGACGTGCCGCTGATGCATGAGCTCGGCAAGACCGACGAGCAGCGCCAGGTGCTGGCGCTCATCTCCTCGCCGCCCTCGCTCGGCCGCCCGTTCTTCACCACGCAGGATGTGCCGCCGGCGCGCGTCGCCGCGCTGCGCAGCGCGTTCGACGCGACCATGAAGGACGAAGGCTTCCTGACCGAGGCCAAGCAGCTCGGCCTCGACATGCAGCCGATGCCGGCCGATGTCGTGACCCAGATCGTGTTTGCGACCATCAACGCGCCGGCCGAGATCGTGGCCAAGGCCAAGGCCGCGATCGAGCCGCAGCCCGGACGATAGCCCGCCAAGCCGTGGAATTGCTCGCCCGCGCGAAATCTGCAATGCAGACGCCCCGCGCACCTCAGGATCGCCGCCGCGCCGCGTGAGTGACTGCAGAATGACTCAAGACAATACCCCAACAATTGAAACCCCGGTGCTGATCGTCGGCGGCGGGCCGGTCGGGCTTGCGCTCGCGGCCGACCTCGGCTGGCGCGGAGCGCCCTGCCTGGTGGTCGAGCAGGGCGAAGGCCCGGCCGACCACCCCCGCGCCACCGCCATCAACGCCCGCTCGATGGAGTTCATGCGCCGCTGGGGCGTGGCGGAGGCGGTGCGCAAGGCATCGGCGCCCGAGGACTTTCCGCACACCGCGCTCTATTGCACGACGCTCACCGGCTTCGAGATCGCCAGGATAGATCGGCCGCACCACGGCGGCCGCGGGCCCACGACCACAAGTCCGGAGCGGGCGCAGCGCTGCAACCAGATCTGGCTCGATCCGATCCTGCGCGATCTGGCGACAAGCTTTAAGAGCGTCGATCTGCGCTACCGCTGGCGCCTCGAGGAGCTGACCCAGACGAACGACCACGTGGTCGCGACCGTGCACGACCTCGCGCGCGACCAGCGTCGCCGGATCGTCGCCCAGCATGTGATCGACTGCAGCGGCGGCCACAGCGTGATCCGCCGCCAGCTCGGCATGACGATGAGCGGCTCGCCCTATACGGGCTACTTTCTCAGCATCTTCGTGAAGGCGCCGGAGCTCTGGACGCACCACGGCATGGGCAAGGCGGCGCTGATCAACTTCGTCGAGCCCGCAGGGCTGTGGCGCAATCTCGTCATCCTCGATGGCCGTGAGCTCTATCGCTTTGGCGTGCGCGGCAAGGAATTCTACGACGCGCCCGAGCAGGTCGATGTCGAGCGCATGTTCAGAGAGGTGGTCGGAAAGGACGTGCCGCACGAGCTCCTCTCGGTCCGCCGCTGGGTCGCGCGCAACGTGGTGTCCGACGCCTATCGGAACGGGCGTGTGTACTTCGCGGGCGACGCCGCCCATCTCAATCACCCGTCCTCGGGGCTTGGCCTCAACACTGGGCTCGGCGATGCCGTCGACCTCGGCTGGAAGCTCGCCGCCACGCTGTCCGGCTGGGGCGGCGCGAGCCTCCTTGGCAGCTACGAAACCGAGCGCCAGCCGGTCGGCCGCCGCAACATCGGCCACGCCGACGTCAGCCACCAGGGCGACCGCGAGCGCGAGCCGCCGCCGGAGATCTTCCAGGACACGCCCGCGGGCGAACGCGCGCGCCGCGCCATGGGCGACGCCATCGTGTCCAGCATGACGCGGAAATTTATCACCGACGGCCTTGCGCTCGGCTACCGCTACGATCCGTCCCCGATCTGTTGCAACGAGGCGGGCGCCGCGCCGCATGCCTCGGTCGAGGACTATCACCCCAACGCGGTGACAGGGAGCCGCGCGCCGCACGCCTGGCTTCCCGACCGCCGCTCGATCATCGATCTCTATGGCCGCGGCTTCACGCTCCTGCGTTTCGGCAACGCCACGCCCGACGTGTCCGCGATCGAACGCGCCTTCGCAAGCCGCGGCGTCCCACTGTCGGTCGAGACCGTGACCGATCCGGCGATCGGCGCGCTCTACGAGCGCCGGCTCGTGCTGGTGCGACCGGACGGCCACGTGGCGTGGCGCGCCGATGCGCTGCCGGCTGACCCGGCAGCGCTGGTCGATCGGATCAGAGGCGCGGCCAACTCTCCCGACAGCGATTAATCGAATGTGAATTCATTTCAGCTAGGCTCGGCTGCGATATTCGAGCTCATCCCATGTTCGGAAAGCGCAACAGACCTCCGGACCAACCCACCGACAACAGCCCGACAGCCGGCTCGGGCGGCGGCGGTCAAGAATCAACTCCGGAGTTTCCCTGGTCCAATGATCCGGATGATCGTGCGCGCGTAGCCTGCAACCTCGCGGCCGGCAATCTGGCCAACAACCTCGCGAGCAGGCTAACCGTCCAAGGGCGCATCCACGCCGAGACCTATGTCGCCGCCGCTGGCGCCATTGCGGGCTTCGCAGCGCAATGCTCTCTGCTCGCGACGGCCGATGCCGCAACGTTGGCCAAATTGCAAACTGTGACGACAGAATCCGGGACCAGGTATCTGTTCGGCGATCCGCTCAACGATGCCCTCTTGGCGCACAACGAATCCGAAGCCAAAGGACGGGTGTGGTCGATGGCGGCCGGCGGCGCCATCGCGGCCGGCCTTGCCAGCGCGCGCGTGCCTGAGTTGGACAGGATGTTCGCTCACGTCGCGTCCACCATTGGCAGTGATCCCGACGGCTTTCCCTCCGTTCCCGCGGAGCACCATCCGCACCTGCCCGGGCGCGATCTTCTGAAGATCGTCTGGCCAATAGCGCGCCAATTCTTCGCCGCCGATTTTGATGAGTTTCACCGCCGCTTCGGGCCGGTACCCAAAAAATGGTGGGGCGCGATCGCCGCTTTCGCCTCGGCGCGCCCGATCATCGACGTGAAGGACGTCCTCGCCCCCGACATCGCGCTGACCATCCTGATGGAGACTGCCATCTACGCGTCGAAGCTCGACCGGTCCTTGATCGAAGCACACTGAGAACGAGACAGCGGCTTGGATCGCGGCCTCACCGCCCTCGGCCAATCCTGGTGAGGCAGACTTAGAGCAGATTTCGCTCAGTTTGAATCGGGTCGGAATACCCGCCTCATCCTGAGGAGATGCACGCTCTTGCGTGCATCTGTCTCGAAGGATGGGC
>Ga0209797_10002049_pt1 | contig 10170 bp, 7 predicted proteins | sample DOMMetBare3Fresh_2_FD_187472 | JGI IMG/M metagenome (GOLD analysis project Ga0209797, IMG submission 187472) | Wetland sediment microbial communities from St. Louis River estuary, USA, under dissolved organic matter induced mercury methylation -... | ecosystem: Environmental > Aquatic >...
TTTCAACATGCCACGCTTTTCCTGGATCATGACGGAGTGTAAAAATGCCGTCCCTGTCAGCCACGGCATGAAAGCTGCGATCTCAACCGGGTCCCAGCCCCAGTAGCCGCCCCAGCCGAGTACATCGTAAGCCCAACGCCCACCGAGGATCAATCCGCTGGTGAGGAAGAGCCAAGCCCACAAAGTCCAACGACGTGTAATGCGGATCCAGCGGTCATCGGTGCGACCCGTGATCAATGCGGCAATGGCGAAGGCATACGGAATGACAAATGAGACGAAGCCAAGATAAAGCATCGGGGGATGAATGACCATGCCCGGGTGGCGCAGGAGCGGGTTCAAGCCACGTCCATCTTGCGGGGTGAAGAGAATGCTATCCGCTGGCTGGAAAGTGTGGGCATTGATCCCATCAAAGGTTTGATAAAGTTGTGCAAATGGGTTTTCAAAGAAGACGTTCATACCCACAAAAAAAGCCATGGTAACGCATGCCACAACGATTACCCAGGGCAGAAACTCGCGGTCACGCTCCCAATTTCGAAGGGTGACCAGCGACGCGAAAGCCGACATCAACCAGGACCAGAAAAGTAATGACCCGGCTTGTCCGCCCCACCATGCGGTCACCTTGAGATAAGTGGGCATCGAACGGCTGGTCACTTCATAAACGAATTGCACCTCATAATGGTTGTTGACCAGTAAATAGATTAGCGTGCCGGCAGTGAGCGTCAGCAGAGGCCAGGTGAGTAACATGGCGCGGCGGGCGCTTTCCACCATGGCGGCAGATTTTTTAACTTCGCCATAGATCGCGGCAAAGACACTGTATAACGTCACCAAAAAGGATACGACTAAAACACCAAATCCAAAATCAGCGATCATAGATTCTCCTTCAAAACATTTGCTCTGGCAGGGTCTCTGAGACCCTGCCAGAGCAAATAACATTATCCAGCCTGTTCTGGCACTGCTTCCTCGTATTTGGTCGGACACTTAAGCAGGAGTTCATCAGCATAGAAGATGCCATCTTCGCCGAGGTGACCCGTGACGATCGCCTGCGCCTCATGCCGCAGCAGATCGGGCATGGGACCTACGTACACCACGGTCATGCGTGATCGGGATGGATCGAGCACCGCCTGATGAAGTGCTTCCGCAAGTCCGCCTTCGGTTTCAAGTTCGGAATTGTCGCCGGAAACATGGGCAACTTCGAAGGTGAGAGTGAGCGATTGGGCATCATAATGGATCGTATCGCCGATCACTGCGCCGGAGACGCGCAGGTTTTTATCCACAATGCTCGAACCTTTTGCGTTGAGTTCATCGATCGTCAGAAAATATTCTGACGTTGAAGCCGTAGCCGTCCAGATCAAAAAGACCACAGCTCCCAGGATCAGCATACCGCCGATGACGAATTTATTGATTTTCATTTTTTGCCTCCAATTTCTTGTCTTTCCAAACTTTTGGAATCTTAATAATTACAAGTTCATTTTACATGTAGAGATTAAGGATTACTGAGAAGTGCCAGCGATGAATGTCATATATTTTCCCTAAATTTATCCTATTAGGTCTGTCTGCTGTGGCAGGTGTAAATAAGGTAGAATCGCTTTTACGATAATTCCTCTCCATAATCATATATTTTCTATGATATTCTTCACTAATCAGCCATGACATCGCCCCTTAGAATGGGGTAGATGCAGTACGCGATATTATTGTCAGGAGTGTGCAATGAGTAAATGGATCAAGCGCCACGCGCTGTCGTTCGGGTTGGTTTGTGCTTTACTGGGAGTTTTTCTGCTCCTGCTGGTATTCACCCAGCCCACAACCCAGGCATCTGCCGCGCCCCTTGCTGAGAAACATGACCTAACGAACGATGACTGTTTAGTCTGTCACCAAAAAGAAGGGATGACTGCCGAGATCGGCGGTCAAGCCATTCCCTTGACCATCAACGCAGAAAAGTATTCCGCCTCGGTGCATGGTGAGGAGCAGGTTGCCTGTGTAGCTTGTCACGCGAACATCACCAGTTTCCCGCACCCCGAGGTGACGGCCAGCAGTCCGCGTGATTTTTCGCTGGAAATGTATCCCACCTGCCAGCAATGTCACACCGAGCAATATCAAAAAGTATTGGATAGTGTTCACCAGACCGCTCTGGCGGCAGGCAACACAAATGCCGCTGTCTGTACCGATTGCCATAATCCGCATACCCAAACCAGATTGACCAATAAAGACACTGGCGAACTTTTGCTGGGCGCAAAATTGGTCATCCCGCAGACCTGCGCAAAATGCCACAGCACCATTTACGAAGAGTACAAGAGCAGCGTACATGGTTCTGCATTGACCAATGAAGGCAATCAATACGTCCCAACCTGTATTGACTGTCATGGTGTTCATAATATCGGTGACCCCACATCCAATTCATTCCGTAACAGTACACCGGGACTGTGTGCCAATTGCCATACCAATGAAACGATCATGAAGCAATATGGCATTTCAACCAATGTCATCAATACCTATGTTGCTGATTTTCACGGTACCACTGTGAAAATGTTCGAAGAAAATTTCCCTGACCAGCCCACGAATAAACCGGTCTGCACTGACTGTCACGGTGTTCACGGTATTATGAAACCAGATGACCCCGAAGCAGGCATCGCTTTCAAGAAAAATCTGCTGGTCAAATGTCAGCAATGCCATCCAGATGCCACTACTGAAACATTTACTGACTCATGGCTGAGCCACTATGAACCGAGCCCTCAAATTTTCCCGGTCGTATATTACGTCAACTTGTTTTACAAGATCTTCATCCCTGCTGTTTTGGGCGGCATGATCTTTTATGTCCTGACAGATGTTTACCGACGATTTATTGTCCCCCGCCTGCGTGGTGGAAAAGGAGCATCCCACAAATGAGCGCTAAAACAAAATCCTACGAACGCTTTCCACTGGCGCGCCGGATCGAACATCTGACGATGTTGCTCTCTTTCACCATACTCGGGCTCACGGGCTTGCCGCAAAAATTTCCCACAGCCGCTTTATCCATCGCCTTTGTCAACCTGCTGGGCGGCATCGAAAACTTACGTTCCATCCACCACGTTGCCGCCATCATTATGATGCTAGGCACGGTCTGGCATTTGCTGGTGTTTGGCTATATGGCATATGTGCGGCGCACGCGTTTGAGCATGTTGCCAAGTTTACAGGATGCCAAGGATGGTATCCAGGCGCTTCTATATAATCTGGGTTTCGCTAAAACCTTCCCGCAAATGGGACGCTACACTTTCGAAGAAAAAATGGAATATTGGGCGTTCGTATGGGGCACAGCGGTTATGGTCGTTACCGGCTTCATGATGTGGAATCCGCTTGCCACTGTAAAATTCCTGCCCGGCGAAGCCATTCCCGCCGCCAAAGCCGCGCATGGTGGGGAGGCGGTACTCGCTGTTCTCGCCATCATCATTTGGCACATGTATGGTGTGCATGTCAAACGCTTCAACAAATCCATGTTCACTGGCAAAATGAGCGAAGAGGATATGCTCCACGAGCATCCGCTTGAACTTGCTGATATTAAAGCTGGTGTTGCAGAACGCCCTGTTGAGCCCGTTACGCTACGCAAGCGTCAACAAATTTATCTCCCCATTGCGGCAGCGATCACGATCGTCGCCCTGGGTGCTTTGTATGGCTTTGTCAACGCTGAGCAAACCGCTCTCACTACCACTGAACGACAGATCCCAACGATTGAAGTCTACGTCCCGCAGACTTTGACTCCCGCGCCGACTCAAACACCCACCTCACTGCCGACGGCTTCGCCAACCCCGCTTCCGACCCAGCCGGGAACTGATTCAACACCCACAGCCCCTGCCTCCTCATTGACATGGGACAATGCAGTCGGCGCCATCTTGCAAAACCAATGTTCAACATGTCATGGCACCTTAGCCAGTGGCGGGCTTAATATTTCAACGTATGCAGATGCCGTAAAAGGTGGAAAGTCCGGCGCGGTGATTCTGCCAGGGGATAGCGTAAACAGCCTCCTCGTCATCATACAACAATCTGGCGGACATCTTGGACAGTTAACGCCTGAAGAGCTTGCACAAGTTATTGAATGGATCAATGCCGGTGCGTCTGAAAAATAAATAATCGTAGTACAAGAGGTATTTGTGTGCATACACAAATACCTCTATATTCTCGGTTGGAGGTGTCTGTGAAAAAAAAGATTTCGATGAAAGAAATAAAGGAACGGCTGGCAAAATTCTTCTTCCCCTCACCCGATTCTCCGCGCGTGATCCTGATCCTGCCTTATGCAACACTTGGCTTACTCACGCTCCTGCTGATTGTCGGCGGCATCCATACCTGGGAATATACAAACTCCCCTCAATTCTGCGGTACTGCCTGCCACACCATGATCCCTCAGGATGTGGTGTACAAACAATCCCCGCATGCCAATGTCACTTGCGAAGAATGTCACATCGGGCGCGCCTCTTTCTTCGATCAGGCAATACGTAAAACACAGGGACTCAAAGAGACTTATTATGAGATATTCAAACTCTATGAATATCCCCTGCGTGCCAGTGCATTGCGCCCCGCGCGCGATACCTGCGAAAAATGCCACCAACCCGAAACATTTTCTGATGACAGCTTGCGTGTGTTGTCTCAATTTGGTAATGACTTGAATAACACCCAACAGAACATTTATCTCATCATGAAAACAGGCGGCGGCGCAAAACGTGAAGGGCTTGGACGTGGCATCCACTGGCATATTGTCAATCAAGTGGAATATTATGCGACCAACGCCCTGGACCAGGAAATACCATACGTCCGTGTGCGTAACGAGGATGGAAGTGTTAAAGAATACGTGGACGTGGAATCTGGGTTTGATGCTTCATCCCTGCAAGAAGGCGAACTCAAACCTATGGATTGCATAACCTGCCATAACCGCATCACTCATGAGTTCACGCTTCCGCAAGAATCCGTTGATTACGCCCTATCGCGCGGGATCATTGATCCGGGCATTCCGCAGATACACCAGAACGCAGTCGAAGCACTTTACGTCCAGTATGCATCACGTGAGGAAGCCTTCGCCGCGTTTGACCAATTGGGCGAGTCTTACAAGGCTACAGATTATTACACTGATCACAGCGAGCAGATCACGAATGCGGTTCAGGCGCTCAAGGATATTTATGACCGAACCGTTTTCCATGACCAGAAAGTCGATTGGGCGACGCACCCCAATAATCTTGGGCATATCAATTCGCCAGGCTGTTTCCGCTGTCATGATGGCAAACATCTCAATGCAGAGAATGAAGCGATTCGTCTCGAATGTAACGTATGTCACTCGATTCCGGTTGTTGCGGGTCAGCAGGATTTCGTCGCCAACATCGAGATCAGCCGTGGACCCGAGCCGGATACTCACCGCAACCCGAATTGGATCAGTCTGCACAATCAGGCTTTCGGTGCATCGTGTTCGGCTTGTCATACGATGGAAGATCCAGGCGGCACAAGCAACACCTCCTTCTGCTCGAACTCCGCCTGTCACGGTAGTGTTTATACGTTTGCCGGATTCGATGCCCCTGCATTGCGCGAGATATTGCAGGCTCAATTGCCGCCGCCCGAGCCTGAACCTCAACCTGAATCTGAAATCCCTGTGCTGACCGGAGCGCCCACTTTCGATAATTACATTGGACCGTTGTTCAATGCCAGATGTTCTAAATGCCATGGTGACCTGGCATCTGGCGGCCTTAACCTACTAGCCTATGAGGGTGTTATGCAAGGCGGTGAAAACGGCGCCGTCATCGTAGCTGGTGATTCCGCCAACAGTTTATTGGTACAAGTACAAAGCGCCGGGAAGCATTTTGCAAATCTCTTGGAGGACGAGCTTGCAATCGTCAAACAGTGGATCGATGCAGGCGCGCCTGAAAAATAACGCTTGAAATAAAATCAGATTGCCTAAAACGAGTCGACTCATTTGAGTTTGACTCGCTTTAATTTAAAGAGAAGGTTCCAATCTTCATCTGATTTGGTTGGGAATATGTACATGAATATGGGATGACATTTATTACTCGACTTTGTGTAATATTTCACAAATAATGATTGCAGGCGGGGTAGATCTGCCAGATCGCTTGAGGGAGCGACAAATTTTGGTTATGCCAGTAGGGCGGAAGTTCAGGCTTGAATGATCGGAGGGTGTATGCCCCAGATGACCGATGAACGAGTCCGGGCGGGTTTGGCTCGCGAGGAAGACCTTTCCCTTTTACATGAAGTCAGCATAAAAACAGCGGGTGTTTCGCATTTGGAGATGTGCATCCAGTGCGGGACGTGCGGCGGGTCGTGTCCTGCCGCGCAGGATATGGATCATACACCGCGCATGTTGTTCGCGATGTTGCGGGCGGGGATGCGCGACGAGGTTCTGCGAAGCAACACCCCTTGGATCTGCGTCTCGTGCTATCACTGCGTGGTGCGCTGTCCGCAGGAGGTGCATATCGCGGATGTAATGTACACACTCAAAGGCATGGCAATCAAAGTTAAACTCTATTCTGATTCGACCGCGCCGCATTTTTCCCAAACCTTTGTGGATATGGTCGAGTCGTATGGCCGCAGTTTTGAGCTTGGGCTGGCTTCGCGGCACTATCTCAAGCACTTTCCATTGCGCTTGCCCGGCATGATGCCGATGGGGTTCGGGATGTTGACAAAAGGCCGTATGCCGATCGCACCGCGCAAGATCAAGAATATGGATCAACTGAAGAAGATTCTGAAACGCGCCAAGCAACTGGAGTTGACCTCATGAACAAATATCTTTTCTATCCGGGCTGTTCGATGGAATCCAGCGGCAGAGCCTATCGCGATTCCATCCACGCCATTACAGAGCCGCTAGATCTTCATTTTGAGGAAATTGACGATTGGAATTGTTGCGGCGCGACAGAATATCTTGGCATTAACTTGATTCCCGCATACTCATTGATTGCGCGCAACCTTGCATTGGCGACCAAGCAAATGAACGGCACGCGTACCGTCGTTGCACCGTGTTCAGCTTGTTATCTGAACCTTGCCAAGGCTGATTATTACATGCAGGAGCGTCCATCGTTGGGCGTGAAGGTGAATGAGGCGCTGGAAGCGGGCGGGCTCCAATACAAGGCTGGCACGCTCGATGTGCGCCACTTGATCGATATTCTTGTCTACGATGTGGGGTTGGAGACCATCCGAAGCAAAGTGACGCGTCCGTTGCAGGGACTTCGGGTCGCGCCGTACATGGGTTGCATGTTGCCGCGTCCCGATTACCAACATCGTTGGTCCGATCATGAACACCCTACCGAATTGGACGACTTGATGCGCGCACTTGGCGCGGAGGTGATTGACTATCCGCTCACGACAGAATGTTGCGGCGGACACATGACTCAGATCGGACCCGAAACTGCCTTCGAATTAATCCGCCGACTCGTGGCTGACGCAGACGAACGCGGCGCGCACCTGATGGCAACCGTCTGCCCGATGTGCCAGATGAATATTGATGCATATCAGAACGAGACCAACCATTATTTTGGAACGAACTATCACATGCCGGTCTTGTTCTTCACGCAGTTGATGGGGCTGGCTTTTGGCAAAGAACCAGATGAATTGGGCATTGGTGTGGAATTGGTCAGCTCGCGAACCGCACTGGCAAATATCGGTGTGGAAGTGCCCGTCATTCAGGAGCCAGCCACACCACGCAAAAAAGAAGAAGGTTTGCCCATGCCGCCGCGCTTGTTGAAAAGGACCAATGGGAAGAATGGGAAGAAGTCCAAGAAGGAGGCGGTGAGATGAGTGCAGCGAAACAGGAACGAGTCGGTGTTTATGTCTGTCACTGCGGCACGAATATTGCAGGTACAGTGGATGTTGTTGACGTTGCAAATTGGGCGGCGGATAGACTTAAACATCAGGGCGTGATCATTGCGCGTGAATACAAGTTCATGTGTTCAAGTCTGGGGCAGGAGTTGATCGAGAAGGATATCAAGGAACTTGGGTTAACGCGTGTCGTTGTCGCGGCGTGTTCACCGCATTTGCATGAGAAGACTTTTCGCACGGCGGCGAAGAACGCAGGTTTGAATCCGTACCTTGTTGAACTCGCTTCGATCCGCGAGCAGGTCTCATGGGTGCATGCGGATAAAGCGGTCGGCACGGCAAAGGCTAAGGCGGTGGTATCAGGCGCGGTGTCGAGAGTGATCGAGAATGTCCCGCTTGAGGAGATAAAGGTTCCCATTAATCCAAATACATTAATCGTGGGCGGCGGCATTGCGGGAATCCAATCGGCATTGGAAATTGCGAATGCGGGCTTTCATGTGTATCTTGTGGAACGTGAACCCTCGATCGGCGGACACATGGCGCAGTTCGATAAGACGTTCCCGACGTTGGATTGTTCCGCTTGTATTCTCACGCCGCGCATGGTGGAGGTGGGGACGCATCCTAATATCACGCTGCTGACGTGGAGTGATGTGGTGAATGTGTCAGGCTATGTGGGCAACTTCCATGTGACGATCAAAAAGAAGGCGCGCTTAATCAATGAAGAGCTTTGCACGGGTTGCGGGATCTGCCAGGAGAAATGCCCGAAGAAAGTAATTGACGAAGTGTATGAAGCGGGGCTTGGATATCGCAAGGCGGTGTACACGCCATTCGCGCAAGCGGTGCCGAACTTCCCTGTGATGGATAAGGAGAATTGCACATACTTCATCAAAGGTACTTGCAAAGCCTGCGAAAAATTCTGCCCGACGGGTGCGATTGATTTCAAGCAGGAAGATCAACTGATCAACATTGACGTCGGCAATATCGTGCTTGCGACAGGTTATGACCTGTTCGATGCGCGGCGCGTGAGCAATTATGGTTATGGACGATTACCAAATGTGTTCACGAGTTTGGAATTTGAGCGCTTGTCGAACGCGGCAGGACCGACGAATGGCAACATCGTTTTGCGCGATGGGAAGACCTCGCCGAAAAGTGTGGGCATCATCCATTGCGTGGGGTCACGCGACAAGAATTTCAATAACTATTGCTCGGTGATTTGTTGTATGCAGGGCTTGAAGTTCGCGCATCTGGTGCATGAACGCACGGGCGCAACAGTATACAACTTTTACATTGACATGCGGACTGCATATAAGGCGTATGACGAGTTCTATCAACGCGTGCTGGAAGAAGGGACTCTCTTTGTGCGCGGCAAAGTGGCGGAGGTCACGAACGCGGCGCGCTATGAATATGAAAAAGGAAAGCTCATTATCCAAACGGAAGACACGCTGGCGGGCAAGCAACGCCGCATCCCTGTGGATATGGTGATTCTCTCCAGCGGTTTGCAGCCGCGCAGTGATGCAAAGGAAGTCGGCAAGTTATTTGGTATCTCTTGCTCGACCGATGGCTGGTTCACGGAGAAACATCCCAAACTTGATCCCGTTGCGACCATGACCGAAGGCATTTACATTGTTGGTTGCGCGCAAGGACCAAAAGATATTCCATCCAGTGTTGCACAAGGTGCGGCGGCTTCGGCGCGTGTGTTGGATAAGATTTTGCAAAAGGAAGTTGCGCTCGAACCGATCAAAGCCAGCATTGATCACGATCAATGTTCGGGTTGCCGTATCTGCAACGGCTTGTGTCCGTTCAACGCGATTGCTTACATTGAAGACGATCAAGTCTCTGATATCAATCCGGCGTTGTGCCAGGGCTGCGGCACCTGCGTGGCGGCTTGTCCGGCCGGCGCGATCAGCGGCACAGGCTTCAGCGATGCGCAGATCATGGCGCAGATCGATGGGTTGTTGTTGAAGAATCTTGAGCTGACTACTGCATGATATGTCGTTGCGAGGGTGATGTTCGTCCGCCCGAAGCAATCTTGGAATAATCGGAGATTGCTTCGTCGAGAAAAGCAAAAGCCCTCCTCGCAACGACATAATATCAGGAGAAGAACTATGACTGATAATAACTTTGAACCAACAATCATCGGCTTTACCTGCAATTGGTGCAGTTATCGCGCGGCGGATTTGGCTGGCACAGCGCGCATGAAGTATGCGCCAAACGTGAGACTCATCCGCATGATGTGTTCCGGGCGCCTCGACCCGACCTTTGTGTTGCGTGCGCTTTCAAGCGGCGCAGACGGTGTCATGATCACAGGCTGTCATCCGGGTGAATGTCATTACATCGAACAGAACTATAAAGCCCTGCGCCGTTTTCTCCTGCTCCGACGTGTTCTCAAAGGTA
>Ga0209797_10002050_pt1 | contig 10169 bp, 11 predicted proteins | sample DOMMetBare3Fresh_2_FD_187472 | JGI IMG/M metagenome (GOLD analysis project Ga0209797, IMG submission 187472) | Wetland sediment microbial communities from St. Louis River estuary, USA, under dissolved organic matter induced mercury methylation -... | ecosystem: Environmental > Aquatic >...
CGTGGCTCCCGGGCGGGCCCGGATCGCCGGGCCCTGGGTGCACAGCGGTGCACCCCGCGCCTTGCGGCGCGCCAACGCGGCATCTTCGGCTTACGCCTCATCAACGGTCGGACCGGCCAGGAGCTATGTGTCCCTGGGAGGTTTGTTCCGAGCGTCGCCCGTGGGTTGGTTTGCGTAAGTGCCTTCCCGCAGGTGCCGCTCCCGCTCCCCGCCTTCAAGACGCCTCATGAGTGCGCCCCTCGAAACATGGATCGGGATAGCCTCAGCATAATTACGCTGCAAGTGAAGTCAAGCGCTATTTCACTGTCAGAGTAGTTATTGATGGTGAATAACGACGGCGAATGCGCTTGGGTGCCGTGACGTGAGCGGGCTGGCTTCAAGTCTTCCGTTTCTTTCTCCTGGCCTTCGGCGCCGGCTTGTACACCATGCCCTCGAGCTTCATGCCGTCCGGGTCGGCGAAATAGACCGCGTAATAGGCGCTGTCGTAATACTCGCCGGGCGGATCGAGCACCGTCATGCCGTGCTCGAGCAGGAACGCGCCGAGCGCGTCCACGTCCTTGCGGCTTCCTAGCTCGAACGCATAATGGTGGAAGCCGATGTCGCCCTTGCGGTGCTTGCGCTTCTTGCCCTGCGCGTCGGCCTGCGCGATCCAGAACAGCGTCTTGCGGTTGCTCCAGCCGGCCATGTCGGCATAGTCGTATTTGAGCTTGAAGCCCAGAAAGCCCAGCACCTTGCCGTAGAAGTCCTTCGAGCGCGCGAGGTCGCCGACGCTCAGGACCAGGTGATCGATGCCGACGACGCGGGGCATGGGGGGCTCTTATGGAGGAGGAGCAACGGGGTCACTCGTCTGTAACCAGAAAACGCTCGGCTTGCTCACGCGTTGCAAATCGTCCGAGTTCGCGGTAGTCCGGCCGATGCTCGGCCGTTTCGGGTGACCTCAGTACGACGAATTCGCCCTGATCTTCCTTGATGACCTCGGTCAAGTCATCGCTATTATGCGGCGACATGTGTCGGGCGCCGCAAGAGGGACAGTCGTCATCGCACATGCACGACCATTTGTCCCGCCAAGTGTGCCCACAGCGGTCGCATTCGTAGTAGTTACAATACCAAGCCATGCCTTGCTCCATTTTATGATCGGCGTCAGCCTAAAATAGCTCGGAGAATTCAGTTAATTCAAACCTGAGATCGCAAACGATAACGCCCACGCGAGACGAAATCTAGATAACCGCGATCTCTCAAATATTGTAGTTGCTGGCGAATTTTCGGTCTAACGTTCTGGTTGCCCGGATAAAGTCGGCTCAAATGCCCCTCGTATCCATAGACATCGTCGATGTCGAATTCACGCCTTCCGATCGCTTCGACGCATTTCATCACTTCAATCAACCAGCCGCGCGCTTCTAAACCTTCATTCCTTAGAAAGAGTGTCTTCTTCCATTGAGCAAGCACGCTTTCCTTTGACTGTGGTTGCCCGTCCCGCACGATAAAAATCTTGCCCGACGCTGGAACTTGATTCAGCAAGATATATGAGCCGATCCAACCAGCACGACGTGCCGTGGCCTTCAACGGTTTCCGTTCTTCGATGATTTCTCGAATGAAGAAATGCTTCGGAACGACCAACAAGTTGACGACGCTCAGTTGCTTGCGATCATAGTTCAACAGAAGGAGACTGGGATTGTTGCTCGCCGCCAAACGATCGCATTTCGTCCGAAAGGCGCCGTCAAGAACCTTGGTGCCGAAGGAACTTTTCTGGCTCTTGAGCTCATATTCCTCGCTGCAAGACGCGCAGAAGAAATCCGCCACTGGGCTGTTGTTGGGGAATGCGCTGACGCTGTCGCTACCGCAATTGGGGCAGTACACCTGACTACGGACCCATCGTTCGGTCCAGGCGCGCGCACTTTGTGATCCGCTGGTGTAGGGAGTGTGTGCGTCCTCGAAGCCGAGCTTCATCGGATTGCCTAGGCTGCGACGAGAAACTCACTGTACCTTCGGTTTCACTCCGCCACCAGCCCGCGCTCTCGATCCTGAGCCAAGCACACCACCGCACCCTCAGTTTCCACGCACACACTCGGCTGCCGCTCCTCCGGCGCCGGCCGCTGCCCGCATGATAAGACCGGGACTCCGGTCCCGGCCTCAACGATCCTGGACCACGCGATGGTCGCTGAGCTTTTTCACGACGCCCGACTTGAGGGCGGTGAGGACGGCGGCCTCCACGGTGCACACATGGGCGCATTTGTGACAGGTCACGCTGGCGTCCGGCGCCAGCAGCGCCGGACCCGAGAAGCGGTGATCGCCGCATTGTGGGCACTGGCCGATGGCGCCGAACAGGAAGTAGTTTGCCATGCATTCTCCTTGCGACGACGGGGCGACGCCGCCCCCGGGCCCGGCTCCCGCTTACTCCGCCGCCAAGACGCGCACACGCTTCTCGACCTTTGGCCAATCGTCGGCGCGCGCGCAGCGCAGGTCGTAGTCGGACTGCAGATTCGTCCACAGCTCGGGAGTTGTGCCGAAATACTTCGCTAGGCGCAGCGCCACCGAAGCCGTGATCGCGGAGCGCCCGTGCACAATATTGTTGATGCGGGCGGGATTGATGTCGAGATCGCGGGCCAGTCGGTTCTGGCTGATGCGGTTCGGTTTCATGAACTCCTCGGCGAGAATCTCGCCTGGCGGGATCGGGGAGAGCTTTTTGGCCTTTGCCATGAGGGATGCTCCTTAATGATAGTCCACGATTTCAACGTCTTCAGCGCCGCCGTCACGCCAACGAAAACAAATCCGCCATTGATCGTTGATGCGGATCGAGTGTTGTCCGGCGCGGTCTCCTTTGAGCGCTTCGAGCCGGTTGTCCGGCGGCGAACGCAGGTCGCTCAAATTACCAGCAGCGTGCAGCAGCCTAAGCCTGCGACGTGCCGCTCGTTCGATCGCGCGAAAACGCGGCACGTCCTCATCTGCGAACAGCCGTGCGGTCGCGGCGTCCTTGAACGTGCTGATCATATAAAAAATATATTCTATATCAGGGAATAGCGCAAGGAGAATGGGCTCTACCGCCCCCTTGGCTTCCAGCCGCCGCGCTGGCCGGGCTTGCCGCCGGTCGAGCGCGGGCTTGTGCCTGCGCGATAAGGCTTCGACTCAGGGCCAGGGCCCATCTCGTCGAGCGTGGGCTTGCGCGGGCGCTTGTCGTCGGGGCGATGCGGAGCGACCTCGTGGTAGAGCGCGATGCCCATGTCATCGAGGGTGGGTTTGTGGACTCGACTTGCGCCTGAACCCCTCACCCCGCCCGCCTTCGGCGGGCGACCCTCTCCCGCATTTTGCTGCGCAACCCGGGCAGGCCCGGGTTGCGTGGGAGAGGGTGACCGAGCAAGCGTCCCGGGCCGCTTGGCGGTCGGATCGTCGGTCACCGCCAGCTCGGTCGCCCGTAATCGCTTGAGCTCGTCGCGCAGCCGCGCGGCCTCCTCGAAGTCGAGGTCGGCGGCGGCCTCGCGCATGCGGGTTTCGAGGTCGGCGATGACGGCCTCGAAATTGTGCCCGATGGTGGCGGCGTCCTCGAAGCCGCCGCTCGCGCCGTCTCCACCAGTTCCCACCAGCACGTGGTCGCGCTCGTAGACCGAGCCGAGGATGTCGTGGATCGAGCGCTTGATGCTCTCGGGCGTGATGCCGTGGGTGGTGTTGTAGGCCTCTTGCTTTTCACGCCGGCGGCCGGTCTCCGCCATGGCGCGCTCCATCGAGCCGGTGATGCTGTCGGCATAGAGGATCACCTTGCCGTCGACGTTGCGCGCGGCGCGGCCGATGGTCTGGATGAGGCTGGTCTCGCTGCGCAGAAAGCCTTCCTTGTCGGCGTCGAGGATCGCGACCAGCGCGCATTCGGGAATGTCGAGGCCCTCGCGCAACAGATTGATGCCGACCAGCGCGTCGAAGGCGCCGAGCCGCAGGTCGCGGATGATCTCGATGCGCTCGATTGTGTCGATATCGCTGTGCATATAGCGCACGCGGATGCCCTGCTCGTGCAGGTATTCGGTCAGGTCCTCGGCCATCCGCTTGGTCAGCACGGTGACCAGCGCGCGATAGCCCTGCTGCGCCACCTGCCGCACCTCGCCGACCAGATCATCGACCTGCGTGCGCGCCGGGCGCACATCGACCGGCGGATCGATCAGCCCGGTCGGGCGGATCACCTGCTCGACGAACACGCCGCCCGACTGGTCGAGCTCCCAGGAGCCCGGCGTCGCCGACACGCAGGTGGTCTGCGGCCGCATCGCGTCCCATTCCTCGAAGCGCAGCGGCCGGTTGTCCATGCAGGAAGGGAGGCGAAAGCCGTATTCGGCGAGCGTCGCCTTCCTGCGGAAGTCGCCCCGGAACATGCCGCCGAGCTGCGGCACGGTGACGTGGCTCTCGTCCACGAAAACGAGCGCGTTGTCGGGCACGTATTCGAACAGCGTCGGCGGCGGCTCGCCCGGCTTGCGGCCGGTGAGATAGCGCGAATAGTTCTCGATGCCGGCGCAGCTGCCGGTCGCCTCCATCATCTCGATGTCGTAGATGGTGCGCTGCTCGAGCCGCTGCGCCTCCAACAGGCGGCCCGAGGCATTGAGCTGGTCGAGCCTGAAGCGCAGCTCCTGCTTGATCCCGGCAATGGCCTGAATGAGCGTCGGGCGCGGCGTCACGTAGTGCGAGTTGGCGTAGACCTTGACGAACTCGAGCTCGTCGGTCTTGGCGCCGGTGAGCGGATCGAACTCCTCGATCGCCTCGACCTCGTCGCCGAACAGGTTCACCCGCCAGGCGCGGTCCTCGTAGTGCGCCGGGAACACGTCGACGGTGTCGCCGCGCACCCGGAAGCTGCCGCGGGAGAAGTCGGGCGTGCGCTTGTAGTGCAGCGCCACCAGGTCGGCGATCAGCCGGCGCTGGTCGATGCGCTCGCCTCGCTTCAACGTAAATGTCATCGCCGAATAGGTCTCGACCGAGCCGATACCGTAGATGCACGACACCGAGGCGACGATGATCACGTCGTCGCGCTCCAGCAGCGCGCGCGTCGCCGAATGGCGCATGCGGTCGATCTGCTCGTTGATCGAGGATTCCTTCTCGATATAGGTGTCGGTGCGCGGCACGTAGGCCTCGGGCTGGTAGTAGTCGTAATAGGAGACAAAATATTCGACCGCGTTGTCGGGAAAGAAGCTCTTGAACTCGCCGTAGAGCTGGGCGGCGAGCGTCTTGTTGGGGGCGAGAACGAGCGCGGGGCGCTGCGTGCGCTCGATCACCTTCGCCACCGTGAAGGTCTTGCCCGAGCCGGTGACGCCGAGCAGCACTTGGGTGCGGTCGTGGCGCTTGACGCCCTCGACCAGCTCGTCGATCGCCTGCGGCTGGTCGCCCTTGGGCTCGAAGTCCGACTTGATCACCAGGCGCTGGCCGCCTTCGCTCTTCGCCGGCCGCGGCGGCCGGTGCGGAACCCAGGGCCGCTCGGCGAATTCCGGGCGGCCCTCGCGCAACAGCGAGTCGAGCGCGTGCTGGCTGGCGCGCGAGCCCGACAGGTCGCCGCCGACCAGCTGCTGCCGCACGGCCGGCAGGCGCGGCGCAGCACGCTCGCTTGAGCTCGGAGGCGCGGCTTCGTCTGATGGAACCCCGGGCGGAGAGTCATCATCCGCGTCGATGCCCCAGGCGCGCGCGAGGTCCGGATCGAGCTCGCCGGGCGATGCCTTGCCGACATAACCGCGCTGTGGCGCCTCCGCGAAGCCCTGCGTCGATTTGCGCGCCCGGTGGGCGTCGGAGAAATCCCGGCGGCGGTCGAACGAGTTGTCGGGCGGCGGCGTCAGCCCGGTCTGCGAGCCGAGGCCCGCTTCGCCGCGCTCGATCGCGGGGTTGAGCAGCTTGGCGAGCGCAGGCTCGGTCGGCGCCTGGTCCGGCCGCGCCGCCTTGGCGCGCGTCGGCTTGATGCGCTTTTGCTCGGCTGCGCCTCGCTTGGCGGGGTCCTTCTTCGAATGCTTCGCCGGGTCGTGGGGCTTTGCCATCAACGCAATATGGGCCGGCGATCCGGGCGAGGGAAGGGCGGCGGCATTCCGGAACGGCTGCGGATGTGCTATATAGAGTCAGGACAGTGATGGAGCACGAACGTGGCGAAGGTTGTCTTCAAGAGTCTCAAAACCGGCCGGCTCAGCAAGGCGGCAGCGCGGGCCATCGGCAAGAAGCGCGTCGCGACGCCGGACGGCGGGTGGAAGACCGTGCGGACCTTGGACATCAACAGCCCGAACTTCGACGAGGCTTTCCTCCACGTCTTCCGCAGCAATGTTGCGAAGGCGCGGCGTGAGAACAAGCGCCTCCTCGGGGTGGCCGACTTTGTCCCATCTAAACGTTGAGCGTCCAGTCTTCTGGATTGTGGCCGGCCCGAACGGATCCGGAAAGAGCAGCGCTTACCAAGGCCTTGACACCGAGTCATTCGCTCGCTCGGTCTGGATCATCAATCCGGACCTGCTGACTGTCCGTCTTCGAGACGTAGAGGGACTGGAGCTTGCAGTCGCGAACCTGCAGGCGGTCCAGCGCATCGAAGCATGGCTTGAAGTCTCGATCCGCGCGCATCAGACGGTTGGGGTTGAGACCGTTCTGTCGACAGACAAGTATCGCCGCCTTGTCCTCGCAGCCAAAGCGCTCCGATTCCAAGTCCGACTCACCTACGTCATCCTTGATTCTCCGGAGCGCAATATTGAGCGCGTTCGCCTGCGCGTGAAGATGGGTGGCCACGCGGTGCCGGAGGACAAGATCGTCGAGCGCTACGCGCGCTCGCTCGAACAGCTACCGTGGTTCCTGGATCAGGCCGACGAGGCATGGCTGTACGACAATTCCGGCACCGCGCCGAAACTGATCGGGCGCAAGCGCGAGGGCGCGGTCACGCTCGACCCGGATGCGTTGCCGCAGGTCGCCGCCGCGGTCGAGACGATCAGGACGGGATAGCAGACGCCTAGACAAGCCGGCCTGAACCTGCGCAATCCTAGGACCATAACCGATGGGGCCTCCACCATGATCGACCTGCATTACTGGACCACGCCGAACGGCCACAAGATCACGATCTTTCTTGAAGAGACCGGGCTGCCTTACAAGATTTTTCCCGTGAACATCGGCAAGGGCGAGCAGTTCAAGCGCGAGTTCCTGGCGATCTCGCCCAACAACCGCATTCCCGCGATGGTCGATCACGCTCCCGAGGGTGGCGGCGCGCCGATCGCGGTGTTCGAGTCGGGCGCGATGCTGCTGTATCTTGCCGACAAGACCAGGCGCTTCATCGCGCAGGACCTGCGCGGGCGCACCGACGCCATTCAGTGGCTGTTCTGGCAGATGGGCAATCTCGGGCCGATGTCGGGGCAGAACAACCACTTCAGCAACTACGCGGTCGACAAGATCCCTTATGCCATGGATCGCTATCGCAACGAGGTGAACCGGCTTTATGGCGTGCTCAACGCGCGGCTCGCCGATCGCCCCTACATGGCGGGCGAGTACTCGATCGCCGACATGGCGAGCTATCCGTGGGTGACGCTGCACGAGCGCCAGCACCAAAAGATCGACGACTTCCCGCACGTGAAGCGCTGGCTCGACGCCATCAAGGCGCGGCCCGCGGTCGAGCGCGCTTATGCCAAGGCCAAGGAGGTCAACCCGAACGCCGGCGGCATCCGCACCCCCGAGGAGCGCGCCATCCTGTTCGGGCAGACCGCGGCGTCGGTCAAGGCGGCGGTGCGCTGAGCTACTGCTTCATCCCGGCCGCCGCCGCGACGCGTGTCCATTTCGCGATCTCGCTGCGGACGTAGTCGGCGAACTCCTGCGGCGTGCCGCCCAGCATGTCCTGCTTCTGCAAGGGCTCGATGACCTCGCGCGACTTGAGCGCCTCGTTGGTCGTGCCCGCGAGCTTCTCAACGATATATCGGGCGGTGTGACGGCGGGCGCGAGCAGTCCGCTCCAGATGCTGGTGTCGAAGCCCTTGAGGCCGGCCACCGACATGGTCGGCAATTCGGGCGCGACGCTTGCGCGCTTTTGCATCATGACGCAACCGCGCCCATAGTCCTGCCCGTTCCCGTTTGCTAAACCCATTCCCCGGCGGCAGCGGCAGAGGATGGCCATGTCCATTGTGTCCAGGCGTGCACATTCGGCCGACGTCGCATTTGCGGCGGTGCGGGATTTCTACCTGTCGTCACGCTATGCCGAGCACCGCACCGATCCCGATATCTGCGATTTCACCTTCGGAAACCCGCACGACATGCCGCTTGACGGACTGGTCGCCGCGATCCGCCAGCGTGCCATCCCGCACGACAAGGACTGGTTCGCCTACAAGACCAGCGAGGAGCGGCCGCAGGCCTTTCTCGCCAAGCGCGTGAGCAGCGAGCTTGGGCTCGCCTTCGAGCCCGCCGACATCGCGCTCACCGCGGGTGCGTTCGCGGCCATCATGGTGGCGTTCCGCCTGGTGCTCGATGCCGGCGACGAGGCGGTGTTCTCCGAGCCGGCCTGGTTCTGCTACGAGCCGATGTTGCTCGCCGCCGATGCGGTGCCGCGCAAGGTTCCATTGAAGGCGCCTGCATTCGATCTCGATCTCGCGGCGATCGAGGCGGCGATCGGGCCGAAGACAAGGCTTGTCATCGTCAACTCACCGCACAACCCGACCGGCCGCATCTATGGCCGCGACACGTTGCAGGCCTTGGCCGACCTGCTCGAGCGCTCATCGGCCCGGTTCGGCCGTCGCATCTTCCTGTTGTCCGACGAGCCCTACCGGCGCTTGCGGTTCGACGGGCGCGGCTTCGTCAGTCCGGCTGCGATCTATCCATGGACCTTCATCTCCTACAGCTACGGCAAGGTGCTGCTCGCGCCCGGGCAGCGGCTCGGCTACCTGGCGCTGTCGCCCTTGATGCCGCCTGGCGATCGGCAGGCGCTGCGCGACGTGATGTTCTCGGTGCAAATGGCGCTCGGCTGGTGCTTCCCGAACGCCGTCATGCAATACGCGCTGCCGGACCTCGAGCAATTGTCGATTGACCAGGCCGCCCTCGCACGTCGCCGCGACCTGCTGACGACTGTATTGACGGCCGCCGGCTTCGATGTGCTGCGGCCGGAGGGGACGTTCTACCTCTGGAGCAAGTGGCCGCCCGGCGATCCGCAGCGGCATTGGACCGCGCTTGCCGACCGCAGGGTGTACGTGCTCCCCGGCTCGACCATGAATGCGCCCGCGTATCTGCGCATCAGCATGACGGCGTCCGATCAAATGGTCGAGCGGGCCTTGCCGGCGTTCGCTGCGATTTCCACGCATGAGGAATGTTGAAGGCGGGCGTCATCCGGCGCGTGGCGCTTGATCCTTCCGCTTGCGCTCCTCGATGCCGAAATGCAGCCCGCAGTGTGCGCCATGCTTGACCGCTCGGCGCGACCGAGCAAACAGCGCGACCGTTCCGCCAATTGCAACCGTTAGCTGGGTGGGAGCCTTCGCTCGACCCGCTCTCCGCGCGGAGCTGACTTCAAGAGCTCCATATTGAGCCCATACACCGCGAAATTGGACATCATGATCGCGACGAAGCTATGCCCGATCAAAAACCACTCCACGACTCCGTACTTGATCGGACTACCATTTGGCTCGTTGCGAAAATATGCCATCGCTACGAGCCATACCACGATAGCAAGGATCGTACCGATGTGTGGGAGCTGTGCGGTCCTGATCTGCTTGCGTGCTTGCGGTGAGCTGATCGATCCTCTCCCCTCCATCTGCCCCGTGATCTCGCGAAGCTCGAGGAACATATAGAGCGGGAAGAGAGCGGTCCAGCAGAGAGCGATTGTCAACTTCGTTTCGTGATCCCATCCACTCCAGCCCAAGAGTGGAATAAAGATGAGCACAATGAGCGCATAGACCGGTGCATTGGCCCGCTCTGCCCACAAGTAGGGTGGACGCCCGCTCGGGTCCTCTTCTAGTCCGAGCGCGATTCTGAGCCGGGAGACTTTCTGCGGGTGTTCCTGTTTCTCGTCAGCTTGCTGCGGCCTTGGTTCCGCTGATGCCACACCTTGATCGGACATGATGTAGCCTCCGAGTTGTAACCGCTTTATCCATGACCGAAATGACCATGGCGCTCATAAGATGACGCTAGACCGGATTCCGGTCATCTCGATACACTCGCGGTCTCTCTCGGCCTCATGGTGAGGAGCCGCAATCCTCGGCCGATCCAAACTCCGCAGTCTCG
>Ga0209797_10002051_pt1 | contig 10169 bp, 8 predicted proteins | sample DOMMetBare3Fresh_2_FD_187472 | JGI IMG/M metagenome (GOLD analysis project Ga0209797, IMG submission 187472) | Wetland sediment microbial communities from St. Louis River estuary, USA, under dissolved organic matter induced mercury methylation -... | ecosystem: Environmental > Aquatic >...
CTGACCTTCGCCTCGAACGTGTCGATCGACGGCTGGACCGAGGACGGCAACGGCGCGTTCGACTGGGCCCCGCCGGACGACGACGTGTTCGTGTTCATCACCGAGCTCATGCGATCCGCCGGCACGTACCTCTACGGGCGGCGGATGTACCTGACCATGGCCGCCTGGGAGACGCTCGGCGGCGGGCCCGACGCGTCGGGGGTCGAACGTGAGTACGCGCAGATCTGGCGCGCGGCCGACAAGGTCGTCTTCTCCCACACGCTGGACTCGGCGTCGACGGCTCGCACCCGGATCGAGCCGGAGCTCACCCGCGAACTGGTGGCCGACCTCAAGCAGTCGGTCGACCACGATCTGAGCATCGGCGGCCCCGAACTGGCGGCGCAGGCGTTGCGGTGGGGCCTGGTCGACGAGGTGGGCCTGCTGCTGCACCCACTGACGGTGGGAGGTGGCAAGCCCGCCCTGCCGGCGGACCTGCGGCTGCGCCTGATCGACCAGGGGCGGTTCGGCTGCGGCGTCGTCCGTCTGCGGTATGCCGTGGAACGAGACGCAGGCAAACCCGGCCCGCTGGATGTCGGAGGGAATCGATGACCGAGCTCGCGGACGCCGTGTTGCCGCTGATCCGCACTCGCGCCGACCTGCACCGATGGAGTACGGCCAACGCCCATGGCCGGCAGCTGCACGAGGCAGTCGGCCTGCTGGAGAACGCCGCGGGCGTCCAGGACCCCACCATCGTCCTGACGGTGACCCAGAAGGCGATCGCGAGTGCGGTCGCGGTGATTCGGCGTGCGGATGACTCCAGCGGGATCATCGGGTCCGCCATCCGCAGCCTGCTCGGGTTGCACGCCGACCTCACCCGGGCCGCGAAGCCTCCGGCCACCAAGCTCGTCGCGTGGATGATTGCCTTCCAGTTCGACGGCAAGCAGGACTTCTTCGAGATCGATCCGGTGGCGTACGCCCCCGCCCTCGGCGAGCAGGGGCTCGCCCTCTACCGCAGCAAGCTCGACGAGATCGCTGCCGGGCTGAGTCCCCAGCAACCTGGGGCGCCCTGGTGGGGTGGGGCCGACTCGCACACCCGGTTCACGCTGGAGTGGAACGCGCGTCGGCTCGCAGTGGTGGACCGCGATGTCGACGCCGTCATCCGTACGCACGCCCGCGACCGCAAGGTCGCCGCCTGGCTGGAGGACACCGCCGAAGCCCTGGCGGAGATCGGCCAGATCGAGCTGGCCATCGACTGGGCGAGGCAGGCCACAGACTTCGACCGCGGGCATCAGTCCCAAAAGGCGGGCGACTACTGGTGTCGCCTGCTGGCAGAGCACCGTCCGGACGAACTGCTCGAGGCCCGACTCGAGGTGTTCCGGCGCTGGCCGTCCTCCACCAGTGCGGCACGGCTCTGGGATGCCTCGGGCGACCACTGGCCGCAGTACCGCGACGAGGTCTTCGAGCGGCTCGCCGACCGCCCCCGCGACGCGGTGGTGTTCGCCTTGCTCCCGCTGAAGGATGTTCAGCTCGCGTGGAACCTCGCCCACTCGCACGGGCTGCGGGACCCCGATGTCTGGGAGCTGGTGATCCGCGACTACGAGGCGATCGACCCGCTTGCCGTGCTGCCCGTGCTCACCGAGCTCGTCGAGGCAGCCCTCGAACAGACCGGTGCGCAGCACTACAAGCTCGCCGCCAAGCGGCTGACCAGGATGCGCCGGCTCGCGGCCGGGACCGACAAGGCGCCCGACGTCGACGCGTTCATCGCCGAGTTGCGCGAGACCCACCGGCGCCGGCCGCGACTACAGCAGGAGTTCGACCGCGCCCGGCTGCCGTGATCCTCGTCGCCGATGGTTCGATCCGATGGCTCCCGCACGCCCCCAGCGGGGACGGGTGAGGTCGTGGGGCACACCGGTGGGTCATCCGTCGCACCGGTGAGCGGGTCCGCCACGTCCCCACGGCGGATACCCGACCCGCGGCGGTGCGCAAGGGTCTGTCGTTGTGCACGATGCACCGCCGCGTACGACGCGCCGATCCCGGGGGTCACACCGGAACTCCGCGTCCAGATCGGGTGACGTCCTCGACGAGGTGGACGGGCTGCTTCTGGAGCACGGACGCGCGGGGCTGCACCCGCCAGACCGTGAGGATGGTCCCACCGTCCCGGCGGGAGCGGCCCGATCCGGAACTCCTCGAGGGGAGCCTGCGGGCGCTCAGGTGGCCATGTCGACGAAGCGTGAGTAGTGGCCCTGGAAAGCGACAGTGATGGTGTCGGTGGGGCCGTTGCGGTGCTTGGCCACGATGAAGTCCGCCTCGCCCGCGCGCGGGGACTCCTTCTCGTACATGTCCTCCCGGTGCAACAGGATGACCATGTCCGCGTCCTGCTCGATCGAGTTGTGGACGGCGATGCCGTCGGCCACGAAGTTGTGGTTGCCGAGCACCGTGGCGTCGAAGACCTCCTCGACACCGCGCGGCTCCACGGCGACGATCTCGTCCCACAGCACGTCGTTGACCGCCAGCACATCGAGCTCCCCCTTCCGCAGCACGGCAGCCACCTGCCCGAGCCGCTGCCGGGGAACCGGGACCCCACCACTCGACAGCGCGTGCATCAGCGCAGGTCGCGTCACCGTGCGCAGGCCGACCGGATCGGTCAGGACGTCGCCCACCTGCCGCCAGACGCCGGCCCCGGCTCCCCCGTCGAGGCGAACCTCCTCGACGGGACGCCCGGCCCGAGCCCGAACCGCACGATGCAGCCGGATCGCCGACAGTGCGTCACGGCCGTCGACCCCGATCTCGCCGAGGAAGCGGCACTGATCATCAGTGCCCTCGATGAGCAGCTGCCCACCGTCGGCCAGCCGCACCGAGATGCCGAATCGCAGCAGCAACCGGGCCACACCGTCCGCCGTGGTGCGGTCCGCAGCGACGAGGCGCACCAGGGCCTGCTCGGCCCTCACCACCCCGGACCGGTTCCACAGCTCCCGCAGCAGCAGCGCGAGCTGACCCTTGGGCAACGCGAACGCCTGCGCCGGAAGGGTCTCGGCGCCGGAGGCGACCCGGCCGGCGAGAGCCAGCACGTCGGCATCCGAGAACACCTCGACCCGCTCGGGCGCCGGCACGTGGCGCGGCACCGCCACCTGGGCACCGGGCCCAAGGTCGCGGATCGGCGTCCAGCCCTCGTAGGTCAGGAACGGGTGGTTGGCGGTCGCACGTATCGTCTTGCCCGAGGCGAGCCGCACCTGGAAGACCTCGCGCCGTCCGGTCGAGAAGACGTGGGTCAGGTGCCGACGGACGTACCGCAGCGAGGAGTCGAGCGACCAGACCGGGACGTCGCGCGCGCCGGAGGCGAACAACTCCCCCATGGTCGTCTCTGCGCCCGTGTCGGCCCGCAGGATCCGGGTGTCGGCAGTCAGGCAACCTGATTCCCGAAGGTCGGACACCATGGGCCGCTTGTCGGTGCGCTGTTCGGGACCGCGGTTCAGCTGGCTGATCGCGATCACCGGGACCTCGAGCTCCTTGGCCAGCAGCTTGAGGGCTCGCGAGAACTCGCTGACCTCCTGCTGGCGGCTCTCCACCTTCTTGCCGCTGGTCATCAGCTGCAGGTAGTCGACGACGACGAGCTTGAGTCCATGGCGCTGCTTGAGCCGGCGGCACTTGGCCCGGATCTCCATCAGCGTCATGTTCGGGGAGTCGTCGATGAACAACGGCGCACTGTTCACGTCGCCCATGGTGCGGGCCAGTCGCGTCCAGTCGTCCTCGTCCATGGTGCCCTTGCGCATCTTCTGCAGCGGCACGCGAGCCTCCGCCGAGAGCAGGCGCATGGTGATCTCGGTTCGGCTCATCTCCAGGCTGAAGATCACCGCCGGGAGGTTGTGGTGGATTGCCGCACTGCGGGAGATGTCCAGTCCCACGGTCGAATTGTGGGTCGGGATCATCGATCGGCCGGCCAGATACTGATGGTCGTCGTTGTCCACCTGGATGCAGCGAACCGGAACACTGGGCACCGGCCGGACAGCTGTGATGAAGCGGGAGTCGCGACGCATGGACCGTCGAGCGCCACGCTCCTTGTGCAGCAGTCGCTTGCGCTCCAGGTGGAACACCACGTCGTCCGTGCTGAAGGTCGACGTCCACGCGATCGAAGATTCCGCCGTCCGGCCCGGAACCGTCGTGCGAGACGCACCGCAGCCGTAGCCCAGACCGATCACGAGCTCACGGACGTCATGCGCCAACCGCTGCGAGGTGACCGTGACCTGCACCGTACCGTTCGGTGACACCGTGCCGCCGGTGTCGAGCAGTCCGGCCAACAACTCGCGCCGTTGACGTTCCGACGCGCGCAGGTAGCTGGCGGGGATGTGCTTGCTGCCGAGCACCCCGACCGTGCGCAACCGGCCACTGACCATCCCGAACCGATCGTGGCAGTCCTGGCACCGACGCATGCCGGTCGGGACCGCGTGCTCGTCCAGCTGAATCGTGTGGCGCAGCCGCGCGCTGGACGACGGGATCACCACGTACCCGTCGGCCTCGATCCGGGCGACGACCTCGGGATCGGCGATCGTGATCTCACCCCCGGCGCCGGTGCCGCCGCCGAGCCAGGCACCGAGGGTGTAGGGCGGGATCAGCAGGTCGGCCTCGGGCAGGTCGAGGGGGAGAGCATTGCGGATGCTGTGGTTGAACCGTGCAGCTGCCGTGGGGCAGCGCAGCGTCGCAGCGATCTCCGTGGTGGTGCGCACTTCGGCGAACACGCGCTGATTGCGGTAGCGGTGGGACCCCGTCGCGGCCTGCTGGGCGGAACGTCGTGACGCGCGGGTCTCGGTGAGCCAGCGGTGCTCGGCGTCCGCGACGATCACCTCGCCGTCCGAGAAGTGGACCTCGAAGCAGGGCCGCCCGGCCATGACGTCGGTCGCGGCCGACACCGTCGTCGGACGGCCGTCCGCCCCGAGCACCCGGTCGCCGACGCGCAGCGCACCCATCGTCGTCCAGCCCTGGGGCGTGGGGATCGGCGTGTCCAGCGCCAACGCCTTGCCCACTGCCGGTCTCGCCGCGATGACGATCATCTGGCCGGGGTGCAGGCCGTTGGTCAGCCGGTCCAGATCGGTGAACCCGGTCGGGACGCCGACCATGCCGTCGCCGCGGTGGCTCGAGGCCTCGATCTCGTCGATCGTGGCCTCGATGATGTCGCCGATCGGCGCGTAGTCCTCGCTCTGCCGTCGGTCGGTGACCGCGTACACCTCGGCCTGCGCCGCGTTCACCAGGTCGTCGACGTCCCCGCCGTCCGTGGCGTAGCCGAGCTGGACGATCCGGGTACCCGCGGTGACCAGCCGGCGGAGCACCGCCCGCTCGTGCACGATCCGCGCGTAGTACCCGGCGTTGGCCGCGGTCGGCACCGAGGAGAGCAGGGTGTGCAGGTAGGCCGCGCCGCCGATCCGGCCGAGCTCGCCGCGCTTGGTGAGTTCGGCGGCCACGGTGACGGCGTCCGCCGGCTCCCCACGGCCGTAGAGGTCGATGATCGCCTCGTAGACGATCTCGTGCGCGGGCCGGTAGAAGTCGACGCCGCGGACCACCTCCACCACGTCGGCGATGGCGTCCTTGGACAGCAACATGCCGCCGAGCACGCTCTGCTCGGCGGCGACGTCCTGCGGCGGGGTTCGGCCGTAGTCCTCGCTGGGTGCTTCGTTGGGGAGCTCCAGATCAGCGAGCGACACCGCCGTACCCTCCCCTCCGCCGCACCGGACCGTGCGAACTACGCATGCGACAGGAGTACTACCGACCTCCGACAGGACCCCCGCGCCGGGTCCCGCGGTGACTCCCATCTGCCCCGGGACGACGTGAACCTAGGGGCTCGGACAGGCCTCGGCAAACGTCGGCTGTGCGTGTCGGGGCCCTCCCTGTGGACGGACCGTGGACGGCGACGGGGTGTCACCCACAAGCTGTGGACAGACCTGGGGACAAACGGTCCGTCGTCAGCCGTGTACATGGTTCTGACCTGCATCGACGGCATCCACCGCGTGTGGAGGGGAGAAAGTCGTGTGATTCTTTGCGGGCATCGGCGCGCCCCGGCGCGCCGGCTCCGACGGCCCCCGCAGAGTGGCTGGTGTGGCCTGCGGGGTCATCGAGGACAGGTGGACTGTGGATAACCAGGGTGACCGAGGTGGCTGACGAGCCGCCCGCCACCCGACCTGCGACCGCTCGCGACCAGCTCTCCCGCGAGGTGCTCGGCCTCGCCCTGCCGGCCCTGGGTGCCCTGATCGCCGAGCCGCTCTTCCTGCTCGCCGACTCGGCCGTGGTGGGCCGGCTGGGCACCGTCCCCCTGGCCGGGCTGGGACTGGCCGGCGCCGTCCTCTCCACGGCCGTCAACGTCTTCGTCTTCCTGGCCTACGGCACCACCGCCTCGGTCGCCCGCCGGCTCGGCGCCGGCGACCTGCGTGGAGCACTCACCCAGGGTCTGGACGGGATGTGGCTTGCTCTCGTGCTGGGGGCGGTCACCGCCGTGGTGGGTGTGCTGGTGGCTCCCGCGGTGGTCACCCTGTTCGATCCCTCCGCCGAGGTCGCCGAACAGGCTGTCACCTACCTGCGCGCATCCATGCCGGGCATCCCGGCGATGCTCGTCCTGCTCGCCGCGACGGGCGTCCTGCGCGGCCTGCAGGACACCCGGACGCCGCTCGTCGTCTACACCGTCGGCGCCGCGGTCAACGCCCTGCTCAACCTCATGCTCGTGCACGGCCTCGGGCCCGCCCCGCACCTCGGCATCGCCGGCTCGGGCCTCGGCACCGCGCTCACCCAGCTCGGCATGGCCGTCGCCGTCGGCACCGTCGTCATTCGCGGCGCCCGCCGCCGCCACGCCGCGCTGCGCCCGGACCGGGCCGGCATCCTCGCCTCGGGCCGCTCCGGCCTCCCGCTGCTGGTCCGCACGCTCGCCCTGCGCGCCGCGCTGCTGCTGACCACCTGGGTGGCCACAGACCAGGGGGACGCCGCGCTCGCCGCCCACCAGGTCGTCTTCTCGGTCTGGACCCTGCTGGCGCTCAGCCTCGATGCCATCGCCATCGCCGCCCAGGCGCTCACCGGGCGGGCGCTGGGCTCGGGGGACGTGGCCGGTACCCGGGCCGCCACAGCATTGATGGTCCGCTGGGGCCTGGGTGTCGGCGCCCTGCTCGGCGTGGTGCTCCTCGTCGTGCGCGGCTGGCTCGGTCCGCTGTTCGTCGACGACCCGGCGGTCTGGCGGGCCATGGGGTCGGCGCTGCTGGTCGCGGCGGTGATGCAGCCGCTCGCCGGGTACGTCTTCGTGCTGGACGGCGTGTTGATCGGCGCCGGCGACGGCCGCTACCTGGCCATGGCCGGGGTGATCCAGGTGCTGCTCTATGCCCCGCTCGCCGTCGCGGTCGCCGCCTTCGCCCCCGGCGGCGAGGTGGGGCTGGCCTGGCTGTGGGCCAGCTTCGCCGTCGGCTACATGGCGGCCAGGGCGCTCTTCCTCGGGCTGCGCGCCCGCGGAACGGCCTGGTTGGTGACCGGCGCCGTCAGGAGCTGAGGTGCGATGGGCGGGTTCGTGTCGAACACGACAACCCTCTACGCACAAGGAGCTCGAGATGGGATTCCTCGACAAGGCCAAGGACCTCGCCGAACAGCACGCCGACACGGTCGATTCCGCGGTCGACAAGGCCGGTGACCTGATCGATGACAAAACCGAGGGCAAGCACGCCGACAAGGTCGACCAGGCCCAGGCCTTCGTCAAGGACAAGCTGCAGGAGGACTGAGGGACGCGGTCCGCCGCCTCACAGGGGATTCGGCCCGGGGGCCTCGGTCTCCTCCTGGTTCTCGGCGTAGCTCGGCGGGCGCGCATCGTCGTCCGCCCGCTCGTCGCCCTCCTCGTGCCCGCCGTCGGCGGCATCGTGCCGGCCGTCGTCGGTGTCCCCCAGCGCATCTGTTTCGTGGAGTTCCTCGGCCGCGGCTCGCGCCTGGTCGATGTGCTCCTGCACCCCGTCGAGGCGCTCGGATGTCGTCGCCCGTTGCTCGGTCATACCAGGCAGGTGCCCCCAGCAGGGGCGGGGGAAACCGCGACATCGGCGAGCCATCCGCACCCGCCGTCAGGCCAGACCGGCCGACCGAATTGCATGATCACGAAGCGAGAGGAACGGCGGCGCGGCCGCCCGTCGGCGTGCCGTCGGCGCCCTGATCCGTCACGCTGCCCGGATGGCGGCCGCTCGGAAGGCTCCGGAAGAGTCACGTGCCGGCGTCGCGCTGAGCAGCCTGGACTCCCCGTTGTTCAGCGGCGCGGGGGCGACCAAGCGCGACCTGGTCGACTACCTCGACGCGGTCGCCGACCGGCTCGTGCCGCTCCTCGCCGGGCGCGCCCTCTCCGTCGTCCGGGTCCGGCCGGGGCAGCCGGCGTTCATGCAGAAGAACCTGCCGGCGCACGCCCCGGACTGGATCGCCACGCTGCCGGTGTGGAGCCAGGGTGGCCACCGCGAGATCCGCTACCCGTTGTGCGAGGACCGGCGGACGTTGCTGTGGTTGGCGAACCAGCGAGCCGTGGAGTACCACCCCTTCCTCTTCCGCGGCCTCGCCTGGGACGCCCCGACCGAGCTGATCGTCGACCTCGACCCGCCCCAGGGGGAGGCGTTCGACCTGGTCGTCGAGGCGGCCCGCGCCGTCCGCGAGGCCCTGTCCCGCGCCGGGCTCGCCTGCGCGGTGAAGACGAGCGGGTCGAAGGGCGTCCACGTCGTCGTCCCGCTCGCGGCCGGGACGACGGCCGAGGAGGCGGCCGCAGCCACCCGGGCCATCGCGGTCCGCGCCGAGCGCCTGGCGCCCGACCTGACCACGACCGCGTTCATCCGTGAGGACCGCGACGGCAAGGTGTTCCTGGATTCGACGCGCTCCGGTGGGGCCACCGTCGTGGCCGCGTACAGTCCCCGGGTGCGGCCCGGGGTCCCGGTCTCCTTCCCCGTCGCCTGGGACGACCTGGGCGCGATCCGGCCGCAGGACGCCACGATCACGACGGCACTGGGTCTGCTGGCCGGTGCCGACCGCTGGTCCGACCTGCTGCCCCCGCCGCAGACCCTGGATGCCGAGCTGGTGGCCGAGGGCCGGACCATCCCGATCGCCCGGGTCGCCGCCATGCACGAGGGCAAGCGGCGCAAGCGGGCACGCGCCGCCGAGCAGGAAGGACCGGGAGCGCAGGGATAGCAGCGACTGCCGACCGGGGTCGGGGTCCTGATCGTGGCCGGGGGAGGCAACGCCGGGGCGTGCGTCAGGAGGGTCGAGGCCGCGCTGTCCGGCCCGGACGGCGCGGGCGGGTGGGCTCCTCCACCCGGTGCAGACCGATCAACGTGCCGGAGATCCGGGTGCGCGCCAGGGCCTCGGTGGTGCCCTCGGGCAGGGCGGCGGGCAGTTCGACCAGGGAGTGATCGGCGCGGATGTCGATGTGGCCGAAGTCCTCCCGGCCCAGGCCGCCCTCGTTCGCGATCGCCCCGACGATCGCCCCGGGCTGCACCTTCTGACGCCGGCCGACCTCGATCCGGTAGGTGGCCAGCGCGCCCCCCTCGCCGCGGTGCCGACGGGCGCCGGCCACCCGAGCGGGGGCGTCCTTGCCCCGGCTGGCGGCGGCCTGATCGGCTGACCAGGCCTGGCGGCGTCTACAGCAGCACCAGGTGCTTCGGAGTGGCGCCGAGCACACTGGTCAACGAGATGGCCTGGTCAAAGCTGACGAGGCAGCCGCCGTGATGCACGGCCAAGCCCAGCAGGTAGAGGTCGGTGATCTGGTTGTGGCCCTGAACCCTGGCGAAGTTGAAGAGATCGTCGTCGCGCAAGGAAACATCATCGGGCCAGAAGGCATGGTCCAACACGCCACACGCTTCGCGCAGCCGATCGCGTACCTGCGCAATGGCCAGAGTGCCGCGGCGGCTGTAGTGGGGCGAGCTCAGCACGCGAACGACGCCGTTTTCGACCAATGGGCAGGTCGCGATTTGTACGCCGCGCTTGGAAATGAAGGCGTTTGCGCGTTCGGAGAACTGGTGCGCATCGTCAAACAGTGCGATCCAGACGTTGACGTCGAGCAGGGCGCGCATGGCTGTGGCGTGTCGGCGGCGTGTCAGATTCCTTCTCGCTCCATCAGCTCACGCACATGCTGGGGTGTGACCACTTCGTCACGCAGCGCCAACAGGGCAAAGCGACCACGCAGCGCAGGCTGAAGCTCTTGCTTCATGCCG
>Ga0209797_10002052_pt1 | contig 10168 bp, 9 predicted proteins | sample DOMMetBare3Fresh_2_FD_187472 | JGI IMG/M metagenome (GOLD analysis project Ga0209797, IMG submission 187472) | Wetland sediment microbial communities from St. Louis River estuary, USA, under dissolved organic matter induced mercury methylation -... | ecosystem: Environmental > Aquatic >...
TGGTGCCGCTCCTGATAAGCCTTGCATTCCTCGTAGGTCTTCATCGAGTGCATGCGGTCGCGATGCTCGTTGCGCTCCTGCTGGTTCATCAAGGTCCAACCCGGCGTGAAGTCCGAACCCCAGCGCGCCGCGCCACGACCACCGCCGGGCCCCATACCCATGCCCATGCCCGGCGCGCTGGCCGCCGGCCCGGCGCCCATCGGTCCGGGGCCGGGACCCGGCCCCTTGCCGCCACCTGCCTGGGCGAACACCATGCCCGCCGACAGACCGATCACCGACGCCAGCACCACCATTCGAAGGTTCTTCATGTTCCGCTCCTTGGTCAACAACCGAGGTTTATGATACCCATGTAGGTATATTGTGCGGTTGAGGTTGCGCAACGACGCCAACGGAACTGAAGCGCGCAGATAACGATCTCCGCGCGATCGCGCTGGGCCGCCCAGTTGCAGCGTCGCCTTCAGTTCGCGTTGGATCGTCAGGCCAGGCCGATCGAGCGGACCTCCAGGGCAAAGCGGCCCGCCTGCCGCCCGGCGATCATGAGCCCGATCTGGCGTATCCGTGCCGGGTCGAGCGCGGGTGCGCCGGGCACTTCGCGTCCGCGGAAAGTCGCCTTGAATGCCTGGATCGGGAGGCGGATCGACTGCCATTCGCTGGTCGAGGGCTCGAATTCGGTTTGATAGCTCAAGGTGTCGAGGCTGTCGTCGGTGATGAGGTTCAGCTTGAATCGCTTGCCCTGGCCACGCGCGTCGATCACGCAGGCCACCGCGCCCTGATGGCCCAGGTGGCCCGGCGCGCAGCGCACCGATGCGAACCCGCCATGGCGTTCCAGCGAGACCTCGCCCTCGAAGACGGCGTGGCCGAGCGGGTCGTGTCGCAGCGAGCTGATCGACACGCCGCCCATCACACGATCGTCGATGGCGGTCCAGCCCCGCACGGCCTGCGCGTCGGCGAAGTCGAACAACAGCTTGGACATGGTCGGATTCTGGGGGCTGGCCGGTCCTGGTGTCCGGTCCGCCGGAGCTGCATCAGCGGCGGAGTGCTTCACGCAGCTTTACGTGGCGTTGACGTTCCCCGGTGGTCGCAGCGGTGCCCCAGGCCGTTGTCTTGGTACGGCCACTGACGGTCGGCAACCGGAGAGGATTCATGAACTTGAACAAACGTCTCATCATTGCCGCGCTGGCCGCGACCGGTGCGCTCGGCGCAGGCGTGGCGCAGGCGCATGAGGCCGACGTGCAGTGGGCCGTCACGATCGGCGCGCCCATCTACGCCCAGAGCGCGCCGGCGTACACCCGGTCGGCTCCCGTCTACGGATGGACGGCACCCATCTATGCCGAGCCTGCGCCGATGTATCAGCGTCCGCGTTACCACCAGCCGACCCGCTGGGACCGCGATGGCGATGGCATTCCGAACCGCTATGACCCGGTCTACAACCCGATCTGGGACCGCGACGGCGACGGCATTCCGAACCGCTACGACCGGTTCGACAATTCGCGCCACGATCGTGATGGCCATGGCGTCCCGGATCGGTTCGACCGGCACGACGGCCCGCGCTGGCGCGACCGCTGAGTCGCCGCGAGGACGGTGAGCGCTGCATCGGCGCTCACCCGCAGGGCGATGCGAGGATCGTCGCCCTGCGCGGCCGCCCTGCCGCGTCAACGCGGCGCGTCCCCGCGGGGTACATCGCCTCCGTGCAACGCGCGCCGCACCCGCCGCAGCGCGAGCAGCACCACGATCGCGACGACCGGAATCGACCATCCGACCCACAAATCCGGCTCGACCTTGAATCCGGCTGCCTTGCCCGCCTTGGCGCCGTAGCCGACCAGGCCGACCACGTAGTAGACGATCGCCGCCACCGACAGCCCTTCGACGGTCTGCTGCAGGCGCAACTGCAGCTTCGCGCGTCGGTCCATCGACACCAGCAGCGCCTGGTTCTGGCGCTCGCGCGCGATATCTACGCGCGTCGACAGCAGCGCGCTGCCCTGGGCCACGCGTTCCGACAGGTCGTGCAAACGCTGCGACACGGTGGCGCAGGTGGCCACCGCGGGCGTGAGGCGTCGCGCCATGAATTCCTCGATGGTCTGAACGCCGGGCAGCCGCCGCTCGCGCAGCTCGGCGATGCGCGTGGTCACGAGTTCGTGGTACGCGCGGCACGCGCCGAAGCGGAACTGGCTGGCCGCCAGGCTGCTCTCGACCTCGGCCGCCAGCCGTGTCAGGTCCTGCAGCAGCGACTCGTCGTCGCCCGCGCCAGCGGCAATCCGCTCGGTCAACGATGCCAGCGCACGCTCGATCGCCTGCATGCGCGGAGACAACTGCCGCGCCATCGGAAACGCCAGCAGCGCCATCATGCGGTAGGCCTCGATCTCGAACAGCCGCTGCAGCATGCGCCCCGACTGCCGTGGCGTCAGGCTGCGGTTGCACAGCACGAAGCGGCTGAACCCGCCCGGGTGTACGCGAAAGTCCGTGAACGCCATGCCCGCGCCTTCGCCGATGTCGGCGCCGACGACGATGTTGTCGCCGAAATACTGCGCAAGCTGCGTCGCGTCCGGTGCTTCGGGTGCCGCCGCGATGACTTCGGCGTGCGCGGCCACCATCGTCTGGCCCGGCCACCCCGCCAGCCAGCCGGCAGGCAACAGCGACGAGGCCGGTTCGGCAAAGTCCGGCGAGCCGGCGCCGGGCGCGAACACCGTGAAGCCGGAGAACTCGCCGTGCCGCTCCCACTTGATGCGCATCGCGCCAAGATCGGCGTTGACGTGCGTGGCGCCCGCGGGCGGTGGTGTCACCGAGAACAGGCCGCACAACGATGCCAGGTGTGCCTGCTCGCGCGCGCGGTCTTCGGGTTCGACCAGCAGCGCCACATAAGTGGCGCGCGCGGGCGTCTGGAGCGGTTCGGGCGGCCGTGCATGCACCTCGTCGGCCAAGCCCATCCGCATCGGGTGATCAGTGGGCAGCATCGATCGCCAGACAGGAGCTGGACCGTCTACGGTGCCGTCAGCGTCACCAGGATCGGGTTGTGGTCCGACGATTTCACCTCCGGCGCCCGCGCCTGCACGACGCGAAATCCGCGCACGAACAGGTGATCCAGGTGCCGGCCGAACGTGCGCCGCCGGCCGTCTGGCACCAATTCAACCGGCGTCATGCCCAGGCGCTCGGCGATAGCGTGCAGCACCTCGTGGCGCCCGAGGCTCCAGGTGTTGAAGTCGCCCCCCAGGATGGCCGGCCCTTCGTGCTCGGCGAGCACCTGGGCCACTGCCTCGAGCTGAGCGCTGAACGATTCCAGGCCCAGCGTGAAGTTGATGCCGTGCAAGTTGGCGATCGCCAGCGTCGTGCCGGACGACGCAACGCGATAGCGCGCAACGATGGCTGACTTGGGTAGCTGCGCCAGCGGCTCGAAGGCGCGCAGCGTGCAGGTATCCAGCGGCCGCGCGCGTGAGGCCAGCATGACACCGCGCTCCTCGCCGTTGTAGGCAAACGCTCCGGCCATGCGCCAGCTGTGGCCCGCGCGCTCGAGCACGTTGCGCACCGGCGTGCTCAGCACTGCCTCCTGCAGCAGCAGCACGTCGTGGTCGTTGGCAAAACGCTGCAGGTCGGCCTCCCAGCCGTCGTCCTCGCCCTTGTGCAGGTTCCACGACACGATGCGCAGCGCCTTGGTGTCGAGTGTGTCGCCGCTGTGCATGCTCACCGGCATCGCCTGCGGCCTGCGCGACGGCGAGCAGACCTGAGTCGTCGCGCCGACGCTCCCGTCGGTGCCCGGAGCGAGCAGACGCTCCTGCAGCGGCACCGTGCCGCAGGCACCGAGTGCCAGCGACAGCAGCGCCATCCCAACGTGGCGAGCAGTGGCTGCGGTCAAGGCGGGCCGCTCAGCCGCGCGGTGATGCGGTCGGCGGCGCCTTCACCACGCGCGCCTTGCCGCCGGTGGTGACGATGATCACCGCGTCGCCGACATTGATCGCCTCGCTGCCCCTGGCCTGCACGATGGCGCGGCGCTCGCCGCTCTTCAGCTGCACCAGGATCTCGATCGCGTCCTCCTTGGTGGCGCCACGCTCGATCGCATTGCCGGCCACGCCGCCGGCCACCGCGCCGAGGACGCCGACGATGGCCGACTCGCGCCGCCCGCCCACCGAGGAGCCGGCGATGCCGCCGACCACGCCGCCCGCCGCGGCGCCGACGCCGCTTTGCGAGCCGTCGACCGTGACGGCCCGCGTCGACAGCACCACGCCGTCGAGCACGTTGGACATGCGCTGCGCGTCGTTGCGGCTGATCACGTCGGGACTGGTGGTCGAACAGGCCGCGAGCGCGGCGACGACGGCGGCAAGAAGAAAGCGTTTCATGGTCGGTACTCCTAACGATTCAGCGAACGGGCGCGAGCCAGGTGGTGATGATGAGGCCGGCGGCGGCAGCGGGCAACGATTGGCGAAACGGATGGACGGACGGCGCCTGTTCCCGGCTTGCTAGGCATGCAGGCGACTCGACCGCGGCACGCTCGCCAGCAGGAATTCCATCTGGTCGACCAGGATCCGCCGCCCGCGCAGGATCATGTCCTCGTGCAGGCTGGGAATGTAGGGCAGGTACATCAGGCTCATGCGCGCTTCCTCGGGCAGGCGATTGCCCTTGCGGCCGTTGCAGGCGCGGCAGGCGGTGATGCAGTTCATCCAGGTGTCGCGCCCGCCGCGAGACATGGGAATCACGTGTTCGCGCGTCAGCAGGTCGAAGGCGAAGCGGCGGCCGCAATAGGCGCAGACATGGCGGTCGCGCACGAAGAGCTTCGGGTTGGTCAGGGCGGGCGCCTGGCGCCACGCGCGGCTGGGCACCGCACCTTTTACGGCGATGATCGGGTGCAGCTCGATGCGTGACTGCAACCCCGTGGTGCGCTGGATGCCGCCGCGCAGCACGTGAAAGGCACGCCCGAGCGTCCAGGCGACATCGTCGCTGGCGTACAGCACGGCGGCCTCGTTGGGCGAGATCCAAGCCTGGGGCCGGCCGGACACATCGAGCTGAAGTACATCCACGGGTGAGCGGGCTCCTCAACCCCTCAAGAGTATCAAAACCCCGGAAACAGGCCGGCAAGCGGTCGTCTGCCGGGGCGGACGCGGCGTCTTGTCCAAGCGTTCTAGAAGAACAAGCCTAGAAACAGACCCGACCTCCGCGCAGCGCGGGAACCGGAAATCGGGTAAAAATAGAACGATCGTTCGTATTATTGGAAGACAGCGTGCCCGCTCCCGAAGCCGCCGACCGACCCGCCGCCCAACCCAAGGGCCGGCAGACACGCGCGACGATCCTCGATGCCGCGCTCAACCTGGCGTCGCACATGGGCCTCGAGGGCCTGTCGATCGGTGCGCTGGCCGACGTGACGCAGATGAGCAAGTCCGGCGTCTTCGCGCATTTCGGCTCGCGCGAGGAACTGCAGATTTCGGTCATCCGCGAATACCACGCCCGCTTCGAGGACGAGGTCTTCCGCCCTGCAATGCGCGAGGCACGCGGCCTGCCGCGCCTGCGTGCGCTGTTCGAACGCTGGATCCGGCGCGTGTCGGTGGAGATCGATTCGGGCTGCATCTACATCAGCGGGGCGGTCGAATTCGACGACCGGCCCGGCGCCGTGCGCGACGCGCTGGCCGACATGGTGCGGGCCTGGCACGCGGCGCTGGAGAAAGCTATTCGCCTGGCCATCGACGAAGGGCATCTGCAGCCCGATACCGATGCCCATCAGATGCTGTTCGAGATCCACGGCCTGATCCTGTCGTTGCACCACGACGCGCGGTTCCTGCGCCTGCCCGGTGCGCTGGACCGTGCACACGTGGCCTTCGACCGCATGCTGGCGCATTACCAGGCCGGCTCCAAGCCGGTGGCGGCCGCACCGAATCGACCCGTCACGCGCCGCAAGGCGGCGTCGCGGCGCTGACCCTTCACCCATCGTCTTGCCAAGGAGACCATCACCATGCCGCACTACAACCCGCCGCTGCGCGACATGCAGTTCGTGATGCACGAGTTGCTCCAGGTCGTCGATCAGCTGAAGATGCTGCCGCGGCATGCCGACCTCGACGCCGACACGATGAACGCCGTGCTCGAGGAGGGCGGCAAGTTCGCGGCCGAGGTGCTGGCCCCCATCAATCAGAGCGGCGACGAAGAAGGTTGCGTGCTCGACAAGTCCACCCACGCGGTGACCGCGCCGAAGGGCTTCAAGGAGGCCTATGCCAAATACGTCGAAGGCGGCTGGCCGGCGCTGTCGACCGACCCGAAGTACGGCGGCCAGGGCCTGCCGATCGTGCTGAACCAGTGCCTGTTCGAAATGATGAACGCCGCCAACCAGGCCTGGACGATGTACCCGGGCCTATCGCACGGCGCCTACGAATGCCTGCACAGGCATGGCACGGCCGAACAACAGGCGGCCTACCTGCCCAAGCTGACGAGCGGCCAGTGGACCGGCACGATGTGCCTGACCGAATCGCATTGCGGCACCGACCTGGGCCTGCTGCGCAGCAAGGCCGAGCCGCAGGCCGACGGCAGCTACAAGATCACCGGGCAGAAGATCTTCATCTCCGCCGGCGAGCACGACCTGGCCGAGAACATCATCCACCTGGTGCTCGCGCGGCTGCCCGATGCGCCGCAGGGCAGCAAAGGCATCTCGCTGTTCGTGGTGCCGAAGTTCCTGCCCAAGGCGGACGGCACGCTCGGCGCGCGCAACCCGATCTTCTGCACCGGACTCGAGCACAAGATGGGCATCCACGGCAACGCCACGGCGCAGTTGAGCCTCGACGGCGCCACCGGCTGGCTGGTGGGCCAGCCGAACAAGGGCCTGCCGGCGATGTTCGTGATGATGAATGCGGCGCGCCTGGGCGTGGGCAACCAGTCGCTGGGCTTGACCGAAGTGGCCTACCAGAACGCGGTGGCCTACGCCAAGGACCGCATCCAGATGCGCTCGCTGTCGGGCCCGAAGGCGCTGGACAAGCCGGCGGACCCGATCATCGTGCACCCCGACGTGCGCAAGATGCTGCTGACGGCGCGTGCCTATGCCGAGGGCGGCCGCGCGCTGTCGATCCACATCGCGACGCTGATCGACGTCTACCTGTCGACCGACGACGCCGACGAGCGCAAGGAGGCCGAAGACGAGGTGGCGCTGCTCACGCCCATCGTCAAGGCCTTCATCACCGACAACGGCTGGATCGCCACCTCGCACTGCATGCAGGTGTTCGGCGGCCACGGCTACATCCGCGAGTCGGGCATGGAGCAGTTCGTGCGCGACGCGCGCATCAACATGATCTACGAAGGCACCAACACGATCCAGTCGCTCGACCTGCTGGGTCGCAAGGTGCTCGGCGACAACGGCGCCAAGTTGAAGAAGTTCGGGCAGAAGATCAAGACGTTTGTCGAAGACGAAGGCGTCAACGAGGCGATGCAGGAGTTCGTCAACCCGCTGGCCGACCTGGGCGACAAGGTCACCAAGCTCACCACCGAGCTCGGCATGAAGGCTTTCGGCAACGCCGACGAGGTGGGCGCCGCGGCGGTGGACTACCTGCGCGTGGCCGGGCACCTGGTGTTCGCGTACTTCTGGGCCCGCATGGCCAAGGTGGCGCTGGCCAAGAAGGATTCTGGCGACCCGTTCTACACCGCGAAACTCGCCACCGCGCGCTTCTACTTCGCCAAGCTGCTGCCCGAAACCGCCGGCCTGATCCGCAGCGCGCGCGCCGGGTTGGCGCCGCTGATGGAGATGGACGAGGCGCTGTTCTGAACTTATAAAGCCCAGGTCGACCAGACCACCACACGCCAGGAGAGACAGACATGAAGACGATCATCGCGGCGGCCTTGCTGGCCGCAGCCGGTACAGCCTGGGCGCAGAGCACGCCCGTGGGCCTGTGGAAGACGATCGACGACGACGGCAAGACCGAGAAGTCGCTGGTGCGCATCACCGATGGGGGTGGCGGCGTGCTGACCGGCAAGATCGAGAAGATCTTCGACCCCGCCAAGCAAGATTCGAAGTGCGACAAGTGCAGCGACGAGCGCAAGGACAAGCCGGTGCTCGGCATGGTGATCCTGCGCAACGCCAAGCGGGACGCCGAAGACCAGGACACCTGGACCGGCGGCGAGATCCTCGACCCGAACAACGGCAAGACCTACCGGACGCGCCTCAAACCCGTCGAGGGCGGCAAGCAGATGCAGATGCGCGGCTACATCGGCCCGTTCTTCCGCACCCAGGTGTGGCAACGCGTCGAGTGATGGTTCGTTTCGGGTTCGCGCCGCGGCGCGAACCCTTCCGCTGGAGATGTCCGTGAATCGATTCCAAGTCCGCAAGGTCGCCGTGCTCGGCGCCGGCGTGATGGGCGCGCAGATCGCCGCCCATCTGGTCAATGTGAAGGTGCCGGTGGTGCTGTTCGACCTGGGCGCAAAGGAGGGTCCCAAGAACGGGGTCGTCCTCAAGGCGCTGGATGGCCTGAAGAAGCTCAAACCCTCGCCGATCGGCGTGGTCGACGACCTGGCGCTGATCCAGGCCGCCAACTACGACGAGCACCTCGACCTGCTGAAAGACTGCGACCTGGTGATCGAGGCGATCGCCGAGCGCATGGACTGGAAGCTCGACCTGTACAAGAAGATCGCGCCGCACCTCGCTGCGCATGCGATCGTCGCGTCCAACACCTCGGGGCTGTCGATCACCAAGCTCGCCGAGGCGTTGCCGGCCGAGATGAAGCCGCGCTTCTGCGGCATCCACTTCTTCAACCCGCCGCGCTACATGTTCCTGGTCGAGCTGATCGCCACGCCGACCACTCGCGACGAGGTCCTCGACCAGCTGGAGACGTTCGTCACCAGCAACCTCGGCAAGGGCGTGGTGCGGGCCAAGGACACGCCCAACTTCATCGCCAACCGCGTCGGCATCGCCGGCATGCTGGCGACGATGATCGAGGCCGAGAAGTTCGGCCTGGGCTACGACGTGGTCGACGACCTCACCGGCAAGAAGATGGGCCGTGCCAGCTCGGGCACCTTCCGCACTGCCGACGTGGTGGGGCTGGACACGATGGCGCACGTGGTCAAGACGATGCAGGACAACCTGCAAGCCGACCCGTTCTACCCGCACTTCGCCACACCCAAGGTGCTCGCGGGCCTGATCGAGAAGGGCGCGCTGGGCCAGAAGACCGGCGCCGGCTTCTACAGACGAGTCGGCAAGGACATCCTGCGCTTCGACCCGGCCAAGGGCGACTATGTGCCGTCCGCAGGCAAGGCCGAGCCGATCGTCGAGCGCATGCTGAAGAAGCCCGCCGCCGAGCGGCTGAAGCTGCTGCGTGAATCCACCAATCCGCAGGCGCAGTTCGTCTGGGCGATCCTGCGTGACGGCTTCCACTACGCCGCGGTGCATCTGGCCGACATTGCCGACAACGCACGCGACGTCGACTTTGCGATGCGCTGGGGCTTCGGCTTGAAGCAGGGCCCGTTCGAGCTGTGGCAGCAGGCCGGCTGGAAGCAGGTGGCCGCGTGGATCACCGACGACATCGCCGCCGGCAAGACGCTGTCGAACGCGCCGCTGCCGGCCTGGGTGACCGACGGCCGCGACGGTGTGCACACCGCCGAGGGCTCGTGGAGCCCGAGCCGCAAGCGCTACGTGCCGCGCTCGACGCTCGGCGTCTACCAGCGCCAGCCGTTCCCGGAGAGCGTGCTCGGCTCCGGCGCGGCCGACCCGCTGGCCAGCGGCACCGAGCTGTTCAAGAACGAGGAGATCCGCGTCTGGACGCTCGACGGCGAGGTGGCGATTGCCAGCATCACCGCCAAGCTGCATCTGATCAGCCCGGCGGTGATCGAAGGCCTGAGCCAGGCGCTCGAGATCGCCGAGGCCCGGTTCAAGGGCCTGGTGATCTGGTCGCCCGACGACGTGTTCTCGGCCGGGGCGAACCTCGAGTCGCTGATGCCGGTTTTCATGAAGATGGGCTCCAAGGGCATCAACCCCGAGGTCAAGAAGCTGCAGGACGTGATGCTGCGTCTGCGCTATGCGCAGGTGCCGGTGGTCTCGGCGATGCGCGGCATCGCGCTCGGCGGCGGCTGCGAGATCGCGCTGTACAGCGCACGCCGCGTCGCGCACATGGAGACCTACGTCGGGCTGGTCGAGGTCGGCGTCGGCCTCGTGCCGGCCGGCGGCGGCCTGGCCGCGATCGCGCGCCGCGCCGCCGAACAGGCCGCCGCGGCACCGGGC
>Ga0209797_10002054_pt1 | contig 10164 bp, 10 predicted proteins | sample DOMMetBare3Fresh_2_FD_187472 | JGI IMG/M metagenome (GOLD analysis project Ga0209797, IMG submission 187472) | Wetland sediment microbial communities from St. Louis River estuary, USA, under dissolved organic matter induced mercury methylation -... | ecosystem: Environmental > Aquatic >...
CCAATCGCATGTGCCGACGAGGCGCAGGCCGAGACGGTCGCGTAATTCGGGCCCTTGAGCCCGTAGCGCATCGACACCAGCCCGGGGGCCATGTTGGCGATGAACATCGGAACGAAGAACGGGGAGACCCGGTCCGGACCCTTGAGGACATACGCCGCGCAATTGTCCTCGTAGGTCTGCATGCCCCCGATGCCGCTCCCCAGAATGACGCCGACGCGATTGGGATCGGGAACCTTTCCCTCCAGCTGCGCCTGCACCATGGCTTGGTGAGCGGCACCCAGCGCGAACTGGGCGAACAGATCGAAGCGCCGGGACTCCTTCCGATCGATGTACAGCAGGGGATCGAATCCCTTCACCTCGCATGCGAACCGCACGCTCAGGCGAGCGGGATCGAACTTGGTGATGGGGCCCGCCCCGGACTGGCCCGCGAGCAGGCCGGCCCAGGTCGTGGCGACATCGGCGCCGAGGGGCGTGACCAGCCCGACGCCGGTTACGACGACACGGTGCGCCAAGTTACTTGCCGAGCTTCTCGTGGAGGTACTTCAGCGCGTCCCCGACGGTGCGGAGCTTCTCGGCTTCCTCATCCGGGATGTCGATGTCGAATTCCTTCTCGAATGCCATGACGAGCTCGACGGTGTCGAGGCTGTCCGCGCCGAGATCCTCCATGAAGCTGGCTTCGTTCGTGAGCTTCTCGCGCTCCACGCCGAGCTCCTCGACGATGATGTCCTTGACGCGGTCTTCAACGTTGCTCATGACGTTCCTCGAGAGAGGGGGTTGAGTGGTGTGCCCGCTAGACGGCGAGACCGCCGTCCACCACGAGCACCTGTCCGGTAATGTAAGCCGCGAGATCGGATGCCAGAAAGACCACCGCGCCCGCCACGTCCTCCGGACGGCCGAAGCGTCCCAGCACGATGCCGCCCAACATCGCCGCCCGAGCCTCCTCGGGCAAGGCGCTGGTCATATCCGTGTCGATGAAGCCCGGCGCCACGGCGTTGACCAGCAGCCCCCGGCTGCCGTATTCCTTGGCCACCGACTTGGTGAATCCGATCAGCCCGGCCTTGCTGGCAGCGTAGTTCGCCTGCCCCTTGTTGCCGGTAATCCCGATGATGCTCGCCACGTTAATGATGCGTCCGCTGCGGCGCTTCATCATGCCCTTGAGCACGGCCTTCGTGGTGTGAAAGGCGCCCTTGAGATTGGCCTCAAGGACCTCGTCCCACTCGGCCTCGCTCATGCGCAGCAGCAGGTTGTCGCGGGTGATGCCGGCATTGTTGACCAGGATGTCCACTGGCCCCAGCGCCTTTTCCGCCGCGCCCACAGCGGCCTCGACCTGGGCGGAATCAGCCACATTGCAGGCGACTCCGATCGCGCGCTCCCCCAATTCGGCGGCAACCGCCTCCGCCCTGGCGAGGTCGCGCCCGACGATCGCGACCTTCGCGCCAGCCTGATGCAGCGCTCCGGCGACCGCGCGTCCGATACCACGGGTCGAGCCCGTGACGAACGCGGTCTTGCCAGCCAGATCAATCGATGCCGCCATCCCGCCTCACCCTGCCGTTGTCAGGAGGAACTTCTCGACCTCGTCCGCGGTGCCGAGGGTGAGCGTCGAAGCCCCCGGCACGATCCGCTTCGCCAGCCCGCTGAGCACGTTGCCGGGCCCGACCTCCACGAAGGTGGCCCCCGGCACCAGCGCCGCCGCCTGCTGCATGCAGGCGACCCAGCGCACCGGCGCCGTCAGCTGCTCGGCCAGCAGCCGCCTGGCCTCCGCCGCGGTGGACACCGCCGTCGCCGTGGCGTTGGCGACAATTGGCACCGAGGGGTCCCGAAAGGTCGCTTCTGCCAGCGCCGCCGCCAGTCCCGCCACGGCCGGTTGCATCAGCGGAGAGTGGAATGCGCCGCTCACCTTGAGCCCGATGACCCGCTTGGCGCCCCGTGCCTTGCACCCCTCCCCGGCACGCTCGACGGCGGCGGGATCCCCTGACAACACTGTCTGGTCCGGGGCATTGAGGTTCGCAGCGACGGCCACCTCGCTCCCGGTCGAGGCCTCGCGGCATGCCGCTTCGACCTCGGCAGTGGCCAGACCGAGCACCGCGGCCATCGCGCCGGGCCGCTTCGTCCCGGCCTCATACATGAGCTCGCCGCGACGCCGGACCAGGCGCGCGGCCACTTCGGCGCTTAGCGCCCCGGCCGCGACGTAGGCGCTGTACTCGCCCAGACTGTGCCCGGCCGCCGCCCGGACGGATCCGAGGAGCCGAGGGCCCGCCACCGCCCATACCGCCGCGCTGTGCGCGAGAATGGCGGGCTGGGTGTTGTGGGTCAGCGTGAGCTCGCTCTCCGGGCCCTCCCACATGATGCGGGAGAGGGCAACCCCGAGGGCCTCGTCGATCCGCGCAAAGGTGTCCCGCGCCTCTGGGAAGCGCTCCGCGAGATCTTTCCCCATCCCGACCTTCTGCGCCCCCTGGCCCGGGCAGAGAAGTACGTTCACCACCGGATCACCGCGCTCCCCCAGGTGAAGCCGGCGCCAAACGCGACCAGCATGACCAGCATCCCGGGCTTGAGCCGACCGGTGGACTCCGCGTGCGCGAGCGCCATCGGAATCGAGGCCGCCGAGGTATTGCCGTAGCGATCCACCGTGACCACGATCTTCTCGCGCGGGATGCCGGCGTGCTTGGCCGTCGAGTCGATGATCCTGATGTTCGCCTGGTGCGGGACGAGGAGGTCGAGGTCTTCGGCTGTGATCCCGGCCCGCCGAATCGCCTCGTCACACGCTTCGGCCATGGTCAGCACGGCGTGCTTGAAGACCTCCCGCCCGGCCATCTTCATGTAGTGCGTCCGCTCGCGAAGGACTTTCTCGCTGATCGGATCGGCGCTCCCGCCGCTCGGGACGTAGAGCAGTTCCGCCAGACGACCGTCGGACTTGATGAATGACGACAGCAGGCCGCGCGTGGCCCCGGTGGGGGCCCGGGAGAGGACGGCCGCACCGACACCGTCGCCGAACAGAATCGCGGTCGAGCGATCCTGCTGATCGGTGATACTGGTGAGCTTCTCGCCACCAATCACCAGAACGTGCTCCGCCTGCCCGCACGCGATCAGCCCCTCCGCCACCGTCAGCCCGTAGATGAAGCCCGAGCAGGCGGCACCAATGTCGAACGCTGCGGCCTTCTCCGCCCCGATCAGCGCCTGCACATAGCAGGCGGTCGAGGGGATGATGTGATCCGGCGTGGCGGTCGCGACGATGATGGCGTCGAGGTCCCCCGGTGCGAGTCCGGCGCGCTGGAGGGCCATGAGGGACGCGCCGCGCGCCATCGTCGCGACTGTCTCGTCCACCGCGGCGTACCGCCGCTCCCGAATCCCTGTGCGCTCGACGATCCACTGATCGGAGGTTTCCAGCCGCGCTTCGAAATCGCGGTTGGTCACGATCCGGTCAGGCACGTGCACGCCGAGGCCGGCGAGATAGACGAATGGGCGCTGCATCAGGCCCGTGACTCCGATTCCCGGCGGGCGAAGTTGGCCCCGATATGGGCGCTCAAGTCATGCGCCACCGCCTGCGTGGCGATGCGAATGGCGTTCTTGAAGGCGTTGGGAGTCGAGGAACCGTGACAGATCACCGAGACTCCCTTCACGCCGAGCAGCGGCGCACCGCCATATTCGGAATAGTCGAGATGGCGGAAGACCCGCTGGATTTCCGGCTGCTGCAGGACACTCGGGGCTTCGCGCTTGACGAGACGGATGATCAGCCTGGCAAACGATTCGTAGAACTTCAGCACGATGTTCCCGACGAACCCGTCGCAGACCACGATGTCGATCATGCCGATCCGCGGGTGTCCGGCGACGATGTCGCGGCCCTCGATGTTGCCGACGTAATTGAGGTCGGTGGCCTGTTTGAGGAGACCATGGGCCTCCTTGGCGGCGGCGTTGCCCTTCTCGTCTTCCTCGCCGACGTTCAGGAGTCCGACCTTCGGATTCGGCCGACCCAGCACGTCCTGCATGTAGATCGTGCCGAGCCAGGCAAACCCCAGCAGCTCGCGCGGCGAACAGTCTACTGTCGCCCCCGCGTCCAGCACGAGGACCGGGAGATCGGCCGAGGGGAAGAGAGTCGCCACCGTCGCCCGGTCGACCCCCGGATGCAGGCCGAGCAGCATGGTGGAACCCACGAGAACCGCGCCGGTGTTGCCGGCGGATACGAATGCATCCGAGGCACCGGTCTTCTGTAGAGCGAGGCCGACCGCGAGACTCGATTGGGGCTTCTTCCGGACCGCCGCGAGCGGCTTCTCATCCATCCCGATCACGTCGGGGGCGTCGTGAATCTCGAGGCGGCCTCGGTCGATGCCGGGAAATCGAGCCAGCTCGGCTTCAATCGCCTCCCGGCGCCCCACCAACTGGATGAGGAAGCCCGGCGGCAGCTCGGTCAGGGCCTGAACCGCACCGTCGACTTCGGCCTGCGGGGCGTGGTCCCCCCCCATGGCGTCGAGAGCGATGCGGATCACGCTCAGGCGTCCTCGACCTCAATCATCTTCTTGCCGCGATAGTACCCGCAGGTCGGGCAAACGCGGTGCGACAGCTTGGGCGAGCTGCAGCGGGGACACGCCTGGGTGGCCACGGAGGCGGCCTTGTGATGGCCGCGGCGGAGCCGCTTGCGGGACTTCGAGAGTTTACGCTTCGGGACAGCCATCGCTAGCCTCAGTCAGAATGGGCCTTGCACGCGCAGGGCCCGGCGTTGAGATCCGCCCCGCACCGGGGGCACAGCCCGGCGCAATCCTCGCGGCAGAGGGGATACGCGGACACGGCAAGCACGAGTTCTTCGCGCACCGCCGGGCGGACGTCCACGTGGGTTACCTGCGCCGGAAGCGGGTAGACGGCGGGATCATCCGCCGCATCCGGATCAGCGCTGAAGAGCACCTCGACATCCGCGTCGAGAGGAGAAATCACGTTCGTAAGGCAGCGACGGCACGTCCCACGGAGCTGCCCCGTGACCCGAGCCTGCCAGAAGTATTCGCCGTCACCCGTTTCCGACAGGCGACCATCAACCTGCACCGGTCCGTCGAGATCCAGGTTGAGACCGGCGAACGTCGGGTCACCGGGCTCCAGCTGTCCGACAGTCTCTACCGGTCCCCGGTGAAGGTCCCGGACATCGACCTGAAGCATAGCCCGAAAACCTAGTCCGGACAACGACTTGAGTCAAGCATCGGCGGCCTTGGCGGCCACCCGCCAACCGCCGAGCCAGCTCAGCCCCAGAGCCCGGCCAGCTCGCTCTCGGTGAAGAAGAACGCCACCTCCCGCAACCCGTTCTCCACACTGTCGGAACCGTGCACCGCATTCTTCCCCTTGGACTCGGCGTAGAGCTTCCGAATCGTGCCCGGGGCGGCCTCGGCCGGATCGGTTGCACCGATCACGGTCCGGAAATGGGCGACGGCATCTTCACGCTCCAGGGCCATCGGCAGTACCGGGCCGGAGGTCATGAACGCAACCAGATCCTTGTAGAATGGCCGGTCCTTGTGCACTTCGTAGAACTTCCCCGCCTGCGCCTGGGTAAGGCGCGCCATCCGGGCGGCGCGAATCACGAAACCCTCGCGCTGCAGATGGGCGATGATGAGTCCGGCCTTGCCGCTCTCGATGGCATCCGGCTTGAGCATCCCGAGAGTCATGAGCTTTGCCACTGAACACCCCTTCGAGTTCCGAGTTCCGAGTTCCGAGTTCGACGATGCTACTTGAGGCGCGCCTGTACTAGCGGGACCACATCGATCGGCCGCTTCATCACCGCGATTCCCGCGGTCTCGAAGGCAGCGATCTTTTCGGCTGCGGTCCCGGAGGAGCCGGAGATGATCGCGCCCGCGTGCCCCATCCGGCGCCCCGGCGGGGCTGTCTGGCCGGCAATGAAGCCGACCACCGGCTTGGTCACGTACTCCTTCACGAAGATCGCGGCGTTCTGTTCGTCCGTGCCGCCGATCTCCCCCAGCATGACGATTGCGTCGGTGCCGGGATCGTCCTGGAAGGCGCGGAGACAGTCAATGAACGACGTGCCATTCAGCGGATCGCCCCCGATGCCGACGCAGGTGCTCTGCCCGATCTGGTGCTTCGTCAGATGGTTCACGATCTCGTACGTCAGCGTGCCGCTGCGCGACACCAGACCGACCCGCCCGGGAAGGCAGATGTTGCCCGGGATGATGCCCACCTTGGACTCGCCCGGGGTGATGAGGCCAGGACAATTCGGTCCCAGCAGCCGAGCCCCCCGCTCCCGCACGTACGGCAGCACCCGCGTCATGTCCATGACCGGCACTCCCTCGGTGATGCAGACGATCAGTCCGATGCCGGCGTCGGCGGCCTCGAAGATCGCGCCGGCGGCGCCCGTCGGCGGCACGTAGATGACCGAGGTGTTAGCCCCGGTCTGGCGCACGGCGTCCGCGACGGTGTTGAAGACGGGCACCTGCCCTTCGAAGGTCTGGCCACCCTTGCCCGGCGTGACCCCTGCGACGACCGTGGTCCCGTACTCCAGCATCTGCTTCGCATGGAACGACCCGTCGCGCCCGGTGATGCCCTGTACCATCAACCGGGTGTCGCGGCCGACGAAGATGCTCATGCGGCCTCCTTGGCGAGCGCGACGACCTTCCGAACCGCCTCGTCCATGTCCGAGAGCGCGGGCATCCCGATCCCCTGCAGGATCTTCACCGCTTCCGCCTCGTTGGTGCCCGTCAGGCGAACCACGATCGGCACCTTGACCGGAAACTGGGAAAGGGCCGTCTTGATGCCGTTGGCCACATCGTCGGTGCGGGTAATGCCGCCGAAGATGTTAAACAGGATCGCCTTGACGCTGGAATCACTGGTGATGATGCGCAGGGCATTCACCACCTTGTCCGGATTGGAACTCCCCCCGATGTCGAGGAAGTTGGCCGGTTCGCCGCCGTAGTACTTCACGAGGTCCATGGTGGCCATGGCGAGGCCGGCGCCGTTCACGCAGCAGCCGACATTCCCCGAGAGCTTGATGAACGTCAGGTTGGCACGACGGGCCTGCACCTCACTCGGCTCCTCGGCGGTCTCATCGCGCAGCAGGGCGAGGTCGGGCCGCCGGTCGAGTTCGTTATCGTCGATCGAGACCTTGGCGTCGAGGGCGACCACCCGTCCATCGGGCGTCGTGACGAGGGGATTGATCTCCGCGAGCGAGCAGCCGTTGGTGGTGAAGACCTGGTAGAGCTGCTCCATGATTCGGGCGGCACTGCGGGCCTGCGCGAAGTCCCGGTACAGAAAGAAGGCGAGTCCAAGCGCCTGATGCGGCAGCAATCCGTAGCGCGGATCGACGGCGAGGCGGCTGATCTTGTCGGGCGTCTTGGCCGCGACCTCCTCGATGTCGATCCCGCCGGCGGGGCTCACCATGAACACCGGGCGCTGGCTGGCGCGGTCCATGATGAGGCCGACGTATGCCTCACTGGCGATCTCCGCGGCCGGCACGACGAGCACCTTCTGGACGATGAGGCCCTTGATGCTCATTCCCAGAATCTTTTCGGCTGCCTCTGCCGCCTCCGCGGGAGACTTGGCCAGCTTGACTCCCCCGGCCTTTCCCCGACCACCGGCGTGTACCTGAGCCTTCACAACGACCGTCCCGCCGACCCTGCGGGCGATCGATTCGGCCTCAGAGGGAGTCGAGGCAACGTCGCCATCCGGCATGGGGATGCCCGCCGCGCGAAACAGTACGCGGCCCTGGTATTCGTGCAGATTCACGGTGACCTCGGACTGAGGGATCCATTGCCAGGGGCCCCGTCTGGCAACGGGGAGCCCCATGCGGCGCGGAAGGTAGTTGACGCGCTAAGCGGTGGCAAGATTGTCACTTAGGGCGACTTCAGGGTTCGCTTGAGAGCGTCCCAGGCGCGCCCGAACGCCTCCAGATCGCCCCGCTTGAGCGCGGCATCCGCCGCATCGATGTGGCGGCGGGCTTCCAGCAGCTGGCTACCGCGTTCACCCGCCGATATGATCGGCGCCGAGAGGCCCAGCATGTTCTGCCACGCCTCCTCGAGGTCGTGACCAGCGCCCCGCCGCTCGGCAACCGCCACGCTGACCCAGGCCAGGATGGGCTCCTGACCGTCGCGCCGGGCAAAGTGGGACTGGTAGGCGCCGAGACCCGTGGCCGTCGGCCAGTAGCGCATCGGGCCTGGTTCCAGCCTCGCTCCGGCCTTCTCGACCGAGTCCTTGAGCTGTTGAAAGGTGGGAAAGCGGCTCCACCGCGACTGGAGACCGGCCGGCTCCGGGAGAGACAGTAGACTGTCGATCCGGAGGATGCCAAGGCCCTCCCACCCGTCCGTCATGCGGGCCCGCACGATGGCCGACACCTGCCGCTGGGGCGACTGTTCATAGGCGACCACCAGTTCGACGCCGCTGGTATCGGTGGCCCAGACGGCCTCTTCGCTGGGCCCGCCGCTTCCGAAGGGTTCGCCGCGCCCGATGACCTGCCCCAGCCCCCAGTGAGGCTGGGCCAGCACCCGCACCTGGGCCTCGAGGACCTCGCCCGGATAGTCGAGGGCGCGGACGATCTCGGAGGGAATCGCGGAGGCGGGTTGCACCAGACTGTCGCTGATGACCCGCCACTGCTTGGCGATTTCGTCGGCCGTGTGCCGGAGATAGATGCTGGTCGCGCCGGTCCTGGCGTTGATGACCCCCACGAAGCCCACCCGCAGCGAGCCGATCCAGGAGCCGCGCCAGCGAACCCGAGTCGAGCCGGGGAAGGTGGCATTGGGGAGGTAGCCGTCGATGAGCCAGACAAGATCTCCACCGACCAGGCGGGGCGAGGGCACTCCCCAAACCGCGAAGGGAGCGAGCTTCTCGACCCGCTCGACCGGATCGAGGTGCCAGTAGACGTGCTGTGAGGGCGCCCCGGGGTCCAGCAGTGCCGCCGACTGCAGGGTCCAGGCGAGTGCGAGCCGACGAACGCCGGACCCGACCTCGATTCCGCCCGGCGCGGTATCGACGATGCTGAGGGGCCCGCGGGGCCAGATCCCTCGCGCAGGGAGGTGAAGCGTGGGAACCCCGGCCGCGGTCTTGAGGCTGTCCGATTCGTGGAAGAGCACCGCCTGGCCAGCGGTGGTCGTCTGATCGTCCAGGACAACCGTGATACTCGCGCCGCGAGCGCCGTGGTCGCGGACGACGAGCCAGACCGGCCGTGGCCGGCGATTCACCAGCACCACCGACCGATCAGCCGCCGCCACGCGCCCCGAATCGGACTCGGTGGCCTCGGCGGCAAGCGTCGGGTGCCAGAGCGCCGCCGGTCTCGGCGGATCGGGAAGCGCCTGCGACCGGGCCAAAGTGGTGTCGCGGACCGCGGTCATCCCGTAGGCCAGCTGGTCGAGATGCCGCCGGGTTGCAGGCTCGAGCGTCGATTCACGGCTCGCGCCGATGAAGGCGGGGATGATGTGATGGCCCAGTAGCGATGCCGCCGCCAGCAGCGCCCAGATCGAAAGCAGCACTGCATGCCGCCCGCGGCCGGCCCACCAGAGCGAGAGAAACGCCGAAGCGACAGCCATCGCGGCCAGCACAAAGGCGACGGTCTGCCGGTACTCGAAGAGCCCGGCGTGCACGGTACCGATGACCCCGGCGACCAGCTCATACGGCTCGAGCAGATAGCCCCAGGCGAGCACGATCGCGAACAGCCCCGCCAGCACGCCGAGATGGCGACGGGCGTGATCATTGATTGCCGGGCGGTGATCCACCCACCGGACCGCGCCGATGACAGCGTACATCGTGGCGATCCCGATCAGCGCGGTGACGGACAACAGCACCGCGTAGCCGTGCAGCAGGCGCCAGATAGGCAGGGTGGTGAGGTAGAATCCCAGGTCCTGACCGAGGAGCGGCTCCGCTTCGCCGTACTCGAATCCGTGCCAGCCCAGCAGGATCGTTGCGGCTGAGTCACTGAGACCGCGACCGGCCAGCAGGCCGAGGAGGAGTCCTCCGCCGATGCTCAGCCAGGCGAGCGCCCGCATGTTCACGGCCTCGCGGATTTCCAGATTGCCGACGCGACGATGCACCTGTACCGAGCCGATCGCCCGGTACACGAGCAGCAGGTTGCCGATGAACCAGCTGCAGGCGGCCAGCACGCCGGTCAGTTCCAGCAGCAGGGTGAAGCCGGCCCACTCGGTGACGAATTGCGCAGCCTGGGGAGAGATCTGCGCTGCCCACCACCGCTCCGTG
>Ga0209797_10002055_pt1 | contig 10160 bp, 7 predicted proteins | sample DOMMetBare3Fresh_2_FD_187472 | JGI IMG/M metagenome (GOLD analysis project Ga0209797, IMG submission 187472) | Wetland sediment microbial communities from St. Louis River estuary, USA, under dissolved organic matter induced mercury methylation -... | ecosystem: Environmental > Aquatic >...
GCGCTGCGCGCGGCGGGCAACGAGCCCGAGTGGGTCGTCTACGACGGCGAAGGGCATGGTTGGCTGAAGCTCGAGACCCGGCTCGACTTCGCAGGTCGCTTGGAGCGCTTTCTTGCCCGACACCTGAAATAGCGCCCCAGGCACGCGTGCTGCCGGCGGCTCCTGCGGTGTGCACCGTCCGAGGTCACGCGCGCAGGACATCGGCGTGGCGGTGCTCGGCGGCGAGACGCAGTCGGCCCGGACGGTGGTGGGCGGCAACTTGTCGCGCGCGAAGGTGGTGCGCATCGACGACTCGTGCTGGGCGCCTGCGCGGGAAGCACCCGTGCGCCCAGGGCGGGCCGCCGGTGCTGCCGCCTGGGCTCAATTCGCCGCCAGCCCGGCCGACCCTGCCGGCATCCCGCCCACCGAGCCCAGCGCCGTCAGGCTGCCATCGGGCGCGATGGCGTAGGACACGATCTGCAGGGCGCGCGAGGCGAACACGTGGAGCTGCTGCCCGTCGGGCGAGACGGCCATGTCGATGGCGCCGGCGTTGGGCCCGGTCAGGCCGGCCTGCGCGGCCAGCAGCGCGAGGCGGCCATCGCTGGCGACGGCGAAGCTGCTGACGCTGCTGGTCGCTGCGTTCGCAGAATAGGCATACTTGCCGTTGGGCGTGATCGCGATCCAGCACGGCGCGCCCTGCGTCGTCGGCAGCGCGGCGCTCACCACCTGTGGCGCACCACTGCCCGGCGACGGCAGCCGGAACGACGACACCGAGCCCGACGCGGCCTCGGACAACACCAGCACGTCGCGGTGATTGACCGCGAAGCCGAAGGGCGTGACGCCCGGCGTCGGGGTGAGGAGCTGGTTGTCCAGCGTGCCGTCGCGCCGCACCGCGTAGCTGCTCAACAGGTTGGTGGCGCGCTCGCTGACGACGAGCATGTGGCCATTGGCGCTGAAGCCCACCTGTGCCGGTGCCGTGCCGCCGGCGGCCGACAGGCCTCGGCCGCTGTCGGCGATCGGCTCCAGCACGCCGCGCTGGTTGCGAAAGCCCGCCAGGTTGCCGCTGCCCCCGGCGTTGAGCACGTAGACCAGGCCATCGACCTCGGCGACGCTGGTCGGCCTGAGGCCACCGGAGTCGACGACCGAGGTCAGCACCAGGCCCTGCGATTCGACGGCGAAGGTCGAGACCGTGTTCGACGCGGCGTTGACGACGAACAGGTGACGACCGCTGCCGCTGAGCGTCACCGCGGCCTGCGAGCCGAGCCCGCCGCCGGTGCCGAGACCGTGGGTGGCCACCCGTGCAAGCAGGCGTGCCGGACGGTCGCTGGGACGCGAGTACACCAGGACCTCGTTGCCAGAAGGCGAGTTGGTGATCGTGAACAGCTTGCCCTGGCGAAGGTTGACGCCCTCGCCGTGGTCGGCGAAGGCGGGCGCCCCAAGGGTCGCCGCCGCGACGGCAAGGGCCAGCAGACCAGATGCGTGGCGACGGCGCAGTGAATGCGATTTCATGAGAGGTCTCCGATGTGCAGGCTGGGTGGCACACGGCCGACGCCGTGCGGGTCGGCGCCGTGCGCCGCATCCGTGCCTGGGTCGGACCGAACGCTGCCGTTCTTACAGCGCGTCCCGGCGCGCGCCGGCCGCCTCTCGCGCCTCGCCGATGGCCAGGGCCCGCGAGCCCACGATGAAGTCCGGGTCGGTCGGCCGGGAGACGGCGAGTCAATCCGCGTCGCCCTTCACGCCGGCCTGCTGCAACAGCCAATGTTCCAGGGCACGCACCGCCGGACGTCGGCGGGCGCCCGATTCGACGATCAGGAAGAAGCCTCGCCGCGTCGCGGTGGCGTCGCCAAAGGGCACCACCAGCCGGCGCGCGCGCAGCAGGGCATCGACCAGCGGTCGGCGCCCCAACGCGACGCCCTGGCCGGCGACCGCCGCCGCGATGGTCTCGCCGTAGGCGTTGAAGGTCAGCAGCGCCGCCGGCTGGATCGGCCCGGCGCCGGTGGCCTGCAGCCACGACTCCCACTCCAGCGGCATCGCGCCGGACTGGCCGGGCGCCATCTGGAGCAGCGTGTGGCGCGCGAGGTCCTCCGGCGTGCGCAGCGGCGCCGCACCACGCCTGACGAGCGCGGGCGCGCAGACCGGCACGATGGTCTCGCCGAACAGCGGCCGCCCGGGCGAACGATCGACCGGGCCGTAGCGCACTGCGATGTCGAAGCCATCGCGCGCCAGGTCCCTTGCCTCGAAACTGGCATCGAGCCGCACGTCGATGCCCGGATGCTCGCGCGTGAAGCCGGCCAACCGCGGAATCAGCCACAGCGACGCGAAGCCCGGCGTCGTGGTCAGCGCCAGCGTTTCCCGTGCGGAGGGCGCGCGGATCGTTGCCACCGTCTCGCGCAGCTGCGCCAGCATCGGCGTGATCGCGCCCAGCAGCCGCTGGCCGGCCGGCGTCAACTCGATGGCGCGGTGGCGACGGATGAACAGCGGCGTGCCCAGGTCGGCCTCGAGCGCCTGCACCTGCCGGCTCATCGCCGACTGGGTGACGAAGCGCTCCCTCGCGGCGCGGGTGATCGAGCCCTGCCGCGCGACCGCCTCGAAGGCCGCGAGCAGGTCCAGCGGCGGCAGCCGGGCGGGGTCGCTACGCATGCACGGAAGGAATGCAAGTCATGCAAATTCGCCGTTCGACATCACCAGACCTCCCGCTCAAACTGTCGCCACGCCGCCGATTCGCACAGCCTAACGCATGCATCGGGCGCATTCAACTGGAGAGACACCATGGACCTGCAATCACCCCACGCCTGGCTGCCACTGCCCCACCATCGCCCGCAACGGCTCGACCATGCCCGCGGCCTGCTGCTGCGGGCACGGCGCGGCACGGTCTGGATCACCATCGATGGCGACTTGCGCGACATCGTGCTCGCGCCCGGCGAGCAGTGGGTGGTCGACTCGTCGCAGCCGCTGGTCGTCTCCTCGCTCGGCGCATCGGCGCTGGTCGAGTTGTGCGACGAGGCGCTGCACCGCCGGCGCGACCGCCGCACCTTCTGGCAACAGATCGTCGAGGGCCTGTGGAACCCCCTCTCGCGCGACGCTCCCGCGCTGGTTCGCGGCGAGCCTGCCTGAACGCTCGGCTCAGTACCGCAGTTCGTAGAACGCCTGCGCCGGGCTGCGGATAGGCCTGAGCCAGCAGTGCCGGGATCACCCCGGTGCCGCAGCCGATGTCGATCGCCCGCCCGCCGCGCTCGAGCGAGCGCACGACCTGCGGCAGGTTCGGCAGCCAGACCTCGACCAGCCGCGCCTCGTACACGGCGCGGTTCATGTGCTCGAGCGCCAGCGGCGTGTCCTCGCCGTAGGCCGACAAAGCGATGCCGCGCCCGCTCTCGAACACATGAACCGCGCTGCGTACAGGCGCGGCAAACCCGAATCGAGGGCGCTGTCACGCCGACAGGGCGTCAGGGTCAAACGCGCGCGACAGGCTGCGACGGACCTTTGCGCCGCAGCCCTTTAGCCGGTGGCGCGTGTCGTACGGCCGCTTGCCGGCCGCGGTGCCAGGAAAGCGTCGGCCACATCGAGCGTCGAACGCCGGCCGATGTCACCGCGGTGCGCCTCGAGCCAGGCGTCGGCCGCCTGCCGCCCCAGCGCCCGCAGCGCCAGCAGGAACTCGAGCTCGGTGTTGAGCTTGCTCGATGCGTTCAGCGGTGCCAGGCCCACGTCGTCGGCGATCATGTGCAGGCGCAGGTTCTTGTACGCACCGGGATCCAGCCGCCCTTCGCCGACCAGCCGCTGCACGAAGGCGATGGCGCGCATCTCGGACACCAGGCCGGCATTGAAGGTGATCTCGTTGACGCGGTCGCCGATTTCCAGCGCGGTGTTCGGCGTGTCGGGGCGGACCAGCGGATTGATCTTCACCAGCAGCAGGTCCAGCGCGCGCGTTTCGTAGATCAGCGGCCACAGCGCCGGGTTGCCGCTGTAGCCGCCGTCCCAGTAGGGCTGGTCGTCGATGACCACGGCGCGGAACAGCTGCGGCAGGCAGGCCGAGGCCAGCAGCGCGTCGATCGTCAGGTCCTCGCGACGGAACACGCGCGGCTGCCCGGTGCGCACCGCGGTGGCGGTCACGAACAGGTTGAGCACACCCGCGCGCAGCGAGGCCTCGCGCACATGGCGGCGCACCACGTCGCGCAGCGGGTTGAGGTCATAAGGGTTGAACTGGTAGGGGCTGAACACGCGCAGGAACTGCTGCGTCCAGGCATAGAGCGGGTGGTGCTCGAGGTTGAACCCCGCCAGGCCGGCCAAGAAATGGGCGCCGAAAGGAGTGGCGCCGAACACCGCCGGCCAAGCCGTCGGGCTGCCGAAGCAGCCACCCTGGCCGGCCACGTCGCGCCAGAAGGCATCGAGCGCGATGCGCGCGCCGTCGCGCCCGCCCTCGGCCCAGCCGGTGGCCATCACCGCGGCGTTGAGCGCGCCGGCGCTGGTGCCCGAGACGCCATCGATCGGCAGCGACTCGTCGTCGAGCAGGCGCTCGAGCACGCCCCAGGTGAAAGCGCCGTGCGAGCCGCCGCCCTGCAACGCGAGGTCGATGGCTGCGGCGCTCGCGCGACGGATGGGTTTGGGGCGTCGGGGCATCGAGCTTCTCCGCATCATGGACACATCGGCGAGCGTAACGTGCCTGGCCCGCCGGCCTGCCCACGATCGGCCCACGGCCTCACCGCAGCCGCTTACCATGCGCCTACGCAGAGGCAAGCCTGCGTCCAGGGAGCGTCGAATGCGCATCGCGGTGATGGGTTCGGGTGGAATCGGCGGCTATTTCGGTGCCCGATTGGCCGTGGGCGGAGCCGATGTGCACTTCATCGCCCGCGGCGCGCACCTGTCGGCGATGCGCGGCCAGGGCCTGCGCATCGAGGGCCCCGAGCCGATCGTGTTGGCCCGGGTGCAGGCCACCGACGACCCGGGCCAGGTCGGCGTGGTGGACCTGGTGATGCTGTGCGTCAAGCTCTGGGACACCGAGGCCGCGCTGCACCAGATGCGGCCGCTGGTCGGACCCGACACGATGGTCATCTCCTTCCAGAACGGCGTGCTCAAGGACCTCGCGCTGCGCCAGGCCTACGACGCCGGCCGGATCCTGGGCGGCGTGGGCTATGTCGCGGCGACGATCGCGAGCCCCGGTGTGATCCGCCAGACCGGGCCCATGCAGCGGCTGGTCTTCGGCGAGTTCGACGGCTTGCGCTCGGCGCGCGCGCAGGCCTTCCTCGCCGCCTGCCAGGCCGGCGGCATCCGGGGCGAGTTGTCCGAGCACATCCTGCGCGAGATCTGGCAGAAGTACGTGTTCCTCGTCGCCCTGTCGGGAACGACGACCACCATGCGCAGCACGATCGGCCCGATCCGCGAGCACCCGCAGACCCGCGCCCTGCTGCTCGACCTGATGCGCGAAGTGGTCGCGGTCGGCCGCGCGCACGGCGTCGACCTGGCCGAGGACTACGCCGAGCAGCGGCTGAAGCTGGCCGACGACGTGGCCCCGGACATGACCTCGTCGATGCACCACGACCTCGAACGCGGCAACCGCCTCGAAGTGCGCTGGCTCGCCGGCGGCGTGGTCGAACTGGGCCAGGCCGCCGGCGTGCCGACGCCGCTCAACCGGGCGATCGCCGACATCCTGGCACTGCATGCCGATGGGCGGCCGCGATGAGCGCGGCGCCGTTGAAACCCCTGCCCGCGCTGACCCTCCGCAGCGCGAGGGCAACTGCCGTGCAAGTGCCGCTGCGCCATGTGCTGGGCACCAGCGCCGGCGCCGTGCGCGAAGCGCCGCTGGTGCTGGTGGACGCGCTGACCGAGCAGGGCATCGTCGGGCGTTCCTACGTCTTCGTCGCCCGCGTCAGTGGCGCACGCTCGATCATGGCCGTCCTGCACGAGGCGGCCGGATCGATCGCCGGCGCGCCGTTGGCGCCCGCCGACATCGCTGCCGCGCTGGAGCGACGTTATGCGCTGATCGGCGTCACCGGCATCGTGCGCATGGCCTTGTCGGCGCTCGACGCCGCCCTGTGGGATGCGCTGGCGATTGCCGCCGGGTGGCCGCTGGCCACGCTGCTGGGCAGCGCACCGCGGCCACTGCCCGCCTACAACTCCTGCGGTCTCGGCCTGTCGAACCCGTCGGCCGCCGCCGACGAGGCCGAGCGGCTGCTCGAGGGCGGCTTCAAGGCGGTCAAGCTGCGCCTGGGCTACCCCACGCTGGAGGCCGACCTGGCGGTGACCCGCGCGGTGCGACGGCGCCTGCCCGACGAGGTGCATCTGATGGCCGACTACAACCAGGCCCTGACGTTGTACGACGCCTTGAGGCGCGCCCGCGCGCTCGAGTCCGAAGGCCTGGCCTGGCTCGAAGAGCCGATTCGCCACGACGACCTGCGCGGCAACTCGGAAATAGCGCGTGCGGTCGAACTGCCGCTGCAGATCGGCGAGAACTTCAACGGCCCGCAGGCGATGATGCTCGCGCTCGACGCGCAGGCCTGCGACCTGGTGATGCCCGACGTGGCGCGCATCGGCGGCGTCACCGGCTGGATGCAGGCCGCCGGTGTGGCCTCCGCGCGGGGCATGCCGATGAGCTCGCACCTGATGCCGGAACTGAGCGCCCACCTTCTCGCCGCCACCCCCACCGCGCACTGGCTCGAGTACGTCGACTGGGCCGACCCGCTGCTGCAGGAACCGCTGCGGATCGAGGACGGCCTGGCACGGGTGCCCGACCGACCCGGCGCCGGCCTGGTCTGGGACGAGCAGGCGGTGGCGCGCTACCGCCTGGAGTGAGCTGCGGCGCGTGGCGGATCGTCCGAGCGCCGCCCCGCGCCTTCGGCTGTCAGCGGGTGCGCGATACCGGTGCCGGTGGCAACGGCTGCCCGCCAGGACCGGCCGCGAAGGTCAGCGGAGACAGCGCCTCCTGCTGACCGACACCGGGCTTGCTCCAGTCGCACACGCCATCGGGGAAGGTGGCGTTCAGCCTGGCCAGCTGCGCCGCGCTGAAGGCCACTGGCGCGTAGTCGAGCGGGTTCGGTGGCTTGAGCTGGCACTTCAGGATGTTCTCCTCCAGCGACCCGCCCGCGACCTGGCGCGGCGACGAGTGCTTCGCCAACCGGGGGTCGGCGTCACACAGCGCCATGTCCGTCACTTTGGTCGAAAAGGTCGCGTCGCCGGTCAAGTAGCACAGGTCGAAGGCGGTTGCCGGCTTGGCGGCGATCACCTGCGCCTGGGTGCGCACCGAGTTGAGCGTGTCCTTCGGCGCGGTGACCAGCAGGTTGGTCAGCCACCGGTCCATGGTCAGCATGGACTCCACCGTCACGGCTGCAACCTGCGCAGCGGTGCTCGGCAGGAGGCCCGTGCCATAGCGCCACATCACCTGGTTGCCGTGGTTGCCGCCGTTGGCCGCGTCGATGCGGGCTCGCTCCGAGAAGCTGCGCCAGATGTAGTGGATGCCCTGCTCGTCGTAGCCGCGTGAATCGATGATCGGCAGCTTGCCGAGGTTCTTGCCGCTGGCCACGATGCCGGCCCGGTAGGCGATGTCCAACGCCGGCAGGTCGGCCTTGCTGCGCGTCGGGATTCGGTTCGAGTCGGCGTCGGTGCCGCCGATCTTCTCGTTCAGCGTCACGAACTCCTCGGGAGTGATCGCGGCCGCGAGCAGCGCCTTGAGCCCGTACTGGATGCCGACGTTGTCGCCGGTCTGGCGGGCACGCAGGCCGCCGGGGGCGTTGGCGTTGGCGGTGGTTCCCCACACGGCCGTGGCCAAGTCGGGGTCGCCGCAGCGTGTGCCGTTGGGATTGGTCACCGGGTCGTACACCAACGCCGCCGGCAACAGGCAGTTGTTGCGCGACTCGGCCAGCGTGGCCAGCGCACCTGTGGTCGGGTTCACGACCAGGGTGCGAGCGTAGTTCCCCGGCTTGTTGTTGAATCCGAAGGCGTTGTTCCACGACTGGCAGCCCCGATGGTCGAGGTGGCCGTTGATCGCGGTCTTCTTGGCGTTGATCTGATCCTGCGTCAAGCCGCCCATCAATGCGGTCCAGTCGGGGCCGGCGTAGACGTTGACCAGCAGCACGCAATCGATCACCTCCATGCCGGTGGTGATCGAATCGGGATAGTCGCAACTGGGCTGGATGCCGTCGAGCAGCCCGGGGAAGATCGACGCGATCGTGTTCTGCTGGATCGAGCCGCCCGAGCAGCCATTGCCCATCATGTACTTGATCGGTCCGTACCGGTCGACGATGTGCTCCTTCATCATCATCGTCGTCTCGGACACCAGGACGCGGTTGGAGTTGTAGAGCGAGTCGGTGAGGCTGTTGTCGACGACCATGAAACCGCGCGACAGCGCCGAGTCGTCGGCCCAGTTCTGTTCGGTGCGGAACTGAAGCCGCGGCTGCCCGGTCGAGGCGCCAAAGCTGTAGACCACCTTGCCGTTCCACTGCGCCTGCGGCGCCAGCGCCGTCCACGGCTGGGCCGGATCGAACAGCACCGCGATGTCGTAGATGCCACGATTCATCGTGCCGCGCTCGACGCGGACGACGTAGGGAACGGTGAGACCATCGCTGGTGGTGGTCGTCGCCAGGTCGGCCGGGGCGCTGCCAACGGCGTAGGGCTTGAAGCAGTTGTTGGTCGGCGCAGGCGTGGGCGGACTCGGGTCGGGCAGCGCGTTCGAGCAGCCCGGCGTCGTGGTGCGATAGAAAAGCTTGTACTCGGTCGCGATGTTGCATTGCGCGTCGATCGCGGTCGTCGTCAGCCCGCTTGCATTGGACCCCGGCGTGTTGCCCGATGGCGGCACCGGCAACGGCGTCGCGCAGATCCACGGCGTGGTCTGCGCGCTCAGCAGCACCGGCCCGCCGCGCGGATGGTTGGTGATCGTCAGGCTGGCCCAGGGCCGGCCCTTGCCCAGGCCATTGGCGTCGGCGACGAACTGGTTGTCGCCGTTCGCCAGACCGGTCAGCACGCCGCGGAAGGTTCGTGCATCGGCATCGGCAACGAAGGACGCGCCGACGTCGACCCCATTGAGCGTGAGCACGACCTGGTGCATCGGCACCGTCTTGGGCACCTGCACCTCGACCAACGCGTCGCCGTCGCTGATCAGGTCGGCGCGGTTCGACAGCGTCTTGATCTCGAAGTTGAAAGGCGGCAGCGATTGCGCCTGCGGTGGCACGGCGCCCAGCGGTGACTTGCCCGGTGCTGCCGCTTCACCGAATCCACCGCCGCAACCGGCGAGGCCGGCCAGGACCATGGCGCCGAAGGCCACGCCGAGCCGGATTCCTGCGACCGATGGTTTGCCCATTTCGTGTCTCCGTCGAGCGTGCCCGCCTGGCCCGCCATGCAACGGGTTTAGGCCCTTTCGACGTGACTGTCATCGGCGAATACCCTGGCGGACCGCCCGCGCAAAAAATGTCCGAGGTCAAGTCCATTCCCGGCGTCTTGCCGCTGCCGGGAGCCACCGCCCGCCGACCTCACCCGTTCACGCCGTCGCCGCCTCCGCTGCCGGCAGCCGGACCTGGCCGTCGGTGCTGAACTGGTAGTCCTGGAAGACATGTTCGGCGCTGAGCAGCTGGTAGCTGCCGTCCGGCCGGCGCACCGAGGTGTCCTTCAGGCGCCAGGTCAGCTGGCCGCAGGTCCAGATCTCGAAATTGCGCATGTGGGTGCACAGGCAGGTCTTGTCCTTGACCGAGATCCGGCGTTCGCCGGGGTTCGCCGCCACTTCGCGGTTGTAGGCGCTGATGTAGGCGCACTTGCCCTGGGCATCGAGCAGGTAGCCGTAGGCCTCGCAGTTGGGGCGGATGCCGTCGCCGATGCCGGGGCTGGACTTGATCATGCGCATCGGGTAGCCGGTGGGCGAGATCTGGTTGACCTCGATGTCGTCCTCGTTGGCCTTGAAGTACTCCTGCTTGATCTCGTCGGGCAGGCCGCATTCGCGGGTGACGGTGAAGCGGGTGGCCACCTGCACGCCCGCGGCGCCCATCTCCATGAAGCCCACCGCGTCGCTGCCGGTGAAGATGCCGCCGGCGGGAATGACGGGGATGTGGAGCGACTCCTGCCTCAGGTAGGCCAGGATCTCGGCGGTGATGGTGGCCAGGTCGTGCTCGGCCCAGTCCATGCCGAAGCCGAGGTGACCGCCGGCCAGCGGGCCTTCGACGACCACGTAGTCGGGCGCTCGGTCGAGGCGGCTGTTCTTCTTCAGA
>Ga0209797_10002057_pt1 | contig 10159 bp, 5 predicted proteins | sample DOMMetBare3Fresh_2_FD_187472 | JGI IMG/M metagenome (GOLD analysis project Ga0209797, IMG submission 187472) | Wetland sediment microbial communities from St. Louis River estuary, USA, under dissolved organic matter induced mercury methylation -... | ecosystem: Environmental > Aquatic >...
TGGGGAACCAAGCAGCCCTAAGCGTTGTAACCAGTGCCGAGATCGGGCTCGTCACCTTCTCCCGATTGAACCCGACCACCTGAGCGCCGCAGATCGTTCTTCAACGGATGGCGTGGCCCAGGTCATGCCGCCTGGGAGTTCGCGTTGTCGTGCGGGGTGGCGTTGGCCGGCGCTGCAATGCCACCTGCGGCGCTGGCCTGCAATGCCACCTGCACGTCGCGCGGCGTGAGCGCAAGGGCCCGGGCATAGCGCAGAGCCACGCGCTCGACGGCGCCGGCCTGCTGCGAGGCCGGCAGGGCCAGCGTGTCGACGGCTTCGTTGGCGGCACTGCCCACCGTGCGCAGCACGTCGTCGTCACTGTCGGCGTGGCGCACCGGCAGTTGCGTCGGCAGGCGCCGGATCATGTGCAGCACGGCATCGTCCATGCCCCACCAGCGCGCTACCGCAGCACCCATGCCTTCGATATCGGCGCCCAGCACCGCAAACGCCGCGGCCTGCTCGCTCATGCCGGTGCCGGTGGGCGCGTCGGACGCATCGGCTGCGTCGTCTGCCTCGGGCGGCATCGGCTGCATCAAGCGGCGAACCTGGCGCATCTCGTCGGCGAAGTGGTACTGCACCACCAGCCGGCCGAGGTTTTGCATCAGCGCCACCAGCGCCACCACTTCGCCGTCATAACCGGCCGGCCGCAACGACTGCGCGACGCGCGCCGCACGCAGGGCCTGGCCGACCAGGTGTTCGAGGTCTTGTGCCCCCGCCGTGTCGAGCGGGCCGGGCCAGTGGCGCAGCCCGAGCGCGCTGCGGCGCACGCCGTCCAGGCCGACCATCGCGATCGCGCGCCGCACGGTGAGCACCGGCCCGTTGCCCGACACCTGCGTGCCGCGCACCTGCGCGCTGTTGACGCTCCTCAGCAAATCGAAGCTCAGCGCCGGGTCGCGCAGCACCACCTGGGCCAGCTCTTCGGTGTGTTCGCGCTCCATCAGCGCCAGCCGGGCGGCGCGCGCGGCGGCGCCGGGCAGCGCCGGCAGCGCGCCGATCTGGCGCACGCGCTCGATCAGTTGCGCATGCGCGTCCTGGCCCTGGCCGCTGTCGGCCTCGAGCCAGCCTTCGAGCGCTCGCGCCAGCGTGCGGGCATTGCGGTAGCGCTGGCGCGGCTGGCGATCGGTGGCACGGTTGGCAATCACGCGCAACGCTTCGGGCACCGGCCGCGGCAAGTCCCAGGGCAGGCGCAATGTTTCCCGGCCGTGCGGCGGCAAGCGCGCGATCACGCTGGCCACATCGGCAAGCTCGAGCGCGGGGGCACCCGTCAGCAGCCCGTGCATCACGACGCCCAGCGCCAGCACGTCGCGCTCGGCGGCATTGCGCGTGCGGCGCAGGCGGTCGTTGAACTCGGCCGTGTCGGCAGCCGGCGCCGGGCGCCCCTCGTCAGCGGCGGCAACCTCGAGGCCGAGCACGCGCAGCGTGCCGTTGTCGGCCAGGGTCAGCAGAAACGGTTGCAGGTCGTGGTGCGCAATGCCGGCGTCGTGCGCGAAGGCCAGGCCGGCCAATGCCTGCGCCATCCAGCGGGCGATGTCGTCGGCGGCCTCACCTTCGCGCGCCGCGGGGCGCTCGGCCAGCGTCGGGCCGATTGCGCTGTCGTAGGCCACGTAGGGCCAGCGCTCCTGCTCGCCGACCTCGACCGCATGCGCCAGGTTCGGGTGCGCCAGGCGCGCGGCGCGACGGGCTTGCTCGAGCCACGCCGTGAGCGCGGCATGGTCGGCCGGTTGCTGGCGCGGCAACACCAGCACCAGCTCCTGCCCGCTGCGCGGGTCGCTGGCGCGCCAGGCCATGCTGCGCGCGCTGCGGCCGAGCAACTGGCGCAGCCCGAAACGGCCGAGCTTGCGCGCGAAGGGTTCGGCGGCGTCGGGGGTGGCAGACATGGGCGAAGGTGGCGGGGCAATTCCAGCAAGGCGTGCCCATCGATTGAAGCGCGGAGGCTGCCGCTGCAATGCACCGAACAACCGCGCAAATCCGGCCCAGATCGACGTTCGCCCTCGCTTCGGCGTGCCTCAGGGCAACTCGATCAGTTCGCCCTGGCCGCTGATGAACGCCGCCCGCACCGGCTCGCCCGGCTGCAGCACCTGCACGGCTCGGCGGTAGGCCGCCAGTTGCTCGCGGTAGGCCGGGTTGTGCTGCGGGCTGCCGACGAGCTTGTAGTCCAGCACCCACCAGGTCGGCGCGGGACCGGCGGTGCAGACCAGACGGTCGATGCGCAGCACGCCGCCGGCATCGCCTTCGACCCCGGCAGCCGCCGCGATCGGTACCTCGTTGCCGGCCCACGTCAGCGCTGCGGCGTCGAACAACGGCGCGCAAGCAGCGCTGCCGAGAATGCGCTCGGCGATAGCCTGCACGGCGGCGGGATCGGCACCGCGAAATTCGGCGGCAGCGGCCGCCGCGAGCAAGGGCAGCGAACGGGCGCCTGGCGTTGCAGACGCCGCCCATTCGAGCACGCGGTGCACGGCCTGGCCGAGGCGCGCGGCGCTTTCGTCGGCTGCGACTGCGACCGCGGCAAGGGGCGGTGCGGCACGCGCGTGCAGCGGGAGTGCGATCACCTGCGAGGTGGTGCGGGCCACGGCTTGGACGCTGGCCACGACGGGCTGCCACGGGGTGGCGACTGCCTGCACGCGATGCCACCACGAGGGCGCGGTCGCGCCGTGCCAGGGGGGCGTGCGGCTGAAGACCAGGCGCTCCCTGGCCCGCGTCATCGCCACGTACAGGCCATTGACCTCCTCGCGCTGGCGCGCCGCCTGTTCGTCAGCCAGCAAGGCGCGCAGCGATGGCGGGCAACGCGCTTCGGAAGCGACAAAGGCCACGCGCTGCGGCCGTGGCGACGACACCGGCCAATCGACGAGCAGCGTGGCGGTCTCGTTGGGCTGCGCTTCGGGCTCGGCGTCCATCACGAACACGGCGCGTGCTTCCAGGCCCTTGGCACCGTGGATGGTGAGCAGTTGCACGGCGTCGGCGTGCGCGGCTGGCAGTGTCTTGACGCTGCGCTGGCGCAGCGCGCGCACGAAGTTGTACGCCGTGGCGTAACGCGCGCCGTCGAGTTCGAGCGCCGCCGCCAGCAACGACTGCACCGCGTCGATGGCGCCGGCCGTGCGTTCGGCCGGCAGCACGGCGGCCAGCCGGGCGATCAGGTCGCTGTCATGCACGATGCGGTCGAGCAGGTCGTGCGGCGGCAAGGTGTCGACGGCGGCATGCCAGCGCGCGAGCAGCGCGCGCGCGCGCTCCAGCGCGGGCGTGGCGACGGCGCCGCGCATCAGCGCAACCCACCAAGCGTCGGCCCCTGTCACGACACGCGCGGCCATCGACAACTGGAGCAGCTCGTCATCGCTGGCGCCGAACAGCGGTGACTTCAGCGCCCGCGCCAACGACAACGCCTGGCCCGGTGAGGCCAGCACATCGAGCACGGCCAGCAGGTCCTGCACCTCGGTCAGCTCGGCGAGCGCCAGCTCTTCGGGCGCGATATGCGGTAGGTGCAATGCGCGCAGCGCATCGGCCACCAGGCGCAGCGAGGCCCGCTTGCGCGCCAGCACGAAGATCTCGCCAGGTGTGAAACCGCGGCCCTGCACCAGTTCGTGCACTGCCTGCGCCACGGTGGCGGCCTCGGCCTCGCGCAGCACGGCCTCGGGCTCGTGGCGCGGCATGGTCAGCGTGTCGCGCCAGACCCGTTCGCCAGGCACGGCGGTGCGCGCACGAGCCGCGGTCTTGTCGCGCTCGACACTCGGCAAGGTGAAGATGGCATGCGCGTTGTCGCCGGTGTCGGCGACCTCGGTACTGTGCTCACGCCAACCGGCCAGTGCGCCCTCGCCGCTCAAGGTGGCGAAGACGCCATTGATGGCGGCGAGCACCCCCGGCGCGTTGCGCCGTGTGTGGTCGCATGCCGCCACGGTGCCACCCAGGCCCTCGACCACGAAGCGCTGCGCGGCCTCGAACACGCGCGGCTCGGCGCGGCGAAAGCGGTAGATGCTTTGCTTGGGGTCGCCGACGATGAACACGCTCGGCACGGCGCCGCCGCCGGCACCGGCATACGCCGACAGCCAGGCGTGCAGCGCATGCCATTGCAGCGGGCTGGTGTCCTGGAACTCGTCGATCAGCAGGTGGCGCACGCGTGCATCGAGGCGCTGCTGGACCCAGCCAGCCAGCGTGTGGTCGGCCAGCAGCGCCAGCGCGACACGCTCGAGGTCGGCCATGTCGACCAACCCGCGTTGGCGCTTCTGCGCTGCATAGACCGTGAAGAGCAAGCGCGACAGCCGCACCATGCGCACGTGTTCTTCATGGGCATCCTGCTGGGCGATGGCCTGGCCGATGCGTTCGAGCATCGCGCACAGCGCAGCCTGCGCCGGCAGCTCGCCGAGCTGTTTCTTCGGCGTACCTAAGTCAGTGAACAGCGCGCCCCACAGGACGTCGAAGGCGCGGCGGTCGTCGGCATCGGCCAGTGCAGCAGCGATGCCCTGCGCGGCCACGTCGGATTTGACCTTGCCGCGTCCAGCGAGCTGCCCGGCGAGCTCGTTCGCAGTCTCGACAAGCGCCGCCTGGCGCATGAGGGCGGCGGGATGATCGAGCTGTGCGCATTCGGGGAACTGCGCGGCGGCGCGCTCGACGCCACCTTCGAGGCTGCCCGCCACGTCGCCCAGTTCGATCTCGACGCGGCGTTGCCAGGCGGCTTCGAGCCACTTCTGCAAGGTCGTGCGCCCCCGCGACGAAGCCAGTGCGCGGTAGTCGGCGAGCAGGCCCGCGTCGGCCAGCACGGCAGCGTGAAAGCGGCGAAACAAATCGGGGCGCAGGTCATCGAGGTCTTCGACCAGCTGCATGTCAGGGCCCAGGCCGAGTTCGGCCAGCAGGTCGAGCGGCGCGGCGCGCAGCAGTTGGGAGAACCAGGCGTGGAAAGTGCGCACCTCGACCGCCCGGCCGGTGGCCAGCACGCGCTCGTGCAGGCCGATCAGTGCGGCGGCCTGTGCTGGAGCCAGCTTGCGGTCGACGCCTCTGTCAACCAGCTCCTTGGTGGCGCCCGCAGCATCCAAGCGCGCGAAGGCCTGCAGCCATTCGGCCAGCCGCGTGCGCATTTCGCCGGCCGCCTTGCGTGTGAAGGTGATGGCCAGGATCTGCTGTGGCTCGGCGCCGTCGAGCAGCGCGCGCACGATGCGCGACACCAGCATCCATGTCTTGCCAGCACCGGCACAGGCTTCGACGACGACGGCGCGGCGCGGGTCGCAGGCCGCGGCGTAGAACGCCTCGCGGTCGACGTGCCGGCCGTCGAGCGTGAACGCGGGGCCCGTCATGTGCTGACCTCGCTACCCCAGTGATCGCGTCGGCACAGACCGCGCGCATCGCAGTACTCGCACACGGCGCCCTCACCCGATGCGGGCAGGCCCGCACCGGCGCGCACCTGCGCCAGGTCGTGCGCCAGGCCCGCGACCAGCTGATCCGCACTGGCCGCGACGTCGGGGTGTTCGATGTCCTTCGGCGGCTTGCGCTCGTCGAGCGCGAGGTAGATCGCGCGCACGGGATGGGCCGACTCGACACTCGCGAGCAGCGCCGCGTAGAACGCGAGCTGGGTGTCTTCGAGCGGCTCGGCCACCTTGTCCTTCAAGGCCTGGGCGTTGCCGGTCTTGTAGTCGATGAGCTGGCGTGTGCCGCTGTCTGCGTGCACATCGATGCGGTCTATGCGGCCGTCCAGGCGCACGCCCTCGAGGGCCGGCTCGTCGCGGTGCAGGGCCAGCTCGCCAGCCTCGAACTGCCAACCCTGGGCATCGCGTTCGTGCAGCCAATCGAGGTAGTTCGCGGCGAAGGCATCGAACGCGGCACGAAACGGCAGCAGCTGCGCGGCGTCGAGCGCAAGCGCGGCCTGCTCGGCATCGGCCGCGGCCTGCAGGCGCAGTGCATCGGTGGCGGCCGCACCGGTGGCCGGCCGCCCGCCATGAAAGCGCAGCAGCACGCCATGCAGCCAGGTGCCGTAGTCGCGTTTTTCAAGCCCGGCATCGAGCTCGGCGGGTTCCTTCAAGCCCAACACTGTCTGCGCGAAGAAGCGGTACGGACAGGCACGCAAGGCCTCGACCGAACTGGCCGACAGCCGTGCCGGCAGCGCCTGTGCGGCCGCGGGCGCGGGACGCGACATCAAGGTCGGCACGATCTGCCTGCGCGGCAGCGGCGCTTCCACTTCGTCGGGCGCAGGCTGCCCCAGGCGGCGCCGGACCTGCCAGGCGTGATCGATCCAGAGGCTGGGTGCCAGCAGCTCGCCTCGATCGCTGCGCCGGCGCAGCAGCGTCAAGCGCGGCGCGCGCAGGATCTGCGCGAAGGCGAGGCGCTCGCGCTCGCGCTGCAGGCCGGCGTCGGGCAGACCGAGCTCGCGCAGTAGCGTGTCCGGCAGCAGGTTCGGGGTCGCCGATGCGGGGCCCAGACGCTGGTGGTCGCAGCCCGGCAAGACCACCGCGGCAAACGGCCGCAACATTGCGCTGGCCAGTGGAACGATCACCACCGGCGCAAGTGCGTCGCTGGGCGGCACGAAGCTCGCCGCTTCGAGCGTGGATTCGACCCAGGCGTTGAATCCGGCCAGATCGAACTGCGTGGCCTCGGCCGCGTCGTGCCATGCGGGGCCGGGCGACAGGCCGTCCAAGTGCAGCGCCGCGAGCAGCGGGCGGCCAGCCGCGTCACCGGCCAACTCGCGCAACAGGGTTGGCGCTGCGGCCACCAGGGCGGCGAGCCAGGCCGGCAGCGGACGGCGACCGCTGTGTCGCAGCCGCTGCAGCGTGGCCCGCGTGCGCTGCCAGAGCTCGTGCGCGGCGCCCTCCGGCTCACTGCCGCGGCGCCACGACGCTTCGAGCGCGGGCAGCGCGGGCTCGTCGGCGAACGCAGCCTTCATGCCATCGAGCAACGCGTCGCGGCCGGCGCCGGGATCGGCCGCGCGCAACAGCGCCATCACTCGCGCTGCGGCGTGGGTGGTCGAGAGCGTCCAACCGGTCTCGTCGCGCAACGCGACCTGGGCGCGCTCGAGCAGCGCGCGAATCCGGCGCACGACCATGCGGTCCTGCGCGACCAGCGCGACGGGCCTGTGCCCGCGGTCGACAGCTTCGAGCACGGCCAGTGCCGCGGCCTGGGCTTCGCCTTCGAGACCGTCACAAAGCCAGCGGCGCGGCGCCGGCAATGTTGCCGCTGCGTCGAACGGCGCCGCTGCGGGCGGGTCGGCGTCCAGCCACAGCACCGGTGTGCCGCGCTCGCCTGCGGCCGCCAGCAGCGCAACGGCCAGCGCGTCACTGCCACCGGCCTGCAGGCCGATCCACGCCGCCGGGCGCAGCAACCAGAGCACGTCTTGCGCCGGCGCGTCGGCGGCAGCCGCCCATTCGACGGCGATGCGAGCCAGCCAGCGTTCGCTGGCGCCGGGGCCGGCAACCGGCGCCAGCGACTCGCGACAAAGCGACCAGAAACCAACGCGCGCATCCGGCGCGCGCTCGTGCGCACCGCGCAGCAAGGCATGGGCCGTCGCGACCAGCACTGCCACGGCGGCATCGAATTCGCGGGCATCGCGACGGGCCCAGGCCCCGCCGCTGGCCTGGCCGCGCAGCAGCGCAGCGGCATTCAGGCGGTCGGTGGTGACATCGAAGCAGATCTGGCCGGGCGCGGCCGCGGCCATCGGCGCCAACGTCGCGGCCAGCGTATGCGGGGTCTCGATACGCGGCTGCCAGCCGCCCTGCCGGGCGAAGGCCTCGCGTGCCGGCGCCAACAGGCCGGCGTAAGGCAGCAGCACGACGGCATCGCGCGGGTTCACTCCACGCGTTGTGCTCCACTGCCCGACCTGCGCAACGGCCGCCGACCAGAAGCTTGGCTCGACCGAACCTGTATCAAGCCGCAGGCGCGTGACATCAATGACAATCGGATTCATAGGAAACAGCCGTGGCGCCCGCGCCTCGCGAACAGAGGGCTTGTGTCAGAATCATTGTGCCCTGCGCCGTTGATGGCAGCGGGCCAATGAGGATCCACACCATGAGCGATTTGATCAAGCATGTTTCCGACGCGTCGTTCGAAGTCGACGTCCTGCAGGCCGACAAGCCGGTGCTGGTCGACTACTGGGCCGAGTGGTGCGGGCCGTGCAAGATGATCGCGCCGATTCTCGACGAGGTGTCGAAGGCCTACGACGGCCGGTTGCAGATCGCCAAGATGAACGTCGACGAGAACCGCGACGTGCCGGCCAAATTCGGCATTCGCGGCATTCCCACGCTGATGCTGTTCAAGGGCGGCCAACTGGCCGCGACCAAGGTCGGCGCGCTGTCGAAATCGCAGTTGACGTCATTCATCGACGGTCATCTATAATCTGCTTCATTGTTGAGGCGGCTCCCACCGCCCCAGCCCGAGATTGCCACCGCGCCCTGTGCGTTTGCCGTAAGACGGCACCAGGCCTGCGGTTTCGGCCCCCACCCCTGCCTTGAGTGAACCGAGCGCGCCACGAGCGCGTCGGGCGCCGCCGCAGGGGCTGCACTGCGACTCATCAACTGGGGCCGACACTACCGGCACGCCGCCTGGCAAGGCTCGTGTCTCCCTGAGGGTTGGCCATTGCCATGCATCTGTCAGAACTGAAAGCGCAACACGTCTCCGAGCTCATCAAGATGGGCGACGAGTTGGAGATCGACAACGTCGCCCGCCTGCGCAAGCAGGAACTGATGTTCGCGATCATGAAGAAGCGCGCCAAGGGTGGCGAGCAGGTGTTCGGCGATGGCGTCTTGGAAGTCCTGCCCGACGGCTTCGGCTTCCTGCGGTCGATCGAGGCCAGCTACATGGCCAGTACCGACGACATCTACCTGTCGCCGAGCCAGATCCGCCGTTTCAACCTGCACACCGGCGACATGGTCGAAGGCGAAGTGCGGGTTCCCAAGGACGGCGAGCGCTACTTTGCGCTGGTCAAGGTCGACCGCGTCAACGGCCTGCTGCCCGAGGAGAGCAAACACAAGATCATGTTCGAGAACTTGACGCCGCTGTTCCCGAAGGAGCAGTTCAAGCTCGAACGCGACATCAAGAGCGAAGAGAACATCACCAGCCGCATCATCGACCTGGTGGCACCGCTGGGTAAAGGCCAGCGCGCGTTGCTGGTGTCGCAGCCCAAGAGCGGCAAGACGGTGATGATGCAGCACTTCGCGCACGCGATCGTCGCCAACTACCCCGAGGTGCACCTGATCGTGCTGCTGGTCGACGAGCGGCCCGAGGAGGTGACCGAGATGCAGCGCACGGTGCGCGGCGAGGTCATCAGCTCGACCTTCGACGAACCCGCCGCGCGCCACGTGCAGGTGGCCGAGATGGTGATCGAGCGCGCCAAGCGCCTGGTCGAGATGAAAAAGGACGTGGTGATCCTGCTCGACTCGATCACCCGGTTGGCGCGGGCCTACAACAATGTGCTGCCTTCGTCGGGCAAGGTGCTGACCGGCGGCGTGGACGCCAACGCATTGCAACGGCCCAAGCGCTTCTTCGGCGCGGCGCGCAATGTGGAGGAAGGCGGGTCGCTGACGATCATCGGTACCGCGCTGATCGATACCGGCTCGCGCATGGACGAGGTGATCTACGAAGAGTTCAAGGGCACCGGCAACTGCGAGATCTATCTCGATCGCCGCATGTCCGAGAAACGCGTCTACCCGGCGATCCTGCTCAACAAGAGTGGCACTCGGCGCGAGGAACTACTGCTCAAGCCGGAGATCCTGCAGAAAACCTGGATCCTGCGCAAACTGCTCTACCCGATGGACGAGATCGAGGCGATGGAGTTCATTCTCGACAAGATGAAGGCGACGAAGAACAACCTCGACTTCTTCGACATGATGCGCCGGGGCGGATAACTGCCTTGGCGACGCTATAATTTGCGTTTTTCCGCTTCGGTAAGTGCGCCCGTTTGCGTGGCGTGGCTGCCGGCACAACCAGCGAAAGCGAGAGAGGTTTCCCATGAAAGAAGGCATTCACCCGGCTTATCGCGACGTTTGTTTCGTCGATCTGTCCAACGGGTTCAAGTTCGTCACGCGCTCGTGCGCTCAGACGAAGGAAATGATCAAGATGGACGACGGCCGCGAGTTGCCGCTGTTCAAGGTCGAAACCACCAGTGAATCGCATCCGTTCTACACGGGCACGCAAAAGAGCATCGACAACCTCG
>Ga0209797_10002059_pt1 | contig 10149 bp, 7 predicted proteins | sample DOMMetBare3Fresh_2_FD_187472 | JGI IMG/M metagenome (GOLD analysis project Ga0209797, IMG submission 187472) | Wetland sediment microbial communities from St. Louis River estuary, USA, under dissolved organic matter induced mercury methylation -... | ecosystem: Environmental > Aquatic >...
TGCTGCTTTACAATAAACAGCTTATTATTTAATGATAATCGTGGAGATATCCATGCCTCCGAAGACTGAAATCGCATTGGTTTTGGTTATATGAAAACTATGTCATTGTTGTATAGTTAAAAGGGCTGATGAGATAATTACCATCAATTTCTGTCTTGCATAAACGGGCAGGTGAGGTAGAACCTATTTAAGATAACACCAGGAAAATCAATATGAGCGCTATTTATGGCTGGTTATCAACAGAGGAAACAATCTCTTCATTCAATTGGATTGATGATCAACGCGCCGTGTCAAAATGTTTAACACCAGCATCCCCAAGCGTTCTTAGTGATCATAAAATGGCAGCAGTGGCTGGCCATGGGATCAATACAGCACCTTTTGTCTATCAATCTGCTCAATTACTGGTCATTCTGGAAGGCACACCGCAATGGCTGGATTCTGCATTAGCAGAAGTTGCAATAACTCACGGCGCGGCTCAGGCATTAGCAGAGGGGTTTTTGCGTTATGGCCGCTCAGTGCTGGAAAAAATCCATGGGCCATTTGCATTTTGTTTATTACAACCTGAAAATCGCTATGCGCTACTGGCGATTGATCGGGTCGGTATTTGTCCACTGGCTTTTTATTGCCGGAATGGACTGCTGGTGTTCGGCTCTCAGCTCGATCAAATCATTGCTCATCCCGGCGTTAAATCGGCAATCGATCCGCAGGCCATCTTCAATTACCTGTATTTTCATATAATTCCAAGTCCTGGAAGCATTTATAGTGGTGTTTCAAAACTACAACCCGGCGAGTTTTTAGAATTTAATAATGGACAGCTTACCCGCGATTTTTACTGGCAGTTAAGTTATCACGACAGCCATTGTTCAAAAAAAGAGCTACTTGATCAATTACACACACAACTGGAGCAATCAGTCTCTGCCTGCGCACCCAACCAACAAACGGGAGCATTCCTGAGTGGTGGTCTCGACAGTAGCACCGTAACCGGGCTTTATCAAAAAATAGCGAACCGTCCAATTGATGCTTTTACCATTGGTTTTGATGCCGATGGCTACGATGAAATGGAATACGCTCGAACTACAGCAGCCCATTTTAAAACAGCACTACATGAATACTACGTCACTCCTGCCGATGTATTGCACGCAATACCGTTAATTGCACAAACGTATGATGAACCGTTTGGAAATGCCTCTGCTGTTCCCGCTTATTATTGCGCCAAATTCGCTCATGAACAGGGTATGACGCAGTTATTGGCGGGCGATGGAGGCGATGAAATTTTTGCCGGGAATGCCCGCTACGCCAAACAAAAAATATTCGATTTGTATCGTCATGTTCCCGGAATTATCAAAACAGTAGTAGAACCAGTGGCATTTAACTTACCGCCACTCAGAAAATTAAAAAGTTACATCAAGCAGGCTAAAATCGGCATGCCTGATCGTATGGAAACGTATAACTTTCTGCATCAAGCCCCATTGTCAGAAATTTTCTCCGAGGAATTTCTTAAACAAATTGACCCCGATTCGCCTCTGCAAAATCTTAGGCTAACCTATAATAGAGTATCTTCCGATGATTTGATTAAGCGGATGTTGTTTTTAGATTGCAAATTTACCTTGGCGGATAATGACCTTAGAAAGGTCAACAGAATGTGTGAGCTTGCCGGTATTGATGTGCAATACCCGATGTTGCAGGAAAGTCTGGTAGAATTTGCCGCCTCAATTCCATCCAAATGGCTAATGCGGGGCTTTGAGTTGCGTTCCTTTTACCGGGAAAGTTTGCAAAATTTTCTGCCCAAGCAATGCCTGACAAAAAGCAAACAAGGCTTTGGCTTGCCCTTTGGTGTTTGGATGAGCAACGATAAAGAGCTGAAACAATTTGCCGAAGCGAACTTGGAAGCCATTGAAAAACGAGGATTTTTAAATCCTGCGTATATAAAAAATCTCATCCAATTACATCAGGACGGCCATGCCTCATACTATGGCGTAATGATCTGGTTATTAATTATGCTAGAGCAATGGTTGTTAACCCATTAGCAAGTGGCTATATAGTTACCCAGAAAAGTTTTCATCTTTAACAAGGCTCATAACTCCATAGTTTTAAAAAAACATCTGGAATTAATCAATGGTAACGCCCCTAGCACCTAATTTATTGGAAGCTGCATGTGGGCTTAGAATATTAACCCTTTAAATAACGTCAAAAGGTGACAATTAACGTCATAGTCCAGATTTTAATGTTACTACATTTCTTAATAAAGAGACTAGTAAAGCCCTAGGACATTGAAAAATAATTAACTCTGTATTATGGCATGCTTAATGCTTAATTAGTAGTTAACGGTAGTCGTTAAGAAAAGCTTTATCACTCAGTGTAGTAGTTATTATTCTCAGCAATGGTAAAGCCTGTGTCCGATAACCCATTTAAACAATACATGTTGGTATCATTATTGAGAGGAAACTCTCTTCATAGCCGGAAAAATTACTTTATTGTGATAAAAAAGTAACTCTTCCGGATGTGAAAAAATTGTTTTGACGGAATAACAAGAGGGTAATAAGTTGGAAGATAAGAAGGTTTTACTCATTGTAGAAGATGACTTGGGATTGCAAAAACAATTGAAATGGAGTTTTGAATCATATCAAACTGTAATCGCAGGCAATAAAAGCGAGGCAATCGCTGCGTTGAGACGTTATATGCCCAGTGTTATGACGCTTGATCTGGGCTTGCCCCCAGACCCAGCAAATGCGAGTGAGGGTCTCAAGGCACTCCAGGAAATTCTGGAACTTGCGCCTGCCACCAAGGTAATAGTAGTCACCGGAAATGATGACCGGGAAAATGCCATTCAAGCTGTGGCAATGGGTGCTTATGATTTCTATCAAAAACCAATCGATATTGATGTTTTAAATTTGATCATTGAGCGAGCCTTTCAACTGAGCGACCTGGAAAAAGAACATCAAAAACTTCAACAAAAAACAGAAGAACCTTTAGCTGGCCTTATTGCTTCCTGCAAAAAAATGCAGGAGCTTTGCCGCAAGGTTGAAAAAATTGCGCCAACCAATGTCACCACCTTATTACTGGGCGAAAGCGGCACTGGCAAAGAAGTAATCGCTAAAGCCATTCACAGATTAAGTGATCGTTCCGGCAAGTCTTTTGTTGCCGTAAACTGCGCAGCCATTCCTGAAAATCTGCTCGAAAGCGAATTATTTGGTTATGAAAAAGGCGCTTTCACTGGAGCTTCTCAACAAACAAAAGGGAAAATCGAATATGCCCATAATGGAACCTTCTTTCTGGATGAAATCGGCGACCTTCCCTTTTCATTACAATCCAAGTTACTACGTTTTCTTCAAGAAAGGACCATAGAACGAATCGGTGGCAGGCAAGAAATCCCGGTCAATGTCCGCATTATTTGTGCTACCCACCAAAATTTACAAACATTGATCAATGAAGGTAAATTTAGACTGGATTTATTTTATCGAATTAGTGAAATAACCATTAACATTCCTCCCTTAAGAGAAAGAGAAGGCGATGCAATTACCATTGCCACTGCATTTCTTAGGCGCTTCTGTGCATTACATAATAAGAAAATAAAAAACTTTAGCAGGGAAGCCGCAAAAGCTATTGAAACTTATTCATGGCCGGGAAATATTCGGGAACTTGAAAATAAAATCAAACGCGCAGTGATTATGACAGATGACACCAACATTAGCTTTGATGATTTGGAGCTTGAGCAAAACGTTAATGTTTCATTGCCGTTTAATTTAAAAGAGATTCGAGAAGATGCAGAGACGCTAGCCATAAAAAGGGCATTAACATACTCTAATAACAATATTTCAAACACAGCAAAGCTGCTTGGGGTGACACGCCCTACACTCTATACCCTCTTTGAGAAATACGGGATCCAAATTAATCAATAAAATCCCTCTAGTATTTTAAGGTTCGCCAAGTTATATTTATAAAATTGCTTCCCAAAAAAACCACACTTTGGCGTATTAACAAAAAATGAGGGGGCTTTGTTACCAGCCTTTGCCTGACTATCCTAACGGGAGCGATTAAACATTTAAACCGCAAGGGCAATAATGCAGCCTTCCAGAATTCCCACAGGTATCAACTGAATGAATAGTCATATTTTAAAAGATCCATATATCAACTTAAATACCAACGCAGAAACGCAAAATCGTTGGCTATTGTGGCTGATAGTGCTGCAACTTGGATTGTTATATGCTCCAACATGTTTATGGCTTTGGGATCGCTGGACAATGAGTGTGTGGCAAAATGGTCATGGAATTCTCGTCACTGCAATTGTTCTTTATTTGGTATGGGGCGAGCTACAGAAATTGAAATCACTGCCGCTAAGCTCAAATCCCTGGGGATTTGCCATCCTGATACCCGCCTTGCTTATTCACATGCTGGATACTGGCATGCATTCCCAGCTTCTTTCTGGAATAGCATTGTTTTTATCGCTACCTGGCCTTGCTTTATTATTTCTGGGTAATGAGCGAACAAAAGCCATTCTCTTCCCGCTTTCTACATTGCTACTTACTTTACCGATCCCCTTGGTTTTTACGGAGTCAATACACCTTGTTCTTCGGCATATTGCTACAAAAAGCGTGGCCTGGTTACTTAAATTATTTGGAGTGCCAGTGTTTTCTTCAGGGACTCTGCTCGAAGTTGAAGGTGGTTCATTGATGGTTGCTGACGCATGTAGCGGCTTTGCGACACTTTATGCCGCCATCACTATCGCCATACTGACCGCATATTTCTGTAATTCCACGACTCGGAGGATACTGCTGCTGCTTATTGCCGCTCCACTAGCTATTGCTGTCAATATAATGAGAGTATTACTTCTGACTTTGCTCGTGAACTGGTTTGGCCTTGATGTATTAGCGACATCAGCGCACGAAATATCAGGTTTGTTAACTTTTATGATTGCATTGCCCATCATCTTCTTTCTAGGGCAAAATCCCGCTATTGAAACACCTGCTTGTGAGAGTCAAAAATGACATCAGCCCGCTACGCAATGCCTGTCGTAATTGTCTTAATGTTGGCTCTCATACCAACCGTTATCCATAGCTACCTGGACCTGAAAACCGACGATGGCTTGTCGGTAACAAAGATTAGCCCTGTATTGGATAACTTCAGTTCGACGCCCACAAACCGACAGCCAGGCTGGGGGAAAGAAACCTTTGGCAGTATGGATTGGGTTGAGCGAACCTATAGTAATGAACAAGGCAAATCTTTTCGCCTCTTTGTAGGGCGCTCATACGACCACAAACGGCTTTATCATCATCCGGAGCTTGCCTTATCTTATGCTAAGGACCTTAGAAGCGAGGGACAAATCCGCTTGCCAGGACAACCCGAGATACCCGTTAATTTGCTCCGCAACGATGCGCAACCTAACAGGGCCGCTTTCGTCTTGTTATACGATGGAAAATTCATTGATAACCCGATCTCGCATCAGATTCGGGACTCGCTCAAGCAGTTGATCAGTGCCAGAAAGCCCATGACACTATTCTACATAGCAGATGATAATGCGCCCAAGGATACTGCATTCAATAACACTGCCGCCGCATCACTACTCGAAAAATCCATTAAAGACTTTATTGCTCAACAACATTAGGATCGATTGTCTCAGTTTAAGTTGGTAGTCCTGCTTGAATTTAATCAGCACGTTGTATTACCCCAGAGGTTGACTGGTTAAGAAATTAAAACAGTCATTAATCAGAAAATAGTGTGGTCGGGATAATGTAAGGTAACCCGACAAGTCTTTTAAAAAAATAGTGAAGCACGTTATTAATGCTTGGCAATCTCGCCTGTATTGAATTACTTCCTGCATCCACGCAAGACATCCTCCATAACAAAAATTATTTTTAAGGCTAAAAAGCCGTGCCTGCGGCGCCGAGTATCTGCTTCACTTCTTTGTTGTAAGAAAAATTAGCGGCAACGACATTCAACAGCTTAGAGAAATCTGCCACGCTTAACGTTTATAGATAAACACAGCAATAATAGCGACAATAATTAACAGTACCACAGTCATCGCTATAATCGTCTTTTTGCCACTACTGATTTTTAGTAAGTCTCCTGCCTTTTCTTCTGCTATGGTCATCCCTTCAATTTGCGCATTAATAGCTTTGTATTTGCCTCGATTATCTTTGGCGACCTGGTAATTAATGACATCACCCGTTATGGGCCTGCGACTCACACCTTTTAGCGCAGAGATATGAATAAAAATATCCTTTCCACCATCATCCGGTTTGATAAAACCAAACCCCCGGTCTTCTTTCCACGTTTTTAAAACTCCCTTAACCATTCTTTTAGTCATAATACTTACTTCTTGATTTTATTAAGCATTTTTATTTGTCAACTTACCTTTTTAGATTGGATGATTGAGATTCTTTCATGTTGTCAGGAGCTGATAGCGTCATAGCAATTCCCGTGTCACTTAATACGAATGATCAATAGTCTTGCAAAATAAGCCCTGATTAAAGTCATGCCGCCACCGCAAGACCCAATCAGAAAGCAAACAATATCCTAGATTTTTTTCTTTATAATGACTTTATCATCAATAATTAACTCAGAGATGCCGCCCAAAGCCGCATGTAAAGTACACGAAGCCTTTTTGAATCCACCTGTTTTATTATTCTCGCCCACCCAGATCAAAGTGATATAAGTTTCTTTATCGCTTTTTGTTTCCGAAGGAAAAAATACTTGTTCCCCGGTTTCTTTCTTAATCGCCTGCGGACATTTTTCATTTGCCATGGTCTGTATCGCAACATAGTTTCTGATTGTTGATGCCGCTTCCATCTGTTCGACAGATGGCTGATCCTTACTTACTCCCACCATTATAAATCCGACTACAAAAACTCCAATTACAGCTATTACAATTTTCATTGTTTCAGTCATTTACTACTCTCCTCTCAATATGAAATACAAAGCCGTTTTTACCGGCCAACCAAAAAACCTTTTTTAATTCTATGCGAATTACTGATGCTCAGCAATGAAAGTTCATTAACGCCAACCAATATAAACCGAATTTATGATAATTAGTTAAGATTTCTCACTCTTATACAAACTAAATACTCTGTTGACCGGGATGGTTTATTATCGTGATTACATGGCGGTTAATGATTTTTCGCTTTTTGCACAACATTTCTCGGCGCCAGAATCAAAAACCGAGTATTGGTTTTACTGAAAAAACATCACTTATCGCAAACGGTCATAACCGTCGGATAACCGCTTAACTTGCGCTTGCAAACCCCGTTATATGTTTGGTGATAATGAATTGCCATCAATTCGACTCATGATTGCTATGTTTCTGTAATCGTCTACAATAATTTCATGCAAAAAAACTCTGATCCCATAAAACACCTTTTTAGCGATTTCTCTGCCACCGATAAGGAGCAGATAGAACGTGCCTTGGCGATTATCGAGCGTATTCCTGACGATCCTCACTATTATCGTCCCAAAGGAATTGAAGTGGCCGCTATTTTGAGGGATTACAATGTTGATTTGAAAACTATAGTCGCGGCCATATTAAGTGATCCGCGCCTGTTGCAGTTAACACCTCAACCTGATATCAAGGAACAGTTTGGCGAAACAGTCGCGGCGTTGGTAAAGGATGTCAACTGGCTGAATAAATTGACGGTTTATTCACCCGAAATGACCCAAAAGCCCAATCAGGCGGAAACATTGCGGCGCATGTTATTGTCCATGACTCAGGATGTCCGGGCAGTGTTAATCAAACTGGCTTACCGGATTATGCGGCTGCGGAATTTGCCCAAAGAATCGTATGAGCTACGCCACTTTATTTCGCGGGAAACACTTGATATATATGCGCCAATTGCCAACCGTTTAGGTGTTCATCAGTTTAAGTGGGAGCTTGAAGACATGGCTTTCCGCTATTTAGAGCCGCAAGCCTATCGACAGATTGCCAAGTCCCTCGCCAATAATCGAGTGCAACGGGAAACTTGCATTAATGGTTTTATTGAGCTGTTACAAAAACATCTCGGCGTAGAAAACATAAATAGCACTTGTTATGGCCGTCCCAAACACATTTACAGCATCTGGAAAAAAATGCAGCGTAAACAGTTGAATATAGATGAACTGTATGACCTTCTGGCTGTGCGTGTGATTGTCGACAATTTGACCCACTGCTACACCGTATTGGGCATTGTTCATAGCTTATGGCAATACATTCCCAAAGAATTCGATGATTATATCGCCAACCCTAAGGAAAACGGCTATCAATCGCTGCACACGGTTATTTTAGATGCCCAAGCCAACCGGATTGAAGTGCAGATTCGCACGCAGGAAATGCACGATTATGCCGAACTCGGGGTTGCCGCGCATTGGTCTTATAAAGAAGGAGGTAAACAAACGGCGGCGATGGAAAAAAGCGTCGCTACATTACGTAAGTTACTGGAAGAAAAGAACAACGATGAAACGTTAAGCGATGATTTTCGTAGCGAATTATTTAACGACAGGGTTTATGTTTTAACCCCCGCCGGTAAACTGATCGATCTGGTTAAAGGCTCAACCCCGCTGGATTTTGCTTATGCGGTTCATACCGAAATCGGCCATCGTTGCCGTGGCGCGAAAATCAACGGCAGGATTGTACCGCTGACCTACACGTTAAAATCCGGCGAACAGGTGGAAATTTTAACCACAAAAGAGAGTGCGCCCAATCATAATTGGATAGATCCGAATCTGGGCTATTTAAAATCATCCCGCGCCATCAGCAAGGTTAGGAGCTGGTTCCGAAATCAGCAGCAAGCGGAAAATATAGCCCGGGGTAAGGCAATTCTCGACAAGGAAAGTCAGCGATTGGGAATAAAAGCGCTGAACCTTGATGACATGGCTAGTCATTTTAAACAACACGACACCGATGCTTTGCTCGAAGCTATCGGCCGAAGCGATATCAACAGCCGTCAGCTGGCAGGATTTTTAAAAATACCCGAACTGGAAGACATGCCCGTAAACGTTCGGCCAAAAAAATCTCCGGCAAAATCGGTTGTTTCTGTTGCAGGCATTGATAATGTGCAAACTTCCTTTGCCCACTGCTGTTCACCGGTATTGGGTGATGATATTATCGGCTATATTTCCCACCATAAAGGCATTACAGTTCACCGCACGGATTGTAAAAATGTTACGCAGCTGAGCCTTGAAAAACAGGTTCAGCTTATTACGGTAACGTGGGGCGCACAAAAAGCCAGCCATGCCGTGCCTATAATAATTCATGCTTATAATGCACAGAATTTGTTGAATAATGTGTCGCAAATTTTAGCGCAGTCCAAGATTCATATTTTCAGCGCTGCCCTGGATACCCATCCTGATTTTTCAGCCATTCTAAAGTTGACTATTCAAATAGAAAATACCAATCAATTAAGTCAGGTTCTTAGTAAAATAAATTGTTTGCCTAACATAATGGAGGTCAGGCGTAAAACTTGACATAGCGCCAAAGAGAGGCAAAGAACGGCTGTATTGAAGATTGCGTTTTTATACCTTTAGTCGATTTTTTTAAATCCTGCAGACAGGTTAACATGCCATCTCCGGCTTTACCCTTGTGCCTTTCACCTTTAACCTTGCTTCTAAATCCATGCCACAACAAACCCAAAAACGCCTGATTCTGGTTGACGGTTCGTCCTTTTTATTTCGCGCTTACCATGCGATCCCGCCTTTGACTAATCCACAGGGCGAACCTACCAATGCCATTTTAGGCGTTTCCAATATGCTGCGAAAACTCATAACAGACTATCAAAGTGAATATGTCACGGTAGTTTTTGACGCGCCAGGAAAAACTTTTCGCAATGAGCTTTATGACCAATATAAAGCGCACAGACCGCCTATGCCCGACGATTTGCGCGTGCAAATCGCACCCCTGCACCAGTTGATCCGGGCCATGGGTCTGCCATTAATTATGGAGCCTGACGTCGAAGCGGACGACGTCCTGGGTGCCTTGGCGCAACACGCCGTTCAACAAGGCTTTAGCGTGATTATTTCCACCGGTGATAAAGACATGGCGCAACTGGTTACCGACCAGATCATCCTGGAAAACACCATGACCAATTCACGCATGGATATTCAGGGCGTAGTCGACAAGTTTGGTGTTAAACCCGAACAGATTATTGATTATCTGGCATTGGTGGGTGATACCAGCGACAACATTCC
>Ga0209797_10002061_pt1 | contig 10146 bp, 8 predicted proteins | sample DOMMetBare3Fresh_2_FD_187472 | JGI IMG/M metagenome (GOLD analysis project Ga0209797, IMG submission 187472) | Wetland sediment microbial communities from St. Louis River estuary, USA, under dissolved organic matter induced mercury methylation -... | ecosystem: Environmental > Aquatic >...
ATCAGCTCGATGACAGGGATAAAAAACTGCATGAAAAAGGAAGGGAATTACTGAATGATGTAATTCAAAAAGTACGGGGCATCTCCCATAACCTGCACTCCAACATACTGAAGGAGTTTGGACTCAATGAAGCAATCCGGCATTTCATCAAAAAAATTACTGAAGGAGCAACGCTGCATGCTGCTACCAACCTGGATGATAATTATAAAACTGAAAACCCCGACAACGATATCAGCATTTACCGTATGGTACAGGAACTGATTAATAATATACTGAAATACGCCCATGCCAGTGAAATTTTAATCAGCTCGACATTGAACGAGAATGAACTGAACCTCGTACTCTTTCACAATGGCGACGGCCTTACTCAGGAGCAGTTTGAAGAACTTCGCTATCAGAAAGAAGGATTGGGACTGAAAAATATCCAAAACCGCATTATTTTGCTGAAAGGAAATATTCAATTTACAAGAGGAAGTGAAGGCTACCGAATTAATATACAAGTACCTGTTAAATCAAATCAGCCATGAGTAAAATTAAAATAGCCATAGCAGATGATTATAAAATATACAGAGATGGCCTGAAAGTAGGTTTATCTGCTGATGAAAATATTGACATCATCGGCGAAGCAGATAATGGTGAGGACCTGATGAAGTTGTTAGAAACAAATCAACCCGATGTCATTCTTATGGATCTGAAAATGCCCATTATGGATGGCATGGAAGCTACAAAGCTTGTCAGGAAAAATTATCCTGCCATAAAAGTGCTGGTAGTAACCATGTATGAGGATGATAAATTCATTATTCACCTGATGGAGAATGGCGCCAACGGATATCTTCTAAAAAATGCTGAACCTGAAGAAATTTTAAAATCCATTTATGCTGTTTATGAAAACGGATATTACTTCAATGATGTTGTAAATAAAGCACTGCTAAAAAAACTGGTGCTGAAGAATAATCTGAAACCCTCTTTTAACCAGAATGTAGAACTTACAGAAAGAGAACTGCAGGTACTAAAACTTATCTGTGAAGAAAAAACAGCAGCAGAAATAGGGAAAGAAATTTTTCTGAGTCCCCGTTCAGTAGAAGGAATCCGTCAGCGGCTCATTGAAAAAGTTGGTGTACGTAATACGGCAGGGCTTGTAATGTTTGCCACTAAAAATGGTATTGTAGATTAAACTTGATTAAAGATTCTCAAACATGTCTTTCGTCATGGCTGCCAGGTCGTACTCTTCTTTCCATCCCCAATCCTTCCTTGCTACAGAATCATCTATGCTTTGCGGCCAGCTGTTGGCTATTGATTGCCGGTAATCAGGTTTATAGGTAATGGAAAAATCCGGAATATGTTTTTTTATTTCTGCTGCAATATCTTTTGGCGAAAAACTCATACCTGCTACATTATAAGATGTCCGTATAGTGATTTTATCAGCAGGTGCTTCCATTAACTCAATAGTGGCCCGGATGGCATCGGGCATATACATCATAGGCAAGTATGTATCTTCTTTCAAAAAACATTCATATTTTTTTTCTTCCAATGCCTCATGAAAAATTTCTACTGCATAGTCTGTAGTACCACCGCCGGGTGCTGATTTATATGATATCAATCCGGGATAACGGATGCTTCTGACATCGACTCCATAGCGCTGATGAAAATAATTACACCAGAACTCACCGGCATATTTACTTATGCCATACACCGTGGAAGGTTCAATAATAGTTTGTTGGGGACAATTTTTTTTGGGTGATGTAGGTCCGAATACTGCAATGCTTGAAGGCCAGTAAACTTTCTGTAATTTTTCTTCTCTGGCTATGTCTAATACATTTAATAATCCTGTCATGTTCAGGTTCCAGGCAAGGTGTGGATTTTTTTCACCGGTAGCGGATAAAATGGCAGCTAATAAATAAATCTGCGTTATTCCCTGCCGGATTACCTGCACATGCAGCATTTCCTTATTCATTACATCAAGGGAAACATAAGGCCCTGTGCCTTCCAGCAGGGGATTTTGTTCCCTCAGATCGGAGGCAATCACATTTGCATTACCATATATTTTACGAAGAGCAAGAGTCAGTTCTACACCAATCTGACCTGAAGCACCGATGACAAGGATTTTATCTTTAACCATAGCAGGCAATTATGAAGCAAAGATTAATTAACAATTTCCAAATTCCAATTTTAAACTCAGAACTTAAAACTATTTTTGCCACATGGAAAAGTTTTTGAAGGACCTCTTTGCCAGACAAACTTACGATGAGAATAATTTCTTTCTGATGGCCGGCCCCTGTGTGGTAGAAAGTGAAGAATTGATTATGGAAGTGGCTGAGAAAGTTTCTGGCATTTGTAAAAACCTTGGCATTCCATACATATTTAAATCTTCATACCGCAAAGCAAACAGAACCAGCGGTACTTCATTCACCGGGCTGGGTGATGATGTTGCTATGAAAATGCTGAAGAATACCGGCAATAAATTTTCGCTCCCATTGGTTACTGATATTCACTCACCCGAAGAAGCAACAATTGCCGCCAATTATGTTGATGTATTACAGATACCAGCCTTCCTGTGCCGCCAGACTGACTTATTAATTGCCGCAGCAAAAACCGGAAAAATTATCAATGTAAAAAAAGGACAATTTGTAAGTGGAGAGGCCATGAAATTTGCAGTGGATAAAATACGCAATGCCGGCAATAATAAAATAATGCTTACTGAAAGAGGAACAACATTTGGGTACCAGGATTTAGTTGTTGATTACAGGAATATTCCTGCTATGCAGGCACATGGAGTGCCGGTAATTATGGATGTAACACACTCCCTGCAACAACCGAATCAAACAACCGGTATTACCGGCGGAAACCCCCGGTTAATTGGTACAATCGCAAAAGCTGCTATTGCAGCGGGTGCCGATGGTTTGTTTATTGAAACACATCCCAATCCTTCAAAAGCATTGAGTGATGGTGCTAATATGCTGAAATTAGACCTTTTAGAAAGCTTGTTACAACAACTGGTTAAGCTTAGAAAAGCAGCTAACTCTTAGTGAAAATTTTGTTTTTTAGATATAAACTGTGAGATGCAGTATTATGTCAATTGTAAAGTGAAGATGCTTTCATTATCTCAAATCGACTTCCTCTACACCGGGGTATTTCTTTTTATCAAAAACAAATACATTATCTGCGATGGGTAAATTCGTTTTCATAGTGCTTACCGTATAAGTATACCTGTTGCCGGCATTTTCCAAAACTTTGGTGCTATAGATTGTTTTTGCGGCCTTATCTACCTGTACATATACCTTATGAAAAGGTTTGCTCTTGTCGATTGGCGTCATTTCAATTTCCTGCACTACTTTGGCTCCGATTTTCTTTTCCCCGTTTAATACATACCGGAAATCTTTATCATAGAAATTGGTAAAAAGTTTTTGTGGTGTAATCATACCGTTTGAGGCATCCAGTGTGCTGATGCTGACTTCATTCGCTGCTTTATCATAATTCCAGACAGTTGTGCCATTGCAGAAAATTTCCTGTCCGCTGAATTTTACTTTATATTTTGTTCCTTTCATCAGGATAGATCCTGTTTTATTTGAAAGCACTTTATTAGATGCGTTTTCCACTTTATAACTAAAAGTAGCCTGCACACTGGAAAATGTTTTAAACCGGGCACTAACGCCATCCAGAACAACCTTTGCAGCCGGATCGCTAGATTGTGCTATTGCCATACCTGAAAACAGTAAAAAGAGGGCGGAATTGTAAATTTTTTTCATTTTTCTACTTTAATTATTTTATTCAACAGCACTTGTGATTAACACAAATTTATAATGGGTGCCAAAGGTAATTAATTACAAAATAAGACCGGCAATGACTATACCCGGTTGCAAATGCAGGATTTTCTTAACAAGCCTATAACTCATCAGCCTAATGCCGAAAGGTGCTGCTGAAGCTCGGCCTCAGTTTTTATTAATACATCCCTTACTTTACTGCCCTGGTTAGGACCAACAATGCCTGCTGCTTCCAATTGATCCATAAGTCGTCCTGCACGGTTATACCCTAATTTCATGCGTCGTTGCAGTAATGATGTGGAACCAACCTGGTTTTGAACAATAAGTCTTGCAGCATCTTCAAACAAAGAATCCCTGTCATTGAGATCAAAATCCCTGCTTTCCAATTCTTTTTCATCTACATATTCAGGTAACAGGAAAGCCTGGGGGTATCCCCTTTGATCACCTATAAATTCAACAATTTTTTCCACTTCCGGCGTATCAACAAAAGCACATTGTAAACGGGTAAGCTCCCCATTATGCGAAATCAACATATCTCCCTTCCCGATTAACTGCTCCGCTCCACCGGTATCCAAAATAGTACGGGAATCAATTTTGGATGAAACTTTAAACCCGATACGGGCAGGGAAGTTTGCTTTTATAGTTCCTGTAATAATATTTACTGATGGTCTTTGCGTTGCGATTATTAGATGAATACCAATAGCTCTTGCCAACTGTGCCAGCCGGGCAATGGGCATTTCTACTTCTTTACCTGCAGTCATAATCAAATCGGCAAATTCATCTATCACCAAAACAATAAATGGAAGATATTGATGCCCTTTTTCAGGGTTTAGTCTTCGCTTAATAAATTTTTCATTGTACTCCTTAATATTTCTGGCACCTGCTTCTTTCAACAAATCATAGCGGTTATCCATTTCAATACATAAAGCATTCAGCGTATGAACCACTTTTTTGGTGTCTGTGATAATTGCATCTTCTTCGCCCGGTAGTTTTGCCAGGAAATGTTTTTCTATATGGCGGTAAATACTGAGTTCCACTTTTTTGGGGTCAATCAATACAAACTTTAACTGCGAAGGATGTTTTTTATATAATAATGAAACAAGTATTGCATTTAGTCCGACAGATTTTCCCTGGCCGGTAGCACCAGCCATCAGCAGATGCGGCATTGATGTAAGGTCAACGATGAAGTTTTCATTATCAATTTTTTTACCAATTGCTATCGGCAGACTGTAATTATTATGCTGGAATTTTTCAGATGATAATAAAGACTTCATACTGACAACCGTCTTCTTTACGTTTGGAACTTCAATACCGATTGTCCCTTTACCGGGTATCGGGGCAATGATACGAATACCTAAAGCTGCAAGACTTAAAGCAATATCATCTTCAAGGTTTTTTATTCTTGAAATACGGACTCCGGCCGCCGGAACAATTTCATACAAAGTAACTGTCGGGCCAATCGTTGCACTTATTTTTTGTATTTCAATCGAATAGTTTCTGAGTGTGGCAATGATCTGATTTTTATGATTTTCCAGTTCATTGGCATCCTGCACTATTTTTTCGCTGCCATGAGTTTCAAGCAAGCTGAGACTCGGATATTTATAATCCCTGAGATCCAAAGTAGGTTCATATGGAGGCAGGTTTTCAGGAATCGGCTTTTGCGCTGCTTCCACTTTTTCAGGCAGTGCTTTAATTTCCAGTTCCAGTGATTCGTCCGTTTTTTTGACAATGGGTTTTTCTTTTGGAGGAATAAGAAATTCTTCTTTCACCGAATCCTTCGGTTCTTTTTCCAATTCAAATTCATGCTGATGAAGTAAATCACTTACAATTTCCTTATCCAGTAAAGATTGCTGTGCATCCAGATTGTTATTTTCGGGTTCATCTTTTTCAATAATCTTAAAATCATGCAATGGTTTTTCATCAGGGAAGTTGATTGCAATACCACCTTCGGATTTCACACCGTTACCTTTTACCTGCAGTTCTGAATTTCCTTCTGTTGTCAATACAGGCACCGCAGCATCATCTGCAGCCATACTTTGATCATCATCTTCATTCCTTCTTTTTTGTGGAAGATTAAAAGCAGGATTAAACTGCCAGATGAAATAACCCAGTGCCAGGAGAAATAAAATGGCGCCTGTGCCAATCGTACCTAACGTACCAATCAGCTTTCGGTTAATCATATCTCCTACAGCACCACCAAATGGAAAACTGTTCTGGGCAAAAACAAAAGAAAGAGAGACTGACAACACCAATAATCCAACAGTGACATATTTGAGATTTCGCCAGATAGAAAAAACTCGTTGACGAAACAAAAGGTTGACCCCGACTACAAAAAAGAATGTGCAAAAAAGAAAGGAGGCAATGCCGAATGCTTTAAAAATAAAAAAATGGGAAGTTAATGCACCCAGGCGTCCGAGCAGGTTTGCTACAGGCTTATCATTATCCAGCAATGCTGAAAATCCCTGCAGCGCAACAGCCTGATCTTCTTTCCATGTAAAAAAATAAGAAACAAAGGCAATAAAAAGAAATACAGCAATCAGGAGAAAAACAACGCCGACAATCTTCAGGGTTCTTTCGTCACGGGCAAGACCCTTGAGGTCGATTTTCTCTTCCTTTTCAGTTTTAAAGGCAATAATATCAGAATTAGCAGCTTTTTTAACCTGACCCTTTTTCCCTTTCTTTTTCAGCGTATTGGACATGGCTGCAAAGATAAATCACTCAGTTCATGAATAGAGTGATTTAATGAATTTTTTAAGACACTCAGGAAACTGGTTTTCCTGAAATTTTACCTGAAAGTAGTATGTCTATAGCTACAAAAAGCAACACGTAAGTATTACATTTGATTCTTAACCACCAATCAGCTGCATGTATTTTTTGAATTTTAAAAAGCATTTTGCCGGCCTGCTATTATTACTTTTTGTATGCGCCATTTCCAATTCCCAGGATTCCCTATTAAAAAATGCTACTGATATCAGCAAAATAACTATCGCTAAACCTATAAGTAATGCAGTAAGCAGTGCTGTTATTGAAAAAGAAGAAAATGTAGAAAATATTTACCCGGGAATTCAATTTACTGAAGGTGTAAAATTTAAAAGAGCCGTACCGGATAAATATGTTACAAAAAAAATAGTGCTGAAATTTAAGCTGACCAACAGCGCAGATTCTTCCGTTTCAATATATTTTATGCCGGGTTTTTATTTTGACAACATTAATCTGTTTTTTGTTAACGGGGATAAATTAACAAGGATACCCCGTGAATTGCCGGATAGCCCTGATAGTATTGGCTTTAGAAAAATAAAATTGAATGCCAATGAAACTACGACCGTAGTAGCAGAGCTTTCTATGATAAAAACTTATATTGTAACAATCAGGCCGAGATTAATACACGTTGATAATACAGAGGCTTTCGTTGCCCAGATTCGCAGTACCCACAACAATGAAAACCTGATTACTTATATCTTTTGTGGTTTATTATTAATGATGATTCTTTTCTCAATTGCAAATTTTCTGCAAGGGGCCAATCCAGAATTTTTATATTATTCCGGCTATGCATTATTTCTCGGAGGCATGTTGTTCACAAAGGCAGTATATGATTTACGAATTTCTGAAACCAGTTTCTTCCTGGAAAGTTATCTGGATTTTGTACTACAGCTGACTGGAATTATATTTTATATGATTTTTATGCAAAAATTCCTCGAAACAAAATCAAAACATCCCTTTTTATATAAGCTATATAATATTGGTATTGCAACTCTCATTGTATCGGTGATCAATTACACCCTGTTTCATTATTTAAGCAATAATTACAGGATAGAAAACCTAACTGAAACTTCTACCAAAATACTTTTACTTGTACTGATATTTATATTTCTGATGTATAGCCTGAAGCACTGGAACGACAAATTACTTCGTTATTTATTCTGGGGTAATTTACTTTTATTCATATTTGCTATAATCTCGCAGTTGGCTGTACTCCGGAATGATTTATTTGTTGCATTACCCGGCGTTTTAAATTCCTCACTTTTCTATTACGAAACCGGTCTTTTCCTTGAGTTAGTTTTTTTCCTGTCAGGATTAAATTATAAAAACAGGAGTAAAATAATAGACCAGACTAAAGAACGGGAAACTTTAAAAGCACAGAATAAACTGCAGGAATATGAAAAAGAATTAGCAGTATATAAAGGTCAACAGGATGAAAGAGAAAGAATTTCAGCGGATATGCATGATGAATTAGGTGCCGGTATGACTGCTATCAGGCTATTGAGTGAAATAGCCAGGAATAAAATGAAAGAAAACACCCCGGTAGAAATTGATAAAATTTCCCACTCTGCAAATGATGTACTTAATAAAATGAATGCTATTATCTGGAGTATGAACAATAGCAATGATACTCTGGACAATCTGATATCCTATATTCGATCGTATTCATTGGAATACTTTGAAAATACGCCTATTCATTGCACAGTATACACCCCGGAAAATATACCCCTGCAGGAATTAACTGGTGATAAGCGACGCAATATCTTTTTAAGTGTGAAGGAAACGCTGACCAATGCATTAAAGCATTCTAATGCCACTGAAATAACCATTACTATTACATTAGACAATAACCTGAAAATAATAATCGCAGATAACGGAAAAGGAATTGATAAAGAAAATCTCCGCAAGTTTGGAAATGGTTTAAAAAACATTACCCGGAGAATGGAGGCAATAAACGGCACTTTTAAAATAGTTTCTGATAACGGAACCCGAACAATACTGGAATTAACTGTTTAGTCACTTTTTTTGATAGCTGCAATCATCAAAATTATCCAGCCGGTAATTAAAAATAACCCTCCCAATGGTGTAACAGGTCCTGCATATTTCACAGCTTCGCTTTCCTGAATCTTTAAAAGCGTTATCAGGTACAAAGATCCCGAGAATAAAATAATCCCCGCAATAAAGAGGGTTGCCACCCACTTCATCCAACGGCCGGAAAGTTGAAAATAAAAGATGCCGACAGAAAGGAGAGCTAATGCATGATACATTTGATACTGAACTGCTGTTTGGTATCCATGCAATATTTTTTCATCTGTTGTAATTTTTTGTAATCCATGGGCTCCGAATGCACCCAGTGCAACTGCAAGGCCGGCAATAAAAGCCGCTAATGCTATTAATTTTTTATGCATGAAATATTTTTTCAATTAACAGTTCCAGTTCAAACGGTTCCTTATCTATTACTATACCTGCCTGTTCATAATAAATTCTGCGGCCCGAAAATTTTTTATTGATAAAGCTCTTCAGATTATCGTCTGAAAGATTTTTTATTAAAGGTCTTTTGTCTTTTTCATTAACCAACCGGGTAAATATCACATCAAGCGGTGTATTGATCCAAACTGTAATTCCCGCTTTATTCATGTATTCTATATTATTAAAATAACAGGGCGAACCACCGCCACAGGCCATAACAAAACTTTCCTGGCTTTCTGTTATAATATGCAGAACGTCTTTTTCCTTTAACCGAAACTGCTCCTCCCCCTCTGTTTCAAAAATTTCACTGATTGATTTTCCTGTATGCTCTGTTACCTGTTCATCTAAATCAAAAAAACGGATTCCGAGTTTTTCACTCAGTAATCTGCCCCAGTGTGTTTTTCCGGAACCCATAAATCCGATAAGAAAAATTTTCACGACCAGTTTTTATTTTAAATATTACGATTTAATACTTCCTTCAAGGAGTTATTTCAGAATGTCAGGCAAAGCAGGTTTTAAAAAAAATACTGACAACTTAAAAAATCTTATTATAAAATAATAAATCAAATTACCCCAAAGGGGAATGAGTTTTTACTTAAAAGCATTAAACCCGGTTACATCCATTCCGGTTATCAGTAAATGAATATCATGAGTACCTTCGTAGGTAATCACACTTTCGAGATTCATCATATGACGCATTACAGGATACTCACCGGTGATGCCCATACCGCCCAGCATCTGTCGTGCATCCCTGCAGATAGTTGAAGCTATCTCACAGGAATTTCTTTTTGCCATACTTACCTGTTGTGGTGTAGCCCTGCCTTCGCTCATTAATACACCAAGACGCCAGTTCAACAATTGAGCTTTGGTGATTTCTGTAATCATTTCTGCCAGCTTTTTTTGTTGCAGCTGGAAACCGCCAATAGGTCTTCCGAACTGTTCTCTTTCCTGTGAATACCGCAATGCAGTATCATAACAATCCATGGCGGCCCCTACTACACCCCATGCTATACCATATCTTGCTTTTGTTAAACAACCTAATGGGCCCTTCAATCCTTTTATGTTAGGGAAAATATTTTCTTTGGGAACTTTTACATTATCGAAAACAAGTTCGCCGGTTGCTGATGCCCTAAGGCTCCATTTACCATGTGTGGTG
>Ga0209797_10002062_pt1 | contig 10139 bp, 5 predicted proteins | sample DOMMetBare3Fresh_2_FD_187472 | JGI IMG/M metagenome (GOLD analysis project Ga0209797, IMG submission 187472) | Wetland sediment microbial communities from St. Louis River estuary, USA, under dissolved organic matter induced mercury methylation -... | ecosystem: Environmental > Aquatic >...
CCGCCGACCGCTACCTGGTCGCCGTCCTGGTCGCGGTGACCGCAGTGGCCGCTCACGCCGTGGTCCACTGGCGGTTCGGTCCCTACTTCGATCCATTCTTCCTCGTCGGGGTGGGCTTCAGCGCTTGGTATGGCGGCTTCGGCCCGGGGCTGGTCACGCTGGTGCTCACCGGGGCCGGCGTGCTCCTCACGGCCATGCAGCCGACCGGCCCGCTCGAGGGGATCACCCGCGCGGACGCCCTGATGGTCACGGCCTATGGGATCTCCGGCCTGCTCATCAGCGCGCTGATCGCCACCCTCCTCGCCGCGCGCCGGAACGCCGAGACGGCGCGCGAGCAGGTGGCGTTCCTGGCGGAGGTGAGCGAGGTGCTCGCGTCCTCGCTGGACTACCGGACCACACTCTCGGCGGCCGTGCGACTGGCGGTGCCGCGCCTCGCCGACTGGTGTGCCGTGGACGTCGTGGATGCCGACGGCCGCCTGCACCGACTCGCCATCGCACACGCCGATCCGGCCAAGGTGGACGCCGTGTGGGCGATGAGCCACCGCTATCGCGAAGCGGCCGACGATCCGGTGCCGGTGGTTATCCGTACGGCCGAGCCGCAGCTCATCCCCGAGATTCCCGACGACCTGCTCCGGCGCTTTGCCCGCGACCCCGGGCACCTCGAAGCGCTCCGCGCCTTTGGGCTCCGCTCGCTGCTGATCGTGCCGCTCAGCGCCCGGAGCCGCACGCTCGGAGCGATCACCTTCGTTATGGCGGAGTCGGGTCGCCGCTACCAGCGCGCGGACCTGGTGCTCGGCGAACTCCTGGCGCGCCGCGCGGCCATCGCAGTAGACAACTCGAGGCTCTACCGCGAAGCCGAGCAGGCGCTGCAGGAGAAGGACCGGATCCTTGCGCTGCTGGACACCGTCTTCCGGGGCGCGCCGATCGGCCTCGCGTTCGTGGATCGGGAGCTCCGCTTCGTCCGTGTGAACGAGGCGCTGGCGGCGATGAACCACGTGCCGATCGAGGCCCATCTCGGGCGAACCGTGTCGGACGTGCTCGGCGACCGGGCGTCGCTCGTGATCCCGCTGTTCGAGGAGGTGCTCCGCACCGGTGCCCCGCTGCTCGATCGCGAGATCGTCGTCGAGCCCCGCTTGGATGAGGAGGACCGGCGATCCTTCCTCGCGAGCTACTATCCCGTGGGCGCGCCCGACGGCGGCACTGCATGGGTCGGGTGCATCGTGAGCGACGTGACGGAGCGGCGACGGGCGGCCGAGCTGGCGATGCAGGCGGAGCGGATGGAGGCGATCGCGCGCGTCGCGGGCGGCGTGGCTCACGAAGTGAACAACATGATGACCGTGATCACCGGCTTCAGCGGCTTCCTCGAAGGAACCCTTCCTGGCGGCGACCCCCGCGCCGAGGACGTCGCCGAAATTCGGCGCGCCGCCGAGCGTGCAGCGAGCATCACCCGCCAGCTGCTCGCGTACAGCCGCCAGCAGCTGCTGCAGCCGACGCCCCTCGACTTGAATGCGCTGGTGCGCCAGAGCGTCCCGGCGCTCACCCGGTTGCTCGGCACCGGCGTCCGGCTCGAGCTGGACTTGGCGCGCGACCTCGTGCGGATCCGCGCCGACCCGGCCCAGCTCGAGCAGGTGCTGGTGAATCTCGTGCTCAACGCACGGGACGCGATGGGAGGCAGGGGCACGCTGACCGTCACGACGGAAAGCGTGGGCATCGACGAGGCCCGGCGGGAGCACCCCCCAGGCGTTCGCATGCCGCCGGGACGCTACGCCCGCCTGACTGTGAGCGATACCGGCCACGGCATGGACGCCCCCACCCGTGCCCGTATCTTCGAGCCGTTCTTCACCACCAAGCCCGCCGGGCAAGGCAGCGGGCTGGGCCTCGCCACGGTCTACGGGATCGTCAAGCAGAGCGGCGGTTTCATCTGGGTCTACAGCGAGGTCGGCCAGGGCACCGCATTCAAGATCTATCTGCCGGAATTCACCGGGCCCGCGGCCGAGCTGCCCGCCAGGGCGGCGCCGCAGTCGCCGCGCGGCTCGGAGACCGTCCTCATCGTGGAGGACGAGACGGCGGTTCGCCGCATGGCCGCGCGGGCGCTCGCCGGCCAGGGCTACACCGTGCTCGAGGCGGAGAACGGCGCCGAGGCGTTGGAACTCCTCGCGCGCACCACCGGTCCCGTGGACCTGGTGCTGACCGACGTCGTCATGCCCCGTCTCAACGGGCGCGAGCTCGGCGAGCGGCTCGCCGCCGAGCGCCCGGAGCTCCCGGTGCTGTTCATGTCCGGCTACACCGATGACGACATCGTGCGCCGTGGACTCCTCCATCCGGATGCGCCGTTCCTTCAGAAGCCGTTCATGCCGGCGGACCTGGCGCGCAGGGTCCGCGAGGTGCTGGACCACCGATGACGCTGCTCGACGACGTCCGCCGTCACCTCCCCACGCTCCACCTTCCGCCCGGCCGTGCGCTGGTGGCGGTCTCCGGCGGCCCGGATTCCGTGGCGCTGCTCGACCTCATGCATCGGACGCTGGATCTCCACCGGCTCGACCTGGTCGTGGCGCACTTCGACCACGGGATCCACCCGTCGAGCGGACAGGTGGCCGAGGCGGTGTGCGCGCTTGCCGCTTCCTACCGACTGGCGTACGAGGAGGGCCGCGGCGCGCTCGGCGCCGATGCCGGGGAGACGCGAGCCCGCGTGGCCCGCTACGCCTGGCTCGAGGCGACGCGCCTCCGCCTGGGAGCCGCCGTGATCCTCACCGCCCACCACGCCGACGACCAGGTGGAAACGGTGCTGATGCGCGTGCTCGCCGGCTCGGGACCCGCCGGGCTGGCGGGGATGAGCGCTCGGACCGGCACGCTGGTGCGCCCGCTGCTGCCGTTCCGGCGGGACGCGGTGGTCCGATACGTGCGCTCCCGGGGACTGCCGGTCTGGAGCGACCCGGCCAACCAGGAGCTCCGCCACCTGCGCGCGTGGCTCCGCGGCGATCTCCTGCCGATGCTCCGAACGAGGCTCCCGGAGGTGGACCGGGCGCTGCTTTCCGTCGGTCGCCACGCGGCCCGCGACCGTGCCGCCTGGAGCGCGGTGCTCGAGCTGCTGCCGGGGCTCGATTTTCGACTGGAGCGCGATGGGTTTTCCGTTGCTGCCCGTGCGCTCAGCGGGTATGATTCACCGTTGGGCGAGACGGTGCTGATGACCGCGGCACGCCGCGTGGGCTGCCGGCTCGGGCCGGCCCGGGCCGCCCGGGCACTCCGGATCGCCGCCCAGGGCGCGAGCGGGGCCTCGGTGCCGCTGGGCGGAGGCTGGGTTGCCGAGCTCGCCTTCGACCGCCTCGCCGTGGGCCGGCCGGAAGGGGTCGAATCGGCCGCCCCGTGGAGCCTCGAGGGGCGGCAGGGGGAAGGGTGGTGGGGTCGCTGGAGGATCCGGTGGTCGCACGAGGCCGCGCCCTTGCGGCAGACCCGGACCGGCTTGACCACCTGGTGGGCTCCGATGCCGCTCGTGGTCCGCGGCTGGGCCCCCGGCGAGCGGATTCGTCCCCTCGGCGGCGCCGGCCGCCGGCTCCTGGTCCGGTGCTTCCAGGACGCGCGCGTCCCCCGCAGCCGACGGGCAAGGTGGCCCGTGCTGGCCGCGGCGGATGGGGTGGTGTGGGTCCCGGGCGTCTGTCGCTCCGACGCCCTCCTTCCGGAACCGGGAACGGAGGCTTTGCGGATCGATGCTGAGTACGCCTGAGGTCCTCCGCCGCACCGGCGGGCGGCCGGTCAAGTCGATCGTCTTCGATGAGGCCACGATCGCGGGGCGGGTCCAGGAGCTCGGCGCCGAGATCACCCGGGCGTATCCCGACGGCGAGCTGCTGGTGCTGGGGCTGCTCAAGGGCAGTTTCATCTTCCTGAGCGACCTCGTGCGGACGATCGAGCGGCCGATCCAGGTCGATTTCCTCGTCGCCAGCTCCTACGGCGACGCGAAGGCGTCCAGCGGTACCGTGCGTCTCCTGTACGATCCCGAGACCCGGCTCGAGGGGAAACACATCCTCGTGGTCGAGGATATTATTGATACGGGGAAGACGCTGCAGCGGCTGATGACGTTGCTCGCCGCGCGGCGACCGAGGAGCCTCGCGATCTGCGCCCTCCTCGACAAGCAGCTGGCCGTGGATTCGCGCCCCGAGCTCCGTTTCGTCGGGTTCCGGGCGCCGCCGGCTTTCCTGGTCGGGTACGGACTCGACCATGCGGAAAACTACCGTCACCTTCCGTTCATCGCGGACTTGGAATAAATGGCAGACCGACTCCCGACCCGGCCCCCGCGCACCAATTGGGGCAACCTGAGCAAGAACCTCGCCCTCTGGCTCCTCGTGGGCTTGCTGGCGCTGGCGCTGTTCCAGATGATGAGCCGCCAGCGGAACCCCACCCAGGAGTTCTCCTACACCGAGTTCAGCCGGCAGCTCGACCAGGGCAACGTCGCCCGGGTGGAGGTCTACGACGGCAAGCGGCTCGAGGGTGATTTCCGCAACCCCGTCACCCAGGACAACCGGACGGCCAAGAGCTTCCAGGTCCTGCTCCCGGTGGCCAACAGCGAGCAGTTCATCAAGCGCCTCGAGGATGCGGGCGTGCCGATTCTGGCCAAGGAGCCGAAGGGCGGGATCACGGCGATCATCGTCGCCGCGCTGCCGTGGATCGTGATCCTGGGGCTCTGGTTCTTCCTCCTCCGGCAGCTCCAGGCCGGCGGCAGCCGCGCCTTCGCGTTCGGCAAGTCGAAGGCCAAGCTGCTCGCGGGCGACACCCCGAAGATCACGTTCGCCGACGTGGCCGGCGCGGACGAAGCCAAGGTCGAACTGCAGGAGATCATCGAGTTCCTGAAGGACCCGCAAAAGTTCACCCGGCTCGGCGGGCGCCTCCCGAAGGGCGCGCTGCTGGTCGGCCCGCCGGGGACCGGCAAGACGCTGCTGGCCAAGGCCGTGGCTGGCGAGGCCGCGCGGCCGTTCTTCTCCATGTCGGGCTCCGACTTCGTCGAGATGTTCGTCGGCGTCGGCGCAAGCCGCGTGCGCGACCTGTTCGAGCAGGGCAAGTCGCACGCTCCGTGCATCATCTTCATCGACGAGATCGACGCCGTCGGCCGCCACCGCGGTGCCGGGCTCGGCGGGGGGCACGACGAGCGTGAGCAGACGCTGAATCAGCTGCTGGTCGAGATGGACGGCTTCGAGTCGAACGATGGCGTCATCCTGATCGCGGCCACCAACCGGCCCGACGTGCTCGATCCGGCCCTCCTCCGGCCCGGCCGCTTCGACCGGACGATCGTGGTGGACGCGCCCGACGTGCGCGGCCGCGAAGGCATTCTGCGGGTGCACACCCGCAAGATCCCGCTCGCGGCGGATGTGCGGCTCGAGATCATCGCCAAGGGCACGCCTGGAATGGCGGGCGCCGACCTCGCCAACCTGGTGAACGAGTCGGCGGTGCTCGCGGCGCGGCGCAATAAGACGCTGGTGGACATGAAGGACTTCGAGGACGCCAAGGACAAGGTGATGCTCGGCGTCGAGCGCCGGAGCCTCGTCCTGACCGAGGCGGAACGGAAGCTCACCGCCTATCACGAGGCGGGGCACGCCATCGTGGCGATCAAGATCCCGGGCAGCGATCCGATCCACAAGGTCACCATCGTGCCGCGCGGCCGCGCGCTGGGTCTCACGGCGTCGCTGCCGGAGGTGGACCGGCACAACTACACCAAGGACTGGCTCATCGGCAGCCTGGCGATGTTCTTCGGCGGCCGGGTGGCCGAGGAGCTGGTGTTCGGCTCCGACAAGGTCACCACCGGCGCGGGCAACGATATCGAGCGCGCGACCGCGCTCGCGCGCCGCATGGTCACGCAGTTCGGCATGAGCGAGCTGATCGGCCCGCTCGCCGTGGGCGACAAGGAGCAGGAAATCTTCCTCGGCCGCGAGTTCGCCCAGCGGCGGGAGATCAGCGAGCGCACCGCCCAGATGGTGGACGACGAGGTCAAGCGGCTGGTGGACGAGGCCTACGCCCGCGCCACCAGCATCATCTCCGACCACCGCGAGCTGCTCGACCGGATCGCCGACGCGCTGCTCGAGCGCGAGACGATCGACCGCGAGGACCTGGACCGGCTGGTGAAGGACCTGCCGTTGCCCCCGCGGGACCTCCCGCCGGCGGATGCTCCCGCCCCGACGTCGAGCGTGCCGTCGAAGCCCGGCGCGTCGCCGGCCCGCGCACCCCTGCTGGGCACCCCACCGGCCGAACCCGCCGGCGCGTGAATGTCACCCCGCTGGCGCTCCATTCGCCGCGCGCCGTGCGGGACACCCTCCGCGCGCACGGCTGGGACGATGGACAGGCGGCCGCCGCGGCTGGCGGCATTCATCCCTTCGCTTTTCATCTGACCGGACTGGACCAGGAGACCCTCGAGGCCCTGGTCCGCCTCTCCGGGTCGCTCGGCCTCGAGGTCCTCACCGGCGAGGGCTGGGCGGTCCTCGCCGGGAGCCGCTCGCGGCTGAGCGCGCTTGCTCGCCCTTGGCTGGTGCCGCCCGCCCTTTCGCAGCTGGCCATTGACGTCGGCCACGCGATGCCGGCCGAGCCGGCGCCCGCCTGGGAGACGGCGCATGGCCGCGTCGCGCTCGACCGGGCGGTCATCCTCGGCATCCTCAACGTCACGCCGGACAGCTTCAGCGACGGCGGCCACTACACCGGCCTGGAGGCCGCGCTGGCGCAGGCCGACGCCTTGCTCGAGGCAGGCGCGGCCATGCTCGACGTCGGCGGCGAGTCGACGCGCCCGGGCCGAGCCGAATCCGTCCCGGTCGAGGTCGAGCTGGCCCGCGTGGTTCCGGTGGTGGAGGCGCTCCTGCGACGGCACCCGTCGCTCCTGCTCACAATCGATACGGTGAAGTCCGAGGTGGCCCGCGCGGCACTTGCCGCGGGCGCGGCGGCCATCAACGATGTGTCGGCGCTGCGACTCGATCCTGACATGGGCCGCGTCGTCGCCGAGGCCGGCGCAGGGCTCGTGCTCATGCATTCCCGCGGCTCGATCCTCGAGCTCTCCTCCTACGCGCACGCGACCTACGAGGACGTGGTGGGCGAGGTGATCGCCGAGCTGCGCGCAGCGCTTGCCGCGGCGTCCGCAGCAGGGGTGGCGCCTGACGCAACGGTGCTCGACCCCGGATTCGGCTTCTCCAAGACCGCGGAGCAAAATATCTTGCTGTTCGACCAGCTCGACGCGCTGTGCGCACTCGGCCGTCCGGTGCTGGTCGGTCCCTCCCGCAAGCGATTCATCGGGGCCGTCACCGGGCAGCCGCTCGAAGCGCGCGACCGCGCCACCGCCACGGCGTGTGCCCTCGCGTGGGAACGCGGCGCGCGCCTCTTCCGCGTGCACGATGCGGCTGCCGCGCGGGACGCGCTCACCCTCGCCCAGGCCTTGGGAGGTCCGTAGTGCCGCTCGGGCAGCTGCCGTTCCCCACGCCAGGCTGGCGGGACCTGCTCGAGATCCTGATCGTCGCGTACGTCGTCTACGCCATCCTCCGGTTCCTCGTCGGAACGCGCGCCCTCCAGATCGTGTTCGGCCTGCTGGTGCTGGCCGTGACCTACCTGTTGGCCTTCCTGCTCAAGCTCTCCATGATCACCTACCTCCTCGGGGTGGCCTTCACCTACGGCGCCTTCGCGGCGCTGGTGGTGTTTCAGCCGGAGCTGCGGCAGGCGCTCGCTAGCCTTGGCCAGACGCCCGTCTTCAGGCTGTTCAGCGCCGGACCGGGGCCCGCGGTGGCGGAGGAGATTGCGAAGGCGGTCGAGCGTCTCAGCCGGAGCGCCACCGGAGCGATCATCGCCATAGAGCGCGAGGTGCGACTGGACGAGTACCTCGAGTCGGGCACCCCGATGCGGGCCACCGTCTCGGCGGATCTCCTGGCGACGATCTTCAGCCCCTACTCGCCCATGCACGACGGGGCCGTGCTGGTGCGGGGCGAGGAGATCGTCGGGGCCGGATGCATCCTGCCGCTCACCCAGAATCCGGTGACCGACCGCTCGCTCGGCACGCGCCACCGCGCGGCGCTCGGCCTCTCCGAGGAGACCGACGCGCTGGTGCTGGTGGTGTCGGAGGAGACCGCCATCGTGTCGGTCGCGCGCGCGGGGGTGCTGCAGCGGGGGCTCAGCCCCGATCAGGTGGCGGTGCTGCTCGGCGGGCGGCGGACGGGTGAGGCGGGCCCGCCGGTCGTGCCCACCGCGTCCACGTGACGGCGCCGGGGACCAGGCCGCCTTACGCCGCGGCGGCGGCGGTGACGCTGCTGGTGCTCGGGGGCTACGTCCTCACGCTGGCGCCGAGCGTGACGTTCTGGGATGCGGGCGAGTTCATCGCCGCTGCACGGGTGCTCGGCATCCCGCACCCGCCGGGGACGCCGCTGTTCGTGATGATCGCCCATGTCTGGGCGACGCTCGTGCCGGTGGGCGAGTTCGCCGCCCGCACCAATCTGCTGAGCGCGCTCTTCAGCGCGGCCGCGGCGGGGTGCTTCTTCCTGGTCGCCTACGAATGCCAGCCCGCGGTCGAGCCCCATCTCCGGCTGGGTGGGGCGGCGGCCGGCGCGGTGCTGGGCGGCTTCGTGTTCACCAACTGGCAGAACTCCAACGAGACGGAGGTGTACGCGGTCGCCACGTTCACGATCGCCGCGATGTCGTGGCTCGTGCTCCTGTGGCGGCGGCGGCGCGGCCAGTCGCGCGCCGGGCGCCTGCTGCTCCTGGTCGTCTACCTGGCGGGGATCTCGATCGGCAATCACCTGCTCGCCCTGCTGGCCGGACCGGCGATCGTGACGTTCCTCGTCGCCACCCTGAGGAGTGATCCGGCGCCGGATCCCGCGGTCCGCCGCGCGGAATGGGGGCAGGTGACGGTGCTGGCTGGCGTCTGGGCGCTCTTGATCGGAACCGGGCTCGGCAGCACGGCGCTGGTCATGCTCGGGGCGGTCTGCTTTGCCGGGGCCGCCATCTTCGCGTCGCGCGGCGGGGCAGGGCGCTTCGCGCTTGCGAGCCTGGTCGTCGCCGCGGTCGGGGTCACGCCGTATCTCTACCTCTACCTTCGCTCCGCGCAGCATCCCCCCATCAACGAGGCGGCGCCCGCCACGTTCGATGCGTTGCTCGCGGTGATCCGGCGGGCGCAGTACCCGCCGCGCACACCGCTCGACGACCCGACCCTCCCCTCCGGTGGCGCCAACCCGGGCCGCTCGCTCGCCCTGCTCGGCGCGCAGCTCGGGGACTATGCGGTGTACTTCGACTGGCAGTGGGCGAAGTCGTTGGGTGGAATGCTGGGACCGCTCCCGGTCCGAACCCTCGTCACCCTGGTGTTCGCCTCGCTCGGCCTCCACGGGCTCTTCGCTCAGCGCCGGGGCGACCGCGCGGGCTGGTGGCTGCTGCTCATGCTCTGGCTGGTGACCGGTCTGGGGCTGGTCCTGTACATGAACTTCCGGCCGGGCTACGCCCGCTGGTACGACCTCTGGCCCGAGCCGGGCGACCACGAGGTTCGCGAGCGCGACTACTTCTTCGTCGTCAGCTTCATCGTTTGGGGGCTCTGGGCGGGCATGGGGGTCGGGGCGCTGGCTCGGCGGGCGACCGCGCGCGCGGGCGCGATCGCCCGGGCCGGCCCCGCCGTTTTCCTGCTGGCGGCGATACCGATCGCCCTCAACGGGAGCGCCGCCTCGCGTCGCCACGGCGCGGATGCACGCCTCGCCGGCGACTTCGCCTACGATCTGCTCAACAGCGCGCCGCCGTACGGCATCCTCTTCACCTTCGGCGACAACGACACCTTCCCGCTCTGGTGGGCGCAGGAGGTGGGGGGAATCCGTCGGGACGTGACCGTCGTCTGCCTGGCGCTGGCCAATACCGACTGGTACATGCGCCAGCTTCGCGACATGCCTCCGCGGCCGCTCGACGAGGCCGCGCTGCCGGCGGTCTGGCGCGGGCGGATCATCCCGCGTCCCGGCGGTCCCCTGCACACCATGACCGACTCGATGATCCAATCGGCCATGAGCGGCTATGCCGTCCGGGGCCGCCAGGAGGTCAGGCTCGGTCCGCTGACGCGGACGCTCGCCGAGGGCACCCTGCTGTATCCCAATGACATCCTCGTCCTCGGTGTGCTCCAGCAGAATCTCGGGCGTCGGCCCATCGTGTGGGCGGCG
>Ga0209797_10002065_pt1 | contig 10133 bp, 8 predicted proteins | sample DOMMetBare3Fresh_2_FD_187472 | JGI IMG/M metagenome (GOLD analysis project Ga0209797, IMG submission 187472) | Wetland sediment microbial communities from St. Louis River estuary, USA, under dissolved organic matter induced mercury methylation -... | ecosystem: Environmental > Aquatic >...
CTTCCTGATCGTGGCGGCGGCATTCCTGACCGACACCTGGCTGGCGACCGCCGACGGCGTGAGCCGGATGCAGGCCGACATCGTGCAGACGCTCTTCCCTGGCAGCCGCCGGCTCGAGCTGCGCCAGTGGTATTTCATCTTTCTCGGGCTCCTCACGGTCGTAACCTGCTTCACCATGCTCCTAGAGGCGCCCGGTCCACTGATCCTCGTCAGCGCCGTGATCGGCTTCGTGGGCACCGTCATCTTCCCGGCGGCTCTGTACCAGCTCAACTACCGCCGGCTCGCCGGCGCCCTGCCGGGCTGGGCCCGCCCGCGGCCGGTCGAGCGGGTGCTGCTGGGCCTCAGCTTCGCCGCCTATCTGGGTCTCGCCATTGCCTACCTCTGGCAGACGTTCGGTCGCTGAATCTCCCCGTCGCGCCGTGCCCCGAGCATCCGGCAGGCGTGGTGGGCCAGTCTCGCCGTACCATGGCGCATGGGCGCCCGCCTAGCGGTGGATCCTCTCACGGCCTTCGGGCTGTTCGCCGTCACGGCGATGGTGGTCACCTACGCCCTGGAAGCGCGGAGCCGATGGTTCATCCTGGCCTTCGCCGTGTCATGTGCCCTCGGATCGGTGTACGGGTTCTTGCAGGGAGCCTGGCCCTTCGGCGTGGTCGAAGCAATCTGGGCAGGCGTCGCGCTGTGGCGCTGGTGGGCTGCCCGCGCTTGACGGCTGCCTGCAGCGGAGTGTATAGATATTCATGCTTATGTCCTGTTCCCGCGCGCTCCGGCTCGGCATTATTGCGCCCAGACTCCCCCAGAGAGGCGGCGCGCGAGCACGCGGGTAGCAGGTCCCCGAGCCAAGCAGCGACACGCGGCCTCTCGCAACGAGAGGCCGCTGGCGTTTTCACCCCCTGGAGTCCGAGCCGACGATGACGCTTCGCCTGTACGACACCACCCTGCGCGACGGCACCCAGCGGGAAGGCCTGTCCCTCTCGGTCGAGGACAAGCTCAAGATCGCTCGCGCGCTGGACCGGCTGGGCGTGAGCTACATCGAGGGCGGCTGGCCGGGATCGAATCCCAAGGACGCCGACTTCTTCCGCCGGATCCGGGAGGTGCCGCTGGCCAATGCGAGGGTGGCCGCATTCGGCAGCACCCGGCGCGCCGGCGTCCGCTGCGAAGATGACGCCAACCTGCGCGCGCTGGTGGACGCCGGGACGCCGGTGGTGACGCTGGTGGGGAAGAGTTCGACCCTGCACGTGGACCGGATTCTCGAGACCACGCGCGACGAAAACCTGCGAATGATCGGGGAGAGCGTCGCGTTCTTCAAGCGGCTCGGCCGGGAGGTGATCTACGACGGCGAGCACTTCTTCGATGGCCACCGCCTCGATCCGGCCTACGCGCTGGAGACCCTCGCGGCGGCGGCGGAGGCCGGCGCCGACTGTCTGGTCCTGTGCGACACGAATGGCGGGGAGCTTCCGGACGTCGTGGCGGAGCGGGTGCACGAGGTGCGGAGCCGGTTCGCGACACCTGTCGGGATCCACCCGCACAACGACTCCGGGCTGGCCGTGGCGAACGGGATCGCGGCGGTACGCGCCGGGTGCGTGCAGGTGCAGGGGACGATCAACGGCTACGGCGAGCGGTGCGGCAACCTCGACTTGGTCCCCCTGGTGGCGACGCTCCAGCTCAAGCTGGGGTACGAGGTGCTGCCCGCGGAATCCCTGCGCCGGCTGACGGAGGTCTCGCAGTTCGTGGCGGCGGTGGCCAACCAGCACCCCGACCCGCACGCGCCCTACGTCGGCCGGAGCGCGTTCGCCCACAAGGGCGGCATTCACGTCGCGGCGATCGCCAAGGTGCCGGACAGCTATCAGCACGTGGATCCGGCAGCGGTGGGAAACGAGATGCGGGTGGTGGTGAGCGAGGTGGCCGGCCGGCGGAACGTGCGGCTCCGGGCGGAGGCGCTGGGGCTCGAGGCGGGCGAGAGCGAGGGCGCGGTGCTGCAGCGGATCAAGGAGCTCGAGCACCGGGGCTTCCAGTTCGAGGCCGCGGAGGGGTCGTTCGAGATGTTGCTGCGCCGGGCGGCCCCCGGATACCGGGCGCCGTTCGAGCTCGAGGACTTCACCGTCATCGTCGAGAAGCGGGGTGGCGACGGGATCCGGGCGCAGGCCACAGTAAGAGTGCGGGTCGGCGACGAGATGATGCACACCGCGTCCGAAGGCGACGGTCCGGTGAACGCGCTCGACCGCGCGGTACGGAAGGCGCTGCTGCCGCACTACCCCGCGCTGGCCGAAGTGCACCTGGTGGATTACAAGGTTCGGATCGTGGACGAGCACCTCGGCACCGGCGCACGGCCCAGGGTGATCATCGAGTCGGCGCGGGGGGCGGAGCGCTGGAGCACGGTGGGCTGCTCGGAGAACATCATCGAGGCGAGCTGGCTGGCGCTGTGCGATGGACTCGAGCTGGCGCTGCTGCGGGGTGGGGTGGCCGCGGTGGGAGGCGAGTCACCCTGAGCGCAGCGAAGGGGGCATGACCCGGGTCATGCCCCCTTCGCGGAGCCTGCCCTGAGTGAAGCGAAGGGTTCAGGGTGACTCGCGCCCGGCCCCGCCTCCGCGGCCAGCAGCTCCCGCTTCCGCTCGGTCCCCCACCGGTACCCGCCCAGCCCGCCATCCTCCCGTACGACCCGATGGCACGGGATCACCAGCGCCAGCCGGTTGCTCGCGCACGCGCGCGCCACCGCCCGCGCCGCGGCGGGCTGCCCGAGGTCGCGCGCGATCTGGGCGTACGACCGCGTGGCGCCCCGAGGGATCTCCTGCAGCGCCTCCCACACCCGCCACTGGAACGTCGTCCCGCGCACGTCGAGCGGGAGCCGCTCGGCCTCGTCGCCCGCGAGCCGCGCCACCACCGCGCCGGCCCAGGCGTGCAGCTCCTCGTCCCGGCGTTCGATCCGGGCCGCGGGATACTCGCGGCGGAGCGCCGCCTCGAGCAGGCCGGCGTCGTCGCCGAGGGTCACCGCGCAGAGGCCGCGGTCGGTGGCGGCCACGAGCACCGCGCCCAACGCGGTCGCGACGGTGGTGAAGCGGATCTGCACGCCGCGTCCGCCCCGCTGATACGACCCCGGCGTCATCCCGAGCCTGGCCCGGCTGTGATCGTACGCCCGGCTGGGCGACGAGTATCCCGCCTCGTAGGTTGCCCGCGTCACGCTGTCACCCGCTTTCAATCGTGATTTCATCCGCTCCATCCGGCGTGCCCCAGTGTAGGCGCGGGGCGTCACTCCGGTGAGCCGCTTGAACGTCCGCTGGAGGTGGTAGGGACTCATCCCCACGGCCTGTCCCAGTCGCACCAGCGTCACCGTCTCGTCGAGATGGCCATCCAGGTAGCGCTGCGCCTCCCGCACGCGGCGCACGGCGTCGGTGTCCGCCTCCCGCGGGCGGCAGCGGAGACAGGCCCGGAAGCCCTCCGCCTCCGCCGCCGCGGGCGAGGCGAAGAACCGCACGTGGCGCCGGTGCGGCCGGCGCGACGGGCACGACGGCCGGCAGTAGATCCGCGTGGATGCCACGGCGTAGACGAAGCGCCCATCGGCGGCCGTGTCGCGGCCCAGGACCGCGGTCCAGCGGCGATCGTCGGCGGGGGTGGCGTCGAGCAGCATGGCAGGGATGGTAGCACCCGGCGCGCCGGGGCACCATCCAGTTCTTGCGGTCGAACCGTCCCGCGTCCCCGTTGGAACCCGCGGGCAGGCGCCGTCGTTACACCCTCTGTCCGTGGTGCCCTCCACCCCCTGGCAAAACGACTTCCATGAATGCTCTCGAGCGGTACGACGCGATCGTCATTGGCGCGGGGCAGGCAGGGGGACCCCTCGCCTCGGCGCTGGCGCGGAGCGGCAAGCGCACCGCGCTGGTCGAGCGCGAGCACGTCGGAGGCACCTGCATCAACGAAGGCTGTACCCCCACCAAGACGATGGTGGCCAGTGCTCGAGTGGCGTACCTCGCCCGGCGGGCCGCCGACTACGGGGTGGGCACCGGTCCGGTGGCGGTGGACATGACTCGGGTCCGTGAGCGCAAACGGGCCATCGTCAAGAGCTTCCGGGCAGGCAGCCTGCGGCGGATCGAGGCCACCGAGGGGCTCGACCTGATCTGCGGTGAGGCCCGGTTTACCGGGGCCCGGCAGGTGGCGGTGGATGGGCGGGTGCTGGAGGCCGAGCTGGTGTTCATCAACACCGGCGGCCGCCCGGCGGCGCCCGACGTCGAGGGCCTCGACCGCATCCCGTCGCTCGACTCGACCTCCATCATGGAGCTCGATGAGGTCCCCGAGCACCTGATCGTGCTTGGGGGCGGCTACATCGGGCTCGAGTTCGGGCAGATGTTCCGCCGCTTCGGCAGCCGGGTCACGGTCGTCCAGCGCGGCCGCCAGCTCCTCCCGCAGGAGGACGAGGATGTGGCGGAGGCGGTGCTGGAGGTCCTCCGGGAGGACGGCGTCGAGATCCTGCTGGAGGCGGAGGCGCGCCGGGCGGAGTCGGCAGGCGGGGGCGTGGGGCTCACCGCGCGGACGCCGACGGGCGAGCGCGTCCTCCAGGGCTCCCACGTCCTCCGCGCCGCTGGCCGGGTGCCCAACACCGACCGCCTCGACCTGCAGGCGGCCGGAGTGGCGACCGACGCCAAGGGGTTCATCACCGTGAACTCGCAGCTCCAGACCTCCGCACCGGGGGTCTACGCCCTGGGTGACGTGAAGGGCGGGCCGGCCTTTACCCACATCTCGTACGATGACTTCCGGATCATCCGTACCAACCTGTTACAGGGCGGCGGTGCCTCGATCACGGACCGCCTCCTGCCATACGCCGTATTCATCGATCCCCAGCTGGGGCGGATCGGGCTCAACGAGAAGGATGCGCGTCGGCAGGGACGGGCCTACCGGGTGGCCCGGATGCCGATGAACTACGTGGCCCGGGCGCTGGAGCTGGACGAGTCCCGCGGCTTCATGAAGGCGCTGGTGGACCCGGGGTCGGGGGCCATTCTGGGCGCCGCCGTGCTCGGCATCGAAGGCGGCGAGATGATGGCGGTCCTGCAACTCGCGATGATGGGAAACGTGAGGTATGATCAGCTTCGTGACGCGATCTTTGCCCATCCCACGCTGGCCGAGTCGCTGAACAACCTGTTCTCGTCGCTCGAGTCCTGACCGCTCCCGGCAGGAGGAACCGATGACCGTGGCCGCCGCGCCGAGTCGCACCGATCCCGAGACCATCGCCGGCCAGCTGCTCGAGGCGCGGGCGCGCACCCTGCTGCTGCTGGCGCCGCTGACCGACGAGGAGCTGCGCGCTCAGCACGATCCGCTGATGAGTCCCATCCTCTGGGATCTCGGTCACATCGCGCACTTCGAGGAGCTGTGGCTCACCCGCAACCTCGACGGGCCGATCGAGTTCGTCGAGATGCCGGGACTGTACAATCCGTTCGAGCATCCCCGCAGCACGCGCGGCGCGCTCGAGCTGCCCGGCCTCGAAGGGTGTCGTGCGATCATGGACGAGATCCGCGGGCGCGTCCTCGCCCGCCTGGCGGCCACCGATCTCGACCCCGGCCACCCGCTGCTCCGCGACGGCTACGTCTACCAGATGGTCCTGCAGCACGAATACCAGCACAACGAGACGATCCTGCAGACGCTCCAGCTCAAGCGGGGCGGAGCCTACGCGCCGCTCGCGCGGCTCGAGCCGGCTGGCGGGTCGGTGCCGGGCGCCGGTCTCGCCGGGTGCGGCGAGATGGTCCGGTTTCCCGGCGCCCGTGTCCAGCTCGGCACCGACGACCGATCGGCGGCCTACGACAACGAGCGGCCGGCGCATGGGGTCGACGTGGCGCCGTTCTGGATCGACGCGCTGCCGGTCACCAATCAGGACTTCATGGTCTTCATCGCCGCGGGAGGCTACGACACGCGCGAGTACTGGTCGGAGGCGGGCTGGCACTGGCGCACGGAGGCCGGGGCCACCGCGCCCAGGTACTGGCGTTGGGTCGAGGGGGGCTGGTGGACGCGGAGCATGGACCGGAGCGGCCCGGTCAATCCGCACCATCCGGTCTGCCATGTTTCCTGGTACGAGGCGGAGGCGTTCGCGCGCTTTGCCGGGAAGCGGCTCCCGACCGAGATCGAGTGGGAGACCGCGGCCTCGTGGGACCCGGCCACCGGGACCAAGCGGAGCCATCCCTGGGGCGACACCCCGCCCGACCGGACGCTCGCCAACCTTGACCAGCTCGCGTTCGGCACGGCGGCCGTGGGCACTTATCCGCTGAACGTCTCACCGATCGGCTGCTACGGGATGATCGGGGACGTGTGGGAGTGGACGGCCAGCGACTTCTGTCCGTGGCCGGGCTTCGAGAGCTTCCCGTACAAGGAGTATTCCGAGGTGTTCTTCGGCACCGAGTACAAGGTCCTGCGCGGGGGCTCGTGGGCCACGCGGCCGGGCGCCGTCCGCAACACGTTCCGCAACTGGGATTACCCCATCCGCCGCCAGATCTTCAGCGGCTTCAGGTGCGCCCGCGATGCCTAACTCGACGACGACCGCCCTGGCCCGCGCCCCGAGGGCGCCCGGCTACCGGGCGAACCCCCGCATGCTCGCCGAAGTGGCGGCGGGCCTCTCGGCCCCGCAGAAGGAGCTGCCGCCCAAATACTTCTACGACCAGCGGGGCTCCGAGCTGTTCGAGGAGATCACCCGGTTGCCGGAGTACTACCCGACGCGTACCGAGCGGGCGCTGCTCGAGGGCTGGATGCCGGAGCTGATGGCCCAGCTGGGAGCCCGGGCCCTGATCGAGCTCGGCGCCGGCAGCGCGGAGAAGAGCCGGATAATCCTCGATGCGATGCGGGCGACGGGCCTGGCCGAGCTGTACGTCCCGATCGACGTGAGCGCCTCGTTCCTGAGTCAGACGGCGGCCCGGCTGCGCCGTGAATATCCCGGTCTCACGGTCGAGCCCGCGATCGCGGACATCTCGGAGGAGCTGAACCTCCCGCGGCGGATTCCCCATCCCGCCGTGTTCGCCTTCCTGGGCAGCACCATCGGCAACTTCTACCCGCCGGCGGCCATCCGCCTGCTCTCGCGGGTGCGGGCGGCGATGGAGCCGAGCGACCGCTTCCTCATGGGTGTGGACCTCCGGAAGGACGTGGCCCGGATCGAGGCCGCCTACAACGACAGCCGGGGCGTCACGGCGGAGTTCAACCGCAACATGCTGCTGGTGCTCAACCACGAGCTCGGGGCCGACTTCGATCCGCAGGCGTTCGAGCACCGTGCCTTCTACGACACGGTCGCCCACCGGATCGAGATGCACCTGGTTTCCACCCGCGACCAGCGCGTGGTCATCCCCGGCCTGGAGCCGGTCGCGTTCGCGAGGGGGGAATCGATCCGGACCGAGATCAGCTGCAAGTACGACCGGAGCAGCGTGGCCGAGCTGTTCAATGCCGCAGGGCTCCGGATCGAGGCCTGGCCCACGGATCCCACCACGCCGTTCGGCCTCGTCGTGGGAGCGCCCGCATGAGCTCGCTCAGCCGGGCCGTCCTGGCGGCGGACCTCGAGGCCCACGCCTTCGCCGCGCCGGCCAGCGCCTCGCTCACCCCGCGGCGCGTTGGCGCCGAGGCGGAATTCATTCCGGTGGAGACCTCCACCTGGCGCCGCTGCCCGATCGAGGGGGATGGCGCCTGCGCCACGCTACCGTTGCTGCGCCGCTTCGGCAGCCGGCAGGGCTGGACCGAAACGCGCACCGCGAAGGGCACGCCCTGCTTCGTTCTGCCGGGCGGCGGTACGCTCACATTCGAGCCGGGCGGCCAGCTCGAGTACAGCTCGCCTCCCTGCCGCTCCCCCAGCGCGCTGCTGGCGCTGCTCCGCTCGGTGGTGCTGCCGCTGCGCGCGGTGGCCGCTGGCGAGGGCATCACCCTGCTCGCGCTGGGGATCGATCCGGCCAACCCGATCGAAGACGCTCCGCTGCTCGTCAGGGCCAAGCGATACGAGCGGATGGCGGACTACCTGGCGCGGCGCGGTCCCGCGGGCGCGCGAATGATGCGCCAGACCGCGTCGTTCCAGATCGCCCTCGATCTGGACGACGAGCCGTGGCGCCGCTGGCAGGTGCTCAACGCCGCCGCGCCGTACGTCGTGGCCATCTTCGCCAACTCGTCGGTCTACGCCGGAGAGGAGACCGGCTGCCCGAGCACGCGCGCGCAGGTATGGCGGGCGCTCGATCCGGCGCGCACCGGGCTCCCCTACACCGAGCGAGCGCCGGTCCAGACCTATCTCGACTTCGCGCTGGACGCGCCGGCGATGCTGCTGCCGGCCGTGGAGGGCCAGCACCGGCGGTTCGGGGAATGGATCGCCCGCGCCCGGATGACCATGGACGAGTGGCATGACCATCTCACGACGCTGTTCCCGGAAGTTCGGCCGCGCGGCCACCTGGAGCTGCGCTCAGCGGACGCGGTGGCGCCCGAGTGGTACGCGGCGCCCCTGGCGCTCGCTGTCGGCATCACCTACGACACCCGCGCGCTCGGGGCCGCCGCCGACCTGCTGGGCGCGCCGGATCTCGGCCTGCTCGATCGCGCGAGTCGCGTGGGCCTTCGCGATCCCGCCCTGGCGAGCAGGGCCGCGGACCTGGTCGAGATCGCGCTCGAGGGGTGCGCGGGGCTGGGCCCCGGCTACTTCAATCCGGCCGACCTCGAGCAGGCGCGCGCATTCTTCGACCGATATACCCGGCGCGGGCGCTGCCCGGCCGACGATCTCCACGCGGCGGAAGTGGCGGCCTGAGCCCCACCGCCAGCGGGAAAGACGAGTCACCCTGAACAAGAGAAACGAGTCACCCTGAACGAAGTGAAGGGGCCATGATCCAGCGCATGGCCCCTTCGCTTCGCTCAGGGTGACTCCGACCTGGCGCCGGCCCGATCCTGCTCAGCTCGCCGGTACGAAGCTCACCGTCGGATTCACCCCGCACGCCGTCCACACCGTACTGATGTAGCCGCCGTCGGCCAGCGTCGCGTGGATCTCGCCCGACGCGATCTTCCGGTCGGTCGTGCACGAGGCGTCCCACACCAGCGGCGCAACCGTGGTCACGGTGAACGTCCGGCTCACCGCTCCGCGGCTCCAGGTGAAGGTGCCGCTCTTGGTGAAGGTTCCGTTCGGGAGCGGCTGGCCGAATTGCAGGCTCTCGCCGGCCGCCGGCGTGAAGACGAGGAGCAGGTTGTGGACGACCGTGGCGTCCGGAAGGTCTGGCACGCTGCGGACCACAGTGATCTGGTTGCTGAGCGAGGCCCCCGCTGCGTTCCCCGTCAGCGTCCGGGTCCCGTTCCGGGTGGCGGTGTAGGTCAAGAGGGCGTTCGGGCTGGTGTACTTGAACTGGAAATCGGTGAGCGTGGCCGTGATGGCCAGGTCGAATGCGGACGGCGTCGGGTCGCTCAGCAGGATCGTGCCCGTGACCTCGAGCGTGCCGCCCCGGAAACCGGTAAAGCTGCACGCCGGGAGCGCGAACGTGTAGGTCGCGGCGTCGGGCGCGAAGTCGCCGTCGGTGTCGGTTTCGTCGTCCACGGTGGCACAGCCTGGCGCCGTGGGCGAGACGGGACCGGCCGCGGTCGGAGTGGTGATCGCGCCCACCGCCTGCTCCGCCTCATCGCCCGCCGCGGCGCCGATCTGGCTCACCTCCGCCGCGGGGATGATGGTGCCTGAGGGTGTCGTCGAGTCGCTGCAGGCGCTCAGCGCGAGGACCAGGACCCCGCCCGCGAGCGTGGAGGCGCGTGCGGCCCAATGAGTTCGGCGCATGATCGAAACTCCTTCCAGAGCAGGTGGCGATGGACTTCCAGTGGCGCGTATCGGGATCGGTCGGATGGACGGAGCCCGCGCGGATTCGTTAAGGCGGTCCCCGGTGCGAACGGTGTCACGAACTGCACTCCGCGCTACGGCATCACGGACAGCAGATCGGCGTGGCTCCGCAGGATCCGGACCACCAGCGCGGCCTCATCGAGTCCACCGGCACGAGGGCGGCGGCGCCCGGCGCATGGCGCGTTCCCACGCCGTGCTTGCAGATTACCGCATCCCCCGCGAGGAGCCCTGATGAAAGTCGTCCGAGTCGACGCCCCCGGCGACGCGGCCGTCCTGCGGTTGGAGGAGGCCGACGTCCCGCGGCCGGGTCCTGGGCAGGCGCTCGTTCGCGTCGAGG
>Ga0209797_10002066_pt1 | contig 10132 bp, 9 predicted proteins | sample DOMMetBare3Fresh_2_FD_187472 | JGI IMG/M metagenome (GOLD analysis project Ga0209797, IMG submission 187472) | Wetland sediment microbial communities from St. Louis River estuary, USA, under dissolved organic matter induced mercury methylation -... | ecosystem: Environmental > Aquatic >...
ATCGGAAAACAAAAAGTCAGCGGTCGCTAGCCGGCTGACTTTGGTGTTTCTTGGCTCCCCGACCTGGGCTCGAACCAGGGACCTACGGATTAACAGTCCGGCGCTCTACCAACTGAGCTATCGGGGAACAACTTTGAAGTATACCGGGCGGTCAGCGCGCTCTCAGAGGTCGAACTGCAGGGACAAGCGGACACTTCTCGGTGCTAGTGGGAACAGGTAGGCGTGGCCGAACTGGTAAGGCGATTCCTTCCATGCACGCGTGTCGGCCAGGTTGTCGATGCCGGCGCGCCAGGTGAGCGTCGCGCCAGCCAGTTCTTGCTGCACCTTCAGGCCCATGTCCAGCCGCGTCCACGAAGGGATGCGCGCGCTGTTGTCGGGCAGCACGGCGCGATCGCTCTCGTGGCTCAGCGTGGCCTGCAGTTCGGCGCCAGGGCTGAGCGCGTAGCCGGCCTGCAGCCGCAGGCTGCGTGCCGGCACGTTCACCGGTTCCAGGCCGTTCGATGCCGGGTTGGCCGCGCCTTCACGCCGAGCATGCAGCAACAGGGCACTCGCCTGCCAGCGCCAAGCGCCGCGTTGCGCCGCGAGGCTGGCTTCCAGGCCGCGGTGAACCGCGTTGCCGTCGTTGGCGCGCGTACAGCTGCCGTCGCTGCCGTCGCAGGCGCCGATGTCGCCGGACTGCGGTCGGGTGATCGAAAACGCTGCCAGCGACGCTTCGACGCCATCGAATGTGTGTTTCATGCCGACCTCGACCTGGCGGCTCTCGAGCGCGGGCAGGGCTCGCGCGGCGTTGGTGTACACGGGCAGGTTGGGCGCGGCTTCGCTCTCGACGCCCTTGCCCCAGTTGGCATACAAGAGCGTGTGCGGCGCAGCCTGCCAGGCCAGTGCCAGCCATGGCGTGGTGAAGCTCTGCTCGGCCTCGCGGCGCAACTGGGTGCGGCGCAGGCCAGCCCACAGGCTCCAGCGTGGCGCAAGGTCGATACGGTCGCGCAGGTAAACCTCGGTGCTGCGCTCGATGCGGCTGGCGACGTCGACCAGCGGCAGCGGCGCAGCAGGCACGGGCACGCTGCCGTCGATGTTGCCGGTGCCGGCAAAGTTGAAGGCCTGCGGCGGCAGGCGGGCCTCGAAACGCGTGGCCAGCGCGCCGGCGCTGACGTGGTGCGTCATGCCGGCGATGGCGGCATGGCCTTCGACCGACACGTCGAACGCATCGCTGCGCCGCTTTTCGCCGTCGCTGCGGTAGTCGTACAGGTCCACGCTGCCGTCGCTGCAATAGCGGTCGAAGTTGCCTTCGGCGCTGCAGCCGAACGGGAAGGCGATGCGGTCGTTGCTGGTCAGGCGCTGCGTCATTGCATGCAGGTGCGCGCGCCAATCGGGCGAAAGTGTTTGCGTGATGCGCAGCGATACCGTGTTGCCGTCCAGCACGACCGGCTGGCTCCACCCCTGGTTGTTGAGGTTGGTGCGTGGGTCGATGCTCTTCGCGTCGGGCACGCGGTTGCCCAGCAGGCTGAAGCCCGGCACGCTGGGCTGCTGTTGGCGGCTCGATTCGACCTCGACTTCCACCACGGTGCCGCTGGGCAGCCTCGCGTCGGCCGCTGCGGCCACCAGTCGCCGGTGGCCGCTTGCTCTGCGCGTCTGCGGGTCGAGGTCTTCGTAGGCCGCATTCACGCGCACGCCGAATCGGTCGTCGACACCGAAGCGCTCGCCGAGGTCGACCGCGACTGCAGTGCCGCCGCCTTGGCGCGCCTCGACTCGTGCGCTGCGCACGCGGCCCTCGGGCCGCTTGACGATGAAGTTCACCAGGCCGCCCGGCGCGCTGGTGCCGGCCTGGATGCCGCTGGCGCCCTTGAGCACCTCGACGCGCGACTTGTTGTCGAGTGCGATCGAGGTTTCGGCATTGATCGGCAGGCCTTCGCGACGGTAGTTGTAGCGGTTGTCGAGCGTGAAGCCGCGCACCGACAGGAAGCTCCAGTAGCCTTCGGCGTTGTAGGCATCGGCCAGGCTGGCATCGAGCCGTGTGAGGTCGGCCAGGCTGCGCAGGCCGTTGTCTCGCAGCGTGGTGTCGTTGACCACCGTGGCGGCCAGCGGGGTGCTGGCCAGCGGCGTGCGGTCGCCGAAGCCGGCCACACTCGGCGCTGGAGGCTCCAGGCGGCCGGTCACGGTGATGCGTTGCGTTTCCTGCGCCTGGGCCACGAAGGTGGCGAGCATCAGCGCGGCAGCGATGGCCACGGGATGGCGTTGAAGCAGAATCGGGAGTGCCATCGTGTTCCTTGCAGTCGATGGCAGGTCGGCGGCACGGACAACGGCACACCGGCGGCGGTGGCCCTGAGCGGACAGCTTCCCTGCGCGAGGATTAACTCAGCCCCCTTGCGGGGACTTTGAGGCTCGGTGAGCCTCAAACAGGTTCAAAGGGACTTTCTCAGCCGCGCCTTCTGTCGAAGGCTCAGCACCCCTAGCGATTGCGGCACGCAATGCGCCGCGAAGAAATTATCCACCGAAAACGACAAGGGCCCGAAAAGCGGGCCCACTGTCCTTCAATCAAATACCGGCGTTTCCACCCCGAGCACCTTGTGCAGCTTCGGGCTGGTGGTCGTGTACTGCAGGTGTATGCGCTTGTCCGGGAAGATGATCGGCGCCGCGCCAAAGGCCGCCAGCGCTGCTTCGTGAAAACCCGACAGGATCAGCTTCTTCTTGCCGGGGTAGGTGTTGATGTCGCCGACGGCAAAGATGCCCGGCGTGTTGGTCGAGAACCTCTCGGTGTCGACCACCAATTGCTTGCGCTCGATGTTCAGGCCCCAATCGGCGATCGGCCCGAGCTTGGGCGACAGGCCGAAGAACACCAGCAGCATGTCCAGCGGTACCACGCGGGTCACGCCGTCGCCGCCGGTGACCTTGACTGCCGTGAGGCGACCGTCGCGCTCGTCGATGCCAGTGACTTGCCCGACGATGAACTGCATCTCGTAGGCTTCGCACAACTCGCGCATCCGGGCCACGCTGGCCGGCGACGCCTTGAAGCCGTCGCGTCGGTGCACCAGGATCACGCCCGCGGCCTTGTGCGGGCTGTCCTGCACGAAATTCAGCGTCCAGTCGAGCGCCGAATCGCCGCCGCCGACGATCACCAGGTTCTTGCCTGTGAACTGGGCCGGGTTGCGCACGCGGTAGTGCAGCTGCGTGCCGTCGTATTTGTCCAAACCCTCGACTTTCAGCGGCCGCGGCTGGAAAGCGCCGACGCCGCCGGCGATGAAGATCGTCTTGGTGATGAAGCGCGTGCCCTTGCTGGTGGCCACATCGAAGCGGCCGTCGTCGCGCCGGGCGACTGCGCACACCTCCTGGCCAAGGTGGAAGGTGGCGCCAAAAGGCTCGATCTGCTTCAACAGGTTGTCGGTGAGCTCCTTGCCGGTGCACACCGGCACGGCCGGGATGTCGTAGATCGGCTTGTCGGGGTAGAGCTCGATACACTGGCCGCCAGCGTAGGCCAGCGAGTCGACGATGTGTGCCTTGATCTCGAGCAGGCCGAGCTCGAACACCTGGAACAGGCCGACGGGGCCGGCGCCGACGATCACCGCATCGGTTTCGATCGGTGTCGCGGCTTCATGAGTCTGTGATTGCATTACTTGATCAACTGGCCAAGCTTGTCTTTTATGTCTTTCCATTCGTCGGCATCGGCCGGCGCGGGCTTGCGCTTGGTGATGCTCGGCCACTTCTTGGCCAGCTCGGCGTTGAGTTTGATGAATTGAAGCTGATCCTGCGGCACGTCCTCCTCGGGCAGGATGGCGTTGACCGGGCACTCGGGTATGCAGACCGCGCAGTCGATGCATTCGTCGGGGTCGATCGTGAGCATGTTCGGCCCCTCGCGAAAACAATCGACGGGACAGACATCGACGCAATCGGTGTACTTGCAGCGGATGCAGGATTCGAGGACGACGTGGGTCATTGCGGTGACGGTCAGATGAGGCGTGCGTTGCCACTCAAGGCACGGGCAGCGTCGGCAGCCTGCGCGCCAACGAGGGGCGGGAAGCAGGATTTTAAGGCTGCAACTGCGCGTCTTGCCGTGCAGGCCCTTGCGCCGCCTCGGGTACGCGCCTCGGCGCAGCGGCGATCGGCGTTGCGCCAATGCCCACGGTGACCACCGACGGGCGTCCGGCGTGCAGCACGCCGGCCTCGGCCAGCGTCGCCACGCAGTGGTCGCTGGCCAATTGATCCGGCCACGCGGCTCGCGACACCACGAGCACCGGCGTGTCGCCCGACCATCCGGCCTGACGCAGACGGCGCCCGAGCGCGCCGAGCTGCCGGCCGGCCATGTAGAAGACCTCAGTGTCGGCGCTGCGGGTGGCCTGCAACTCACCGCTGCGTGTCATGGCGGTGGCCAGGCTGACACTGCGGCCGCTGCCGCGACGCGTAAGCGGGCGTTGCGTGGCCGCCGCTGCAGCGATCGCTGCCGTCACGCCGGGCACGACCTCGGCGGCGATGCCGGCGTGCGCCAGCGCCGCGAGCTCTTCTTCGAGGCGGCCGAATACGCTCGGGTCACCGCCTTTCAGGCGCACGACGGCACGGCCACTTTGCGCATGGCGAACGAGCTGTGCGTTGATCGCCACCTGGCGGGTCGAATCGCGGAAGCCGCGCTTGCCGACGTCGATCCAGCGCGCGCGCGGCGCCAGGTCGCGCAATGCCGGGTCGGTGAGGGCGTCAAACAGCACGACCTCGGCCGCGGCCAGGCGCTTGGCTCCGCGCACGGTGATCAGGTCGGCAGCACCGGGGCCGGCGCCGATGAAAACCACCGGTTTCATGCCAGGCTCCGTTCGACCAACAACGCGCCGCTGGTGCGATTGCTGGCGGGGTCGACCACGATCAGCGCGCCGCCGACACGGTTGTCGGCGTAGCGCTGCAACGGCAGCGCCTGCTGCGTCTCGATGACCACGCGGCCGATCTCGTTGACGGCGAGCCGGTGCGCGTCGGTGGGCGCCAGGGTGTGGATGTCCAGCACATGGTCGACGGCGGTGATGCGCCCCTGCACCCAGCGGTTGCCATGGCGCAGCCAGTACTTGCGGCCGATGGCCGCCGACTCGGTGTCGAGCCAGGCGAGCGTCGCCTCGAAGCGTTGCGTCGCGGCCAGCGTGTCGGGCGTGGCCACCCAGTCGCCACGCGAGACGTCCAGCTGGCGGTCGAGCACCAGTCCGACGGACTGACCGGCTTCGGCATGCGTGACGGTTTCTCCGGCACGCCGCAGAGCCACCACCTGGGTCCGCTCGCCGCTCGGGAAGATCTGCACGATGTCGCCCGACTGCACCCGGCCCTGGGCGATGCGGCCCCACAGCGTTCGTGGCTGGTGGCCCGTGCCGTCGCCCTCCTTGGCGATGTACTGCAATGGCAGCGCCAGCGACCCATCGTGGATTTCGTCGGCGGCGGGCAGGGCTTCGAGCACCTGCAGCAACGACGGCCCGTCGTACCAGGTCTGCCACTCGCCAGCCACCCGTTGCGTGACGTTGTCGCCGCGCAGCGCCGACACCGGCACGATGGCGGTGGCTTCGATGCCAGCTTCAACGGCAAAGGCCAGCAAGGCGTCGCGCACCGCGGCGAAGGCCGCGCCAGGCGAGCTCACCGCGTCGAGCTTGTTGATCGCGAAAACGATGTTGGGCACACGCAGCAGGTGCGCCAGCAGCGCATGGCGCCGAGTCTGCGCCAGCAAGGCGAGCGGGCGGGTCTGCCAGTCGAGCTTGGTCACGTCGACCAGCACCACGGCCGCGTCGCTGCCGGCCGCGGCGGTGACCATGTTGCGGGTGTATTGCTCGTGGCCGGGTGCGTCGGCGATGATGAACTTGCGTGTGCGGGTCGTGAAGTAGCGGAACGCCACGTCGATCGTGATCCCCTGTTCACGCTCGGCTTCGAGGCCATCGGTGAGGAGCGCCAAATCGAATGCGGGCTCGCCCTTGGCTCGGGGCGCGCCGGCGGCGCGGCGCTCGAGCGCATCCAACTGATCGGCCAGGATCGCGCGGCTGTCGAAGAGCAGGCGGCCGATCAGCGTGCTCTTGCCGTCGTCGACGCTGCCCGCGGTGAGAAAGCGCAGCGCGCGGGCGGTGGTGCTTGCCGTGCGCGCAGCACGCGCGCCGGATTGCAGGACTGCGCTCATCAGAAATACCCTTCTTTCTTGCGCCGCTCCATCGAGGCGTCGCTGGTGCGGTCGTCCATGCGCGTGGCGCCGCGCTCGCTGACCGTCACGGTGAGCGTCTCGGCGACGATCTCGGTGGCGTTGGCGGCGTCGCTTTCGACCGGGCAGGTGCAGGTCATGTCGCCAACGGTGCGAAAACGCACCTGCGCGGTCTCGGCGGTTTCGCCCGCCTCGGACGGTGTCACCGCGGTCACCGGCACCAGCAGGCCGCGGCGCCGGACCACTTCGCGGGCGTGGGTGAAGTACAGCCCCGGCAGCGGGATGTTCTCGCGGGCGATGTACAGCCACACGTCGAGCTCGGTCCAGTTGCTGATCGGGAAGCTGCGGAAGTGCTCGCCCGGCCGGTGCCGCGTATTGAACAGTGTCCACAACTCGGGCCGCTGTTCCTTGGGTTGCCATTGGCCGAAGCTGTCGCGATGGCTGAAGATGCGCTCCTTGGCGCGGGCCTTTTCCTCGTCGCGTCGCGCGCCGCCGATCAAGGCATCGAAGCCGTGTTCCTCGATCGCTTCCAGCAGGGCCACGGTCTGGTGGCCGTTGCGCGACTCGAGCGGGTGGGCCAGGCGAACCGTGCCGCGGGCGATCGAGTCGTCCAGGTGTCCGACGACCAACCGCTCCCCCATCTCGGTCACGCGCTGGTCGCGAAAGGCAATCACCTCGGGGAAGTTGTGGCCGGTGTCTACGTGCAGCAGCGGGAAGGGCAGGCGGCCGCGGAACTCGTTGCCGGCCACACGCTGCTTGAAGGCCTTCTCGGCCAGGCGCAGCACGACACAGGAATCCTTGCCGCCGGAGAACAGCAGCGCCGGCCGTTCGAACGACGCGGCCACTTCGCGCAGGATGAAGATCGCCTCTTCCTCGAGGTGGTCGAGGTGGCCTTGGTCTAGTTCGGGCAACAACTTGTCGATCGAGATTGGCGCGTTCATGCCGTGGCTCCTTCGGTCGTCTTGACGTGCAGACCGCACTCCTTGGCGCCATCCTGTTCCCACCACCAACGCCCGGCGCGGAAGTCTTCGCCCAGCGCGATGGCGCGCGTGCACGGCGCGCAGCCGATGCTCGGATAGAACTGGTCGTGCAGTGCGTTGTAGGGCACTTCGTTGACGGCGACGTAGTGCCAGACGTCGCCCCAGGTCCAGTCGGCCAGCGGGTTCAATTTGAGGCGGCCGTGGATTTCACGCTCGGAGAACGGCACCGCCGCGCGATGACCCGACTGCTCGCGGCGCAGGCCGGTGACCCAGGCGGTCTTGCCGGCCAACAGGCGTGACAGCGGCTCGAGCTTGCGAACGGCGCAGCAGGCCTTGCGCAACTCGAGGCTTTGGTACATCGCGCGCTCGCCGTTGCGGGCAACGAATTGGACCAATGCTTCGCGCTGCGGCTGCATGACCTGGATCTGCAGCCCGTAGTGGACTTCGATTCGTGACAGCAATGCCAGCGTTTGGCCGTGCAGCACGCCGGTGTCGAGCGTACCGATGGCGATCGGGAGGTGCCAGCGCGCGATCAGGTCGGTGATGACCATGTCTTCGGCGCCCAGGCTGGTGGCCTGCACGATGCGCGCGCCGTGCTCGGCAGCGGCCGAGGTCAACACCGCCGTGGTGTGCGCGAGCTTGGCTTCAAAGCTGTCGCTTGGCCGCGCGTGCAGCGAGACGGCACTCATGCCGCTCTCCGGCTGAACACCGGCTGCGTGTCCTGCACGTCGCCCTGGTAGTGGGCGGCGAAGAAGCGCAACGCGCGTTGGCTTGATTCGAGGCTTTGGTCGGCGCGCAGTTGCACCGCGTCGAAGCCGGTGCGGTGCAGCAGCGGCAGCATGTCGACCAGGACCTCGCCGGTGGCTCGCACTTCGCCGGTGTAGCGCAAGCGGCTGCGCAGCAGGCGGGCCTGGCTGTAGGCGCGGCCGTCGACCCATTTCGGGAATTGCAGCGCGATCAACGCCAGCCGCGGCAGGTCGAGCTCCAGTGTTTCGATGTCCGTGTCGTTGGGCACGACCACGCCGGCCTTCACATCGCGCGGCCAGTGTTCGCGCACGGCGTGCCACTGTTCGAGCGCGAGCAGGCGATTGGCGCAAGGGCCGGGCGTGGGCATCGGGTCGTCATCGCCGATGGCGGTGTGCCAGTGGTCGTGGTCTGGGTCGATGAATTTCATGGTGTATTTCCCTGAAGCAGGCTTACGCGTGGGCGGCTGCCGTGGCCTGGCGCACCGCGTCGGTTGCGGCACGGAACGGCGTGGTGCCCAGCCGCCGCACGCTGTCGATGAAGCGCTCGCCGACTGTTCGCTCACGCCGGTAGGTGGCAATCACAGCCTCGATGGCGTCCGATATTTCGTCGGCGGCGAACGACGGCCCGATCACCTTGCCAGTCACCGACGCGCCGCTGGCCGTGCTGCCGTCGGAGCCGCCGAGGGTGAGCTGGTACCACTCCGCGCCGTCCTTGTCGACGCCGAGCACGCCGATGTGGCCGCTGTGGTGGTGGCCGCAGGAATTGATGCAGCCGCTGATGTGCAGGTCGATGTCGCCGATGTCGTACTGCTCGTCGAGGTCGGCGAAGCGTTCGGTGATCTGCTCGGCCACCGGAATCGAGCGCGCATTCGCCAGCCCGCAGAAGTCACCGCCCGGGCAGGCGATCATGTCGGTGATCAGGCCGATGTTGGGCGTGGCGAAGCTGGCCGCCTTGGCCGCCTGCCAGAGCGCGAACAGATCGCTCTCGCGCACCCAAGGCAGCAGCAGGTTCTGCTCGTGCGTGACACGCAATTCGCCGTGGCTGAAACGCTCGGCGATGGCCGCGGCCTGCTCCATTTGCACGTCGGTGGTGTCGCCGGGCGCCTGGCCGGCGCGCTTCAACGACAAGGTCACGGCGCGGTAGCCCGGCAGGCGGTGCAACTGCACGTTGCGCTCGCGCCAGCGTGTGTAGGCCAGCGGAGCATCGTTGCTGGCGTTGTCGCCGAAGCCGGCAGGCACTGGCTTCACGCCGGCCGGCAGTACGAACGAGGCCGAGACGCGGTCGAGTTCGGCTTGTGTGATCAGCTGCGCCCCGGCATCGACGTCGCGCGTGAGGATCGCAGCGAATTCGCTGTTCACCGCGTCGAAGAACCTCGGCCCTTCGGCCTTGACCAGGATCTTGATGCGCGCCTTGTAGGCGTTGTCGCGGCGGCCGTAGCGGTTGTAGACGCGCACGATGGCCTCGATGTAGACGAGGATCTGTTGCCACGGCACGAACTCGTTGATCAGGGAGCCGATCACCGGTGTGCGCCCCATGCCGCCGCCGACGAAGACCTTGAAGCCGACCTCGCCGGCCGCGTTCTTCAGCAGGTGCAGGCCGATGTCGTGCCACAGCGTGGCCGCACGGTCCTCTGTGGCGCCGGTGACGGCGATCTTGAACTTGCGCGGCAGGAACGCGAACTCGGGGTGCAGCGTGCTCCACTGGCGCAGGATTTCGCAGTACGGCCGCGGGTCGACGATCTCGTCGGGTGCGATGCCGGCCAGCGCGTCGCTGGTGATGTTGCGGATGCAGTTGCCGCTGGTCTGGATGCCGTGCATGTCGACCGCGGCCAGCAGGTCCATCACGTCGGCCGCCTGCGGCAACGGGATCCAGTTGAACTGCAGGTTCTGCCGCGTCGTGAAATGGCCGTAGCCGCGGTCGAAGGTGCGCGCGATGACAGCCAGCTGGCGCAGCTGGGCGCTGCTCAGCTCGCCATAGGGCACGGCCACGCGCAGCATCGGCGCATGGCGCTGCACGTACCAGCCGTTCTGCAGGCGCAGCGGCCGGAACTCGTCGTCGCCGAGTTCGCCTCTGAGGTTGCGTTCGAGCTGGTCGCGAAACTGCGCGGCGCGCGCGCGGACGAACTGGCGGTCGAAATCGGTGTAGGCGTACATCAGTGGATCACTTTCAGTCCGGCAATCAGCAGCGATCCGGCCAGCAGGGTGCGGATCAGTTTGTCGGGCAGGGACTTGGTCAGGTGGGCGCCGATCCAGATGCCCGGCAG
>Ga0209797_10002067_pt1 | contig 10131 bp, 9 predicted proteins | sample DOMMetBare3Fresh_2_FD_187472 | JGI IMG/M metagenome (GOLD analysis project Ga0209797, IMG submission 187472) | Wetland sediment microbial communities from St. Louis River estuary, USA, under dissolved organic matter induced mercury methylation -... | ecosystem: Environmental > Aquatic >...
CCGGGCCGGCAGACCAGCACCGTGCGCAGAGTGCCGACCTCCGAATGCACGCCAGGGCGCATTCGCGCTGCTCCTCAGACCTGCGCCGGCGGCGCGGCCCGGGTGCTGCGGCGTACCGGGCGGGCGCCGTTCGGCACGTCGATGGCGATCTGAAGGGCCAAAGCCGATTTCCTCGTGCGCCCAGGAACGGGCTGCCCGAAGGCTAGTCATCCATGGCGCGGGGGTGTTGATGGCCGTCAACACCGCGCGGCCGCGGCCCGTGGTTGCGGGCTCAGCCGCCGGGCAGGCACTGCGCGATAGCTTCGGCGAGGTCGCTGCGCGTGTAGGGTTTGCGCAGCATCGGCCAGCGCGGCGACACACCGCTGCCGCCGGCCAAATGGCGCGAGTAGCCCGAAGTGAGCAGCACCGCGAGCCCCGGGTACAACTCATTGACGCGCCGCGCCAGTTCGTGGCCGCCGATGCCGGCGCCCAGGGTGACGTCGCTGAACAGCAGGTCGAAGGCCCGTTCCCGCGCCGGATCGGCCAGTTCGGCCAGCGCGGCCTCGGCGTTGTCGAAGGCCACGACTTCGCAGTCCATGGACTGCAGGAAGGCTTCGGCGACGCGCCGCACGTCGGCGTCGTCCTCGACCAGCAGGACGCGCAAGCCGCGCGGCGTGACCGCGTCGAACGCAACGTCGTCGTCGTGTGCATGCGGCCCGACCAGGGCGGGCAGAAAGATCCTGACCTTGGTGCCGGCGCCGGTGGCGCTGTCGAGCTCGATGTGCCCGTGCGATTGCTTGACGAAGCCGTACACGGTGGACAGGCCCAGGCCGGTACCGCGCCCGGCTTCCTTGGTGGTGAAGAAGGGCTCGAAGGCGCGGTCGCGCACGTCGGCGCTCATGCCGCTGCCGTTGTCTTCCACGCTCAACCAGACCCAGTCGTGCGCAGCGTCGTCGTCGTCCTGGCCGTCGAGTTCGCCGGGCGTGGTGATCGGGCCTTCGATCTCGGGCTGCTCGATCGTGCCGCAGCGCAGCACCAGCGTGCCGCCGTCGGGCATGGCGTCGCGCGCATTCACGGCCACGTTGAGCAGCGCCGATTCGAGCTGCACCGCGTCGGCCAGGCAGCGTGGGCAGGCGGCGGGTGTCTGCACCGAGACGCGGACGTTCTCGCCCAGCGTGCGCCGCAGCATGTCGCCCAGCGAATGCAGCATCGCGATCGGGTCCACCGGCGTCGGCGCCAGCGACTGGCGGCGCGCAAAGGCCAGCAGCTTGCTGGTCAGGTCGGCACCGCGCTGGCCGGCGCGCGCGGCGGCGGCCACCAACTGCCGCGACAGCGGGTCGCCGCGCACGGCGGGCTGGTCTTCGAGCAGTTGCAGGTTGCCCTGGATCACCGTCAGCAGGTTGTTGAAGTCATGCGCCACGCCACCGGTCAGCTGGCCGACGGTTTCCAGCCGCTGCGCGTGGCGCAGCTGCGACTCGGCCTGCGCGCGCTGCAGGCTGGTCGACAGCAGGGTGGCCAGGGCCTCGAGGAAGGCCACGTCGTCATCGGCGAAATTGCGTTGACGGCTCGACCAGGCGCCGAGCACGCCGATGACCTTGCCGCGGTCGAGCACCGGCACCGCCACGCCGCACCGGGCGCCGGCGTCGAGCAGGCGCGCCGGCACTTCGAATCGGCGCTCACGCGCGAAGTTGGCGATGATCAGTGGGGCGCGCGTCGCGACGACGTAGCCGATGACGGTATCGGGCCGATTGGCATAGACGATGCGGTCGGCCTGCTCGGCGTGCACGCCGCTGTAGCTCACCGAGCGCAGCTCGAGCTGGTTGGGCGTGAGCAGGAACACCGCTACCGCTTCCACGTCGAGCGCTTCGCGGACCACGGCGGGCATGCGCTGCAGCAACTCATCCGGGTCGAGCGTGTCGACGGCTACGCGGCCGATCTGGACCACGAACTCGTTGTAGCGCGCGCGCTGCATGGCGCGCTGCACGCGTGGGTAGGCGCCGATGCCGCGCACCGAAGCCACCACGAAATCGGTGTCGCCCGCGCGCAGCGGGCTGAGTGCAATCTCGACCATCACGGCGCTGCCGTCGCCGCGCTTGGCCATCAGTTCGAGTTCGGTGCCCATCGCTCGCGCCTTGGGCGCCAGGGCATAACCGTTGCGGTGAGCGGCATGTCGCGGGGCCACGCTGTCGGGCACCAGTGCATCGACCGACAGGTTCTCGAGCGCGGCGACGCTGTAGCCGAAAAGGCTGGCGGCGGCGGGGTTGGCCATTGCGATGCGGCCGTCGGCGTCGACCAGCAGAACGCCGTCGGGGTAGGCGTCGAAGACGTGCCGAAAGACCTGCGCGTCCAGGCTTGCGGGCTCGCTCATCCAGGGCTCACCGGCGCGACCAGGATGTAGCCTGCACTGCGCACCGACTTCAGGATCTGCGGCTGCTGCGCGTCGACTTCGAGCTTCTTGCGCAAGCGACCGATCAGCACATCGACCGTGCGGTCGAACGGCGCGGCGTCGCGGCCGCGCGTCTGCTCGAGCAGGAAGTCGCGCGACAGCACGCGGCCCGGGTGCTGAACGAAGACCGCCAGCAGGTCGAATTCACCGGCGGTGAGCGCCACTTCGTTGCCGTCGGGCGCGAGCAGTCTGCGCGCCGCCGTGTCGAGCCTGAAGCCGGCGAAGCAATGGCCGTCACGGTTGACGTGATTCGCCGGCGGCGCGCCTGCCGCAACGGACACCGCGGCCTCGCTGCGGCGCAGCACCGCCTTCACCCGGGCCAGAAGCTCGCGCAGGTCGAACGGCTTGGTGATGTAGTCGTCGGCACCGATCTCCAGGCCGACCACCTTGTCGACCGCGTCGCCCCGGCCGCTGACGATGACCAACCCGATCGGACCGAGCGCGCGCACCTGGCGCGCGATGTCCAGGCCGTCTTCGCCGGGCAGGCCGAGGTCGAGCAGCACCAGCGCCGGCGCGTCGCGTTGCATCAGCGCCATCAGCGCGGCGCCTTGGTGCAGTTCGGTGACGCGATAACCGTGGCTGCGCAGGTACACGCCGAGCAGCGCGGTGATGTCGGGCTCGTCGTCGAGGATGGCGATGTGGGCGAGGGGCACGAGGCGAAGTATGCCGTGGCGGCCTCGGGCCCACCCCCAGCCGCCGCCGACCGCCCGGGTTGCCGGGGGGGCATGCCGGGAACTGGCGGTTCGGTCAGTGCGCCATCAACACCGGCAGGGTCATCGAGCCCAGCACCGTGCGCGTGGCGCCGCCGAGCACCCATTCGCGCGCGCGGCCGTGGCCGTAGCAGCCCATCACCAGCAGGTCGGCCTGCACATCGGAGGCCAGCGACAGCAGCATCTCGCCCAGCTCGCGGTTCGGCGGGCCGCCGCGGTGCAGCTTTGCGGCAATGCCGTGGTGGCCGAGGTAGGTCTGGATCGGCAGCGGCGCATCCGCATCGCCTTCGCTGGTGGTGGATTCGTCCCACACCGCCAGATGCACCTGGCGCGCGCGCTGCAGGATCGGCAGCGCGGCGGTCACCGCGCGCGCCGACTCGGCCGACGCTTTCCAGGCCACGAGCACGGTCTGCCCGAGCGTGGGGCCCGCGCCGATGAAAGGCACGAGCAGGCCTGGCTTGCCGCTCTCGAGCAGCACCGCGCTGGCGAAGTCGGGTGGCACGCCCGAGTAGGCCTTCGGCGCCGGGTCGTGCTGCGCCAGCACCAGCAGGTCGGCGGCCCAGGCCTGTTGCGTCAGGGCGCGCAGCGGTTCGTCGGACGATTCGTGCCAGGGCGCGGCGATCGTGCTGCCAGGGGCCTTGCGCGCGCGCTCGAACGCTGCCTTGGCGCGCGCGCGCTGGTCGGTTTCGTAGCCCATCAAAAGCGCCGCCGCCTGGGCGTCGCCAGCGAAGGCGAACGGGTACTGCAGCACGGCCGGCAACACCGCGTAAACCGCCTCGACGCGCGCCCCATGGGCCCGGCCCAATCGATCGGCCAGTTCCAGCCTCTGGTCGACATTGGTCGCCGCGTCCAGGTGCAGCAGGATCGATTTCAACTCGCTCATGGCCATGCTCCTTGCCGTCGTGCACACACGCTAGGTCAACCGGCGCAGCCTCGGCTTGACGACGCGCAAGGGTGGCGAGGGGGCCCTGCCCAGAATCGGAGCCATGCCGGCGCAAACGGGGTCCGAGCGGGGTTTGAGCGACGACGAGGCGCGCGTCCGGCTGGCTCGCGACGGCCCGAACCGCCTGCCACAGGGCCAGCGCCGCAGCCTCCTGCGCATTGTGCTCGACGCCGTCCTGCAGCCGATGATCCTGCTGCTGCTGGCCACTGCGCTGGCCTACGCGGCGGTGGGCGGCGCCACCGACTCGATCGGCCTGCTGGTCTCGGTGCTGCTGGTCGGCGCCATCGCGGTCTATCAGCAGCAGCGCACCGAGCGCGTGCTCGACTCGCTGCGCGACCTGTCGAGCCCGCGCGCGCGCGTGGTCCGCGGTGGCCGCGTGCAACGCATCGCCAGCCTGGACCTCGTGCGCGGCGACCTGCTGCTGCTGGCCGAGGGCGACCGCCTGGCCTGCGATGCCGTGCTGGTGCGCGCCAATGGCCTGCTGGTCGACGAATCGCTGTTGACGGGCGAATCGGCGCCGGTGTTGAAGCGGGCCTGCGCGGAGACGGCAGGCGCGCCGGCCGACGACCAGCAAGTGCATGCGGGCACGCTGGTGGTGCAGGGCGATGGTGCGGCCCAGGTCAGCGCCACGGGCGTGCATACGGCGCTCGGCCGCATCGGCAGCTCGCTGGCGCAGATCGCGCCGCGCACCAGCCGCCTGCAGGCCGAGCTGAAGCGGATCGTGCGCGGCGTCGCGATCGCGGCAGTGCTGATCTGCCTGGCCGCGGCGGTGCTCTACACGGCGCAGCGCGGCTCGTGGATCGACGGCCTGCTGGTCGGCCTGACACTGGCGATGTCCCTGATCCCGGAAGAGTTCGCGGTGGTCTGGACCGTGCTGATGGCGCTCGGCGCCTGGCGCCTGGCACAACGCCAGGTGCTGACGCGCCAGCCGCAGGCCATCGAGGCGCTGGGCACGACCAGCGTTCTGTGCGTTGATAAAACCGGCACGCTCACGGTCAACCGCATGGAACTGCTGGCGCTGGACATCCCGCACGGCCAAGCCAGCCTCGTGCCCGGCGATGCCGCGCCGCCGGCGTACGTGACGCTGCTCGACGTGGCCGCGCGCGCCAGCGTCGACGACGGCATCGAGCCGATGGACCGCGCGGTCGCGCGCTTGCGCGAGCGCTCGACTGCAACCGGACTGCCCGGCGCCACGCTGGTGCGGCGCGAGGGCGTGGCCCCCGAGCGGCTGTACGTCGCGCATTGGTGGCGCAGCGTCGACGGCGCTGACCGCGGTTGGGTGGCCGTCAAGGGGGCGCCCGAGGCCGTGCGGCCGCTGTGCGATCTGGATGCCGCTGGCGTGGCTGCGGCCGACCAGCGCGCCGCCGCGATGGCTGCGCAGGGCCTGCGCGTGCTGGCCGTGGCCGAAGGTCGGTGGGACGCTGCGCAGCCGTGCCCCGCGGGATTGCCGCGCCTGCGTTGGTGCGGGCTGATCGGATTCCTCGACCCGCTGCGTGCCGATGTGCCCGCCGCCATGGCGCAGTGCCGCGCGGCCGGCATCCGCGTGGTCATGATCACCGGCGACGCACCGCTCACCGCGCTGGCCATCGCGCGCCAGGCGCAACTGCAGGGTGAAGGCCCGCCCGCTGTGCTGACCGGCGTCGAAGTCGCCACCCTCGACGATGCCGCGCTCGACGCACGCATCGCCACGATCTCGATCTGCGCGCGCATCGCGCCCGAGCAGAAGCTGCGCATCGTGCGCGCGCTGCAGCGCCGCGGCGAGGTGGTGGCGATGACCGGCGACGGCGTCAACGACGCCGCCGCGCTGCGCGCTGCCGACATCGGCGTGGCCATGGGCGAGCGCGGCACCGACGTGGCGCGCGAGGCCGCGGCGCTGGTGCTGCTCGACGACAGCTTCGCCTCGCTGGTGGCGGCGGTGCGCATGGGCCGGCGCATCTTCGTCAACCTGAAGAAGTCGGTCGGCTACCTGCTCGCGGTGCACGTGCCGATCGTCGGCGTGGCGCTGCTGCCGGTGCTGGCCGGCGGGCCGCTGTTGCTGCTGCCGCTGCACGTGGTGTTCCTCGAACTGCTGATCGACCCGGCGTGCTCGCTGGTCTTCGAGGCCGAACCCGAGCCGGCCGATTGCATGACCCAGCCACCGCGCCAGGCCGCTGTCGGCCTGGTGTCGTGGGCGACGCTGGCGCAGGCGCTGGCGGTCGGCGGTGTCGGCCTGGCCGCGGTGGCGGCCGTGCAGTGGGTTGCGCACGGTGCAGGGTGGAGCGACGAATGGCGCCGCGCCGCGGCACTGGGTTCGGTGATCGTCACCAACCTTGCGATGCTGGTCTGGTTTCGCGTCGGCACGCGCCTGCTCGGCACGCATGCCGGCAATCGTGCCTTCGCCTGGCTGCTGGCCGGCCTGGCGGTGGCTTGCGGATTGGTGCTGGCCATCGCGCCGTTGACGCGACAATTCGGCCTGCCGGTGACGCAGCCGCTGAGCTGGGCGGGGCTGGCAACGCTGGGCCTCGGTCTCGTTGCTGCAGTGGTATTGCGCCGCCAGCCGCGAGCAAGCTCATGACACACCATCCGCCACCGCCGTTCGACGCCTGGCTGTGGCTGCAGGCCTGGAACGAGACCTGGGCCGCGGGCCAGTTCCCTGCGGCGGCGCAGCGCCTGCGCGGCCAGCGTCTGGCAACGCTGATCGAGCGCGCGCTGCGCGACTCGCCCTTCTACCGCCGCCGACATCGGGGCGGTGCGCAACTGGCCGACTTCGCACCGGTCGAGAAGGCCGAGCTGATGCGGCACTTCGATGACTGGGCCACCGACCGTCGCATCACGCGCGCCGCGGCCGCACCCTTCATCGCCGACGAGCGCTGCATCGCCGATGCCTGGCTCGGCGACTACCTGGTCTGGACCAGCTCGGGCACCAGCGGCGTGCCGGGCTGGTTCGTGCAGGACGCGCAAAGCCTCGCCGCCTACGACGCCATCGACGCGCTGCGCCTGCGTGGCACGGGCGCATTGCAGGCCAGCCTGGGCAGCTGGGGGCTGGGCCAGCGCTATGCGTTCGTGGGTGCCAGTGGCGGTCACTTCGCCGGGCGGGTCAGCATGGAACGGCTGCGGCGCATCGTGCCGGCCGCCTGGCGGCCGCAGATCGACGTGCTGTCGGTACAGCAGCCCCTGCGTCTGCTGGTGCGTGAGTTGCAGGCCCTTCAGCCCACGGTGTTGATCACCTACCCGAGCTGCGCCGCAGCGCTGGCGCAACTGCAGCATGAAGGCACGCTGAAGCTGCACCTGACTGAAGTGTGGGTCGGCGGCGAGCAGTTGTCGGCCGAGCAGCGTCGGCAGGTGGGTGCCGCGTTCGGCTGCACGCTGCGCAACAACTACGGCGCCTCGGAATGTTTTTCGATCGCCTGGGAATGTGCCCAGGGCAGCCTGCATGTCAACGACGACTGGGTCATCCTGGAGCCGGTCGACGAGCGCCTGCGGCCACTGCCTGTGGGCGAGCTGTCGTACACCACGCTGCTGACCAATCTGGCCAATCGCACCCAACCCCTGATCCGCTACCGGCTAGACGACCATGTGCGCCTGCTGTCTGCGCGTTGCCCCTGCGGCAGTGCCTTCAGCACGATCGAGGTGCAAGGGCGCAGCAGCGACACGCTGACGCTGCACGACGCGCGCCGACGCGCGGTGACGATCCTGCCGCTGGCGCTGGAGACGGCGATCGAAGAGGCCGCGAAGGTGACGCAGTTCCAGGTCATCGACCGTGGCGGCAACCGCCTCGAGCTGCGCCTGGAGCCGGCGGTGGTGGACGCCAAGGCAGCCTTCGAGCGTTGCCGCCGTGCGGTCGACGGTTTTCTGGCGCAGCACGGTGTGACGGGGGCGCGCGTGAGCTTCAGCCCGGCCGCCCCGCTGCGCGAGGGTGCGAGCGGCAAGCTGCACCGGGTGGTCAGCGCGCCGTCTCGTAGTTGATCGCGTCGATGCGGCCGCGCCAGTACGGGTAGGGGCCTTGCGGCAGCAGCCAGGACACTTCGCCTGCGCTCGGTATCAGCACGCCGTGATGTCTTTCGTAGCCCCACACGCGAACCTGCCAAGGCCTCATCTCGATGCGGTCGCCGACGGTGCGGGCACGGGCCTCGGCGTAGACCGACTCGATCAGGCCGTCGGCACCGAAGCCGAAGACCACGCCGACTGTCGTGGCGCCATCGGCCAGCGTGGCGCGGGCCGAGCGCTCGTCGATGGCCTGCCAGCGCACGCCCTGGCTCGGCAGCAGCGCCGACGGGTACCACGGCGCTTCGCTGAGGTAGCGCATCAACTCGCCCTGAGCCAGCTCGGGCGTGCCGCGGATGTCGGCCAGCGGCAGCAAGCCCATCAGCTTGGCCACCAGCAGGCCTTGCCCGGCGACATAGGCGTCGTGCACCCGCACGCTCAGGCCCGGGGCCATGGCGATGCGGCCGTCCCAGTCGAAGCCGGGGCGCCGCGTGGAGACGATCTGGTCCGAAGTGAAGTCGGTCCAGCGCGGTTCGGACTGGCCCATGTTGAACGTGCCGCGGTGCGTGAAGCGCGCCGCCGTGATCATCGGTTGGCCGTCCTGCAGCGCCAGGCGCAGGTAGCGCTGCACTGGCGGCGGCAGCGCGGCGAGTTCGCCTGCGTCGAATCGCGTGGGTGTCATCGGCTGCCGTGTGGCGGCCAGATCGTTGCGCAGCGCGGTGGTACCTGACTGCCAGCGCCAATGGCCCCACAGCAGCGCGCAGCCGGCCACGAGCAGCAGCGCCAACAGGGCGCCTAGCAAACGGCTGCGGAGCGTCGCAGCCCTTCGAGCGCGGCCTGCATGGTTGGACATCGGCGTTGCCGCGGGGGGTGCGGGCGGGGCGGGGTGACCCGCGCCGTGCATCGTCGCGGTCATCGCCGCGGCGACCAGGCTGCCCCGAGCCTCCACAGCCACGGCACAGCGGCCAGTGCGCGCCCGGCCGCACGCGGACGCCACAGCGCCAGCACGGCCACCGGCAGCGCCACCAGCCAAGGGTGCTGTCGCACGCTGCGCCAGACAAGCAGGCCGAACTCGATGCGACGCCAGGTCGGCTCCAGCGGTGCGGCCGCCTGACCGAGTTGGGTACGCTGCTCGGCCGCGCGGAACACGAGCCGCTCGCGCCTCGCGGCCAGCAATTGCAGACGCAGCGCCGTGTCGGACATCACCGTCTGGTGTCGGCGCCGAGCAGCGCATCGCGGTCGCGCCGCAACTCGGCCAGCGTGGTCGCCAGCAGTGGCGGCTTGGTGCGCGTCTTGCGGCGCCAGCCCATGGCCAAGGCCACGCCGGCGGCCAGGAAGCCCCCGGCCACGAGAGCCAGTGCCAGCACGCGCGGGCCGTCCCAGAGCACGAGCACCAGCAGCAGTGCCGCCATCACCAGCCCGACGCCCAGGAAGAACAGCGCCGCCCCAGCCCACAACAGCAACTCGGCCACGCGCACGCGCTCTTCCTCGAGCTCGGTGCTGGCCAGTTGCAGGCGCGTCTGGCCGATGTCGAGCAGCGCGACCAGCACCGCCCGTGCCGAGCCGATCAGGCCCGGCTGCGCCCTCGTGTCCACGGCCTGGCGCCCGCTCAGCGGCGCGTGATCAGCATGCCGATCAACAGGCCGACGCCGGCTGCCATGCCCATCGCGGCGTACGGATGCTCATGCACCGCATGGTCGGTGGCGCGTGCGGCGCGCTTGGCGTTGTAGACAGCGGCGTCTTCGAGCCGCCGTAACTCTTCCTTGGCGTGGCGCAATTGCACCTCGAACTTGTCGCGGGCGGCGTTGAACTGCTCACTGCCGCTGCGCTGCGCGTTCTTCAAAAGGTGATCGGCTTCGTCGACCATCTGCTGCAGGCTGTGGGCCAGGCGTTCACGTGCGCCGGTGTCGCTGCTGATGGGGGTGGTGGGGGTGGTGGGGGTGGTGGTGGCGTCCATCGGGTCCTCCGTGGTGATGTCACATGACCATGCTAGTGTGAACCTGCGGCCCTGCATTGCGAAGCATCAAGACGCCGCTGGTTACAGCAGACACGCTGCGCTTGCGTGGTATCAACCACGTGCGCATCAGGGC
>Ga0209797_10002068_pt1 | contig 10128 bp, 7 predicted proteins | sample DOMMetBare3Fresh_2_FD_187472 | JGI IMG/M metagenome (GOLD analysis project Ga0209797, IMG submission 187472) | Wetland sediment microbial communities from St. Louis River estuary, USA, under dissolved organic matter induced mercury methylation -... | ecosystem: Environmental > Aquatic >...
ACGTTGAGCGTCTCCTGGTGGGTGTGGGTCGTCTTCTCCCTCGCGGTCGTGGCCGTGCTCCTGCTCGACCTCGTCGTTTTCCATCGGCGGGCCCAGGAGGTGACCTTGCGGGAGGCTGCGGCATGGACGGTCGTATGGCTCGTGCTCGCCGTCGGGTTCGCCCCCATCGTCTGGGCGTGGCTCGGCGGAGCCGCCGCGAAGGAGTACCTGGCCGGGTACCTGATCGAGCGGAGCCTGTCGATCGACAACGTGTTCGTGCTCGTCGTCATCTTCGCGTACTTCGCGGTGCCACCCGAGTACCGGCACCGCGCGCTCCTGTGGGGCGTGATCGGTGCGCTCGGGCTGCGGCTCGTCTTTATCGCCGCCGGAGCCGTCGCGCTCGAGAGGCTCTCCTGGACCGTGTACGTGCTCGGCGCCTTCCTCGTCCTGACCGGGCTCCGGCTCGCGGTCCGCGAGATGCACGTCGATCCGGAGGGAAACCCGGTGTTGCGACTGCTGCGGCGGCTCCTGCCCATGACCGCCGACTACCACGGCCAGCGGTTCTTCGTGCGGGTCGAGCGTCAGCTCCGTGCCACGCCGATGCTCGCAGTGCTCGTGGCCGTTGCGACCACCGATGTCGCGTTCGCGGCCGACTCGGTCCCGGCCGTGTTCGCCGTCACCGACGACCCGTTCCTCGTCTTCGCCGCCAACGCCTTCGCCGTGCTCGGCATGCTCGCGCTCTTCTTTCTGCTCGCCGCGACAGTCCACCGCTTCCGCTTCCTGCGGCCGGCGCTCGCCGCGATCCTCGTCTTCGTCGGGGTGAAGATGGCGGCCAGCCATATGGTCGAGATCCCCATCTCGCTGTCGCTCGCCGTCATCGGCGCGATCATCGGCCTGGCCGCTCTCGCCTCGCTCGCCGATGCCCGACGCTCTCGCGTGCCAGTCGAGGCCGTCAGGCCGACTCGGCCGGCCGAGCTCGAAACCACCTGGAGGTGACCATGAAGATCTTCGACCGCATACTCGTCGGCATCGACGGCTCCGCCGAGAGCTTCGAGGCGCTGGCGCTGGCCAAGCTCCTGGTGGCCCCGGGGGGGCGTATGGTCGCCGCCGTCGTCTGTGAAGAGGCACTTGCGGCATTCGTCGGCCCGACCGCAGCGCGGGCGGGAAGCGAGCTGCATGCCGAGGCCGAACGCACCCGAGACCGTGCCGAAGCCGAGCTGGCCGAGCTTCCCGGGGCAGAAGCGCGCCTGCTGCACGGGCGTCCGGTACCGGTGCTCAAGGGTCTCGCCCGGGAGCTGGACGCCACGCTGATCGCGCTCGGCAGCCATCAGCACCGCCGGTCTGCCGGCATGCTCTTCGGTAGCGTCGCCACCAGCCTCGTCCATGAGTCCGAGTCGGCCGTCCTGCTCGTCCGCGCCCGCCCGGATGGAAGCGGTGCAGTGCGCCGGATCGTCGTCGGCTGCGACGGCTCGGTTCATTCGCTCGACGCTCTTGCGGCCGCGCAGGAGCTCGCCGAACGGCTCGGCGCCCACCTGCGCCGCATCGTCTGCGAAGGCGGCAAGCCGGTCGACGTCGACCGGCTTGCAGAGCTTCCCACCGACATGCTCGAATGGGACGAGCGGCCGCCGGTGGACACGCTCGTTGCCGCTGGTGAGCAGGCCGATCTCGTCGTCGTCGGCAGCCGTGGCCTGCACGGGGTGTCGGCGCTCGGCAGTGTCGGCGAGCGCGTCGCGCATCGGGCCCCCTGCTCGGTCCTCGTCGTCCGCGGGCGAGGTGGCCGGGAGCGATCGTAGGCTCGAAAGGATCCATGCTCGTCTCCCGTCTCGACCGTGACCTGTCCGAAGACTACGATCCCGCGGCTGCCATGAGAGAGCGCTTCGTCGACGTCTGCGGAACCGAGATCTTCGTCCGCGAGTGGGGACGTGCCCGCGCGCCCGCGCTCCTCTACTGGGACGGCCTGGGCGGGAGCGGGCTGCACGCAAACGAGATCGCCCCCGTCCTCGCGAGCCGGTACGGGCTGCACGTGATCGCACCCGACGCACCCGGCCACGGCCGCTCGCCGGCGCTTCGGCTCGAGACGTATCGACCCTCCGTGCTGGCCGTGCTCGCCGCCGAGCTCCTGTCGGCTCTCACGGTTCGTCGGGCCGCCTTTGTCGGCTTCTCCTGGGGCGCGCGGATCGCGTGCTCCTTCGGCGCGAGTTCACCCCTGCGGACAACCTGCCTCGTCCTGATCGACGGTGGCTACCTCGAATGGGCTGACATCCCCGGCGTCGACGCCACGGCCGACCTCGAGACCTGCGTCGCCGATGCACGCCGGGACGCGGAGAACGACGCCTTTCCAAGCTGGGAGGCCTACTTCGCCTCCGAGCGCACCTCGCTTGGGCGCTGGACACCTGCCCTGGAAGAGGCCCACCGTGCGATGAGGAAAGAGGCGGGGGGCAGGGTCGTGCCGATTCTCTCGCCGGAGGTGAGCGGAGCGATCCGGTACGGGGGCTACCAGGAGCCGGTGGCCGGGACGTATCCCTCGCTCGCTGCCGCGCGCGCGCCCATCCTCCTGCTGTCGGCACCCGAGTCGGCCGAGTATCAGGCAGCCGCGGACGCCGCGATCGACCGCTTTCGGGCAGCGCTGCCGCAGGCGGTCGTCCGGTCGCTGCCCGGGGCGCACGACCTTGTCTCGCACGCCGGGCCCGGGCTGGCGGAGATCGTGGGCGAGTGGCTCGCCGGAGCAGCCGGGGTCTGAGATCTTGACAGGAGAACGTATGTTCGTATAGAACGTATGTTCCTGTGATCGCCTGTCTCGTCATCCCGGGATTCGAGCTGCGGGCCGCTTTGCGCTCACGGCCGCGGCTGGCGCTCGAGCCCGTGGCGCTGGCGCCCGAGCCCGGCAGGGAGCCGCTGCTCGGGCCCGTCACCGCGGCGGCGGAGGCCGTCGGCGTGCGCGCCGGCATGCGCCTGGGGGAGGCGCTCGCCACCTGCCCCGAGCTCGTGCTCGTCGAGCAGGACCCGGCCGCCGTGGAGCGCGATTGGGAGGGAGTGCTGCGGCGCCTGGAGGACGCCGGCTTCGCGGTCGAGACGGTCGACCCCGGCGTCGTCGTCTTCGAAACGGGGGGCGTCGAGCGGCTCTACGGAGGTGTGGAGGCGGCGCTCGTCAAGGCGCTCGCCTCTGTCGGATCTGCCTGGGATCCACGCGCGGGTGCGGGGCAGCGCCGCTTCGTCGCTCTCGCGGCGGCGAGCGTGGCCCGTCCCGGGCAGGCGGTGATCGTCGAGGGGAAGGAGGAGCAGGGCTTTCTCGAGCCACTCCCGCTCTCGCTGCTGCCGCTCCCGTCGAACCGGTACGCCGAGCTCGAAGGGCTCGGGGTACGCCGGCTCGGCGAGCTGGCGTCGCTTCCGGGCGGCGCCGTCGAGGAGCGGCTGGGGCCGGAGGGGAAGCGGGCGTGGAGCCTCGCACGCGGTGGGGAGCGCCGCCGTGTGCGCGGGCGATCTCCCGCGGCAGAGCTGGCGGAGGCCCTCTCCTTCCCCGAGGCGGTCGCGAACGAGCTGACGCTGCGGCGGGCGTTCGGCGTGCTGCTCGACCGGTTGCTGGCTCGGCCGGAGCGGGCAGGGAGGCCCCTGCGCAAGGTGGCGGTGTCCGCGAAGCTCGTGGGGGGAGGATCGTGGCGGCGGACGGCCACGCTGCGCGAGGCGACCGCCGAGCGGGGCCGGCTGCGGGCGGCACTCGGGCCGAAGCTGCTCGAGCTGCCGGCGCCGGTGACGGAGCTTCGGCTCGAGGTGGTCGAGCTCGCCGATCATGCCGGCAACCAGCTTGCGCTCGTCCCGCCCGAGGGAGCGGAGCTGGACGGCCGGTTGCGCGAAGGGTTGCGCCAGGTGCGCGCGAGCACCGGCACGGGATCCGTGTGCACGGTCGTGGAGGTGGCGCCGTGGTCGCGCATCCCGGAGGCGAGGGCGCTCGTCGTGCCGCGCGACCTGTGAGGGCGAGGCGCGGGTCGCCCGGCGGATGACGTCCACCGTCTCACGCGCCCATGCCCACACGCGCGCCGCCGCGGGGCGGCTCAACGTGCCACGGCCGGCCCTCGTCGAGGCCGCCGTCGACGGTACCCCGACCGTCGTCAACCGCGAGGTGGTGACGGTCGTGCGGGAGGAGTGGCGGGTCGTCGACCGCTGGTGGACCGACGAACCCGTCGACCGCCGCTACTTCGAGGTCGTGCTCGAGTCGGGCCGGAACGTGTGCGTCTACCGCGACCGCGACCGCGGCTGCTGGTTCACGCAACGCGCGTGACCGCGAAATGCCATACGCCAGGGGTGTCTCCCCTGCTTTTCCGGGAGACACCCCGCCGCTACGGCGGGCTCGTGTGATCCTGGCCGAGCGCCTCGTAGGCGAGCGCCTCCCATTCGCCCGCCTGACGCGGTGGCACCACCACCCACTGCCGGAACGGCTCACCGCGGCCGGACGGGTCGAACAGGTGCGCGCCCGGCACCGCGAGCGCACGGGCATGTGCCGCCGGGTCGGTCAATTTGAACACCATCCCGGTGCGCGAGAAGCCGAACACGACCCGCCCGGCCCGCTTCACGCACGGCATCCCGAACACCTTCGAGGCGCGGCAATGCGGGTGCCAGGCGGTGATCGCGTCGACGATGTCGTCGTAGAGCTCACGAGGCTTCAAGGCGCCGACTACTCGCGGCCGGGGAGAGCCGGGGGCTCCGCCACGTCAGATCGCCTGCTCGACGAGCTCGAGCCAGCGGCTGCTCTGCGCTGCGGGCACGTGTACCCACTCCTTCATCACGCGTCCCATGCCCGGGTCGAACAGCGCCACGCCCGGGAGCCCAAGAGCTGTCTCGCGTTGCGATGCGTCCGTGAGCTTCACGGTGATCCCGCCGTCCTTCCAGGACCCTGCGACGACCTTGCCGTTGTCGCGCTTGAGGCAGGGCATCCCGAACATCGAAGACGATCGGATCCCTAGGTGCCTGCCGGTGATCTCGATCACGAGCGTGTCCCAGTCCATGCCGGAAGTATCAGCCTCGCAACGACGGAAGGCCAGTGCTCAGGCAGGCCTCACCGTTCTCTCCGGTCCGTCGGTGACGACGATCGGCGGGAACATGGCGGCAGCAGATGACGTACATCGAGCTCCATTGCCACTCGTCGTACTCGTTCCTCGACGGTGCTTCACTGCCGGAGGAGCTCGCCGCCCGCGCCGCCGAGCTCGGCTATCCGGCGCTGGCGCTGACCGACCACGACGGCGTCTACGGCTCGCTCGAGTTCGCCCACGCCGCCAAGGATCTCGGCGTGCGGCCGATCACCGGTGCCGAGGTGACCCTCGCCGGCGGGGCCCATGTGACGCTGCTCGTCGAGACGGGCCGCGGCTACGCCAACCTCTGCCGCATCCTCACCGAGGCGCATGCCGGGACCCGCCGGCCGGGGCGGGAGGATCGCGAGCCGTTGCCGCCGTCCGTCGAGCAGGCCTTCGTGGAGGAGCATGCCGACGGCCTCGTCTGCCTCTCCGGCTGTGCGCGCAGCGGCCTCGCCGTACACGACCCGGACGCCGCCGCGCGGCTCGCCCGTGCCTTCGGCCGCGAGCGCTTCCACGTCGAGCTGCAGCGCCCGTTCGCGCGCGGCGACACGCGCCGCAACGCGGCGCTGCGCGACCTTGCAGAGCACCTCGGCGTCACCACCGTCGCCACGGGCAACGTCCATGCGCATGCCGTGCGCCGTGCGCTCCTGCAGGACACACTCGTCGCCATTCGCTGCCGCACGTCTCTCGACGGCTGCGAGCAGGAGCGGCGGGGCAACCGCGAGAGCGTCCTGCTCGCTCCCGCCGAGATGGCCGAGCGCTTCGTCCGGATCGACCCGGCCGCCGCCGCCCGCACGGTCGCGCTCGCCGAGCGGCTCGAGTTCGACCTCACCCGCGAGCTCGGCTATCGCTACCCGGACTTCTCCGATGCGGCCGAGCCGGCGATCCGGCAGCTGGCCGCGATCTGCTCGGACGCGTTCGCCGAGCGCTACCCCCCAAGTGACACAGTGTTACGTGCCAGGGCCCGCGCGCGGCTGGAGAGCGAGCTCGCTCTCATCGACGAGCTCGGGCTCGCCGGCTTCTTCCTCCTCCACTGGGAGGTGCTCGAGCTCGCCCGCGAATGCGCGCTGCAGGTGCGCGGCCCGGGCTCGCCGCGCCGCTTCCTGCCGCCCGGCCGGGGCCGCGGCAGCTCGGTCGGCTCGATCGTCTGTTACCTGACCGGGCTCTCGCACGTCGACCCGGTCGCCAACGACCTCTCGCTCGGGCGCTTCCTCAACCGGGAGCTCGCCTCCGTCCCCGACATCGACCTCGACTTCCCGCGCGACATCCGCGAGAAGCTGATCGTCGCCGTCACCGAGCGCTACGGCCACGAGCATGCTGCGCTCGTCGCGAGCTTCGCCACCTATCGCTCGCGGGGCGCGATCCGGGACGTCGGCAAGGCGCTCGGCCTGCCGCACGCCGAGCTCGAGCGGCTCGCCCGAGTCACCGACGGCTGGGACGCCGGCCGGGTCGCCGACGAGGTGGCGGCACTTCCCGACGCCGAGCGCAAGCTGCTCTCGAAGCGCTGGCGCGCCTTCCGCTTCCTCACCGCGGAGATCGCCCGGCTGCCGCGCCACGTCTCCCAGCATCCGGGCGGCATGGTGATCTCGTCCCGTCCGCTGATCGACCTCGTCCCCGTGCAACCGGCGGCCATGGCTGGACGGCAGCTGTGCCAGTGGGACAAGGACTCGTGCGCCGACGCCGGCTTCCTCAAGATCGACCTGCTCGGGCTGGGGATGCTGTCCGCGGTCGAGGACTGCGTGGAGAAGATCGCGGAGGCGTACGGCGAGCCGATCGACCTCTCGCGCATCCCGCTCGACGATCCCGACGTGTTCGCGGAGATCCAGCGAGCCGACACGGTCGGCACGTTCCAGATCGAGAGCCGGGCGCAGATGCAGAGCCTCCTGCGCACGCGTCCTGAGACGATCGACGACCTCACGGTCCAGGTCGCGCTCGTGCGGCCCGGCCCCATCCAGGGTAAGGCGGTGCACCCGTACATCGACAACCGGCGGCGGTTGCGCGAGGACCCGTCGTTCGTCTACCCGGTCGACCACGAGTGCCTGCGCGAGCCGCTCGCCGCGACGCTCGGCGTCGTCGTCTTCCAGGACCAGGTGCTCGACGTGGCGATCGCGCTGGCCGGGTTCACGGTCGGAGAGGCGGAGGGGCTGCGGCGGGCGATGAGCCGCAAGCGCAGCCGGGCCGCGCTCGAGGCGCACCGCGCCCGCTTCGTCGAGGGGGCCGTCGCGAACGGCGTCACGGAGGAGACCGCGACCCTCGTCTACGACAAGCTCGTCGGCTTCTCCGGCTTCGGCTTTCCGAAGTCGCACGCGGCCGCGTTCGGGCTGCTCGCCTACCAGTCGCAGTGGCTGCGCCACCACTATCCGGCAGAGTTCCTGTGCGCGCTCCTGAACGCGCAGCCGATGGGCTTCTACCCTCCGGCGAGCCTCGTGCGCGACGCGCAGCGGCGCGGGGTGGAGGTGCGCTCCCCCGACGTGAATCTCAGCCTGGCGTGGTGCTCGCTCGAGCCTCTGGACGAGCGCGCAGAGAACCCAAGTGACACAGTGTCACAAGCTACGCTCGCGCGCCAGGCCGTCCGCATCGGCCTGGCGTACGTTCAGTCGGTGGGGGCGGACGATGCCGGCGCGCTCGTCGCCGAGCGCGAGAGCAACGGCCCGTACCGGGATGTCGGCGATCTGGCGCGCCGGGTGCCGCTGTCCGGGGATGGCCTCGTTGCGCTCGTCGAGGGGGGAGTCTGCGACGGATTCGGCCCTCGGCGTCGCGACCTGCTGTGGGAGCTCGGCCTCGCGACCCGCCCCCATTCCGTGCCCGGCACGAACGGGGCGGAGAAGCAGCTCACGCTCGCGCTCGACCCGACCGCAGCGACCCCGCCGCTGCGTGACCTCACCCGCTGGGAGCGGATGCTCGCCGACTACCGGCAGACGGGGCTCTCGGTGGGAACGCACCCGCTGGCGCTCCTCCGCCGGCACCTTCCGGCCGGGACGCTCTCGAGCGCCGAGCTGCACGGAGCTCCTCACGGCGCGGGCGTCGCGTTCGCGGGGCTCGCGATTGCCCGGCAGCGCCCCGGTACCGCGAAGGGGATCGTGTTCATGCTGCTCGAGGACGAGCACGGGCAGGTCAACCTGGTCGTGCCCTCACAGGTGTACGAGCGGCACCGGGGTATCGTGCGCGGGGAGCCTCTGCTGCTCGCCCGCGGGCGCTACGAGCGCGTGGGGGAGAACCGCAACATCCTCGTCGCCGGGATCGAGACCCTTGGCCCGCTCGCCCGGCAGGTCGCCGAGGGTGACGTGGGTGCCGCGTTGCCGCGGGCCCATCACTTCGGGCACCGGTGACCGCGCGGCCCGCAGCCGGGCGCTCAGGGTGTGCGGGCCGTCCTGCCCTCGTCGATCTGCAGGGCCGCGGTGACGAGCGCGAGGTGCGTGAACGCCTGCGGGAAGTTCCCGAGCAGCCGGCCGGCCACCGGGTCGTACTGCTCCGAGAGGAGGCCCAGGTCGTTGCGCAGCCCCAGCAGCCGCTCGAAGAGCTGCTCCGCCTCGGCGCTGCGTCCCTGTAGCGCGCGCACCTCGGCGAGCCAGAACGAGCACGGCAGGAAGGCCCCTTCGCCGGGCGGCAGCCCGTCGACCTCGACGTTCTCCTCGTCTGCCCGGTAGCGCTCCACGAGGCCGTCGCGGAGGAGGTCGCGCTCGATCGCGGCCACGGTGCCGGCAACGCGCTCGTCGCCCGCGGGTAGGAAGCCGACGAGCGGGATCATCAGCAGGCTCGCGTCGAGGCGGTCGGAGCCGTACGACTGCACGAAGGAGCGGAGCCCGGCGTGATAGCCCTCGTCGCAGACCTCGCTGTGCACCGCCTCTCGCTCCGCGCGCCAGCGGTCGACCGGCCCTGCAAGCTCGAAGCGCTCGACGCTGCGGATCGCCCGGTCGAAGGCGACCCACGCCATCACCTTCGAATGGGTGAAGTGCCGGCGGGGCCCCCGCACCTCCCAGATGCCCTCGTCGGCCAGGTGCCAGCCGGACTCCAGCCAGTCGAGCAGCTTCCGCTCGAGCGCCCATGCGTCCGGGGAGGCGTCGAGGCCCGCGACCCGCGCCTGGTAGAGCGCGTCGGCCACCTCGCCGTGCACGTCCAGCTGGAGCTGGTGCGAGGCGTCGTTGCCGATCCGTACCGGCGCTGAGCTCTCGTACCCGGGCAGCCACGGCAGGAGGACTTCGGTGAGGCGCCGCTCCCCGCCGACGCCGTACATGATCTGAAGGGCGTCGGGCGAGCCTGCGATCGCACGCAGGAACCAGTCGCGCCAGGCGCGCGCCTCCTCCTCGTACCCCGCGCGGAGGAACGCCAGCAGGGTCAGGGTCGCGTCGCGGAGCCAGCAGAAGCGGTAGTCCCAGTTCCGCACGCCGCCGAGGTGCTCGGGCAGCGACGTCGTCGGAGCGGCGACGATACCCCCCGTCGGCTCGTAGGTGAGCGCCCGCAGCGTCACGAGGGAGCGCACGAGCGGATCCCTGAAGCGGCCGGTGTGCCGGCACGCCCCGACCCACCGCTCCCAGTCGCGCTCGGTTGCCCGCAACGCCTCCTCCGCATCGACGGGCGCGGGCGGCGCGCCGGGCGGCGAGAACCACGAGAGCACGAACGGCACCCGTTCGCCGGCGGCGATCGTGAACGTCGCCTCGGTGTGCAGGTCCCTGCCGACGAGCTCGACCGGGGTGCGTAGGACGATGCCGTCCGGGCCTGCGACCGCGACGATGCCGTCCTCCTGCCGCTTCACCCAGGGGACGATGGAGCCGTAGTCGAAGCGGAGCGTGAGCTGCATGTGCACCGGTACGCGGCCCCGAACGCCTTCGACGATGCGAACGACGTTGCCGCCCCCGAGGCCGAGCGGCATGAAGTCGACGAGCCGGACGACCCCGTCCGCGGAGCCGAGCTCCGTCTCGAGGACGAGCGTGTCGCCGCGGTAGCACCGGTCGAGCGCCCGGTGCTCTCCCGCGGGGGCGATCGACCAGGAGCCGTGCCGGCGCCCACCGAGCAGAGACGCGAAGCACGCGCCGCTGTCGAAGCGGGGCAGGCAGAGCCAGTCGATCGACCCCTGCCGGCTGAC
>Ga0209797_10002069_pt1 | contig 10127 bp, 8 predicted proteins | sample DOMMetBare3Fresh_2_FD_187472 | JGI IMG/M metagenome (GOLD analysis project Ga0209797, IMG submission 187472) | Wetland sediment microbial communities from St. Louis River estuary, USA, under dissolved organic matter induced mercury methylation -... | ecosystem: Environmental > Aquatic >...
CGCCGCCGTCGCGACCGCCCTCGTGGCCATCCCGGCCACGGCCTGGCTCGTCTCCTCGCCGGGCGAGCGCGGCGCGAGCCAGCTCCCCTTCGCCAACGAGGGCACGAGCCTCGCCGCCACCGACGTGCAGGCGGCGCTCGCCGAGCTCTCCGGCCGCGTGAAGGCGGTGGAGTCGGGCCAGGCGGCCCTGCAGGGCTCCACCGCCACGCAGGAGACGCGGCTCTCCACGGTGCAGGGCTCGGCGCAGGTCCAGGAGTCGCGCATCGAGGCCCACGAGGTCCGCGTCGCCTCGCTCGAGTCCAAGGTGCAGGAGAGCACGCCGCGGCGGCGGCGGCTCGACTACTCCGACAGCGCCACCGCCTCGAGCCCGACCGTCGCCTACGCGCCGCTCCGGACCATCGGGACCTTCGCGAAGTCGCACGCCACGACGTCCGTGTTGCTGGTGTGGAACACGCACGTGGACGCCGCCGGCGACCCCGGCTCCTTCTGCGACTTCCAGCTCCGCGTGGACGGCAGCCCGGACGTCGAGGAGGACGGAGGCGGCGGGCGGGCGGTGGTGTACGTGCCCGCCGGCGCGGCCGGCGGCTCGGGAACGGCCTCGGTGGCCGCCTACTTCACCCGCGTCGGGGCGGGCTCCCACACGGTGAGCATCTGGGTGCGCGGCTCCGCGCGGGAGTGCAACGAGAACTACGGCAACTTCCCGCGCTCGGTGCTGGTGGAGGAAGGGCCGCGGGGCTGAAGGCCCGGGGGGGTCAGCGCTGGCGGGCGAGCAGCCCGTCGGAGCGGGCGGTCAGCTCGCTCGTGCGCGCGAGCAGGGTCTGCACCTGGGCGTACAGCTCCTCGGCGACGGCGCCGCGGCCGGGGCGCGCCGCCATGTCGCCGAGCCGGGCCAGGAGGTCGCTCACCTTGAGCAGGTGCTGGTGGGCGAGGAGGAGGTCGCGGCCGAGCCGCGCGCCGTGGCGGGAGTAGATGAGGCCGCTCTGGAAGAGCCGGGAGAGGGCCCGCCGGTTGGTGTCGAGGACGATCCGCAGCCGGTCCTGGAAGTCGGAGAGCCGGCGGGCGTCGCGCGCCCGCGCGAGGTCGATGACCGGGGAGCCTCGCCTCCCTCTTCCCGTCGCGTGCGGCGTCGCCCGTCCCTCCGCTCGCGAATCGTAGGTCCGGCCGCGCGCGCGGGTCAATCGGCCCGGACGCGGAGCGACGCACCGATCGGGTGCCCCTCGACTCCGTGCGCCTTGACAACGCGCCGCGCGGCGGATCGCCGCCGCGCTCAGGCGGTGGCCGCCTTCACCATCTCGGCGACCTTCTCGAGCGCCTGGTCGAGGCCGGCGGGGTTCGCGCCGCCGGCCTGGGCGAGGTCGGGCCTTCCGCCGCCGGAGCCGCCGACGAGCTTCGCCGCCTCGCGGACGAGGTCGCCCGCCTTGACGCGGGCGGTGAGGTCCTTCGTCACCGCCACGAGCAGGATGGCCTTCCCGTCCTGCTCGGAGCCGAGCGCCACCACGCCACGGCCGAGCTTGTCGCGGAGCTTGTCGGCGAGGTCGCGCAGCGCCTTGCCGTCGCCCTCCACCCGCGCGGCCAGCACCTTCACGCCGTTTACCTCGCGGGCCTGGGAGGCGAGGTCGCCGGACCGTGCCGAGGTCACGTGGGCCCGGGCCTCCTCGAGCGCGCGCTCCAGCTCCTTCACCCTCCGCTGCGTCGCCTCGATCTTCTGCGCCACCTCGAAAGCGCCGGCCTTGAGCAGCGCCGCCGCCCGCCGCAGCTCCTCCTCCTCGCGCTGCGCGTGCTCGACCGCCCTGGGACCGGTGTAGGCCACGATGCGGCGCACGCCGGCGGCGATCGACTCCTCGCTCGCGAGCTTGAAGAAGGCGATGTCGCCGGTGCGGCGCACGTGCGTTCCGCCGCACAGCTCCTGGGACGGCCCGATGCGCACCACCCGTACCGAGTCGCCGTACTTCTCGCCGAAGATCATCATGGCGCCGGTCTTGCGCGCCTCCTCGAGCTGCAGGACCGTGGTGTCGGTGGCGGCGTTCTCCCGCACGAGCTCGTTCACCCGCCGCTCGACGTCGCGTAGCTCCTCCTCGGCAAGCGGCTGGAAGTGGGAGAAGTCGAAACGCAGGTGGTCGGGGGCGACGACCGAGCCCGCCTGCTTCACGTGCTCGCCGAGCCGCTCCCGCAGGGCGAAATGGAGCAGGTGCGTCGCCGAGTGGTTGGCGCGGATGAGCGTGCGGCGCGCGTCGTCCACCACCAGCTCCACCTCGTCGCCCACGGAGATCGCTCCCGCGTCCACGACGCCCACGTGGGTGACGAGGCCGGCCACCGGCCGCTGCGCGTCCCGGACCTCGACGCGCCCGCCGCCGGGCGTGACGATGGCCCCGGTGTCGCCGACCTGGCCGCCCGACTCGCCGTAGAACGGCGTGGCGTCGGTCACCACCTCGACCTTGTCGCCGGCCCTGGCCTGGGCGGCACGGGCGCCGTTCACGAGAAGCGCCTTCACCTCGGCCTTCGCCCTGGGCGCGTCGTAGCCGACGAACTTCACCTCGCCGACCTCGGCCGCGATCTGCCCGTGCAGCTCGGCCACGGCGGTCCCGCCGGAACCCTTCCACTCGGAGCGGGCGCGCTGCTCGGCCATGGCCCGGTCGAAGCCGGCCTCGTCCACGCCGATGGCGTTCTCGGCCGCGATGACGCGGGTGAGGTCCATGGGGAAGCCGAAGGTGTCGTAGAGCTGGAAGGCCACCTTTCCCGGGATGACCTTCTCGCCGCGCGCCGCGAGCCGGCGCATCTCCTCCGCGAGGATGGCGAGCCCCTTGTCGAGCGTGCGGCGGAAGCCCTCCTCCTCCTGCTCGGCGACCTTGAGGATGAAGGGCCGGTTCTCGGCGGTCTCGGGGTAGGCGCTCCCCATCTCCTCGATGACCGCGTCGCAGACGGACGGGAGGAAGACCTTCTCCATGCCGAGCCGCTTCCCGTGGCGGATGGCGCGCCGCATGATGCGCCGGAGCACGTAGCCGCGCCCCTCGTTCGACGGCAGGACGCCGTCGCCCACGAGGAAGGTGGTGGCCCGGGCGTGGTCGGCGATGACGCGCATGGAGACGTCGTCGTCGAGGTCCTTCCCGTACTTCTTGCCGGAGACCTTCTCGATGGCCCGGATGACGTTCTGGAAGAGGTCGGTGTCGTAGTTGGAGCGCTTGCCCTGGGCCACCGATGCCATGCGCTCGAGGCCGGCGCCGGTGTCGATGGAGGGCTTGGGCAGCGGGGTGAGGCCCCCGTCCTGGCCGCGCTCGAACTGCATGAAGACGAGGTTCCAGATCTCGAGCCAGCGGTCGCAGTCGCAGGCGACGCCGAGGCACTTTCGCCCCGCCTGCACCTCGGCGCAGGGGATGTCGTCGCCCTGGAAGAAGTGCAGCTCCGAGCACGGGCCGCACGGTCCGGTCTCGCCCATGGACCAGAAGTTGTCCTTGGCGCCGAGCTTGTGGATGCGGTCCACCGGGACGCCCTGCTGCTTCCACAGCTCGAACGCCTCCTCGTCCCAGGGGAGCGAGCCCTCGCCGGCGAAGACGGTGGCGGCGAGACGCTTGGCGTCGAGGCCGAGCCACTTCGGGCTCGTCACGAACTCCCAGGCCCAGGCCACCGCGTCCTTCTTGAAGTAGTCGCCGAAGGAGAAGTTCCCCAGCATCTCGAAGAAGGTGTGGTGGCGGGCGGTGAAGCCCACGTTCTCGAGGTCGTTGTGCTTGCCGCCGGCGCGCACGCACTTCTGGGCGGTGGCGGCGCGCCGGTAGTCCCGCTTCTCCCGGCCGGTGAAGACGTCCTTGAACTGGACCATGCCGGCGTTGGTGAAGAGGAGCGTGGGGTCGTCTTGCGGCACGAGAGCGCTCGACTTCACGCGGCGGTGGCCGCGCTCCTCGAAGAAGCGGAGGAAGGCCTCGCGGATCTGGGCGGAGGTGCGGGTCTTCATGGCGTGGGGAGCTTGAATAACACCCGAATCGACCGAGATCCACCGCGCTCCGCCCCGGCTCGCGGAGTGTGCCGTCTTCCCTCTCCCCCCGCCTACCGCGCCGGAACCGCGTCCGGAAGCGGCAATTCCACCCGCCAGCGCCGCCCCTCCCGGACGAGGAGCACCTCGCGCGGCGGGCGGCCCTCCTCCTCCACCCACAGCACCGCCCGCTCGGCGTCCTGGCTCCGCACCGCCAGCGATTTCACCGCGGGCGACGCCAGCCCCGCGTCGCCGAGGAGAAGCGCGCGGCCGCTCGCCGGCACCACGCCCGGCGCGCGCGCCGCCGCCTCCCGGGCGCGGGCGTCGAGCCGCTTCTGGCTCGCCGTCGAGAGGAGCGGCCAGGCCCTGTCGGCGTCGCGCTCGGCCACCGCCCTGACCAGCGCGCGGTAGACCGCCTCGGGCTCCTGCTCGCGGGCGCAGCTGGAGAGGAGTGCGAGGAGCGGGAAGAGGGCGAGGGCGCGCATGGGCGGACAGGATAGCCCGGCCGCGCCGGCTCCGGGAGAGGGACCGGGTCTCAGGCGATGGTCCGCGCCGGATCCACCCCCGCCGCGAGGGCGGCGGGGCCGAGTGCCCCCAGCAGCGCCGAGGCCACCGCCACGCCGACCGCGACGAGGTACAGCCAGGGAGAGAAGGCGAAGAAGCTCTCCGGCCGGAAGGGGAAGTCGGGGAGGAGGCGAGCCGCGGCCACGTCGGCGCCGAGGGCCGCGAGGCGCGAGAGGAGCGCTCCCGCCGCGCCGCCGGCGAGCCCCAGCATCCCGGCCTCGGCGAGCACGAGCGCCCGCACGTCCCCGGCCGTGGCCCCCACCGCCTGCAGGATGGCGATCTCCTTCGTCCGGGCCCGGACGCTCGCCGAGAGCGACTGGGCGATGGCGAGCGCGGCCAGCCCGCACATGAGCAGGGCGAGGAGCGCCAGCGCGCCGGTCGTCACCGAGACCACCGTGCCGACGCGCTCCGCCATGGCGCGGTCGCCCTCGTCCACCGCGAAGCCCATGCGGCGGATCGCGGCCGCGACGCGAGGCACGTCCTCTGGAAGGGCCGCGAGCAGCGAGACCGCGCTGTACCCCGGGTCGGTCTTGCCGTACTCTTGGTGGAGGCGGCGGACCGTCTCGATCGGCAGGGCGACCATGTAGAGCGGCACGCGGTCGGAGAGCCCGGCGAGGAGGAGCCGGGCGTCCACCACCCGATCCTCGGTCTTCTGCGGCACGATGGAGAAGCCCACCTTCACCGGGAACTGCAGGCCCACCAGCGTCTGGCCCGGCGGCAGGCGCCGCAGGTTCCACGCCGGGGCGATGGTCTTGTTGTAGATCTCGACGACCCGGCGCGAGGCGAGGGCCGGGATGGGCTGGGACGGCCCGCGATCCTCGAACCACTGGCCGCGCCCCACTTCCTGCGCGACGAGGCCGGGATCGACCCCCACCGCCGGGAGCTGGACCGTGAAGCCCTGCGGCCAGTTGAGCGAGAGGCCCTCGGGCCCGCGCGTCGCGGCGATGGGGACGCGGCAATTGAGCCGGCGGAAGGCGTGCTCCACCCCGGGGATGGCGGCGAGGCGGGCGACCGCCTCGTCGTCGAGCTGGCCTCCGCCGAGAACCGCGCCGAGCGAGACCGCCGGCGGCACGACGTCGACGAGGCGGGCCTCGCCGGGGAACATCTGCCGGGCGGCCCGGCCCACGCCGAGGCCCAGCGCCACGAAGAAGACCAGCGCCGCGGCGCCCAGGCAGGCCGCCCCGGCGTTCAGCGCCGCGCCCTTCCAGCCGGCGCGCAGGTTCAGCCCCGCGAGGTGGAGGAGCCCGGAGGGCCTCACCGCAGCCTCCCGTCTTCGAGGCGCAGGACCCGGCTCGCCACGCCCGAGACCCGTTCCTCGTGCGTCACCACCAGCACCGTCATCCCCCCGCGCGCCATCTCCTGGAAGAGCGCGATGACGCCGGCGCCGCTCACCGCGTCGAGGTTCCCGGTGGGCTCGTCGGCGAGCAGCACGCTCGGCCCGGCGAGGAGGGCGCGGGCGATGGCCACCCGCTGCCGCTCGCCGCCCGAGAGGCGGGCCGGCCGGCGGTCCGCCTTGCCGCCGAGGTCCACGCTCTCGAGCGCGGCGAGCGCCCGCTCCCGCAGCGCCGCGAGGCTCTCCCGTGCCGATCCCGCTGGCGCGAACAGGCCGGGCAGCATCACGTTGTCGAGGGCGGTGAGCGCCGGGAGCAGGTTGAAGGACTGGAAGACGAAGCCCACGGCGGAGTTGCGGAAGGCGGCCCGCTCCCGAGGCCCCAGCGTGGCGAGCGAGCGGCCCGCCACCACCGCCTCTCCCTCGAAGTCGGCGTCGAGGCCGCCGGCGATGTAGAGGAGCGTGGACTTCCCCGAGCCGGACGGGCCCACCACCGCCACCAGCTCGCCCGGGCGGGCCTCGAGATCCACCCGATCGAGGACCACCAGGTCCCCGCCGGGGTCGCGGAAGCGCTTGGTGATTCCGCGCAGGGCGATCAAGGCTTGGGGACCTCGGGACCGCGCCCGTCGATCTCGAGGTCGACGAGGGCCGCGCCGGGGAGGAGGTCGAGCCGCAGCGAGGCCGCCCGCAGGCGGGAGGCCGGCTCCAGGAACCGATCGGCGAGCGAGCGCATCACGAAGGCGTTGGGGCCCGTGCCGTACGCCTCCTGGGGCAGGGCCTGGATGCTCTCGAGCAGGTTCTCGACGTCGAGCACCGCGCCGCCCACCCCGCCCTCGAGCGCCCCCTTCGCGGCGGAGGTGGGCGGCTCGTAGCCGCCGGACGCCGCGGCGAGGCGCTTCTCAAGCCCCTCGAGGCGCCCGGCGCCGCCCGCCACGGCCAGCCGGTCGCCGGCGAGAGACCAGGCGAGCTCGCCGCGACCGTAGGAGAGGGTCCAGGCCGTGGCGCCGCCCGGCTCCGGCCGCGAGGCGAGCCGGGCGTTCCAGCGCGGCGCCGCCTGGCCCACCCGGGCGAAGAAGGCACGCGCCCGCTCGGCATCGCGCACCCGGAAGAGCGCCTCCAGCTCCACCAGCCGGAAGGGGTCGGAGCGGCCCAGGTCGAGCGAAGGGGAGGAGAACTCGGCGAGCGTGAAGCTGGGAGCGAGCGACACCGACAGCGCCGCGCCCGGCTGGAGCGCCTCGAGGAGCTCTCCCGCGAGGTCGATGCGCGCCGCCCGGAGGCCGGCCTCGATGCGCGCGGGGAGGAAGGGGATGGCCTTTCGGCCCAGCGCCGCGAGGTCGCCGCCCCATCGGACGGCAAGCGCCGCGTCGGGCGCGAGGAGGCGCGCCTCGCCCTGGCCGGCCTGGCGTGCGGCATCCGGGCCTGCGCCGGCGAGCGCGCTCCAGCCCGGGGCACGCTCGGCGCCGAGGAGGAGCGCGAGGCGCAAGGACAGGGTCGCCGGGCCGGCGCGCAGCGCCAGCGCCGCTCCGTCCTTCGCGGCGGGGACCTCGGCGACGGCGGAGGAGCGCGGCGGCGCGAACGCCAGCAGGGCGAACCCCGGCCCGATGGCGGCGCGCGCCGATGCCCACGCCGGGCTCTTCTCGAGCGATCGCTCCTCCGGCAGGTCCGCCGCCGCGGAGAGGACCTCGGGCCCATCGGGGCCGGTGGCGACGAGCGCGTAGCGACCCACCACCACGTAGGCCAGCGCCGAGGGGGCGGCGGCGTCCTTGCGGTAGCTCACCACCGCGTGGCCCCTGCCCATGCTGGAGACGCGCTGCGCCGCCCCCATGCGGTCGCGCGCGAGGCGCAGGGCCATGGCGTCGAAGCGCCCGAGGTCCAGGACCGGGAGGACGAGCAGCGGCGGCCGGCCGCGCGCGAACGAGGCGCCGGCGGCGCCCGAGGCGTCGAGGCCCGCTTCCTCGAGCCCCTTCGGATCGAGCGGGTCGAAGCCGAGCTGCGACCGCACCGCGCCCCAGGCCTCGGCGATCTGCGACGCCGCCGGTACCGAGGCCACGGTCCGCTGAAGCGCCCCCAGCTGGCGCGCCGCGGGACCGAGCGACGGGACCACCACCGTCACCGCGGCGTCGGCCGGGAGGTGACGCTGCGGGGGAGGCCCCTCTTTCCGTCCGCACCGCGAGCATCCGGCCGCCATGGCCAGGACCGCGACGAGTGCGGGGGCGCGCCGCATGGGCCTCCATTATCACCGAATCGTGCTAAGAACCCGCGCCCGATGATCTCCTCCGCCGCGGACGACGCCCCCATCGCCCTCGACCTCCTGCCCGACTGGCGGGAGGTCTTCGGCGCGGCCGCGCCTCGGGTCGAGCTGGAGATCGGATCGGGCCACGGCGGCTTCGCGCTCGCCTTCGGAGCGGCCCACCCGGACCGCGCGCTGGTCGCCGTCGAGCAGCGGAAGAAGTTCGCCTCCGACGTCGCCGGGAAGGCGAGGCGGCGCGGCCTCTCGAACCTGCTCGTGCTCCAGGGGGACGCCCGCCTGCTCGCGCCGCGGCTCTTCCGCGCCGGCTCGGTCGACGCCATCCACGTCCACTTCCCCGACCCCTGGTGGAAGCGGCGCCACCACCGGCGCCGCCTGCTGGACGACGGGATGTCCCTGCTCCTCCTGCGGCTGCTCCGCCCCGGCGGCGCGCTCGACTTCCGCACCGACGTCGAGCGGTACGCGGCCGAGGCGGCGGAGCGGCTGGAGGAGGCGGGGTTCGCGAACGCCGCGGGGACGGGCCGCTTCGCCGAGCGCGGGCCGGACGACATCCCCTCCACGCGCGAGAAGCGCTACCTCGCCACCGGGCAGCCGGTGTGGCGGCTCCGCCTCCTCCGCCCCTGACGCCCCCGGGCCCCTTGCCCGGAAAGGAAGAGGCCGCGGCCCCTCTCGGGCGCCGCGGCCTTTCGGTGAAGCGGTGTGGCCCGGGTTACTTGAGGCCGGCGACGAACTTCGCCACGTCGGCGGCGTCGTCGATCTTGACGGCCTTCATCTTGCCCTTGCCCTCGTTGATGGCCTTGAGGACGTCGGCCTCGGCCTTGCCCTTGATGGGGGCCGGAGACATCTTCGCGCCCTCGCCGCCCTGGCCGTGGCAGACGGCGCACTTGGCCTTGTAGGTGGCGGCGCCGTCGGCGAAGGCCGCGGTGGCGAAGGCGGCGAGGAAGAGTGCGGTGACGATGCGCTTCATGTGGTGATGTCCTTTCGCGAGGGTTGGGGGTGCCACACCACCCTGACGGACCGGCCCCTGGCTTTATTCAGGGTGCGGGACGCGCCCAACGGGCGGCAACGAGGGGCAGTTACTACACCACCCGCTGGCGAAGGTCCACCCCTCTGGGGCTGATCCTGGTGGCCGATCCTCGGCCCGGACCTACCCCGGGCTGGGGGCGCCTGCCTGCTGCGCCGCCGAGGGCGCGGGGCGCGGGTAGACCACGATCTCCGTGCCGATCTGGAGCTTGGTCCGCCGCGGGTTGCGGATGCCGTTCCAGCGGCACAGCTCCTCGAGGCCGACGCCGAACTTCTGGGCGATGGCCCAGAGCGAGTCGCCCGCCTGCACGAGCACCGTGGCCCGGGCGCGGCCGTCCACCTGCTCGACGCGGGCGGCCACCGGCCTCGGCGGCGGCTCCTTCTCCACGGCGGACGGGTTCTTCTCCTGGAACTCCTGGATGCGGGCGCGGGCCACCGCCTCGGTCGACGGCGCCCTGCCGCTCCTCTTCGCCAGCGAGGAGAGCGGGACCACGAGCTCGGTCCCGGGGTGGATCCGCCGCCCGGGCTTGAGACCGTTCATGCGCGTGATGGTCGCGGCCGGGACGGCGTACGCGGCGGCGATGGCGCCGAGGCTGTCGCCGCGCTGCACGCGGTGGGTCGCGAAGCTGAGGCGCGCCGCCGGCTCCAGCGACGGCCAGTTGCGCGCGAAGGCCTCGGCGGCGCCCTTCGGGACCTTCAGGGCGTACGGGCGGGGCGGCGTGCAGGAGCGGCGCAGCTCGGGGTTGAGCTCGAGGAGGTCCTTCTCGGCCACCTCGGCGGCGCGGGCGGCGGCGGCGAGATCGACGGCGCCGGAGATGGTCACCTCCTCGTACTCCCTCCACCGCTCCGGCTGGATCTCCGCTGGCTGGTAGCCGAACGCCTCGGGGTGCTTGGTGACGATGGCCGCGGCCATGAGCTTCGGCACGTAGCCCTTCGTCTCCTTCTTGAGCACCCGCCCGCGCGTCATGGCCCAGAAGTCGGCCTGCCCCTTGCGCTGG
>Ga0209797_10002071_pt1 | contig 10124 bp, 10 predicted proteins | sample DOMMetBare3Fresh_2_FD_187472 | JGI IMG/M metagenome (GOLD analysis project Ga0209797, IMG submission 187472) | Wetland sediment microbial communities from St. Louis River estuary, USA, under dissolved organic matter induced mercury methylation -... | ecosystem: Environmental > Aquatic >...
GCTTTAGGACCACTACTTCACCGATCGGTAGTTTTGATTTCAAAAATTACACATACGACCTTCCCCGCGGCTGGCAAAACCCGGACGGCACGACCGAGATCAAGCTTGTAAAAGGTCGACTCGGGGCCTTAGCGGATGAGACCAGTTCGGAGCGCCACATAGGAATGTCGTATGTGACCGCCAAATACCTGGATGTTACAGGCGACGGCGATGACGAGGCCGTCGTGGTACTAAAGGTCGAGACTGGTGGCTCCGCCGTGCCGCAGCTCGTTTATGTTTTTTCTTGGAAAAATGGTGCGCCGGAGTTGATCTGGCCGTTTCGGACCGGCGACCGGGCAGACGGCGGCCTCAAGGATATTCGTAGCGAGAATGGAATGGTTATCGTCGAACTCTACGGACAAGATCGATTCATCCTCGGCCAGATGGAGACCCGCAAGATCACCGGCGACGTCGAACAACTTTGCTGCCCGACGCATTTTACGCGTTCGACATACAAGTGGAACGGCACTGCATTTCTTATGGCCGGCAAGCGTCTCACTTTTGTGGTCGCCAACCCGACGGCACAGCCTATCGAGAACCTCGGCGATAAAATCAACGCCCAGCAAAACCTGAAGAAAAAGTAAATTTATTTAAGTTTGTCCGGCACGCGATAGCTGCCGCGTGAGCGGACTACCGAGTCGGCACGGGAAACCTTCACTTTCAATTCGCGCAGAGTTTTCTCGCTCGCCTCGTCCCATGGATAAAAGCCAAGACGATACTGAAACCGCAATTCTTCGACGATCATCTCAAAGGTTTTGATTAGTTTGCCGGAATCGCTCGTGTAAAAACGCCCGGCGGTCGTATCGGACAATTTTCGCAAAAACTCCTCAGCCACCTGATTGGCTCGTTCAACCCGTTCGGCGCGGCGCGGGTTATCGCGGCGATTCTGAATCGGGGGAAATCCGCCATCCGGGAACCTTCCGCCACCGCGCGGAAATCGTCGCCTGAAAATGCCGTCGCGATTTCCGCCAGGGAACGGAAATTGGGCGACAAGGTTCCGCTCATCCGTTTTGAACATAACGGTGTAGACAAGCGTGTCACTCTCCTCGAGTGCGTAAAGCAGATCGCGCGAGTTGATGCGGCTGCCCGCGTCCTTGCCGTCAGTCAGGATAATGACCGCTTTGCGGCCTTTTATGCCCGTAAAAGATCGTGTGATCGTGTCATACGCAGCATCACGCAGCGTCGTCCCAAAATACTCGGGTATTTCGGCTTGCTTGATCGCTTTTTTGAGCAAGTCCTGGTCCGCGGTCAGCGGGCTCAGTATGTGCGTGTCGTAATCAAAACTCACGATCGTCGCCCGATCGCGCGGCCCTAAGAGTTTGATGAAAGATCGGGCAGAGTCTTTAATATCACCCAGGACGGGCCGCGTGCTTTGGCTTGTATCTATAAGCAGGGCAATGGTTAACGGCTCCTGGGCTGCGGCAAAAAACTCGATGGTTTGCGGCACGCCATCTTGCAACACGGTAAAATCCGAGGCCGTCAAATTCGGTACGTACCGGCCATTGCGGTCGCTGACAATGACCGGCACGCTTACCAAACGAGTTTCTACTTTGATCGTTTCGTCGGCAGCTTTTTCCTGAGCAGGAGCGCACAAAGCGGCGGCAATTAACGTCAGTCCAAACAAAGCAGCTAGCTTATTCAGCATATTATCGGCGAGTCTGCGTCTTTAGACGCTTCGGAACGATCAAAAGTCGCAATTTCCTCAGGTATTGTGATATGTATCACGTAAGTTGCTCGGATTCGCGCGTATTCTGAAAATAAATCGGGCGCGAATTCGTGTCGTGCAGGTATATTTATACGGCTGCGAGGTCGCCTTTGGTGATCGATACGCCGCTCAGCAGGAGATCTGATGGAAGCTAATATTCTCGACCGCATCCAGTTCGCATTTACGATTACTTATCATTATTTATTTCCGATGCTAACGATGGGCCTCGCGCCGTTGATCGTGGTCTTTAAGACGCTGGCCATCTGGAAAAAGGACGAGCGTTGGAACGAGGTAGCGCGTTTTTGGGGCAAGATCTTCGGCATCACATTCCTTTTTGGCGTGGTCACCGGAATACCGATGGAGTTTCAGTTTGGAACGAACTGGGCGGCCTTTTCTAAATACGCAGGCGGCGTGATCGGCCAAACGCTTGCGATGGAGGGCACGTTTGCCTTCTTCCTCGAATCGGCTTTCATTGGCCTGTTCCTTTTTGGTGAAAAACGGCTCGGGCCAAAGCTGCATTGGCTCGCGGCGTTTTTAGTGTTTGCCGGCACTTGGCTCTCAGGATGGTTCATAATCGCAACGAACGCCTGGATGCAGCACCCGGTCGGCTACGAAATGGCGCCCGACGGATCGGTCCAGCTCACGAGCTTTTGGGCACTCGTGCTCAATGAATGGGCGGTTTACCAGTATATGCACAACATGGGCGGAGCTCTCGTAACCGGTTCATTTGCCGTAGCCGCACTAGGTGCCTTTTACGTGCTTTCCCGCAAAAAGGCCGAGTACGGCAAGATGTTTTTAAAGGTTGGCGTCATCGCCGGCTGTGTATCGAGTATTTGGATGCTGTTTCCCTCGGGCGACCTGCAGGGCCGCATGATCGCCGAGCACCAACCAGTCACACTCGCTGCGATGGAAGGGTTATTCGATACAAAAAACGGTGCGCCGCTCGTCTTGATCGGCCAGCCGGATATGGAGAAGCAAAGGCTCGACAACGCCGTCCACATCCCGAACCTGCTTAGTTTTATCACCTATCAACGATGGGACGCACAGGTACGCGGCCTTAACGAGTTTCCAAAGGATCAGCATCCCGACAACATACCGCTGCTCTATTACAGCTTTCACATGATGGTCGGACTCGGTACGATATTTATTGGGATAATGGCGATTGCGGCATTCTGGCTATGGCGGGGCTGGTTGTTCAACTCAAATTGGCTGCTTTGGATATTGATGCTCAGCTTTCCGTTGCCGTTCGTCGCAAATACAGTCGGTTGGGCCGTCGCCGAACTCGGCCGGCAGCCGTGGCTCGTGTACGGGCTTTTCCGCACCGAACATGGTCATTCGCCGATGGTTTCGGGCGGTAATGTGCTGTTCACGCTGCTGGGGTTCGCCGGAATGTATACGATCCTTTCCCTGCTCTATATTTTCCTAATGCTGCGGCGAATAGATCAGGGCGCCGACGAACTGGGCGAGGGTATTCAGGCCGAAGGAATTTAACGAGGACGATATGGAAACAGTTTGGTTTGGGATCGTTGCGTTTATGTTGGTCTGCTATGTCGTCCTCGATGGTTTCGACATCGGAGCGGGCATCGTACATTACTTTGTCGGTCGTGACCCGAAAGAGAGGGCTGTCACGATCAGCGCGATCGGCCCCGTTTGGGACGGCAACGAGGTTTGGCTTTTGGCGACCGGTGGAACGTTGTACTTTGCCTTTCCGGCGCTCTACGCTGCTGGATTTAGCGGATTTTATTTGCCGCTGATCATGGTCCTATGGCTGCTGATAATGCGGGCCGCCGGTATCGAATTGCGTCATCAGCTCGACAATCCGCTGTGGACGAATTTCTGGGATTTCGTGTTTTCGCTCTCGAGCATTCTGCTCGCGATCTTCTTTGGTGCGGCGTTGGGAAATGTCATTCGCGGTGTGCCGCTGGATGCGACCGGCTATTTCTTTGAGCCGTTATTCACGGATTGGGGCACGACAGGTGCGACCGGTATTCTCGATTGGTTCACAGTGCTGTCGGGTGTCGTTGCGTTTGTTGCGTTGGCCGTCCACGGCGCGAATTATCTTGCCTTGAAGACCGACGGTGAAATGAACGCCCGCTCACGTCGGGTCGTAAGAATCGGCTGGTTTGCACTAGTACTCGTTACCATTCTCAGTCTCGCGGCCGTTATGGTCGTCCGGCCGCAGTTGCTCGATAACTATTACTATTTGCCGGTAGGCTGGATCATTCCCGCCGCTGTCATCGCATCGCTCGTCGCGGTCAAGTATTTCAACACAACAGGTAACGATAAAGCAGCGTTCGTCGCCTCGTCCGTTTACCTCGCAATGATGCTCGGCGGTGCGGTATATGGCTTATATCCAAACGTCCTGCCGGCCCTCGATCCGGCGTATAGCCTGACTGTTCACAACGCAAAGGCAGGTGCATACGGCTTGAGCGTCGGACTCATCTGGTGGCCGATCGGCATAATCATCGCCCTCGGTTATTTCACATTTCTCTTCCGAACATTCAAAGGAAAAGTCGTGGTCGAGGATCATCATTAAGTAAATACAATTTGAGTCTCGTTCAAGGGTGGCTAAATGTCGCCCTTTTTTGTTTGGAATATTTCACTACTTGTTCTTATAAAGTACTTGACATATGATACTCCTTGATGTAATTTACACATACTATGGCGAATACCAATGCTATTCGGAAGGACGAAAGGGACGCCGGAAAAGCGGTAAACATAAGTGACAGGGCGCTCGACAACCTCGAATTTATTCGCGAAACAATGGAGCGGTCGGGCCAGTTTACGGCCGTGCCGGGTTACGGCGGCATGCTCATGGGTGCGACGGCCGTTGTCGCGGCATACATTGCCAACCAACAAATTTACTTAGTTGATGCTCTGACGGTTTGGCTGGCTGAGGCTGTTTTAGCGTTTCTGATCGGCTTACTGGCGATGTGGCAGAAATCGAAGATCGCCGGCCAGTCGCTTTTTAGTGCGCCGGCAAGGAAGTTTGCAATGAGCTTTGCGCCGCCGCTGCTTGCGGGCGTTGTGGTCGTGCTCGGCCTCTGGCGTTACGGGCATTATTACGAAATGGCGCCGGTCTGCATCGTCAGTTACGGCGCGGCGGTCGCGTGCGGCGGTTCATTCTCAGCTCGCGTGGTGCCGGTCATGGGCTGGTGCTTTATGGCGCTAGGCGCCGTTTCGTTTCTCTTGCCAACAAATTACGGAAACCTAATGATGGCAGCGAGCTTTGGGCTTTTGCATATCGTTTTTGGTGCAATAATCGCGCGGCGATACGGCGGGTAAGATGAAAGATAACTCAGCGTTAAAAAGAGAAGAAGAAAAGCCGGGCCAGTTGCGCGTGGAACGAGCCGCCGAGCGGGTTTCGGATGAGCTCGACAAAGTCATTCACGAACGAATGCGCCTCGGCATCATCAGTGCGCTCGCGGCGAATGACAAACTCAGTTTTACCGAATTGAGAAATCTGCTTTCGACATCCGACGGCAACATCAGCGTCCATGCTCGAAAGCTCGAAGAGGCCGGTTACGTCACCTGCGAAAAATCCTTCAAAGGCCGGATGCCGCTTACCGAGTATTTGATCACAAAAGAAGGCAGACTAGCATTGGAACGATATTTGGATCACATGGAAGCGTTGATCAAGGCGATGAGGAAAGTTTAGCTGAAAGTAATGAAGGCAATCCTAATATTAGCGACTGGTTTGGTAGGTGGGGTGATGATAGGCGCAATTGCAATGCACTTTCTTTACTCACCGCTCTTCGGCGAGACACCAATGAGCTATCAAACGATTTATTTTCCCAAAGCCAATACGAAAATTTACACGCTTGCTCGTATATGGGGAATAACAGGTAATTCTGAAGAAGTGCGTTTGTGTTCCGAACCCTACGAGTTTGGGAAAAAAGATAAGGATGACAATTGTGTTGTATTTTTTACTGACCGAATCTATTTCAAGAAAGACGGAGTGACCAGTCTTCAGATATGCGCACCAAGTAGCTCTATACCGCCGAATATAAAAGCCTCCGTAGGTTCAATCCGAATATCCGTAAAGGAATTGAAAAACTTTGACGACGTGAAGGATTTTGAACAGAATTTTGAAGATTACGGCTTAATGACAATTGCTGCTCCATAGGAAGCGGCGAGCTGAAGAGGAGATATGGGTGTAGTCTTAATGTTAATGACAATCGGCGGGCTGATCGTGGCATCGATTTTGCTTGCAATCTCGCTTTTCACTGCGAATCCTTGGTTGACGAAATTCACGCTTGGCGGCGTGGCGGTGTGGTTTGTTTTCTATGTCGTTATGCTATTCGGCTTTTCGTTGTTCAGCACTGAAAAAACGCTGGCACTAAACCAGGCAAAGGAATATTGCGGGTTCTATCTCGACTGTCACATGCACACGACCGTCACCGGTGTGCGAACCGCGAAAACGATCGGCAGCGTATCGGCAAACGGAATGTTTTACATCATCAACGTTAAGGTTTTCAGCGACGCACGAAATGAAAGTGTAGCGTTGCACCTGACCGAGCCAAAGGCCGGCGTAGTGCTTGCAAACGGCAAAAAGATCGAACGTGACGAAGCCGCCGAGGCCAAGCTGCCCACCTCCAGCGTTCGGCTCGACCGTGAGATTCGCAACAACGAGACAATTGAAAAAGAGATCGTTTTTGACGTTTCAGACCCTTCACCGGGACTTAGACTGCTCATCACCGAAGGCTACGGCATTGACAAATACATCGAGGCAATCCTGGTCGACGACGAAGACAGCATCTTGCACAAACGAACGTATTTCAAACTTCAGGAACAAAATGAGACGGCGGGCGTCAAATAAGTCAACAGGAAATAGATGGACACATCAACTCCAAGTATCAACAAGGTCTTGTTCGTTATCTGCGGTACTGCGTTCGCCGTACCGTCAATTTTTTTTACCTACTACACGGTGCTATTGATTTACAAGAATCTTACGATGGAAGATGCTGCCGCTCACCGCACCGGAGGAATGTTGATCGGGGCGATCGCGTTTCCTCTCGCCGCTATTATTTTTGGATTCATCAGCTGGTTTTTTATAAATAAAGCTCGGGGGAGTTTTAAGGGAAAATGAAAGAAAGCACTAAAACGGGATTAGAGATCATACAAGTCGCCGTTGGGATAGGGGTCCTCGGCGACATTCTTTTGCGAGTCACGCCGTGGGGGCTGAACGTTTTATTATTCAACGTAGCGTTTGCTGCCGGAATGATTACGCTGCTTTGGCGGCGGGCCCCGGAAAAATTGACGCGTCAAACACTCGCGTTGCTGGGAGCATTGATATTTTTTGCGTCAATGTTCGTGTGGCGCGATTCGATCGAATTAAGGATCGCAGACTCGATTGCGATCCTTGCGGTCCTGGCGGTGCTTTTTGTGCCGCGGATGAATGTCACCGCAAAATTAGCCGGAGTTTTCCACTACGCGGTCGGGTTTCTCTGGTCGAGCTTTAACGCGATGTTCGCTCCCGTCGTGCTGATATCGTCAGACATCGATTGGAAGTTTCTCCCGCGCGAAGGCTGGCGAAAGCATGCGTTCTCGGCGTTTCGAGGTGTGGCAATAGTAACTCCGCTTCTGTTGATCTTTGGCGCTCTCTTTATGGCAGCTGACGCGGCGTTCGAAGGTCTGGTACAGCGGGTTTTCAACTTCGACCCGACAACCATATTCACGCATTTTCTGCTGTTTGGTATTTTTGCATGGCTTTCAGCCGGATATCTTCGGGGAGTGCTTTTAAGGACCGCGAACCCGCTCGAGGCCTTCGTTAATCTACAAACACCGGTAAGTGTAACGCCTAAAGATGATAAAAGCCCGGTCGACCGCGTTCGGGACGAATCGGGTGAATATCCGGTGAGGTTGCCGAATGACCGATTTGTAGTCGACCATCTGAATATTTCCGATTCGCCAAACGCTAGTGACGAGCCTAAGCCCGAAGAGACAAAGCCGAACGAACCAAAGAAATGGGATTGGGCAAAGTTCGACAATTCGGTCTTTCCGTCCTCATTGACGCTCGGTACGGTCGAGGTCGGTGTCATCCTGGGCCTAATGAATTTGCTGTTCTTGAGCTTCGTGATCGTGCAGGTGCCATATTTGTTTGGCGGAATGGAACTCGTCCAAAACACTCCCGATTTCAAATTAGCCGAATACGCCCGCCGCGGTTTTGGCGAATTGGTGGCCGTCTCGGCGCTGGTGCTGCCGATCCTCTTGGTCGGCCACTGGCTTATACGTAAAGAGAATCCATTTACCGAAAAGCTGTTCCGCGTTTTTGCAGCCATTCAGATCGGCCTTTTGTTCGTCATCATGGCATCCGCAGTCCAGCGTCTCTTTTTGCTTACTGGAAATCTCGGTTACGGAATGACGACGATTCGTCTGTATCCGATGATCTTTATGCTGTGGCTCGCGATCGTTTTTGTGTGGTTCGGTTCAACGGTGCTTCGCGGGGCGAGACAGCATTTTGCCTGGGGAGCGCTCTGGTCGGCTTTTTTCATACTCGGAGCAACACATGTCTTGAATCCGGACGAATTTATCGGCCGTCACAACCTCGCCCTCATGCGCGAAGGCCGAGAATTCGACGCGGCATACAACTCGACACTGAGCGACGACGCCTTACCGACCCTTATAAGTTCATTTGACAGCCTTGCTGAACAAGATCAGCAAATTGCTATTCGACAAATCGCCGGTCGCTTTTGTGAAATGCGTAAGGAAGCTGACCTGCGAAGTTGGAATCTCGCACGTTGGCAGGCGGCTAGGCTGCTGAATTCGGATACGGCATTTGTCAAAGAGCTTAAGAGCTCCGATGTCTGTTTGGTCGGCTATTCCCGTCACGACGATTTCTGATAGTCTGTATTCGCCCTTCGGTTTACATTGGGATTGAGATCTAATGCAAAATCTGCCTCATAGTGACCTTATCGGCGAGTACCTTTCGTATTGCCGTGTCGAAAAGGGGCTTGCGGCGAATTCGATAGAAAGTTACGGCACGGATCTCGGACGGTTGGGAGCGTGGGCATCGAAAAATGCTCTCAACCTGCTGACTTTAACGCGTCAGGATCTGCGCGAATGGCTGATCGATCTCGGGACGGAGAAACTGTCGGAGAATTCGAAACGGCGGTTAATTAGCGCCGTCCGCGGATTCTACAAGTTTTTGATGTTCGAAGGCCACCTCACAAAAAATCCTGCCGAGGATCTTGTCGCTCCGCAAAAAGGCGTGTACTTGCCGCGATTTTTGAACCGGATGGAGATTGAGACGCTGCTCGCGGCGCCCGACACATCCACCGAAACGGGGCTTCGTGACCGTGCAATTTTGGAATTGATGTATGCGTCCGGTTTGCGCGTTTCTGAGGCCGTAAACTTAACAATTAACGATGTTGACATCGATTCCGGAATTGTTACGACAACTGGAAAGGGTAATAAAACAAGGCGGGTTCCAGTCGGTGCGAGTGCCATAGAATGGCTAAAAACTTATCTTGCTGTCAGACGAAAGATAGAAAATGTCGGGGTCGACAATTTATTTGTTTCTCCAACAGGCTCGCCGGTCAACCGACAGTCCATTTATCTGTCGATAGCCGAATATGCACGTAAATGCGGGCTCGAAGGCGTTTCGCCGCACACTCTGCGCCATTCGTTTGCAACGCACCTCGTGCAAAATAATGCTGACATTCGCTCTGTTCAGCAGATGCTCGGGCACGCCGATATTTCGACAACACAGATCTACACTCACATTACGGACGCCCATCTTAAAAAAAGCTACGAGCGTTTTCATCCGCGGTCAAAGGCAAAGTAACCAAAAACCCGCGCGCCGCCACTTGCAACCTTAAAACTTCTTCGCTATTATTGGGAGTTTGCTAATTGGCTCGAAATGTCAATTATCGCAACCGTTTTAAGGTAAGCATGGGTGGTCGAGCGGTCAAAGGCAACGGGCTGTAAACCCGTCGGATTAATTTCCTACGTAGGTTCAAATCCTACCCCATGCACCATTTGAATAATAGAATGCGGGCGGGAGTAGCTCAGTTGGTAGAGCGTCAGCCTTCCAAGCTGAATGTCGCGAGTTCGAGTCTCGTCTCCCGCTCCAATGAGTTTTACGGCACGGGGATTTTTTAGTTGAAAACTCGCCCAAGTAGCTCAGGGGTAGAGCGCATCCTTGGTAAGGATGAGGTCGCGGGTTCAAATCCCGCCTTGGGCTCCAGTTTTTGGCCGGTTTGATTTTTTTAATAGGAAGAGAAACGAAATGAGCAAGGAAAAATTTGATCGAAGCAAGCCGCACGTGAACATTGGGACGATTGGGCACGTGGATCACGGAAAGACGACGTTGACGGCGGCAATCACAAAGGTTTTGTCGAAGCACAACCCGAAGATCGTAGTTCGGGCGTTTGATTCG
>Ga0209797_10002072_pt1 | contig 10124 bp, 11 predicted proteins | sample DOMMetBare3Fresh_2_FD_187472 | JGI IMG/M metagenome (GOLD analysis project Ga0209797, IMG submission 187472) | Wetland sediment microbial communities from St. Louis River estuary, USA, under dissolved organic matter induced mercury methylation -... | ecosystem: Environmental > Aquatic >...
TCGCCGATGGCGCCGATGTAGAAGCCGATCCGACCCTGGCGCTGGAGCTTCACCATGCGCTCGTCGAGCTGGCGGCCGAGCACCATGAAGCGGTAGAGGCGCAGGATCTCGGCGTCGGGAATGGGCGCGACCGACGGGTCGGCGCTCCCGTCGTCCCGGAGCACCCGATGGATCGGGAACTCGCGCTCGAAGCGCGACGGGCCGAAGGCCTCGGCGCCGGGCTCGCCGTTCGAGCCCTTCCGCTTCGCCATCGTCAGGTCGTGGACCTTGCGCATGGGGAACCCCTCGGCTCAGCCGGCCCGCGCCTCGCGGGCGGCGATCTCGCCCTTCAGGAACAGCTCCCCCGCCCGGTAGCTCGAACGCACCAGCGGCCCGCTCGCCACGTAGCGGAACCCGAGCCGCTTTCCCTTCTCCTCGTAGGCCTGGAACTTCTCCGGGGCGACGAACTCCACCACCGGCAGGTGCCACGCCGACGGACGCAGGTACTGGCCGAGCGTGAGGATCTCCGCGCCCGCGCTCCGGAGGTCGCGCATGGTCTCCTCCACCTCGGCCTCGCTCTCCCCGAGGCCGACCATGACGGACGACTTCGTGAAGATCCCCGGGAACTCGCCCTTCATCCGGGCGAGGACCGCGAGGGTCTGGTCGTAGCTCGCCCGGGCGTCCCGGACGACCGGCGTGAGCCGGCGGACGGTCTCGATGTTGTTCGCGAACACGTCGGGGCCGGCGCGCCCCACGGTGCGGACCGCCTCCGGATCGCCCTGGAAGTCCGGCGTCAGGACCTCGACGTGGAGGCCCGGGACGGCCTTGAGGAGGCGGATGGCCTCGGCGAAGTGGCCGGCACCGCCGTCGGGCAGGTCGTCCCGGTCCACGCTCGTCACCACGATGTAGTCGAGCCCCAGCCCGCGGATGGCGTCGGCGAGGTGGCGCGGCTCGTCGGGGTCGAGCGGCGGGGGGTGGGCAGCCGTCTTGACGTGGCAGAAGCGGCAGCCGCGCGTGCAGACGTCGCCCATGAGCATGACCGTCGCCGTGCCCCCACCCCAGCACTCGGCCACGTTCGGGCAGTGGGCCTCCTGGCAGACGGTGTGTAGGCGGAGGTGGGCCAGCGTGTCGCGAACGCGCTGGTACCGCTCGCCGCCGGGCACCCCCACGCGGAGCCAGGACGGCTTGCGCGCGTCGATGGGCAGCCCGGCGGCTCGGATGCCGGCCAGGGCCTCCCGGGCCGCGTCGCGGTCCGGCTCGCGTCCCAGCACGGGAAGCCGCTTGTCGTCTCGGATGGGCATGGCGCGTGCGATGACTGCACCCACACGTCCAGGGGGGCGGGCGGCTCCCGTTCCTGGCTCCATGCTTACTCATATAGGGCTCGGGGTGCATGGTATAGTTCCCGCCTGTCGGCACCCCGCCGGGGGGTGGGTCGCCGCACCGGGAGAGCCTGCGGATGCACGAGCCCGCCCCCGAGGCGACGCGAATCCTCATCGTCGACGACGACGCTTCCGTCCGGGACGTGATCGGCGTGCTCCTCACCGAGGAGGGGTACGACTGCCTCTCCGCCCCGGGCGCCGAGAAGGCGCTCGACGCGGCGCGCGAGTCCGAGTTCCACCTCGTCATCAGCGACGTGAAGATGCCGGGCAGGGACGGGTTCTGGCTGCTCGACCGCCTGAGGAAGGAGCACCCCGACACCGCCGTGGTCATGCTCACCGCCTTCGGCGACACCGAGGCCGCGGTCGAGTGCCTGCGGCGCGGGGCGGCGGACTACCTGCTCAAGCCGCCGAGGGTCACCGACCTCATCCGGGCCATCGAGCGGGCCCTGGCGCGGCGCCGCCACGAGATCGCGCGGGCGCGCTACCGCAAGAGCCTGGAGCGGCGCGTGCGCGAGAAGACCGCCGAGCTGTCCCAGGCGCTGCTGGAGGTGGAGACGAGCTACAACTCCACCCTCTACGCCCTGGTCGCCGCGCTCGACGCCCGGGAGCACGAGACCAGCGACCACTCCCAGCGCGTCGTGCGCTACACCCTGGCCATCGCCGACCGCCTCGGGGTGCCCGCCGCGGAGCGGCCCGACATCGCCCGCGGCGCGCTGCTCCACGACATCGGCAAGATCGGCGTGCCGGACGCCATCCTCCTCAAGCCCGGCGCCCTCTCCACCCCGGAGTGGGAGGAGATGCGGCGCCACCCCCAGATCGGCTGGACCATCCTGCGATCGATCGCGTTCCTGCAGGTGCCGGCCGAGATCGTGCTCTCGCACCAGGAGCGCTGGGACGGTGGCGGCTACCCGCGCGGCCTCAAGGGCGAGGCCATCCCCCTCGGGGCCCGCATCTTCGCCATCGCCGACACGCTCGACGCGATGACGAGCGACCGCCCCTACCGCAAGGGCGTCCCGTTCCAGCGGGCGCTGGAGGAGATCGCGCGTTGCGCCGGGTCGCAGTTCGACCCGCGCTGCACCCAGTCGTTCCTCTCCATCGGCCAGCGGGGCATCGAGGCCATCTCCCGCGCGGAGAACCGGCCGCTGTGAGCGCACGGGCCGCTCCGGTCGCGGGCGGCCGGAGGCCCGGGAAGAGCCCTGGCGCCGCCGCCCCGCCCCGATTACCCATTCCCTCGCCCGGGGAAGGCGCCGGGCGGAGGACGACATGATCCGACGGCTCGTTGCGCTGGCGCTCCTCGCCGCGGTGGCCTTGCCGGCCGCCGCCGAGGACGTGAAGTTCATGCCCATGGACGAGGTGGAGAAGAGGCTCGGCCAGCCCGGCTTCGCCGTCTTCGACGCCAACGTGCCGGAGATCTGGCAGAAGAACCATCTGCCCGGCGCCGTGCACGTCACCGGCAGGAAGCTCGCCGGGCTCCTCCCAGCCGACAGGCAGACGACGGTCGTCTTCTACTGCACCAACCCCAAGTGAACGGCGAGCCATGCGGCCGCCCGTGAGGCGGCCAAGCTCGGATACCCGAACGCGTTCGTGATGCCCGACGGCATCCAGGGCTGGGTCAAGGCCGGGAAGCCCGTCCGGAAGGGCTGACCGGGCGCTGGCCGTCGGGCCGCCCGGCCCCACCCTCAGTGCGCGACGATCTGGAGGGGGCCCGGCTTGGCCTCGCCCACCGCGCCCCGCTCCTTCCCCGCCGCCTCGGCGAGGTGGGTGTGGATCTTCATGGAGCAGAACTTGGGGCCGCACATCGAGCAGAACTCGGCCGACTTGAAGGCCTCGTTGGGCAGCGTCTCGTCGTGCATCGACCGTGCGGTCTCGGGGTCGAGCGAGAGCGCGAACTGCCTGTTCCAGTCGAAGGCGTAGCGGGCGCGGGAGAGCTCGTCGTCCCGGTCGCGGGCGCCGGGCCGCAGGCGCGCGACGTCGGCGGCGTGGGCCGCGATCTTGTAGGCGATGATGCCCTGCCGCACGTCGTCCACGTCGGGCAGCCCGAGGTGCTCCTTGGGCGTCACGTAGCAGAGCATGGCCGCGCCGTGCTGGGCAGCGATGGTGGCGCCGATGGCGCTGGTGATGTGGTCGTAGCCGGGGGCGATGTCGGTGACGAGCGGCCCGAGGACGTAGAACGGCGCCTCGTCGCACAGCTCCCGCTCCTTCTCCATGTTCATCGGGATCTGGTCGAGCGGGACGTGGCCCGGCCCCTCCACCATCACCTGGACGTCGTGCTTCCAGGCGCGGCGCGTCAGGTCGCCGAGCACCCGCAGCTCCGCGAACTGGGCCTCGTCGGAGGCGTCGGCCAGGCACCCGGGGCGCAGCCCGTCGCCGAGCGAGAAGGAGACGTCGTACCTCTTGAAGATCTCGCAGATGGCGTCGAAGTGCGTGTAGAGGGGGTTCTCGGCCTTGTTGGCGAGCATCCACTGGGCCATGAGGGCCCCGCCGCGCGAGACGATGCCGGTGATGCGGTGGGCGGCGAGCGGGATGAAGTTGCGCAGCACGCCCGCATGGATGGTCATGTAGTCCACGCCCTGCTTCGCCTGCGCCTCGATGACTCCCAGCATGATCTCCGGCGAGAGGTCGGCGACGTCGTCCACGTGGGTGAGGCACTCGTAGATCGGCACGGTGCCCACCGGGATGGGGCTGTGCCGGATGATGGCCTCGCGGATCTCCGGGATGTCGCCGCCGGTGGACAGGTCCATCACCGTGTCGGCGCCGTACTTGAGGCAGACGCGGAGCTTCTCCAGCTCCTCCTGGATGTTCCCCACCACCGCGCTGTTGCCGATGTTCGCGTTGATCTTGCAGGTGGCGGCGATGCCGATGGCGAGCGGCTCGAGCTCGGGGTGGTTCACGTTGGCGGGGATGATCATCCGGCCGCGCGCGACCTCGGCGCGCACCAGCTCCGGCGCGAGCCGCTCCCGCTTCGCCACGTGCGCCATCTCCTCGGTCACGACACCCTTGCGGGCGAGGTGCATCTGGCTGACGTTGGGCTGGCCGCGACGCTTCGCGACCCAATCGGCACGCATGGGAACCTCCCCTTCTCGATCGGAAGCTAATGACCGGCCCGGTCGAAGTCAACGCGGCCACGGACCTTTTCCGGGACCGGCCCCATCGCCGTCCCGCGGATCCTGGCGGCGATGGTAGCCGACGGCGGCCGGCGGAGCGGCCCCTACCGCAGCGCCCGGAAGGCGCTCCGCCCGGCGTAGCGGGCGCTCGAGCCGAGCTCCTCCTCGATGCGGAGCAGCTGGTTGTACTTGGCGATGCGGTCGGTGCGCGAGGCCGAGCCGGTCTTGATCTGGCCGCAGTCGCAGGCCACCGCCAGGTCGGCGATGGTGGTGTCCTCGGTCTCGCCGGAGCGGTGGCTCATCACGCTCGTGTACCCGGCGCGGTGGGCCATGCGCACCGCCTCGAGCGTCTCGGTGAGCGAGCCGATCTGGTTCACCTTCACCAGGATGGAGTTCGCGACCCCTTCGGCGATGCCCTTGCCGAGCCGCTCGACGTTGGTGACGAAGAGGTCGTCGCCGACGATCTGGATCTTGCCCCCCTGCTTCTCGGTCTGGAGCCGGAAGCCCTCCCAGTCGTTCTCGTCGAAGCCGTCCTCGATGGAGACGATGGGGTACCTCTCGCAGAGGGTGGCGTACCAGTCCACGAGCCCCTTCCTGTCGAACTCCTTGCCCTCGCCCTTCAGCCGGTACTTGCTGGTCTTGGCGTCGTGGAAGCCGGAGGCGGCGCAGTCGAGCGCCAGGGCCACCTGCTTCCCGGCCTCGAGGCCCGCCTGCTGGATGGCCTCCATGATGAGGGCCAGCGCCTCCTCGTTGGAGGCGAGGCTCGGCGCGTATCCGCCCTCGTCGCCGACGCCGGTGTTGGCGCCCTTCGCCTTGAGGACCTTCTTCAGTGCGTGGAACACCTCGGCGCCGTAGCGCAGCGCCTCGGCGAAGGAGGGCGCGCCGAGCGGCACCACCATGAACTCCTGGATGTCGACGTTGGAGTCGGCGTGGGCCCCGCCGTTCAGGATGTTCATGAGCGGCACCGGCAGCGTCCGGGCGCCGGCCCCGCCCAGGTACCGGTAGAGCGGCAGCTCGTGGGCGAGCGCGGCCGCGCGCGCCGCGGCGAGCGACACGCCCAGGACGGCGTTGGCGCCGAGCTTCGCCTTGGTCTTCGTGCCGTCGAGCTGGATCATCCGGGTGTCGAGGGCCACCTGGTCGGAGGCGTCCATGCCCACCACCGCCGGCGCGATGACGTCCACGACGTTGCCGACGGCCTTGCGGACGCCCTTGCCGCCGTAGCGGGCCTTGTCGCCGTCGCGCAGCTCCAGGGCCTCGTGCTCGCCGGTGGAGGCGCCGGAGGGCACGGCGGCGCGGCCGACGTGGCCGGTGGCCACCGCCACCTCGACCTCGACGGTGGGGTTGCCGCGGGAGTCGAGGATCTCCCGGGCGACGACGTTGATGATCTCGGTCATGGCTTCCTCCGGTGCGGCGAACGGTGGCGCTATTTGCCCAGCCGGGCGCGGCCCCGTCAACACTCTTCGTCGCCGCTCTCCGGCGCGCTCGCCGGCGCGCTTGACCGGCCCGGCGCACCGCGCTACACGGCAGCGGACCTCGAACGGCGGAGGGACGGCATGGCGGGTCTGCTCAAGGGCAAGGTGGCGGTGGTCACCGGCGCGGGTGCCGGCATCGGGCGCGAGCACGCGCTCGCCCTCTCGCGCGAGGGGGCCCGGGTGGTGGTGAACGACCTCGGAGGCGACCGGCACGGCGGCGGGCGCGGGGCCGAGGCGGCCGACCGGGTGGTGGAGGAGATCAAGGCGGCCGGCGGCGAGGCGGTGGCGAGCTACGACACCGTCGCCACCCGCGAGGGCGCCGACGGCATCGTCTGGACCGCGCAGAGCAAGTTCGGGCGCATCGACGTGCTCGTGAACAACGCCGGGATCCTCCGCGACCGCACCCTGCTCAACATGAGCGACGAGGACTTCGAGAAGGTCCTGCAGGTGCACCTGCACGGCACCTACCACTGCTCCCAGGCCGCGGCGCGGGCCATGCGGGTGCAGGGGCACGGCGGGCGCATCGTCAACACCACCAGCCTCTCCGGCCTGCTCGGCAACTTCGGCCAGGGCAACTACGCGGCCGCCAAGGCCGGGATCTACGGCCTCACCCGGGTCTGCGCCCTCGAGTTCCAGAAGCTCGGCATCACCGTCAACGCCATCGCCCCGGTGGCGCTCACGCGGATGACGAGCGACCTCGCCATGATGAAGGGGGCGACCGAGAGGGACCTCGGCCCGCAGTTCGTGGCGCCGGCGGTGGTCTTCCTGGCGAGCGACCTCGCCGCCGAGCTGACCGGGCAGGTGCTCGGCGTCCAGGGCGGCCGGCTCTTCCTCTACGAGATGAAGACCACCGAGGGAGCGACGAAGGATCCGGAGAAGGGGCTCTGGACGGCCGCGGAGATCAAGGAAGCCTGGGGCCGGATCGCCGGCGGGTAGGACGGAGCCCCTCGCTATCCGTAGTCGATGATGACGACGCCCCGGTCCGGGTCCTTCTTGCCGTCGCCGGCCTCGTCGGTCTTCCCGGGCTCCGGGACCGGCAGGGGCAGGTCGACGGCCGGGCGATCCTCGCGGCCGCGCTCCCGCTCGCGCCGCTTGATCTCCTCGATGACGAAGGCGTCCAGCATCGTTGTCTCCGCCCTCCCGTCGTCCTAACACCGCTCCTGCAATCCGCGTTCCCCGTGGGGGCCATCCTCCGTTCACCCGGTTTTCGCGGTCCCGAGCTCCGCGGACGCCGCCGCCGGCTTCCGCGGGACCCACACCGTCGCGGGCCGGCCACAGTTTCCTAGTAGCACCGGCCGCTCGAAGGGGTCAAGAAACGGCCCGGCCGCGCCCGAAAAGGCGCGTCGGGAGGGTCACTTGCGCTCGGCCCGCGCCTTGAATGCATCGAGCGTCTTGGGCAGCTGGACCCGTGTGAGCTCGTCGCTCACACGGTCCACGATGGCCTGCGGGATGAGCGGCGGCTTCGAGACCTGGACCTCGACCGTGTAGCGCGCCCGGGTCTTGCCGTTCTCGTCCTGGAGCTCCCAGGAGCCGTTCGAGACCTTCATCATGTCTCCGCCGACGAGCGACCAGGCGACGCGGCGCGGGCGCTCCTCGACGTGGCGCAGCGTGTACCGGATGCGCTTGATCCCGAGGTCGAGCTCGTACTCCACGTCCCGGTGGGGGCCGCCCGGCTTCACGCGGCAGGCCTTCACGTTGGGCACGAACTCGGGGTAACGCGCGTAGTCCACGACGAGGTCGTAGAAGCGCTCCACCGGGACGTCGACCACCATTTCCTTGGAGAGCGAGGAAGCCATGTCGGGTCACTCCTTGACGAGCCCCTCGCCGGCCGCGAGGCGGAGGAGCAGGTCCTGTGGCATGCGCTGCACCTTCCCGTCGAGGCCGACGCAGGCGTGGACGGTGTGGCCGGTGGCGATGAGGTCCTCTCCCCGGACGACGCGGTAGCCGAAGCGGGCCGAGGCCCGGCGCACCTCGGCGAGCGCCGTCTCCACGGTGAGCAGGTCGTCATAGCGCGCCGGCTGCTTGTAGGAGACCGAGGCCTCCACCACCGGGAGCTGGAGGCGGCTCCGCTCCTCGAAGTCGCGGTAGGTCATGCCCTTGGCGCGCAGGAACTCGGTACGTCCGGCCTCGAAGAATCGGAGGTAGTTGGCGTAGTACACGACGCCCATCTGGTCCGTGTCGCCGTAGATCACTCGGATCCGGGTCTCGACCATGGCGCGGACGCGCTCCTAGACGCTCTCGATCCGGATGAGCCGGGTCGGGGCCACCGTCGTCGGGTAGGCGTCGATCTCCCGGATGGCGGAAGCGAGGTCGGCCTCCCGCGCCTGGTGGGTGACGAAGACGAGCGGGACGGGGTCGCCCTCGGCCTGGTGCTCCCGCTGCTGGACCGCCGCGATGGAGATCTTCCGCTCGGCGAGCGTGGTGGCGATGCGGGCCAGCACGCCGGGAACGTCCTTCACCGTGAAGCGCAGGTAGTAGCCGCAACGGATCTCGTCGTGCGGGCGGAGCGAGACGAGCGGCGTCGCCGGCGGCAGCGGGACGCGGCCGGGGCTCCCGGAGAGGATGTTGCGGGCGAGGTCGATGATGTCCGACACCACGGCGCTGCCGGTGGGCATCGCCCCGGCCCCCTGCCCGAAGAGCATGGAGGGGCCGAGGGCGTCGGAGTGGAGGAGCACGGCGTTCATGGCGCCGCGCACGCCGGCGAGCATCGACCCCGCGGGGATGAAGGCCGGATGGACGCGAGCCTCGATCTGATCCGAGCCGGCCTGGCCGTTCGGTCCGCAGCGCCGCGCCACCGCGAGGAGCTTCAGGGCGTAGCCGAACTCCTTGCCCCAGGCGAAGTCCTCGGGCTCGAGACCCAGGATTCCCTCGGTGAGGACGTCCTCGGGCTTGAGGCGGGCGCCGAAGGCCAGCTGGGCCAGCACGCAGAGCTTCTGGGCCGCGTCGCCGCCGGACACGTCGAGCGTGGGGTCGGCCTCGGCAAACCCGAGCCGCTGGGCCTCGGCGAGCGCCCGGGCGAGCGGCTCGCCCTTCTCGGCCATGGCGGTGAGGATGTGGTTCGTCGTGCCGTTGACGATGCCGTGGAGCGCGTTGATGCGGTCGGAGGCCAGCGCCTCGCGCAGGGTGCGGATCACCGGCACCCCCCCGCAGACGGCCCCCTCGTAGTACACGTCCACGCCCTTCTCGACGGCCAGCCGGAAGATCTCCTCGCCGCGCGTGGCGAGCAGCGCCTTGTTGGCGGTGACGACGTGCTTTCCTCGCGCCAGCGCCCCCATCACCAGCTCGAAGGCCTCGGTGGTGCCGCCGACCAGCTCCACCACCACCGCGATTTCCGGGTCCACGAGGAGGTCCTGGTACCGCGTGGTGAGGAGCGCGGGATCGACGTCGACGGCCCGCTCCTTGCCGGGGTCGCGCACCGCGACCTTCCGCACCACGATGCGCGCGCCGATCCGCGCCTCGATGTCGCCGGCGTGCCGCCTGAGGATCGAGAGGACCCCGCCGCCCACGGTGCCGAAGCCGGCGATCCCGATGCCCACTTCCCGCAGGGTCACTTGCCCTCCACCCGGTACGACTTGAGCTCGGCGCGGACCTGGGGCGTCACCACGCCCTTCACCACCGCGAAGGTCTCGATGCGGACCGGGCCCACGCGCGGCGCGTAGGTGATCTCGAGCACGGCCTCGGCCTCGGGACCGGCGCGCGTGTGGGCCCGCACGCGCAGGCAGCCGTCGAAGACGCCCGCCGGCGTCTGCACCCGCTCGCCCACCGCCACGATCTCGTAGCGCTCGGTCGAGCCGACGCTGACGACCGAGCTCCAGGCGTGCCCCGGCTCGAAGGGCGCGCACAGGAGGCGCCGCAGCCGGTCGTGGAGGCAGTCGGGGTCCGCCCGCAGGGCCCCCTTCTCGTTGTCCAGGTAGTAGCCGTCGGCGTCCCGGGACAGGATCCGCACCGTGCGCTGCCGCGCCGCCTGGTCCTCCGGCGACAGCTGCGGCGAGCGGTCGGCGTACACCCACTCGTTTCCGATGGCCAGGGGGAACCAGTCGGCCGGCGCGCCGGCCCGGGACGCGCCCTTCGGCGCATGGGCGCAGCCGCCGGCGGCGAGCGCGAAGAGGAGCAGCACGGGTGTCGTTCTCACGGCGCGCATCTTATCCCGAACCTCCCGCCCGTGCGCTCCTCATCGCGCCGCCGGCGAG
>Ga0209797_10002073_pt1 | contig 10123 bp, 13 predicted proteins | sample DOMMetBare3Fresh_2_FD_187472 | JGI IMG/M metagenome (GOLD analysis project Ga0209797, IMG submission 187472) | Wetland sediment microbial communities from St. Louis River estuary, USA, under dissolved organic matter induced mercury methylation -... | ecosystem: Environmental > Aquatic >...
AATATTGGGCACCCCAAACAATCCTGTAAGATCATCATATCTGCCGCCACCTCCAATGCTTCCCATTTGTACATTTTTTGCTTTCACTTCAAATATAATTCCGGTGTAATAGTTTAATCCTCTTGCAAGGGTGAAATCAACTACAATTGTTGATTTCAGATTTTCGATTTCAGATTGAAGCAGAAATTCTATTTCACTAACTCCTTCTAGGCCCGTTTTATTTTTATCTATTAATAATTTGATTTGCTGAATTTTTTCTTCATTGCTTCCTTTTATCAATAAGTACTTTTCAATGATTGAAATATTTTCTTCACTTAAGCCTCGTTGTGTTAATTCTTCCTTTACTTTTTCAATTCCAATTTTATCCAGCTTATCAATGGCTACTGTAATATCGAGCATCTTTTCTGCTCCACCACTTATTTCAGCAAGTGCACCCAGAATTTTTCTGCTGTTTATTTTTATCTCAACATCAATTCCCAGTTTTTCAAAAACGGTTGCATACATATTGGCAAGCTCCAGTTCGTTTAGTAGAGAATTACTTCCAACCACATCTGCATCGCATTGATAAAATTCACGGTATCGGCCTTTTTGCGGTCGATCGGCTCTCCAAACAGGTTGTAGCTGGTAACGTTTAAATGGCATGGTTAGTTTTTGATGGTTCATTGCCACATATCTTGCAAAAGGAATAGTAAGATCATACCTTAAAGCCCGTTCTGTAATACCGATTGTGTTTTTACCTTCTAATATTTTTTCAAAATCTGCTTTCGCCTGTTGATGTTTTGTTTGATTATCTAAACCGTTATTTAAAATTTTAAAAATCAATTTATCACCCTCTTCTCCATACTTGCCCATCAAGGTATCCAGGTTTTCCATCGCAGGTGTTTCTAAGGGTTCGTAACCATATAATTCAAAAACGGTTTTAATTGTATTGAAAATATAATTTCGTTTACGAACAACATCTGCTCCAAAATCTCTTGTGCCCTGGGGTAACGATAGTTGAACCTTTGCCATTGATGAGTTAATAGTTTATAGTTTGTAGTTTATAGTTGGTTTAAGGTTCTTGCCTCTTACTTCTTACTTCTAACTTCGTACCTCGTACTTCTTTCATTGTATTTCTGAATAATTTTTTCGCAAGCTTTGTCAATCATTTCGTAAACTTTATGAAACCCTTCTTCTCCTCCATACCAGGGATCAGGAACATTCCTGTTTTCTCCCGGATATAATTCATTCAACAGCAAATCTACTTTTTCCTCTTTCCATAACCGACCACTGATTTGTTTTACATCTATGTAGTTATTGCTATCCATTACATAAATAAAATCATAGTGTAAGAAATCTTCTTTCATAAATTTTTTTGCTCGTTGCCTGCTAATGTCAACACCATTCATTCTGGCCACTTTTATACTTAAATGATGTGGTGGTTCACCTTCATGCCAGGCACCAGTTCCTGCACTTTCCACACTCCATTGTAAGCCTGCCTGCCATGCTTTATGTTGCAGAATACCTTCTGCCAATGGACTACGGCAAATATTTCCAAGGCAAACCATTAAAATGCGCATGTGTGCAAAGATAATTGACTGGCGCATTGTATGTTCTTTTACAATGAGCTTACAATTGTTGATGTGGATTTATCTGCATCTATGCATCTCAATGTAAATACGCAATCATGACTGCCAATCAAATTCTTAAAGCCGATTTTTTAGATATTTTGTTTGAGCATCGTAACAAAGAATATGGAGCTTATGCCATAAGAAAAGCATATCCTGAAAACTTAACAAAAGCACTGGTAATGATGTTGTTATTTGTACTTGCTTTATGTCTGTATGTTATAAGTCAGCCAAAAAAAATTACGCCAAGAATTATTCCAATTCATCTGGCTCCCAGGGAAAGTACTTTAGAAAACTTAAAACCGAAGCAACCAGAAAAAGTACCACAAAGAACTGTTACAGCACAACCTCCAACTAGAGTAGATCGTCAAATTAAAATTATTCCTGACGATCAAATCCAAAGAAATCCACCCATTGAAAGAACAGATACGAGCTACTATGTTCCCGGTTCAACAAATTCACGAGGAACAGGAGATGATGGACGAGATATTGTACAAGGAACGCCTTCAACACAAACAAATATTCAACCTGTTGTTCCGGAACCTGAGCCTCCTGCAATATTAAATTATGCAGAAGTTACACCGGAATTCCCTGGTGGTACCGAAGCCTGGATGAATTATCTCAGGCGTATGTTACGTGTGCCAGATGATTTAGAATCAGGTGATCGAAAAACAGTTAAAGTAAAGTTTGTTGTTAATATAAACGGGGAAGTTACTGATGTTGAAATTATACAAAGCGCCGGATTGGTTTTTGATAAAGAAGTTTTACGGGTTATTTCAAAAATGCCAAATTGGAAACCGGGTAAACAAAAAGGGAAAGCAGTTGCGGTTTATTTTACTCAACCGGTAACTTTTACAAGTGAGGAAGAGTAAAATTTAATTATCTTGCCCCTCCTCATAAATTTAAAATGTCAGTACAGGAAGATTTCAGAAAAAAGAATAAACAGGTAAACATCAAAGCTCTTTTTGATATTTTGATGGGCATTATTTATGCAGGAGTAGGTGGAATATTACTGGCTTCAGATTTAATTGGGCTTGATATAACTTTTCCTCCTCCGGAAGCAGTTAAAATTTTTGGAGCGGCTGCATTCATTTATGGGTGTTTCAGGATTTTCAGGGGTATTAAAACATATAACATCGTACAATGAAAAGGTTAATTTATGTGATGTTATTGGCCGGGCTTTCATTTTTTGCATGCAAAAGTAAAAAGCCAGCACCTGCAGATACCGGAACAAGTGGCACCATTCATATAAGTGTTGATGAAACATTTAAACCCATTTTTGACGAACAGATCAGGGTGTTTGAATCATCATACCCCAAAGCAAAGATCATTGCTCATTATAAATCAGAAGCAGAATGTTGGGAAGATGTAATGAATGATACAACACGGATGGTAATTGTTACAAAAAAGTTGATGCAGAACGAGATTAATTATTACGCAGATTCATTAGGTTTATATCCTCAAACCGGAGTACTTGCTTATGATGCTGTTGCATTAATTGTAAACCGGAATGAAAAAGACTCGGTGTTTGAAAAAAAAGAGGTTGCAGATATGTTAAGAGGTAAAAGTTTACTACCTTATAAACCTGTTTTTGATGGCATCAGAGCTACCAGCACAGTACGGTTTGCAATAGACTCTATATTAGCAGGTGATTCGCTGAATACTAAAATTATTACAGCAGCTAAAACCAGTAGTGACGTAGTTAAATACATAGCAGGAAACAAAGGTTATATTGGCTTTGTAGGTGTTAGTTGGATTGGGAACCCGGAAGATACAGCTCAGATAAGAATGTTAAAACAAGTTAGAATTGCCTGGCTTCCATGTGTTAGTTGCGCTGATAGTTCATTTACAAAACCATGGCAAGAAGAGATTTTAACAAGACGTTATCCATACAGCAGGGGTATTTTTTACGTCTTAAAAGAAAATCATGAGGGCTTGGGTAAATCATTGATAAACTTTATGAAGGGAGACAGGGGTCAGTTGATTTTCAGAAGAGGATATGTAGTGCCGGCAGAACGGGTTTTTATAATGCGTGAAACAAGATTGAAATTAGTGAAACCGATAAGACAATAAATTTATACTTTTACCTTCCTGATGAATTTTAAACTAAAGAATAAGAAATGAAGAGATCATTCAGTTTAATGTTAGTTGCTGTGGTATTTATCCAGCAGGCTTTTTCCCAATCAATTGATGAGGGAAAGAAGTTCATGTATTATGAACGTTTTCAAAGTGCAAGAGATGTATTTCAGAAACTACTGACAGCAAATCCATCTAATGCAGATGCTGCCTATTGGTTAGGTCAGGCGTACCTTGGTTTAGAGGATGTTGCCAAAGCAAAACAAACCTATCAAACAGGCATGCAATCAAACCCAACATCACCCATTTTAATGGCTGGTATAGGACAAATTGAACTGATTGAAAACAAAACAACAGATGCACGTAATCATTTTGATATGGCTGTGAATAACAGTAAATCAAAAGATATTGAAGTATTACATGCAGTAGGCAGGGCCAATGCTTATACAAAAGCTGGTGATGCAACTTATGGCATATCAATCCTTCAAAAGGCAACTGTCCTGAAAGGTTTTAAAGATGCAGGTGTTTGGATTACTATTGGCGATTCTTATCGTAAACTAATTAATGGTGGCGATGCAGTAATGGCATTTAAAAATGCGTTGGGCATCAATCCTGCGCTGGCTGCAGCAAAATATAAAGAAGGCTTAATTTATGAAAGCCAGAAAAATAAAGATTTTTTCATTCCTGCATATGAAGAGGCAATTAAGTTAGACCCTAATTATGGCCCGGCTTATTATTCCCTTTATTTCTACTGGTATTTCAGAGATACCAGAAAAGCAGAGGAATTCCTGAATAAATATATTGCTGTTATAGACCAGGATCCGCAAAACGATTATTTTCGAATTGATCTTAAATATGCATCACAGCAATACACTGAAGCAGTTGCAAAGGCAGATGAATTGATTGCTAAAGTAGGTGCAGCTGTCATCAGGCCACGTATATACAGGTTAAAGGCATATAGCTATTTCAAGCTGTCTGATTTTACCAATGCTAAAAAAAGTATTGATGATTTTTTCCAAAAAGCAAAACCCGAGGAAATAGTTCCTAAAGATTACGAATTACTAGGTGATATTATGGCTGGTATTCCTGGTAATGAACCACAGGCTTATTCCTATTATGAAAAGGCAATGGGTGTTGACACCTCTGCTGAGAACAAGGCAGCTTATATGCAAAAGGCAGTTGATTTATCAAAAAAGCAAAAAGATAAAAAGGCAATTGCTTACTGGATGGCCAAACAGGTAAATACCAAAGCCAATCCTAATAATGTTGATTTGTATAATTTAGGAAGGGCTTATTTTGATGCAGGTGGAGAGGGTGATTTTAATTATTATCTTAAAGCTGATAGTGTATTTGCTATATACGAAACCAAATACCCTGACCAAGCATATGGTCCCTACTGGCGTGCCCGCAGCAATTGGAGTATTGATACAAGCATGGTAAATGCATCGGCAAATCCGCACTTTGAGCGCTTTATTAAAATTGCAACAACCAGCAAAGATTCGCTTTCTTTCAGGGGCCAGGTAAAAGTTGCTTATAAGTATTTCATTGGTTATAATATATTTCAGAAGAAAGATTATAAAGCAGCTATTGAGTATTGTGATAAGATTCTGGCAATAGACCCGGCTGATCAGGAAGCAAATAATTACAAGCGCCAATTATCAGGAGGAAAAAATCAAACAGCTGGCGGACAAACAACACCAACCGGAAATACTCAAAAAAAACCTACGGCTACTAAGCCACCCGGAGGATCGGTTCCAAAAAAAAAGTAAGGCCTAAATCTTAAATAAATGAATCCCTTCAAACAATGAAGGGATTTTTATTTTACAAGCTGATTTTATTCCGCTAGCCTGCCTTATTTTTGCGGCATTCAAAACCTTTAGAATGAATTGGTTTTTCTTTTTACAGTCCGGTCCGCTTTCTCCTGTTGCACAGCAAATCAACGATTCATCGAATTACTTTCCAATTGGCATACAAATATTATTTGCAGTAGGTCTTGTTGCATTCATTATGGTTTTAACCCACTGGCTTGGCCCAAAACGTCCAACTTCTCAAAAGCTGGAAAACTTTGAAAGTGGTATTGAAATTCATGGTAATGCCCGTCAGCCTATGGCTGTAAAATATTTTCTGGTGGCTATTTTGTTCGTGTTGTTTGATGTAGAAGTTATTTTCTTTTATCCTTATGCAGTTAACTTTAAAGAATTGGGATGGGGTGGCTTTATGGCTGTGTTAATGTTTGTTGGCTTTTTTCTTTTTGGATTTTACTATATCATAAAAAAGGGAGCTTTGAATTGGGAAGAATAAAAAAATTGCATATTAGAATAATTAATATTGAAGATTTTGAACAGTAATGATTTGGTGGATGTTTTAGATATATAAATCTTCAATCAAAAATTTAAAATAAACATGTCTCGTCCGGTACAATTTAATATTACTCCTAAACCAGTTGACTATAACGGGCATATCAGCATTGTTGATGCACCCGAAGGTCATATGGGCGAAGGATTTTTTGCAACTAAACTGAATGAAGTAGTTGGACTGGCACGCAAAAATTCTATTTGGCCTTTGCCATTTGCTACATCTTGTTGTGGTATTGAATTTATGGCTACAGCAGCTGCACATTATGATCTGGGTCGTTTTGGATCGGAGCGTATGGCATTTACTCCAAGGCAATGTGATTTAATGATGGTAATGGGCACAATTTCTAAAAAGATGGGGCCCATTGTAAAACAGGTTTATCTGCAAATGGCAGAACCTCGTTGGGTAATGGCTGTTGGTGCATGTGCAAGCAGCGGAGGAATTTTTGATTCTTATAGTGTTTTACAGGGAATAGACCAGGTAGTGCCGGTTGATGTTTATGTACCGGGATGCCCACCAAGACCGGAAGCAATCCTGGATGGGTTAATAAAAGTGCAAAGCCTGGTAGGACAAGAAAGTTTACGCAGAAGAAATAGCGAACATTATCAGAAATTATTAGATAGTTACGGAATACAATAAGCCCCCTAACCCCCTAAAGGGGGAACAAGGCGTGCTACATTTTTTATAAAATAGTAAAATTTAAAAGCCCCTTTAGGGGTTGGGGTTTATGGCTTTAACCAACGAACAGATTCAAAACAAACTGACAGAGAAATTCGGAGAGCAGGTAACTGCTTTTGCAGAGCCCTATGGCATGCTCACTTTTGAAGCGCCAAAGGAATTAAATTTAAAAGTGCTTCAGTTTTTATATGATGATGCAACCTTACAGTTTCGTTTTTTAACCGATTTGCAGGCAGTACATTATCCAAATGAAAAAGGAAGAGAACTGGCTGTGGTTTATCATTTACATAACCTGGTTGATAATGTTCGTATCCGTTTTAAGGTGTTTACAGATATCAATACTCCCGATATTTATACAGCTACACAGCTGTATGCATCTGCTAACTGGATGGAAAGAGAAACTTATGATTTTTATGGAGTAAATTTTGTTGGCCATCCAAATTTGAAACGGATATTGAATGTTGATGAGATGGATTATTTCCCAATGCGGAAAGAATTTCCATTAGAAGATCAGACAAGAGTGGATAAAGATGATGAGATGTTTGGAAGAGGAGGGAGTGTTAATTGATAATTGTTTAATTGAAAACTGAATAATGAGCGACGTACAAAATATATTATTACCGGAAGGTTCAATTGAAAAGAAAACTGTAACACTGAACCTGGGCCCAACACATCCTGCAACGCATGGTGTGTTTCAAAATATCCTGGAAGTAGATGGTGAACGTATTCTCTCTTCTGAATCAACTGTTGGATATATTCACCGGGCTTTTGAAAAAATTGCTGAACGTCGTCCGCTCTATCAAATTACTCCACTCACTGACAGGTTGAATTATTGCAGCAGTCCTATCAATAATATGGGATGGCATTTAACCTGCGAAAAATTATTGGGAGTAAAAACTCCAAAGCGTGTAGATTATTTACGCATCATTATTATGGAGTTGGCCAGAATATCTGATCACCTCATTTGTAATTCTATTATAGGTGTAGATACCGGCGCCTTTACAGGATTTGTTTATCTCATGGAATACCGTGAACTCATCTATGAAATATATGAAGAGATTTGCGGTAGCCGCTTAACAACAAATATTGGCCGTATTGGTGGATTTGAAAGAAATTTTACACCTGTTGCATGGCAAAAGCTGGAGAAGTTTTTAAAGGAATACCCGAGAGTATTAAAAGAGTTTGAAAATCTTTTTACACGTAACAGAATTTTCGTGGATCGTACAAAAGGTTGCGGCCCAATCAGTGCTGAACGTGCATTGAATTATGGTTTTACCGGGCCCAACTTAAGAGCATCAGGTGTTGATTATGATGTACGGGTTCATACACCATATTCTTCTTATGAAGATTTTGATTTTATTGTTCCTATTGGTACTACCGGTGATGCATATGATCGTTATTTGGTTCGTAATGTAGAAATGTGGCAGAGTTTAAGTTTAATTGATCAGGCATATAAAAAAATACAGGATATAAAAGGTGCCGATGCAGAAGTGTATCATGCCAATGTTCCTGAATATTATTTGCCGGAGAAGAAAGATGTGTATACAAGCATGGAAGCACTCATCTGGCATTTTAAAATTATTATGGGTGAAATTGAAATGCCCAAAGGTGAAGTATATCATAGTGTAGAAGGCGCAAATGGTGAATTAGGTTTTTATTTAATCAGTGATGGAGGAAGAGCGCCGTATCGTTTGCATTTCCGCAGGCCTTGTTTTATTTATTACCAGGCTTATGAAGAATTGATTAAAGGAAGTATGTTGAGTGATGCGATTGTGGTAATGAGCAGTTTGAATTTAATAGCTGGTGAATTAGATGCATAGGAAATTGATAATTGATAATTGATAATTGAAAATGAATTTTTCAGAAGATAAATTAAAGCAGGTACAGGAGATTATTTCTCATTATCCTGAAGGCAAACACAAAAGTGCATTGCTTCCTTTGTTGCACATGGTGCAGAAAGAAAATGGCGGATGGCTTAGTGCTGAAGCAATGGATTATACAGCATCGTTGCTGAAAATTACTCCAATAGAAGTGTATGAAGTTGCAACGTTTTACAGCATGTATAATTTACAACCTGTTGGCAAAACAGTTTTTGAAGTTTGTCAAACCGGTCCATGTATGTTAAGAGGGAGTGATGATATTGTAGCATACATATTTGAAAAGCTCAATATTAAACCCGGACAAACAACTGCTGATGGTTTGTTTACTTTAAAAACAGTTGAATGTTTAGGCGCCTGTGGGTATGCACCGTTAATGCAAATAGGTCCTGATTACAGGGAGCATTTAACAAAAGAAAAAGTTGATCAATTGATAGAAGAAGGAAAAAATAAACTGAACTGATCTATGCCAAAGATTTATGAATATCTTGGTTTGATTTTTTTCTTTTATGCCAATGAACATTTGCCCATACATGTTCATGTAGCAAAAGGTGAGTTGGAAAGCAAAGTAGAGTTATTTTTCCGTAATGGAAAATTGGATAAATGGGAAATAAAATCTGTAAAAGGCAGAAAAGGTTTACAGCAAAAAGACTTGAAGGAAACTATCAGGTTTATAAAAAAATATCAAGAGGGTATAATAAACAAGTGGACAGATTTCTTTGTGAAAAATAAAAAAGTAAACTGTGAAGTAATAAATAAAAAAGTGTAGGATGAAAACAATATCTGTAAAAGAAGCAAAATATATAGATGGATTAAAAGTGGAGGTTGTGTTTAACGACGAAAAGAAAAGTATAATTGACTTTTCTCCTTTTTTTCAAACACATGCCCATCCGCAATATAATAAGTATAAAAAGGCCGCTAATTTTAAAAAGTTTAAGGTTGAGAATGGCAATCTGGTTTGGGGTAAAGATTGGGATATGATTTTCCCTGTTTTTGATTTGTATAAAGGAAAAATAGGAGTATAAAAATGAATGTAAAAACAGCAAGGATTGTCAGTTTTGTTTTTTCAACATCTGCTTTAGTGATTGCAGGGTTTTATTTTATGAGTAGTAATAAAGATGAACTGAAACCTTTCTTGTATGTAGGATTGGGATTGGTACTGGTTTCGTTGATTTTTAGAAATTTAATTCGATTTAAACCAGAGTGGTTTGGAGATAAATCAACAGGTGAAAAAAGTGAAGTGAAAAAGAATGATGAAAAAGGTTGATGCCGTAAAAGAGTGCGACGCCAATACAGTTGAACAGAAAATAAAAAGCTGGTAACAAAATAAAAAAGCTCTTAGCTGAAAGCTAAAAGCTGAATGCTTAAAACAAATGGGAAGAAAATTACTTTTAGACAAAGCACATATTGAAGGCATCAGGTATTATGATGTGTATCGCCGTGAAGGTGGCTACCGTAGTGTGGAGAAAGCAATTAAAACAATGACTCCAGAAGCAGTAACCGAAGAAGTAAAGAAGAGTGGTTTGCGTG
>Ga0209797_10002074_pt1 | contig 10122 bp, 6 predicted proteins | sample DOMMetBare3Fresh_2_FD_187472 | JGI IMG/M metagenome (GOLD analysis project Ga0209797, IMG submission 187472) | Wetland sediment microbial communities from St. Louis River estuary, USA, under dissolved organic matter induced mercury methylation -... | ecosystem: Environmental > Aquatic >...
ACACTGCCTCCCGCTGCGGATCGACGACACGGAGGCGGCTCCAGCCCGGGTCATCCTCTCCTGACGGGCGAGCCTTCCGGACGAGGAATGAACGATGACGGACTCGACCGACACCGCGCTCGTCGCACTCGACTGGGGCACCAGCTCGCTCCGGGCGTACCGGCTGGGCGCGGGAGGGGCGGTGCTGGAGGTCCGTCAGCTCGACGCCGGCATCATGCGCCTCCGGGCCGGGGCGACCGCGACGCCCGCGGATTTCGAGCGCGCCTTCGCCGAGGCGTGCGGCGACTGGCGGGCGGCGGCCCCCGGCGCGCCGGTCCTCGCGAGCGGGATGGTGGGCAGCGCCCAGGGCTGGCGCGAGGTACCGTACCTCGAGCTCCCTTCCGGCCCGGAGGCGCTCGGGGCGTCGCTCGGCGAGGTGGTGGCGTCCGGCGGCGCGGTGGTGCGGCTCGTACCGGGATTGCTCTCGAGGGGCGGGCTCCCCGGCGTGATGCGCGGGGAGGAGACGCAGGTCGCGGGGCTGGCGGACGACCTGCCCGGCGGCACCGGCCTCGTCGGCCTGCCCGGCTCGCACTCCAAGTGGGTGCGCGTCGAGCGGGGCCGGATCGTCGGCTTCGACACCTTCATGACCGGCGAGGTATTCGAGGCGCTCGGCACGCACACCATCCTGGCGCGCACCCTGCGCCGCGGCGGCGAGCCCGACCTGGCCGCCTTCGACCGCGGGGTCGAGGTCGCGCGCTCCTCCCACGGCCGCGCCGGCCTCCTGTCCACCGCCTTCAGCGTGCGCACGCTCGGCCTCCTGGGCATCCTCGGTGGAGAGGCCCAGGCCGAGTACCTGTCCGGCCTGCTGGTGGGACACGAGCTGCGGGGGCTGGAGGAGAGCCAGCCCGGGCTCATCGCCGGCACGCGGCGAGTCCTGCTGGCCGGCGCGCCGGAGCTCTGTGCGCGCTACCAGCGGGCGCTCGCCGCCTTCGGCCTCCCCCACGCGACCGTGGCCGAGAACGCCGCCGCGCGCGGACTCTGGCGCGTCGCCGTGGCCGCGGGGCTCGTGGCCCCTGCCCGGCGCGGAGTTGCCAGCGCACCTTCCTCACACGTCGTCGAGGAGGCTCCCGTGCTGGACCAGGCCCTGAAGAGCTGCGGGCTCATCGCCATCCTCCGGGGCGTGAAGCCCGCGGAGGCCTCTGCCATCGGCGCGGCACTGTACGCCGAGGGCGTGCGGGTGGTCGAGGTGCCGCTCAACTCCCCCGAGCCGTTCGAGAGCATCCGCCAGCTGCGCCGGACGCTTCCGGCGGACTGCGTGGTGGGGGCGGGCACGGTGCTGGCCGCGGCCCAGGTGGCCGAGGTGCGCGCCGCCGGCGGCGAGCTGGTCGTCATGCCCCACGGCGACCCGGCCGTGATCCGGGCCGCGCGCGAGGCGGGCCTGTGGGTGACGCCGGGTGTGGCGACGCCTACCGAGGCCTTCGCCGCCTTGGCCGCGGGTGCCACCGCGCTGAAGCTCTTCCCCGCCGAGGCCCTGCCGCCGCAGGTGGTGAAGGCCTGGCGCGCGGTGCTGCCCGGGGGCACGCGGCTCGTGCCGGTGGGCGGGATCACGCCCGCGAGCCTGGGGCCGTACCTGGCCGCCGGCGCCGCCGCGTTCGGCCTCGGCTCGGCCCTGTATCGTCCCGGCGCCACCTCCGCGGAGGTGGGCGCCCGAGCCGCCGAGTTCGTGGCCGCCTGGCGAGCGGCCGCCGGCGCGGCCTCGCGTTGACGCTCTCCCCGGAACCCGGAGCCACACCATGAAGATCACCAAGCTCACCACCTACCTCACCCCGCCGCGCTGGCTCTTCCTGAAGATCGAGACCGACGAGGGGATCGCGGGGTGGGGTGAGCCCGTGCTGGAGGGTCGCGCCCACACCGTCCAGGCCGCGGTCGAGGAGCTGGCCGACTACCTCGTGGGCAAGGATCCGCTGCGGATCGAGGACCACTGGACGGTCCTCTACCGCGGAGGCTTCTACCGCGGCGGAGGCATCCACATGAGTGCCCTGGCCGGCATCGACCAGGCACTCTGGGACATCAAGGGCAAGGCCGCCGGGCTGCCGGTGCACCAGCTCCTGGGCGGTCCGCTGCGCGACCGGATCCGGGTGTACTCCTGGATCGGGGGCGACCGCCCCGCCGACACCGCCGCCGCAGCCCGGGCCGCCGTAGCGCGCGGCTTCACCGCCGTGAAGATGAACGCGACCGAGGAGCTGCAGTTCCTGGACTCGCACGCCAAGGTGGACCTGACCCTCGCCAACGTGACGGCGGTGCGCGAGGCGGTGGGGCCATCTGTCGGCATCGGGCTCGACTTCCACGGTCGCGTCCACAAGCCCATGGCCAAGGTACTCCTCGAGGAGCTGGAGCCGTTCAAGCTCATGTTCGTCGAGGAGCCGGTGCTCTCCGAGCACTACGAGGCGCTGAAGGAGCTCGGGGCACGGACGAGCATCCCCATCGCGCTCGGCGAGCGGCTCTTCTCGCGCTGGGACTTCAAGCGGGTGCTGGCCGAGGGGTGGGTGGACATCGTCCAGCCCGACCCCTCGCATGCTGGCGGCATCACCGAGACGCGCAAGATCGCGGCCATGGCCGAGGCCTACGACGTCGCCCTGGCCCTGCACTGCCCGCTCGGACCCATCGCCTTCGCCACCTGCCTGCAGCTGGACGCGGTGTCCTACAACGCCTTCATCCAGGAGCAGAGCCTTGGCATCCACTACAACCAGTCGAACGACTTGCTCGACTACGTGAAGAACCGCGAGGCCTTCGCCTACCAGGACGGCTTCGTGAAGATCCCCGACGGCCCGGGGCTGGGGATCGAGATCGACGAGGAGTACCTGAGGCAGCGGGCGGCGGTGGGCCATCGCTGGCGGAACCCCGTCTGGCGCCATCCCGATGGCAGCTTCGCCGAGTGGTGAGCTGTCCGTCCCGAAAACCGCGTTCTGTGTAGTGGTATCTGCCGGAACACGGCCCCCAGGACTCAAGGCCGACGATGGGCATCCGTTGCCGGCGCATGGCCGCGACCAAAGGTGAACCTCGGACTCGTGTTCAGGTACGTCGCAACTACGAGGGCGGCTGCTCAGGCCGCGCGCCGCTCGTAGTGGCGGTGGAGGCCGCCAGCTTCCGCGACTTCCCGCCTTCACGCCGCTCACGTGAGGCTCAGAAGAAGATCGCTCGACTCCGTTCCGGTAACAGCCCGCTACTACTGGAATAAATGATGGAGGCGCCGGGAATCGAACCCGGGTCCGAAAGATCTTCCGCGAAGGGCACTACGCGCGTATCCCGGAGTGGTACGTGGGCGCCAACCTCCGGGCCTGCCAGCGCTCACGTTCTCGCCCTTTGGTCTCGACCCGGGCAAGGCGGCTCGCTTCCCGCCCAGGTCCAGCCGGAGCTGACGTCCGACCCCGCTACCCGGCGCTCACGGGGGGACGCGCGGCACTTAGGCCGCGAGAGCCATTGGCTCGTTCGCGTTTCTGCGTGGTCGCCTTTTAACGTGGCCTGGTGACCAACCACGGCGCGCGTCCTGCGCAGTCCATCCTCCGTCGAAGCCAGTTCGCCCCCATGGCGAAGCTGCCAGATCCATTAACGCTTTCAGCCCGATAGTCAAGCGAAGCCGCCCGGCCTCACGCGACGCCGAGCGCCCGAAGCTCCTTCCCGAACCGGGCGACGAGGTCCGCGGGATCCGGCATGACCGCGGCGTCGGCGCGCACGCCGATGCGCACCTCGCCGGCGTAGGAAAGGATGCTGACCCCGACGCCGAGCAGGGCCGGGTGCGGGACCCAGAACATGACGCTGTCGATGCGGTTTCCGCCGAGGTGCAGGTGCCGCTTCGGACCGGGGAGGTTCGTCACCACGAGCGAGGCCCTGCGGGTGAAGAAGTCGGCGATGGGCTGCTCGGCCGCGCGCGGGATGGCGCCGAGCGCGCCGAGAACGGCGTGCGTCACCACCGCGTCCGGGCTCCCCTTCAGCTCCTCCATGCGCGTCCGGACCGCGCCGAGGCGGCTCTCCGCCGTCCGCGCGTGGACCGGCAGCGCCAGGAACACGAGGCCGAAACGGTTGCCGAGCTCGGGGGCGAAGGCGCCCGGCGGCCGCAGGTTCACCGGGACGAGCGCGCGCACGTCCGTCCGGTTCACCGGCTCGCCCGCCGCGGCGAGGTGCCCGCGCAGCGCGCCGGTCAGCGCCGCGACCAGCAGGTCGTTCACGGTCGCGCCGCGCCCGTGGGCGGCCTCCTGGAGCAGCGCGAGGGGGACCCCCTCGGACCAGGCCGCGTGGCGCAGCCCGGAGAGAGGACGCTTGAGCGAGGTGGGCGGGTCGGACGGCAGCGCCACTATGCGCGCGAGCGAGCCCGCGAACGACGCCGCGTGCTGAACGAGGTCGCGGGGCCCGAAGGCGAGGTCGCGGTACGACGGTGCCCGTCGTGCCGGAGGGTGCTCGGCCGGGCGCTCGTCGGCGAGCGACAGGAGGACGCGCACCAGGGCGAAGCCGTCCGCGACGCAGTGGTGGATCTTCACGACGACGGCCGAGCCCTCGCCGAAGCCGTCCGCGAGGATCATGCGCCACGGAGGGTGCGCGGGGTCGAGCGGCTCGGTCGCCACCTCCCCGACGAGATCCTGGAGGGCGGCCGTTCCGCCGCGCCGCAGCCTCCGGCGGACGACGTGCCGGTCGATCGAGAAGCGGGGATCCTCCTCCCAGACGGCGCCGCCGAGGAGACCGTCCCCCAGGACTCGCTGGCGGAAGCGCGCGAACGGGAGCAGGCGCTCGGTCATGAGACGCCGCACCCGCGCGAGCCCCATGGGCTCGGCGAGCGAGAGCATCGCCACCACGTCGGCCGTGTTCTCCGGCCGGTCCATGTGGAGCCAGGCCGTGTCCACCTTACCCATCGGCTCGCGCGAGCGCATGGTCCCCCTCGAGGTCGGGTGAGGCGCTACATGCCCGGCTCGGCCGGAGCGTGCTCGCGGCGGGGCTCGGGCACCTCGGTGAGCGTCGCCTCGGTGAGGAGCAGGGTGCTCGCCACCGACACGGCGTTCTCGAGCGCGAGGCGAACCACCTTGGTGGCGTCGATGATGCCCGCCTCGACGAGGTCCACGTACTTGCCCCGGGCGGCGTCGAAGCCGAAGTTGCCCTCGCCGTGGCGCATCGCCTCCACCACCACCGCCCCGTCCGCTCCGGAGTTCACGGCGATCTGGCGGGTGGGGACGGTGAGGGCGTGCTTGAGGATGGCGAGGCCGGTCCGCTCGTCGCCCTCGGCGCCCGGCTCCTCCTTCGCCACCGCCTCGATGGCGCGCAGGAGCGCGAGGCCGGCGCCGGGGACGATGCCCTCCGCCACCGCGGCCTTGGTCGTGGCGATGGCGTCCTCGAAGGCTTCCTTGCGGCTCTTCAGCTCCGACTCGGTGGGCGCGCCCACGCGAATCACCGCCACGCCGCCGCCGAGCTTGCCGAGCCGCTCCTCCAGCTTCTCCCGGTCGTAGTCCGACTTGCATTCCGCGATCTGCATGCGGATCTGCTCCAGGCGGCCGGCGATGGCCTTCTTGTCGCCGAGGCCGCCGATGAGGGTCGTGGTCTCGCGCGCCACCACCACGCGTCGCGCCCGGCCGAGCCGCTCGACGGTCATGTGCTCGAGCTTCAGGCCCAGCTCCTCGGCCGCGACCTCGCCGCCGACGAGGACGGCCATGTCCTCGAGCATGGCCTTGCGCCGGTCGCCGAAGCCGGGCGCCTTCACCGCCGCGCAGGGCAAGGTCCCGCGCACCTTGTTCACCACCAGCGTGGCGAGGGCCTCGCCCTCGACGTCCTCGGCGACGACGAGGAGCGGCCGGCCCATCTTCACCACCTGCTCGAGCAGCGGCAGGAGGTCCTTCATCGACGAGATGCGCTTCTCGGAGAGCAGCACCAGCGCGTCGTCGAGGACGCATTCCATCCGCTCGGCGTCGGTGATGAAGTAGGGGGAGAGGTAGCCCCGGTCGATCTGCAGGCCCTCCACGATCTCCAGCGCGGTCTCGGTGCCCTTCGCCTCCTCCACGGTGATGACCCCCTCGCCGCCCACCTTCTCCACGGCGTCGGCGACGAGCTCGCCGATGGCGGCGTCGTTGTGGGCCGAGATGGTGGCCACCTGGGCCTTCTCCTTGCGTGCCTGCACCGGCCTCGACTGGGCCTTGAGGCTCGCGACCGCAGCCTTGAGGCCGCGGTCGATTCCGCGCTTGAGGTCGATGGCCGAGGCGCCCGCGGCGACGTTCTTCACGCCTTCGCCGAAGATGGCGTGCGCGAGCAGGGTCGCCGTGGTGGTGCCGTCGCCGACCGCCTCCCCGGTCCGCTCGGCCGCCTCGCGCATCATGCGGGCGCCGAGGTTCTCCTCGGGATCGGCGAGCTCCATCTCCTTGGCGATGGTGACGCCGTCGTTGCAGACGATGGGCCGGTCCCACTTCTTCTCGATGAGCACGCACTTCGACCTGGGGCCGAGCGTGACGCGGACCGCGTTCGCCATGGCGGTGGCGCCGCGGAGGACGGCGTCGCGGGCGGCCGACTCGAACAGCAGGTGTTTGGCTGCCATGATCTACCGGTAAGCCTTCTTTCGGAGGATGCCGCCGCCCGAGTTGGGGCGTTCTCCCTCGACCGGGTGAGGCGTGTCACGAGCGGGTCGTCCGCGGTCTCGCCCAGGTGACCGCCGCGTCCCTGCATTCGCACCCCAACGGGCCGCTTTCGCGAGCGGTGCGACGGCCACACATTCCGAACGAGGGCGAGCGGCAGGGGACGCGTCATGCGATTCCTGGATCGGGAAGAGGCTGGCATCCATCTCGGCCGCGCGCTCGCGGCGCACCGGGACCCCGGGGGCATCGTCCTCGCCTTGCCGCGGGGTGGGGTGCCGGTCGCCTTTCACGTGGCGCGCGTCCTCGGCCTGCCGCTCGACGTCTTCGTGGCGCGCAAGGTCGGCGCGCCGGGCCGGCCGGAGCTGGGGATAGGCGCCGTGGCCGAGGGCGGGATGCGGCACGTGGAGGTCGGCATGGCGCGGACCATGGGCATCTCGCCGCAGGAGCTGGAGCGGGCCGTGAAGGCGGAGGAGCGGGAGGTGCTGCGCCGGGCGCAGCTTTACCGGGGGGGCCGGCCCCTCCCGGACCTTCACGGCAGGACGGTATTCCTCGTGGACGACGGCATCGCCCGCGGGGTGACGGCCCGCGCCGCCGTCGAGGCGCTTCGGGAACTCGGAGTGGGCAAGCTCGTCCTGGCGGCGCCGGTTGCGGCGTCGTCCACCGCCGACGCGCTGCGGGCCAAGGCGGACGCGCTCGTGTCCCTCTCCGAGCCGGCGGCCCTCTGCGCCATCTCCGACTGGTACGAGTCCTTCGAGCAGCTCACCGACGCCGACGTCATCGGCTGGCTGGAGCGCGCCTGCCACGAGCGCGAGGGCGCCCGGGCGACGGCGTAGCCGACGCCGCAGCTACCGCCACGCCCCGGGGCGCGCGTACACCTGGACGAGCGGGACCTCGTCGAGGTAGGCGCCCGCGACCGGCCGCGCCGTCCGGAACTGGGTCCAGGTGGCGAACTCCTTGTCCCGGAACTCCTGGTGGTAGTGGTAGACGGACACGTCGGCCGACTCCGGGCCGTCGGCCCAGCGCAGGTCGGGGCGCAGGCGGCCGTCGCGCTGGTAGGCCCGCACCGCGTCGAAGCTCGCCTCCTGGTACCAGACGCGCGCGCCCGGGACGGCGTGCTCGTTCAGCGCCGGGAGCACGGCCACCATGTCGTCGCCCCAGAACTGGCGCTGCATGCCGAGCGAGGCGGCGCCGGCCGCGCCGCCCGCGATCTCGTTGTAGGCGGCGGTGCCGAAGGGGTGGACGTGCGCGACCGACCAGGCGGCGGGAACGAGGGCCAGCGCGGCGAGCGCGGCGGTGACGCGCGCCGCCCGCCTCGGCCACAGGACCCGCCCCGCGGTGGCGAGGGCCCGCGCGCCGAGGAGCGCGAGGAACGGCATCGCCGGGAGCCAGTGCTTCACGCCGCCGAAGTGCGGCACGGTCGGCCAGGCGATGAGCAGGATGGGGAAGAGCGCGTTCAGGAGGAGGAGGAACTCGTCGGACGCGGAGACGTCTGCGGCGCGGCGGCGCGCCGCCGCCCAGAGCCGCGCCGCCGACTGGACGAGGCCTCCCACCATGGCCGCGAGCGAGGCCGCCGGCACGGTGAGCGCGGTCACGACGAACGGATAGGCAGCGGGGAAGGGCGGCTCCCGCATCACGCTGCCGAGGTAGGTCCAGCTGTAGTTCACGTGCTGGAGGTGGAAGGCGAGGTACTCGCGCAGCCGCGCGCCGGTGTGGTGCCACAGCCACGGCCAGGTGGCGAGGAAGACGAGCGGCCCGAGGAGGAGCATGGCCGGGAAGGCGAGGGGGACGGCGCGCAGCCGCGCGGCGAGGGCCCCGCGGCCGCGCGGCGCGACCTCGGTCGCGAGCCAGTGGAGGAGGAGGAGCGGCGGCAGGAACCAGGCGGTGTGCTTCACCGAGACGGCCGCGCCGAATAGGAGCCCGGTGGCGACCGACCAGCGCAGGCGGGCGCCCCGCTCGCTTCGCCCGGCCAGGCTCTTCCAGTAGGCGAAGGCGGTTGCACACCAGAGCGCCGTCACCGGCAGGTCCAGGACCGCCGGGTGCGCGTGGTAGAAGTGGCGCGGCACGAGGAAGAAGAGCGCCGGGGCGAGCAGCGAGCCGGCGCTGCCGGCGAGGTCGCGCCCCCACAGCGCGAGCAGCCAGGCAAGCGCCGCCGCGAAGAGGAAGGCGCCGAAGCGGAAGCCCTGGGCGTGGCTCGCGACCCCGAGGCCGTCGGCGAGGACCGCGTGGGTGAGGCCGTAGAGCCCCTTGGCCAGCCCGGGGTGCTCGTGGTTCACGGCGTAGAGCCGGTCGGCGAGGGCGAGCGCCTGCGAGGGGGCGGCGAGCGCCGTCCGCCAGAAGCGGGCGTAGCTCTCGGCGGCGACGAAGTAGGCGCCCTCGTCGCGCGAGACGCCCACCGCCGGCGCGGTGGCGGCGGCGACGGCGAGCACGGCCGCGGCCCAGGCGAGGCCGACGCGGTGGCGCTCGGTGTCGGGCAGGAGGCGGCGGAGGGCGTCGGCGGGCTTCACGGGAGCGTCATGGCCTCGAAGCAGAAGACGCGCTGCCAGGCGTCGTCGGTGGTGACCGTGAAGGCGACGGTGCCGCTGCGACCGGCCTGGCGGGTGGTGTCGATCTGGAACGTGTGCCAGCCGGGCGTGCGCGGCGGCTCGACGGCGGCGCCCACGTCCTCCCCGTCCACCGTCACGGCGAGGCGCAACGGGGCGTTCCCGACGAGCATGGCCTCGCCGACGATGCCCGTGTGGCCGCGCAGGACGCGGCCCATGGGGACGTCGGGGAACTCGATGACGAGCGGCGCGTCCGGGCCGGAGCCGGGATGGGCGTAGAGGCACGGGCGGGGGAGGTAGTCGATCTCCCGCACCTCGCGGGAAACGTGGACCCACGGCGGCGCCGGGCAGCGGAAGACGCCGCCCGCGTCCGGGGCGCAGGGGCGGCCGCCGGCGCTCACCCGGGCGGAGGCGAGCCGGTCGGGGAGCCAGGCGAGGGGAAGCACGGGGGACCGGAGGTCGTAGCGCGTGACCTCGATGGCGCCGAGCCGCTGCGGCCCGTCCACGGCCGCGGCGCGGGCCGCGAGGTCGGCGGCGATCGTGCCGGAGGCGCCGGGCGCCCGCGGGAGCGAGACGAGCCAGACGCGCCGCACGCCGACGAGGTCCTCGGCGGCGCGGGTGTAGCGCGGATAGGCCATGACGACGAGCGGCGACTCCGGCTGGGTCGCGAGCCGCTCGGGAAGCGCCTCCCGGGCCCGCTCGGCCCACATGGGCGAGAGCGCCACCGCGTCTCCGGGCCGCGCGTCGCGCTCCAGGAGTGCCGAGACGGCGCGCCAGTCGAGCTCGGTGGGGAGGCGGGCGGGGAGGGTGGCCTGGAAGAGCGTCCCGAAGAGACCCAGTCCGGCGACGGCGGCCGCGAGGAGCGCCGCTCCGTGGGCCGCGCGCGGCGGCCAGAGCGCGGCGCGGACGCGGGCGAGCGCGCCTTCGAGGGGAGAGATCTGTGGTGTCGGGACGTCGCCGGGTCGCCAGCTCGGGCCGTGGTGGGGGGGGAGCGGCAT
>Ga0209797_10002075_pt1 | contig 10119 bp, 8 predicted proteins | sample DOMMetBare3Fresh_2_FD_187472 | JGI IMG/M metagenome (GOLD analysis project Ga0209797, IMG submission 187472) | Wetland sediment microbial communities from St. Louis River estuary, USA, under dissolved organic matter induced mercury methylation -... | ecosystem: Environmental > Aquatic >...
AGGGCGGGTGGGAGCGGATTCGCGACCTCGCCTACGAGGGACGCGGGACGTGATCGCCCTCGACACGAACCTGCTCGTGTACGCGCACCGGCGCGACATGCCGCTGCACGACGCGGCGCGCGCCCGCCTCGCCGAGCTCGCCGAGGGCGCCACCGCCTGGGCCGTCCCTTGGCCCTGCCTCTCCGAGTTCCTCGCGGTGGTGACGAATCCGCGCATCTTCGTGAAGCCGAGTCCCCTCCCGGCGGCCCTCGATCAGGTCGAGGCGTGGCTCGCGTCCCCGTCGGCGGTGCTGCTGTCCGAGGGAGAGGGCTTCTGGGCGACCTTCCGGCGGACGCTCGAGGGCGGACGTGTCGCGGGCGGGCAGGTCCACGACGGGCGGGTCGCCGCCCTCTGCATCGCCCACGGCGTCCGCGAGATCTGGACCGCCGACCGGGACTTCGGCCGCTTCGCCGGGCTTCGGGTCAGGAACCCGCTCGTCGGGCGGTGAGGGCGGGACGCGCGGGTCGTCAGGGACGGTCCGCCGGGCTCCCCACCGCGGGCGCCCCGTCCCGCGGGCCCAGCCGCCCGAGCAGCCGGAGCATCCCGTCGAGGAAGGTGATCGGGTGCGGTGGGCAACCCGGGACGTAGAGGTCCACCGGGACGTCGCCGAGCGCCCCGGCCGCGCCGTCGTGGGCGACGGGGCTCCCCCGGAAGACCCCGCCCGAGATGGCGCAGGCGCCCACGGCGACGACGAGCTTCGGCGCCGGGACGGCCTCCCAGGTCTTGAGCAGGGCGACCCGCATGTTCTCGGTGACGGGGCCGGTCACGACGAGGCCGTCGGCGTGGCGCGGCGAGGCGACGAACTGGATCCCGAAGCGGCCGGCGTCGAACTGGATGTTGCCGCTCGCGTTCAGCTCGGCCTCGCAGCCGTTGCAGCCGCCGGCCGAGACCTGGCGGAGCTTCAGGGACCGGCCGAAGAGCGCCTTCATCTTCGCGTCGAGGGCGGCGGCGAGGACGGGCTCGTCCTTCGACACGACGAGCGCCTCGCGGGAGCGGCTCGCGAGCCGGTGGTCGTTCGTGAAGCGCACCACGCCGGGCGGGCAGGCCGTCTGGCAGTCGCCGCAGAAGAGGCAGCGCCCGAGGTCGATCCTCATCGAGGCCTCGCCCGGGTCGAGGATCGCCCCGGTGGGGCAGCTCTCCGCGCACGCCTCGCAGCCGTCGCCGCAGCGCGAGGCGTCCACCACGGGGCGGCCGCGGAACCGCGCCGGGAAGCGCGGCGGACCGTCGGGGAAGGCGACCGTCTGGCGGCCGTAGGCGAGCCGGAACTTGAGGATGTCGATCACAGGTCGTGCCCCGCGTACGAGAGGTTGAAGCTCTTGTTGCAGAGCGGGAAGTCGGAGATCTGGCCGTCCCGGAGCGCCATCGCGAGCCCGAGCCAGTTGTGGAAGGAGGGGTCCTTGACCTTGTAGCGCTCGAAGCGGCCGCGCTCGTCGGTGAGCGCCACGTGGGCGATCTCCCCGCGCCACCCCTCCACCATCGAGACGACGAGGGAGCGCGGCGCGAGCGGGCCGATCTCGACGCGCGCCTCCCCGCCGGGGAGGCCCTCGAGCTGGGTGGCGGCGAACTCGACGCTCCGCTCCGCCTCGAGGAGCCGGACGAGCGCGCGGGCGAGGACGTCGCCGCCGTCGGTGGCCGTCACCGGGACCTGGACGAACCGGTAGATCCCGAAGGCGTGGTCGTGCCGGACGTCGCGGTCGAGGCCGCTCGCGCGCGCCGCCGGGCCGACGAGGCCGAGCTCGGTGGCGGTCTCGCGCGAGACCGTGCCGGTCCCCTCGAACCGCGCCCGTGCGGAGGGCGAGTCGAGGAGGAGCGAGGCCGCCGCCCGCGCCCGCTCCCACGAGGCGCGGACGCGGGCGGCGAGCGCGCGGGCCTCCTCCTCGCCGAGGTCGAAGCGGACGCCCCCGGGGACGAGGAGCCCGCGGCCGAAGCGGTTCCCGCAGATCTCCGCGGAGGCGTTGAGGAAGTCGGCCCGCAGCGCCCCGCAGTAGGAGGCGGTCGGGAGGAAGCCGACGTCGTTCGCGAGGGCGCCGAGGTCGCCGACGTGGTTCGCGACCCGCTCGAGCTCGAGCGCGACCCCGCGGAGCGCCATCGCCCGCGCCGGCGCCGTCAGCCCGGCGAGCGACTCCACCGCCTTCACGTAGGCGAGGCCGTGGCCGATCGAGGTGTCGCCCGCGATCGACTCGGCGAGGGCGAGCGAGCGGCGGTCGGGGCCGCCCCGGAAGGCCGCCTCGACGCCGCGGTGCTGGTAGCCGAGCACGATCTCGAGGTGGAAGACCTTCTCGCCGTGGCACTGGAAGCGGAAGTGCCCGGGCTCGATGATCCCGGCGTGAACGGGGCCGACGGCGACCTCGTGGACCTCCTCGCCGTCGACGGCGAAGAAGGGGTACTCGCCGGGGATCGTCGCCCGCGGGTCCTTGCGGCCGAAGGCGTCGGGCGCCGCGCGGAGCGGCGGCTCGAAGCGGAGCGGCTTCAGCCAGGGGTGCCCCTCGGGCCGGACGCCGAGCTGCTCGGCGATCTCGCGCTCGAACCCCTGCGCGGCGGGTGCCTCGGACGACAGCGCCGGGTAGGCGTCGCCGACGCGCGTGGAGAGGAGGCCGAGCCGCCCCTCCGGGTCGTCGGCGAGGACGGCGGTGAGGACGACGCCGCCGTCGGCCTCGCGCCCGAAGAGGGCGGAGAGGCGGCCGCCGGCGCGGAGCACCTCGAGGACGATGGTGCGGAAGCGCTCCACGGGGAGGACCGGGACCGCGCGCAGCGGGACGACCTCGCCGTTCCAGGTCTCCAGGACCTCGGCCGCCATCACCAGCCCCCGCCGACGAGGCCCGCGGCCGCGCCGAAGAGGTCCCGGAGCCGCTGCGGGAGGAAGAGCCCGAGGAGCAGCACGAGCACCATGAGGACGAGGGGCGGAGCGGCCATGAGCCAGTTCTCCCGCGAGAGCGGCACGCCCGCCGCGTTGCCGGGGGGATCCCCCTGGACGACGGCGAGCACCGTCGTCCCCATCCCCACGAAGATGACGGCGAGGAAGGCGAGGAGGAGCGCGCCGACGAGGAAGCGCCCTTCGCCGAAGGCGCCGTTCAGGATCGCGAACTCGCTGAAGAAGGGGGCGAAGGGAGGCGAGCCGGTGACGGCGAGGAACCCGGCGAGGAAGAGCGGGCCGGAGATCGGCAGCACCCGCGCCGCGCCGCGCACGTCGTCGGTGGTCTTGGAGCCGAAGGCGCGGTGGATGTTCCCGGCGGAGAGGAACACCACGCCCTTGGTGAGCCCGTTGTTCATGGCGTGGAAGAAGGCCCCGGCCGCGGCGACGCCGCCGAGGCCGAGCCCGAGGGCGAGGATGCCCATGTGCTCGACGCTGGAGTAGGCCAGCATCCGCTTGAAGTCCTTCTGGCCGACCACGAAGACCGCGGCGAGCGCGATGGAGAAGAGGCCGAGGCCGACGAGGGCGTCGCGGGCGAAGGCGTCCTCGCCCGCCGCCCGCGTCACCTGGAACACCCGCACGATGGCGAGGAACGCGAAGTTGGTGAGGCCGCCGGCGAGGAGCGCCCCGAGCAGGCCCGGCGCCTCGCCGTAGGCGTCCGGCTTCCAGGAGTGGAGCGGGGCGAGCCCCATCTTCGTGCCGTACCCGACGAGCAGGAAGACGAAGGCGGCGCGCACCCACGGGCGCGACAGCGAGGGCCCGGCTGCGATGAGGTCGTCCACGAGGAGCGAGCGCGGGCCGCCGGGGGCGGCGCCGGAGAGGGCGAGGAAGAAGGTGCCGAGGAGCGCGAGGGCGATCCCGAGCGAGCCGATGAGGAGGTACTTCCAGGCCGCCTCGAGCGAGCGGGCGTTCTGGTTGAAGTAGATGAGCGGCGCGGTGGCGAGGGTGGCCGCCTCCATCGCGACCCAGGTGAGGCCGAGGTGGCGGGAGAGCGCGACGACGGTCATCGCGCCGAGGAGCACGAGGAGCCCGCCGACGAAGACCCGGTTGTCCCGGTCGGAGCGGCGGGAGAGGTAGCCCTGCGCGTAGACCGCGGCGGCGAGGAAGAGGGTGGTGGTGGTGAGGAGGGTGAGGGTGGAGAGGGCGTCGAGGCCGAGCCAGTCGCCCCGGGCCGGAGGCGCCGCCGAGCGGAGGAGCGCGGCGACGCCGCCGCCGTGGGCGAGGGCGCCGGCGAGGAGCGCGATGGGGCGGCGCCGGTTCGACGGCACCCCGAACGCGACGGCCGCGCAGAGGAGCGGGGCGAGGATGACGAAGAGCATGGGCGCGTCAGTCCCTGAGCGCCGAGAGCTTCTCGGTGTCGAGCGAGGAGAACTCGCGGTTGATGTGGAACATCACGATCCCCATGACGAAGACCGCCGCGAAGAGATCGAGGAGCACGCCGGCCTCGACCATGAGCGGCATGAAGTCGGAGAGGAGCAGGCCGAACACGAAGACGCCGTTCTCCAGGACCAGGAACCCGAGCACCTGGTTGACCGCCTTCTTGCGGGAGACGACGAGGAGGAGCCCGGCCCAGACCGTGGAGAGCGCGGTGGGGACGAGGAAGGGGTGCATCTCGCCGCGCGGGAGGGGCAGCCGGCTCGAGAACGCGAAGGCGAGCGCGACGCCGATGGCGCCGAGGACCATCGAGGGGACGAAGCCGACGATGGGCTCCATCTCGCGGCGGATGGAGGCCTCGCGGATGGCGCTGAACATCATGCGCGGGACCACGATCCCCTTGACGGCGAGGGCCCCCAGGGCGAGCACGAGCGCGTGGCCGAGGTCGTGCGCGTCGGTGAGGAGGAGGAGGGGCAGCGTCGCGAGGAGCGCCCCCTGGATGGCGACCGTCCGGATCGCGGCGCCGAGGCGGCTCGAGGCGAGCAGGAAGAGGTCGATGACGACGACCAGGATGAAGGCGAGCTCGACGAGGGAGGACATGGCGGTCACCGCAGGAGGAGGACGAGGGCGAACGCCGAGAGGATCGAGGCGCCGACGAGGAGCTGCGGCACCCGGATCATCCGGAACCGGGCCATCACCGACTCGACCGCCCCGACGGCGATCGCGAAGAGGGCGAGGCCGAGGAGGAAGAGGAGCTCGGCCGCGACCTCCGAGCCGGTGCCGCCGAGGGCGAGGCGGGAGAGGATGGCCCCGAAGAGGAAGAGCTTCAGCGAGGCGCCGTAGAGGATGAAGGCGAGGTCCGGCCCGCCGTGGTCGAGGACCATCACCTCGTGGATCATCGTCAGCTCGAGATGGGTGTTCGGGTCGTCCACCGGGATGCGGGCGTTCTCGGCGAGCGCGATGACGAAGAGGGCGATCGCGGCGAGGAGGAGGGCGGGGGCGGCCACGGTCCACGCGCCGGGGAGCGAGGGGCCGAGCATCCCGGAGAGGGAGAGCGTCCCGGTCGCCCGGGCGAGGACGAGGAGGCAGAGGAAGAGCGCGGGCTCGGCCAGGCTCGCGAAGGTGACCTCGCGGGCGGCGCCCATCCCCTCGAACGGCGAGCCGGTGTCGAGCGCGGCGAGGGCGGTGAAGAACCGGGCGAGGCCGAGCAGGTAGGCGAAGAGCACGAAGTCGCCGGTGAAGGAGATCGCCGCCGGCGCGCCGCCCATCGCGAGGAGCAGCCCCGCGGTGGCGACGGCGGCGAGGCCGACCACCGGCCCGGCCCGGAACACCCAGGTGGTGGTGCGGCTGTAGACCGCCCCCTTGCGCAGGAGCTTCGCGAGGTCGCGGTAGGGCTGGAGGAGCGGCGGCCCCACCCGCCCGCCGACGATCGACTTGGTGCGGTTCACGATCCCGAGGAGCAGCGGCGGGACGAGGGCGAGCACCGCGAGGTGGAAGAGCGTGCGGAGGAGCAGGGGCGAGCTCACCAGACGAACCCCCAGGCGAGGAAGGCGACGAGGGTGACGAGGACGAGCAGCATCTGGAACTGGATGCGGCGCAGGTAGAGGAGGCGCGCCCGCGTGGCGAGCCAGCCGTAGGCGCGCGCGGCCGGGAGGAGCCCGAGGTCGAGCACCGTGTCGGGCACCTCGGTGCGCAGCTCGGCCGGGCCGGGGAACGGCCCGGCGAGGTGCGGGGTGGGGCCGCGCGGGAAGATCGCCCAGGAGAACCGCGCGACGAGCAGCGCCGCGAAGGAGGAGCCGGTGTACTGGATCCGGGCGGAGGGCGCCGAGAAGCCGCAGCCCCAGGTCTCGGTGGCGGGCGCCCGGGGCGCCGCCGCGAGCAGGCGCCGCCGCAGGAGGACCGCGAGGGCGACCGCCGCGAGGAGCCCGGCCGCGACGAGGCTCACCCGGGCGGCGCCGGAGGACGCCTCCGCGGCGGCCTCCGCGAGCGCCCCGGGGTCGAGCCTCGCCCAGGCGGCGGCGGCCCCGCCGAGCGGCGCGATGGCGAGGGAGGGGGCGAGGCCGATGGCGGCGCAGGCGGCGGCGAGGACGGCCATCGGCGCGAGCATCGAAGGGGGCGCCTCGTGCGCCTCGCGCGCGGGGCCGGTCCGCGGGTTGCCGAGGAACGCGACGCCCACCACCTTCGCGAAGCACGCGGCGGCGAGGCCGCCCACGAAGGCGAGCACCGGCGCCCCGAGCGCCAGGAAGGCGAGGACGTCGCCGGCGGGGCGCCCGAGCCCGCGCAGGAACCCGAGGGTGACGAGCCACTCCGAGACGAAGCCGTTGAGCGGCGGGAGCCCGGCGATGGCCGCCGCGCCGACGACGAAGAGGAGCGCCGTCCCCCGCATCGGGCGGGCGAGGCCGCCGAGGTGGTCGAGCTCGCGGGTGCCGGTGGCGTGCTGCACCGCGCCGGCGCCGAGGAAGAGCAGGCCCTTGAAGAGCGCGTGGTTCACCACGTGGAGCGCGGCGCCGGAGAAGCCGAGGAGCACGAGCGCCGGCTCCCCGCGCGCGCGGCCGAGGAGGGCGAGCCCCGCGCCGAGGGTGATGATCCCGACGTTCTCGACGGTGTGGTAGGCGAGCAGCCGCTTCAGGTCGTGCTGCGCGAGCGCGAAGGCGACGCCGAGCACCGCCGAGATCCCGCCCAGGGCGAGGAGGGCGATCCCCCAGGAGGCGGGCACCCCGTCGAGGAGGCCGGTGACCCGCAGGAGCCCGTAGACCCCGGTCTTCACGACCACGCCCGACATGAGGGCCGAGACGTGGCTCGGCGCGGCGGCGTGGGCGGGCGGCAGCCAGAAGTGGACCGGGACGAGCCCGGCCTTCATGCCGAAGCCGAGGAGGGCGAGGACGAAGCCGCGCGCGCCGAGCGCGCCGGCGGCGGAGAGCCCCTGCCAGGCGGCGAAGTCGAAGGAGCCGGCCGCCTGGCCGAGGAGGGCGAAGAGCGCGAAGAGCGCGAGCGTCCCGACGTGGGTCGAGGCGAGGTAGAGGAAGGCCGCCCGCTGCACCTCGCCCCGCTCGTCGTCGGTGAGGACGAGCAGGAAGTTCGCGAGCGCCATCACCTCCCAGCCGACGAGGAAGACGATCGCGTTGGACGCGGCGACGAGGAGCGCCATGCCGCCGACGGCGAGCCCGTAGTAGAGCTGCAGGCGGATCGCGCGGGCGCCCAGGGCGGCCTGGCGGTGGTAGCCGAGCCCGTAGACCGACCCGGCCGCCGCGAGGAGCGAGATCGGCGCGAGGAAGACCGCGCCGAGCCCGTCGAGCCGGAGCGAGAGCCGGGGCGCCGCGATCTCGCCGCCCTGGAGCGCCGCCCCCGCCGCCGCCAGGCCGCAGGCCGCGCCGGCGCAGACGAGCAGGCAGGCGAGCCCCTGCCCGGCCGCCGGCCGCCTCCGCAGGGCGACGGCGGCGAGGCCGCTCGCGGAGGGGAGGGCGATGGCGGCGAGGAGGAGCGGGACCGTCACGGGACCCGCCGGTGGAGGAGGAGGAGCGCCGAGAGCGCGAGGACCGTCACGAGCGTGTAGAGGAGCTGCAGGTTGAGCCGCGCCTGCTGGAACCGGCGCAGCCGGCCGAACCCGTCCGCGACGCGGGCGAAGGTCGGTCCGAAGATCCGGGCGGTGGCGGGATCCTCGCCGTCGAGCGCGAACGTCGCGCCGCGAGGGAAGGGACCCGCGGGCGGGAGGACGTTCCGGCGGGGGCGCAGCGGCGCCGGGATCACGGCGCGGAGCGCGAGCTGGGCGTAGGACGCCGCGGTGTACTGCACGCGCGGGCTCTCCGCCGCGAAGCCGCAGCCCCAGGTGGACGAGGCGCCGACGGCGCGGCCGGCGAGGAGCCGGCGCGAGGCCAGCCAGGCGGCCGCGCCGAGGACGGCGAGCCCCGCCAGGCCCATCGCCAGCGGGCCGGAGAGCGCGGAGGCGGCCGGCGCGAGGGCCGCCCGTACCCCGGCCTCCTCCACCCCCAGGACGGCCGCCGCGGCCGGGACGACGAGCCCCACCGCCGCCGCCGGGAAGAGCGCGACGCCGAGGTTCGCGGCGCCGAGCGCGACGAGCGGGACGACGAGGAGCGGCCCGCCCTCGTGAGCCGCCGCCGCGCCCGCGCTCCGCGGCGAGCCGAGCAGGGCCGTGCCGAGGACGCGGGTGAAGACGATGGCCGCGAGCGCCCCCACGAAGGCGAGCGCGGCGAGGGCCAGCCACGCGACGAGGGCGAGCCCGCCGGGGGCGGTGCCGCCCTGGAGGAGGCCCAGGTAGAGGAGCCACTCGGAGACGAAGCCGTTGAGGGGCGGGAGCCCGGCGAGCGCCACGGCCGCGAGCACGAGGAGGCCGCCGCTCGCGGGCAGCCGCGCGAGGAGCCCGCCCATCCTCTCGAGGTCGCGCGTGCCCGCGCCGTGGACGAGCGCCCCCGCGCCCATGAAGGCGAGCCCCTTCATGAGCGCGTGGTTCCAGACGTGGAGGAGCGCGCCGGCGAGCCCGAGGGCCGCGATCGCCGGGGAGCCGAGGGCCGCGCCGGCGAGCCCGAGCCCCGCCCCGAGGGCGACGATCCCGACGTTCTCGACGGTGGAGTAGGCGAGGACCCGCTTCAGGTCGCGCTGTCCGAGGGCGAGCGCGAGCCCGCCGAGCGCGCCGGCGAGGCCGATGCCGGCGAGCAGGAGGCCCTGCCAGGCCGGGGCGGGCGGGAGGAAGGTGACGACCCGGAGGATCCCGTACAGCCCCATCTTCACGAGGACGCCGGACATGAGCGCCGAGACGTGGCTCGGCGCGGCGGGGTGCGCCTCGGGGAGCCAGACGTGGAGCGGGACGAGGCCCGCCTTGGTGCCGAAGCCGACGGCGGCGAGGCCGAAGAGGAGGCCGGAGGGCAGCGCGCCGGACGCGCGGAGGGCGGCGAACGCCTCGAAGCGGAGCGACCCGGCCGCGCTCCCGAGGAGGAGGAAGAGGGCGAAGACGAAGGCGGCGCCGAGGTGGGAGGCGACGAGGTAGATCCGCGCCGCGCTCCGCACCGAGGGGTCCTCGTGCTCGAAGGAGACGAGGAGGAACGACGAGACCGTCATGACCTCCCAGGCGACGAGGAAGAGGAGCGCCTGCCGGGCGGCGACCACCGTCGCCATCGAGGCGAGGAGGACGTTGAAGAAGAGCGCGAAGGGCCCCAGCGCGCGGCGCCCCCCGCGCCCGCCGAGGTAGCCCGCGCCGAAGATCGCCGCCGGGAGCCCGAGGCCGAACACCGCCGCCCCGAAGAGCGCGGAGAGCGGGTCGAGGCCGAGGGCGAGCGCGCCGTTCGGCACCTGCCAGCCGAGGTCGAGCGCGGCCGGGGGCGCCCCGAGCGCGCGCAGCGAGGCGACGAGCCCCACCGCGCACCCGGCCGCCGCGCTCGCGGCGCCCACCGCGAGGGCGAGCCGGGGCCGGGCGGAGGCGGCCAGGGCGGCGAGGCCTCCGGCGAGGAGGAGGAGGAGGGCGCCGAGGTAGAGGGTCACGGCTGCCCGGCCCCGGCGCGTCGCGCGGCGAGGGCGGCCTCGACCCGGGAGACCTCCGGGAGCAGCTCGTCGGCGCCCGCGCGGGCCTCGAGCCTCGCGACCACGCCCGGGTCGTGCACCGCGGCCGCGACCAGGGAGAGGAGGTGGAGGTGGGCCCGGGTGGACGGGCAGACGAGCGTGACGAGGGTGTGCACCGGCTTCCCGTCGATCGCCGCGAAGTCCACCGGCCGCTCCAGGTAGCAGATCGCCACCTCGGGCCGCTCGACGCGGAGCACGATGGGGTTCCGGGCGTGCGGGATGGC
>Ga0209797_10002076_pt1 | contig 10116 bp, 8 predicted proteins | sample DOMMetBare3Fresh_2_FD_187472 | JGI IMG/M metagenome (GOLD analysis project Ga0209797, IMG submission 187472) | Wetland sediment microbial communities from St. Louis River estuary, USA, under dissolved organic matter induced mercury methylation -... | ecosystem: Environmental > Aquatic >...
GCCGGCCATCTGGGAACGGTTGCAGACGCAGTATGACACCGCGGCCGTCTACCCTGGCACCGTCGGCGGCGGCGCCATCGTGGTGATGGTCCGTCGAGCTCTTCCCCCAGCGACCTGAGGCCGAACGCGTGATCGAAGACATTCTCGAAGGCGATCCGAACAGCCTGACGCAGGCGGTCTCCATCGTCATTCCCGCGTTCAACGAAGGCGCCCACGTCGCCGATCAGATCCGGTGCGTCGAGACCGTGATGAAGGGCACCGGCTGGGAATACGAGATCCTGGTCGTGGATGACGGCTCGACCGACGATACCGCCGCCCGGGCGGACAGCGCCGGGGTACGGGTCCTCAGGCGCCCCCAGAACCGCGGCTACGGTGCCGCCCTGAAGCTGGGGATCAGCCGCGCGAAGTACGGTTTCATCCTGATCACCGACGCCGACGGCACTTATCCCGTCGAGTCGATTCCGGGGCTCCTGAATCTCGCCTTCCGGAACGCGATGGTGGTGGGCGCCCGCACGGGAAAGACCGTGCAGATCCCGTGGGTCCGTCGTCCCGCGAAGGAATTCATCCGCGCGCTGGCCAGCTACCTGAGCGGCCGGCACATCCCGGACATCAACTCGGGGATGCGCGTCATGCGGAAGGATCTGGTGCAGCGTTACGAGCATCTGCTCCCCGACGGCTTCTCCTTCACATCGACGATCACGCTCGCGGCGATCTGCAACGGCCACCTCGTGGAGTACATCCCGATCGACTACCACTCGCGGCTGGGGGAATCGAAGATCCGGGCACGGCATGCCTACGACTTCACGCTGCTGATCCTCAGGACGATCGTCTACTTCAATCCGCTCCGGGTGTTCATCCCGCTGGGAGGCCTGCTCACGCTGATCGGCATCGGGAAGCTCTCCATCGATCTGGTGCGCGTGCACAAGTTCTCGGGCAGCGTGGTGATCGCCTTCCTCGCGGCGATCATCATCTGGTGTGTCGGGCTGCTGGCCGACCAGAACGCCCGCATGGCGATGCGCCGATGAAAGTCTGGACCAAAGTCGCCGTCAGCGCAGCCCTCTTCGGACTGCTCGCCTGGATCCTGCCCTGGCATCAGGTACGGGAGGCGATTGGCCGACTGTCGCCGACGGTGTGGGCCGGCGTGCTTACCGGCTTCGTCCTGGGTCATGCACTCGGCGTGGTGAAGTGGCGCATGTTCGTGAACGCCGGCCACGCGGCGCTCGGCGCGACCGACGCGGCCCTCTGCTACAGCGCCGGGCTGTTCGCCAATCTCTGCCTGCCAAGCATCGTCGGCGGCGACGTGCTGCGCATGGCGCTGGCGGGCCGATTCACCAAGCGCCCCGAGGCGGCGTTCCTCGGGGGTGTCCTTGACCGGCTCACCGACATGATCGCCATGGCGATCCTGATCGCGGTGGGTGGACTCACCGCCCGCAACGCCCTCCCGGGATGGAGCGGGGAAGTGCTGACCGTCGGCATCGTGGTGAGCGTGGGGGCGCTGGGCTTCTCGCTGCCGTTCCTGCTCCGCCGCCCCCTCAAGTGGTGGCCCCGGAAGATCCGCCGCCCGGTCAGCCGGACGCTGGTCGGACTCCGCCGCCTGGTGCGCGAGCCGAAGACCGGCGCTCTCGGCCTCGGGCTGTCGCTCACGATCCAGGGCAGTTTCGTCCTCCTGAACGCGTGGCTGGGCCGGTCGGTCGGCATCGACGTGCCGCTCGCGGTCTGGTTCCTCGTCTGGCCTCTCGCCAAGGTGGCGAGCCTCATGCCGATCAGCCTCGGCGGTCTCGCCGTCCGGGAAACGACACTGGCCGCGCTGCTCGCGCCCTTCGGCGTCCCCTTCGCCGTCGGCGTCGTCTGTTCGCTCCTATGGCAAACCGTGCTGATCGCCGGTGGACTCATCGGCGGGGGCATCTGGCTGGTGCTGGGGCGGCTCCGCGCCGCACCGCCCATCAACGCCGCCCTGCACGAGGCCGCCAAGCACCATGTCTGAACCACACGTCGTCATTCTGGGCGCCGGCCCGGCGGGGGTCGGAGCGGCCTACCAACTGCGCCGCCTGCAGCGCGCGCGGGTGACCGTCCTCGAACAGCAGCAGGTGGTCGGCGGCAACGCCGGCAGCTTTACGCTCGAGGGCCTGCGCGTCGATTACGGCAGTCACCGCCTCCATCCGGCCTGCGAGCCGGAGATCATGCGGGACATCCGCGGGTTCCTCGGCGACGACCTCCTCGACCGCCCGCGCCATGGACGAATCGGGCTGCGGGGCCGCTGGATCCACTTCCCGCTCAAGCCGGTGGACCTGCTGCTCCGGCTCGATCCCGGCTTCGCGGTGGGTACCCTGAGCGACATGGCGGCGAAGCCGTTCCGCAGGCAGAACGAGGGCGACACCTTCGCGAGCGTGCTGTGGGCCAATCTCGGCCCGACCATCTGCCGGGATTTCTACTTCCCCTACGCCCGGAAGATCTGGGGCCGGGCCCCCGAGGAGCTCTCCGGCATTCAGGCGCGCCGGCGCGTGTCGGCCGGCTCGTTCGGCAAGCTCATCCGCAAGGTGCTGAGCGCCGTGCCCGGGCTCAAGCCGCCAGGATCGGGACGCTTCTTCTACCCGCGCAAGGGTTTCGGACAGATCAGCGAAGCGTACGCTGAAGCCGCCGTCGCAGCGGGCGCCGACCTCCGGCTGGGCGCCCGGGTGACCCGCCTGGCCCCGCGCGTGGGTGCGCCGGGCTGGGTCGTGGGGACCGAAGGCCCCAACGGCGCCGCGACGCTCGAGGCCGACTATCTCTGGTCCACGATTCCGATCACCACGCTCGCCCGGGCCATGCCTGACACGCCGCCGGCGGTGCTCAAGGCCGCGGGGCAGATCGACTATCGCGCGATGCTCCTGGTGTATCTCGTCCTCGACATCGAGCAGTTCACCGAATACGACGCGCATTACTTCCCCGGCGCAAACATCACGATCACCCGGCTGTCCGAGCCGAAGAACTACTCGGTCGTGCCGGAACCGCGCGGCCGGACGGTGCTCTGCGCCGAGCTGCCCTGCGACGCGGACGATGCCACGTGGAAGCTTGATGATGCGGCCCTCGGCCGCCTTGTGGCGGACGACCTTGCCCGCGCCGGGGTGCCCCTGCCCCGCCCACCCGTCGGCGTAATGGTCCGGCGGCTCCGCCAGGCCTATCCGATCTACCTCAATGGGTACGAGCAGCCGCTGGGGGCGCTCGACGCCTGGGCGAGTGCGCTGCCCCGGGTGCTGAGCTACGGGCGCCAGGGGCTCTTTGCCCACGACAACACGCATCACGCCCTGTTCATGGCCTACGCCGCCGCCGAGTGCCTCCGCGCCGAGGGCTTCGATGCGACGCGCTGGGCGGAGTATCGCGAGGTGTTCAAGACTCACGTGGTGGAGGACTGACATGCCGACGTCTGCCGTGCGCCTCAGGCTGTTCTTCACCTGCTGGATCGTGTTTGTGCTCCACTACGCGACCGACTTCGTGCGGGAGCATTATCTCGTCGTCAGCATGGTGGAGGACCACACCTATGCGCTCGACAAGTACTACGGGCTGCACGTCGACATCTTCGAGAACCCGCCCAATGCCAAGGTCCAGGGCGCGCACCACGGCGCCAATCCCGGCATGTCGATGGTGGCCGCCATACCGTACGCCATCTTCCGTCCCGCGGTCGACTTCATCGTCAATCGTGAACTCGCGGCACGCGCGGCGCGAGGCGACACCACCGCGGTCTACCGGGACGACCGGCCACGCCGGGTGGAGTTCTACCAGAAGATCCGGCGGATGGGGCTCGATATCCGCTTTGCCCTCGTCGGCGCCATCACCATGGCCTTCTGCATGGCACCACTGAGCGCGGCGAGCACCGTCGTCATGTTCAACCTGCTGGAGGCCATGGGTCTCGTGAGGCGGGTCGCCCTGGGCTTCTCCCTGCTCTATGCCTTCGGGACACCGGTCTTCTTCCGCACCGGTTACCTGAATCAGAACCTCGGCCTCGGGATCTTCGCCTTCATCGGCTTTGCCCTGATCTGGAACCCCGGCGGACGATCCGGGTGGACGGTCCAGCGCCGGTTCCTCGTCGCAGGCCTGCTCGGCGGCCTCGCCTTCCTGTCTGACTACAGCGGCGCCATCCTCATGGGCCTGCTCGGCTTCTACGCGTGGTGGCGCGCCAGTGATGACGCTGGCGTCGCCGGAGGGTTCCGACTCTCCCTCTGGTACCTGCTCGGCTGCATCCCCGGCATTTTGCTGCTATGGCAGTATCAGTATGAGAGCTTCGGCAACCCCTTCCTGCCACCGCAGAACTGGATGGCGCCAGTCGAGTGGATCGACGTGGGCTACAAGGGCGTGGGCGGCATCCGCGCGAACCTGCTTCGATTGCTCCTCGTCGACCCGCGGTACGGCCTGCTGATCACGACGCCCGTCGCACTGCTGGCCTTCGCAGCCCCATGGCTGGCGCGGCGCAATCCGGACCCGCTGCCATTCCGCGAAGCCCTGGTCTGCGTGGGTCTCACGACCGCCATGGTCCTGTTCTTCGGCACGGTGCAGTACACGCAACTGCAGTGGGTCACGGGCATCCGCTACCTCGCGGCGATTCTGCCGTTCGTGTTCCTCGCGGCGGTGCCGGCCCTGCTGCGCCTGCCGAGACTCCTGACCTTTGGGATCGCGCTGCTGTCCGTGGTCGTAAGTTGGAGCCTTGCCATGGTCCGCTCTCAGGGAACGGTCCTGGACAACATGCAGCACGTCTTCGTGGAGGGTTTCCAGTTGCCGTGGCTTACGGTACTGTCCAAACTGGCCACCCAGTACGCTCCCTGGCTCACCCACGGGGTGTCGGCGCTGCCTCTGATGGCGCTGACGGGGGCGGTGGTCTACCTGATCTGGCGGCTGGATTCTCCCTGGAAACGGCTGGAAAGCTGAGCGGGGATTGGCACTAAGCTTGCGCCCTGCTGGAGCGTACCGTGAGCACTAATCCATTGTTATAAAACAAGTTACGGCAATGCCATGGAGTGTCCCGCGCCGGAAAGTGTGGCGCAGGGCCAGAGTGATGTGGGCCGGATGCCGCAGTGCGACCGGGCGCTGAACCGGACCGGGCAATCCGGTGAACTCATGAGAGGGAGCCAATGGCCAAGAAAGCGAACGCCCCGGAAGCCAAACCGAGGGGTCCCGTGACGGTGGATGTGGTGATCCCCGTCCTGAACGAGGCGCACGTTCTGGAGAAGAGCGTCACCACCGTCCGGGCCTTTCTGGCCATGCAGCAGGGGTGGTCGACTCGGGTCGTGATCGTGGACAACGGTTCTACCGACGGCACCGACGTCGTGGCCCGGCGCCTGGCGGAGACTCACACCGATGTGCGCTTCCTGCAGCTGCCGCAGCGTGGCCGCGGTCGCGCGCTGCGGCATGCATGGATGCAGAGCGACGCGGAGGTGGTCTCCTATACCGACGTGGATCTCTCGACCGAACTGGCCGCCCTGCCAGTGCTGGTACGGGCTATCGTCGAAGAGGGCTACGACCTCGGCACCGGGTCCCGGCTGCTGCCTCAGTCGAAGACGGTCCGCTCCGCCAAGCGCGAGTTCATCTCCCGGTGCTACAACCTGATGGTCAAGGCGGTCCTGTGGACCTCCTTCAGCGACGCCCAGTGCGGCTTCAAGGTGGTCAGCCGCCGCGTCGTGCAGGAGATCGTGCCCGAAATCGAGGATCAGGCCTGGTTCTTCGACACCGAGCTGCTGGTGCTGGCGGAAAAGCGCGGGTACAAGATCAAGGATCTGCCGGTCGAATGGATCGAGGACGACGACAGCCGAGTCAAGATCGTCAAGACGGCCTGGGAAGACATCAAGGGCGTGGCGCGCCTGCGCTGGGAACTCTGGCGGGAGATACTGAGCCCGACGCCCCGCGCGGCGGTGTCGGTCTCGAAGCGGGCCGCGCAGTGAAGCCCTCGCGCCGGCTGGGCTGAGCCGGGATGGGCCCACTCTTCCTCACCGGCGCGACCGGGTTCGTGGGCCGGCGGCTGCTCGAACGCCTTCCCTCCGCTCTGTACTCCGACATCCGCTGCCTCACACGAGATCCGGAGCGCTTGCCGGCCTCCCGCGCGGGCGGCGCCCGGTGGGAGGCGGTTCCCGGCGATCTCTCCACGCCCGAACGCTGGGCCGAGCGACTCGCCGGGGTCGAGACCGTGCTGCACCTGGGGGCCATCACGGGGAAGGCGCGGCCAGAGGCCTTCGAGGCCGTGAATCACCTCGCGACCAGGGAACTGCTCGAGCGGGCCGGCGCGGCGGGTGTCAGGCGCTTCATCTTCGTCAGCAGTATCGCGGCAGGCTTCGCAGACCAGCGGCACTACCCGTACGCCCATTCCAAGGCCCGTGGGGAGCGGGCGGTACTCGCCTCCGGCCTCGATGTGCTCATCGTGCGGCCCACCATGGTCCTCGGGCCCGGCAGCGCGGTCCTGACCGGGCTCCGCCGCCTCGCGGCGGCACCGGTAGCCATTGTCTTCGGAGCCGGCCGAGTGCCGGTTCAGCCAATCCACGTCGACGACCTCGCCGATCTGCTCATCGCCGCTCTCGCCCTCGAGCCCCTCGGCGGGCGAACGATCGAGGCCGGCGGCGCCGAGGTGCTCGAGCTCGACGCCCTCCTGCGCCGAATCCGGGTGGCGGCCACCGGCCGAGCCGGGCCAATGGTGCATGTGCCGCTCGCGCCAGTCCGGGCGATCGTCGCCGCCGTGGAGCCGGTCGCGTTCAACTTCCTTCCGTTCACCGCCGGCCAGCTCGCGTCGTTCGCCAACGCCGGCACCGCGCGGCCTGATCCGCTGGTGGATGCGCTGCACCGGCCGGCGCTCGACCTCGCCGCGATGCTCTTCGGCGCCGCATCCCATGCCTGACGCCCACCCCGAGAACGACCTCCTCAACCGCGAGTGCACGGTCTTCACCGGCTACCTCGCGGGGCGCGCACCCGACGAATACATCTGCCTGCACTACCGGCGGGGGCACGCCCGAATCCCCTACCTGCAGATGGGCGGAGCGACCGCCGTGGACCGCGCCATTCTGCGGGTCGCGCGGCTGGGTCCGCTGCCGGCGAGGATGGCGGACATCTACAGCCGATTCTTCCGGCCGACCGGTGTGCTGCGGCAGAAGCTGGTCCTGCTGTACGCAGTGCTCGAGAACAGTCCCGAGACCCATGCCTGGTTCAATTCCGCCGCTGTGGGTGGTCCCATGGCCCTGCTGGGTGGGCTGGCGTTCAACGGTCTCGCCTCGGCCGGACTGCTGCTGGCGGGCATCCTCTGCATCGGCCCGCTGCACCTCGCGGCGGCGCTCGGGAGCGGAAGGCAAGGAGCCCCATGACCCGAATCACGGTCGTCGGGTCGGGCCCATCGGGAGTGCACTTTGCGCAGCAGGCGCTTTCACGCGGCCATGCGGTCACCCTGCTCGATGTCGGCTATCCCAAGCCGGAGGCCGTCGCACCCGAGGCGACGTTCGACGGTCTCAAATCTGCGATCGCGGATCCTGCCGAATACTTTCTCGGCAGCGAGGCGGAGGGAGTGGTCTACCCCGCCTCTCACCCATCGTATTATGGGCATCCACCGAGCAAGCAGTATGTCTTCAGGATGCCGGACGGATTCAAGGTCCGCTCCTCGTCGATGGAGGCACTCTTTTCCTTTGCCCGCGGCGGCCTGGCAGAGGCGTGGACCGGGGGGTCGTATGAATTCAACGACACCGATCTCGCCGACTTCCCGTTCCGGCACGCGGACATCCGGCGTTACTACGCTGAGGTCTCCCGGCGGATCGGCATCGGCGGCGAACGGGATGACCTGGCGCATTTCATCCCCTTCGGCGCCGAGTACCTCGACCCGCTGCCCCTCGACCCGCACTCCGCGCGGCTGATGACCCGCTACGCTGAGCGCCGCGAGCGGCTCAACCGTGACCTTGGCTTCTACCTGGGCCGTTCGCGGGTGGCCGTTCTCAGCCGCGACTATGCGGGCCGGCAGGGGTGCGGGCAACTCGGCCGGTGCCTCTGGGGATGCCCGACGGGCTCCATCTACACACCCTCAGCGACACTCAAGGAGTGCCTGACACTCCCCGGGTTCCGTTACGTGCCGGGGATGCTGGTGAGCCACTTCGAGTACGACGCGAGCGGCAGGGTCACCCGGATGGTGGCGGAACAGGTGCCGGGGGGCGGGCGGATGGAGTTCGAGGCGGAGTGCTACGTACTCGCGGCCGGAGCGCTGCCCACATCGAAGATCGTCCTGGACTCGGTCTTCCGGGCGACGGGCCGGGTGGAACGCCTGGGTGGCCTGATGGACAACCGCCAGGTGCATGTGCCGTTTCTCACGCCGTCGATGCTCGGGAAACCGGTCAGCACGGCGAGCTATCAATTCCATCATCTTGCCTTCGGCCTCGAACGCCCAGACCCGAAGGAGTATGTCCACGCGCAGATCACGACCCTCAAGTCGGCGTCAGTGCACCCGATCGTCCAGAGCCTGCCGCTCGACCTGCACAGTGCGACCGCGATCTTCCGGGCCCTCCGCGCCGGGTTAGGCATCGCCAACATCAACCTGCATGACACTCGGCGCCCCGAGAGCTGCGTCACCATTCAGCCCATTGTGGGCACCGACCGCACCGAACTGGTCCTGAACTACGTCGACGACCCGAGCGAAGCCACGCGGATGGCCGCGGCGCTGGGACAGGTGAAGCGGGCGCTGGGTGAACTGGGGTGCATTGTCCCACCGGGGATGACGCGGGTCCTGCCCAAGGGCGCCAGCGTGCATTACTCCGGCACGCTGCCCATGACAGCCACCCCGGGCCCCTTTTCTTGCGACGCCAACGGACGGAGCCGGGATTTCCCGAACCTTTGTATCGCTGATGGCGCCGGCTTCCCCTTCCTCCCGGCGAAGAACCTGACCTTCACGCTCATGGCGAACGCCGCCAGGATCGCCGATCGGCTCGACTGACGCGCTAAAGTGACCCGGGTCACACTCGGGGCCGTGGTGCGGACCCCCGAGTACGGGTCGTCTACAGGAAACAACTGTCTTTCTGTAGCCACTTCCCTAGATTTGAAGCCATGACGCGACCCACGACTGCCCTCACCGGCCTCCTGCTCCTCGCCGCCTGCGGCTCAGACAACGCCCCCTCCGGACCGCCGCAGACCGTCACGGTCCTCCCGAACCCGGCCACGGTGTATATCGGGGACTCGCTGCAGCTCGCCGCGACGGTAACGGACTCCTCCGGAACTGTTCTCACCGGCCAATCCTTCGGCTGGCAATCCGGCAACACCGGAATAGCGAGCGTGTCGGCCAGCGGCATGCTGCACGGTGTGGCCCAGGGGAACACCACGGTGACCGCGACCACAGGCACGGTCAACGGTCAGACATCCGTGACCGTCGTCCCGCATCCCAGTGGAAGCCCGCATACCGTGATCTCGACGTTCCTCGGTGGGTCTGACGAGGACATGCTCCGCGATATCACGGTCGACGGTCAGGGGAACATGATCATGGTCGGCCAGTCGGTGTCGACCGACTTCCCGACTACGCCCGGAAGCCTCAGGCCGACCTTCAATTGCTGCGGTTACAACCCGCACGACGCAATCATCACCAAGACTACACCGAGCGGCAGTGTCCTCTGGTCGACGTACCTTGGGGGCATCAACTACGAACGCGCCTACGCGGTCGAGACCGACGCCCAGGGCTTCATCTATGTCACCGGCCGCGGTGGGGCGGGCTTCCCGACGACCCCGGGCGTCTTCCAGCCGAACTTCGGCGGCGGAACGGCCGGTGGGCTCTACGGGCCGCAGGATGCCTGGATCTGCAAGATCAAGCCCGACGGCAGCGCGACCGTCTGGTGCTCCTACATGGGTGTCGGGGATCAGGGGATCCTGCGTGACATCGTCGTGGACGGGAATGGTGACATCTACGTCGGCGGTGGTGTCACCAATACCGGATTCCCGACCTCCTGGTTCGCCAACGCCTACCAGAAGACCATTCATGGCCAGCAGGACATCATTGTCGCCAAGATCAAGGGTGACGGCAGCCAGGTCCTCTGGGCCACCTATCTGGGTGGCACCGGGAAAGAGGTCGAGTCCGTGTCGCTCCGGCTGGACCCGCAGGGCAACGTGATCCTGCTGACCAACACCAGCTCGACCGATGCGCCA